>Ga0116226_10002056_pt1 | contig 17454 bp, 17 predicted proteins | sample S1TSphfallax_FD_89692 | JGI IMG/M metagenome (GOLD analysis project Ga0116226, IMG submission 89692) | Host-associated microbial communities from peat moss isolated from Minnesota, USA - S1T2_Fa - Sphagnum fallax MG | ecosystem: Host-associated > Plants > Peat moss > Unclassified | place: USA... | reverse complement strand
GAAATTGTTAATCTCATCAGAACCCCAGTCAACTTATCCAGATCTGATGAAGAATTGAATGAAGCAAATTTACAGATCATGTCTCATCAAGCCAAGCGGTGTCTGAGATGGATGCAATTGGAGAAAGACACTGCAACAGTCAATCTCTACTCTTCCATCAAAGGGCCTTAACATGCATAAAGCTCTGTCACTCTTTTCCTGATGCCCTTTGGGCAAGAACATGTTTTAAAACAAAAAGTTCCCCTGCTTTGGAAGGAACTTTCTAAAGAAGGGTGTTTCTTACTAAAATTGATGGTTACCAGAAATTGTGTCACACAAATAAGAATGTGACTAAAACGAGGGCGATTATAATGGGGGTTTACTGTATTGCAATTGATTATGATACATTTGTTTGAAATAAGTATACTGGTTGGCTACCCCTGGGGCTGCCCTTATTTTCAGACATACAGCCTTGAGCTATGACCCTCAAATTATGTGAGGCCCTTGGGATCAGGCTTTCCTGCATTTATGTAACCTATATTATATCGTTTCTTTCAATGTCTTCTATTTCAGAACGTGCATGGGAACTCAACAGTTTATTTTGGCGAATTTTCTTCGAGTGAATAATATCATTCTCTTGAAGAAAACTCCAATATTTCCTTTTTTTTCAGAAAGCTTTGCCAAAATTTGAGAAAAAAATCTAAAATTTTTCCATGTTTGTACACACTGCTCAAAGCCAGGATAAAAAAGGATTTTATAAAACTTCTACTTTCATAGCTGGTCAATAGGCAAATGTGGCTAAATCTTATTGTGGATGATCACCATTGTCACAATGAACAATCATCCACAAAGGAACAGTGTGAACCAGTTCTGTCTTTTTTGTGAAAAATTTAGCGAAAATGGGATTTTAAAATGAAAATGAATATCCTGCACATTAAAATATTCCCATTTTTCTGAAAATTCGAAAAAATAAAAAAAACTTTCACCACATTTGGAGTCTGATTTTAGTTTGGCAGCATTTTTAAAACTTATTTTTCAAAAACTATTTAGACAGGTTCTAAAAAACCTGTTGCCATTTAATGTTAAGTCCCTCATGGGATGCTAGCCAATGATGCAACATTAAAAAAATTGAAACAAATATCACTTGTGTGAACTCAACTAATTCTTTTGAGAAACAAAAGGGAAGAGAAGCCCTTCTGCCTTCTGTGAATTTAATTTACAAGGAAAAAGAACATCAACCAGGGAAGGAAAAAAAACAGAACGTCATTTACTAGTATTACGATAGAATCGCACACAACCGCCTAGTGAAAGAAAGTTAACACAATTCGAAAATAACAGAGCCAGGCCAAAGAAAGAGCAAAAAGCAAGTACATAAAAAGCCTCTGTTGTTCTCTGTGCAAAGCTTGCATCGTGAATTTTGTGATATAGTATCCGTAGTGGTGATAATTTAGAGGAAGATTTAGCCAAATCTGGCTATAACCAGACATGAACATACAACGAGTTAGTGATCATTGTGTGTTTTAGGCTACTTACTGGAACGAAATATAAGTCTGGGCCAAATTGTTTTTAAGAAAATCTGACTTCTGTCTATTGAAAAAAAACATCAAAAGAGCATAAGTGAACTAGTGGCTATTTTGAAAGTGCTGAACGAATGATGGCCCCTATCTTTTCTGCCGAATGACTCACAACATTCCAAACGAATTTTCTCGCCACATTTGCTTTGATATTATCTGCCTCCGTTCCCAAGCGCTCCTTCTCGGTGTCAGTCAATCCAGGGAGCTCTCGGCAACGCAGCAACAGGCTCTTTGCAGCTGCTCGGGCGTACGTCCAACAGTTTTCCTCACTCAGGACATAGTGAGCAGAGTGGCCCGCTAGATTCTCAAGCACAACGTCCAGTTCTATCTTATGCCCCACTGCCACGGTGAAGAGCGTTACTGCATGGGCGTTGGTGCGAAAGCTTTTGTCCACAGCTATGTGAACGCCAGCTTTCTCTTCTGGCTGGCCGCGTTTCTCGGCCCTGATGTACAGCTTGTCCGACGAATGCTGGTGCTGGAACTGAAGAATCAGGAAGTCATGGTTGATGAGATCTCTTGCTTTCTCGACTACATTGCTTGAGCCGCCCATAGCTTGTCGTGTTCGCTCGGCGGATTCCAAGATGGGGTTGGTGCTTGGAACTATAGTTACGAGACCTGACTGGCAATAATGGATACACTCCAGCACGCTCGAAGTACGGATACTTTCATATGTACAACGACCCAGCTCATTCTTCACGCTGTCGTAGACACCCCCTTCGATCCGTCGATTTGCAGACTCGCGGCTCACCACATTCAGTGCGAATTTGGCCAGCTCTCTGCCAACCTCGTCCAAGCCCCCATATGCTGCAAGGTTGCTCATTTTTGAGGATTCGGAAGCACTAGCGTAACCCTTCCACAGTTGCACAGAAGCTAAAACACCCCGCTCCGTATTATCTGTTATACTATCCAAACTAAGAAAACTATTGTTGTCTGACACTGAGCTCCGAACTAAACTTAAGTTTGAAGAGTACATGATTGGTGAGCCCGTGTGACCAGACAGAAAGTCAGTCTCAGAGGGGTTTTTTTTTTTATTGTTATCAATAGCCGTCAACTTTTTGTATACTTGCGGCGAAAAATTATTTCGTTGCTGCTGCAAGGAATGCTGTCAATAGCCGTCAACTTTTTGCATACTTGCGGCTGAAAATTATTCCGTTGCTGCTGCAAGGAATGCTGTTAATAGTCGTCAACTTTTTGCATACTTGTGACTAAAAATTATTCCATTACTGCTACAATGAATGCTGTCAATAGCGGTCAACTTTTTGCATACTCTAAAAATTATTTCGATGCTGCTGCAAGGAATGCATGGGTAGGCAACCTTGTTTGTGTATTATGGAGGATAGGAGCTACACAGAGCGATGGATAGTGGGAGCAACTGCATTAAAGATTCATACAGCTGTTGCAAATTTGCATGTATAGAAGTTGGTTCTGTCAAAATAAATAGACATCAGTAGAATCTCTCCTCGAGAGTATTATCACAAATCAAGTAATGGAATTGGTTGTAGGTTCCAGAGAGTTTGACTCTGTTTAGATTCTTTCATATGCAATTAGGCTTGTTCTTTTAATCTTCCCCTTTCTTTTTGGTTACACCTGTTGATCCGTTGAGCACACGATGTAATTTTCTTTTGCATATAAAGTATACATACATGTTTGTATGAAATCCAATTTTTTTATTTTTGGTTTTTATTGAATTTATAATGAAAAAAAAACTTGAAATTCAATTACTCCCACACCATAGGTCTGAAAATTACAGGATGACCTGTACTCATGAGCTTTTTTTTCTTTGGTGTTAAATTTCACACAGTTGCAAAGTTTTTTTTTAAAAACATTGTAGCAGACTTTCAACAATTTTCTGAAAAATCACCAAAATTTGCATAGTTTTTACTACCTTCTTGAGTTCCATGTATAGAAATCTAGTAATTTTTTTAGAACTTCTTTCTCAGAAATTAGTGATTTTTGGTTTTAATTGGTTACTGAGTTTTGCCTAATTTCTGTCATTAGGCATTCACTGATATGCATTCCAACAGCACAAGTGACACTAATAAAGGACTATATGTGAAAGTTCCCCATCGTAATTTCTATTATGTAACATTACATTTTATATAATAAAGTTATCTGTAAAGTCCTCCCAGTCCCATATCCTGCCCCATCCCCTGTTTCATCCTTTGGTTTTGGTTATTTGTGAAGTCCCCATAATTGGGGATGAAATCTTGAAATTGAGGATCAGTGATGAAAATAGGGGGTGGAATAAGATTTGAATCATTATTTTTGGACATTTTTTAGGGCACACTTGAAAGACCTCTTTCACACTTGTTGGGGACACTTTTTTTAAGGGTACATTTGAGGAATGTTTTTGGAATTTGTTTATGGAGGGCATCACTTGAGCAACTTCTTGGGGTTTGCATTGTTTAGCATATTCTTTTCATTACAAAATTATTTTAGGATTTGTTTTATGGATTAGGGATTCTTCTACATGGATACGAATGAACTTCATCACTTTCTACTTTTTTCATATTTTTTCATTTTCGCTTCTGGGAGCTCTTTTTACTTCTTTCAGATTTTTCATTTTCAGTTGTGAGAGCTCCATTTTTTTCTCACTTGCTGAAGTGTCCTCTAATTTTGGTATTTTCTCAACGTTATTCATATCTTTCCATTTTCATTTTGGGAGAGCTCTTTTGACTTTCACATGAAGCTGTATTTTTTAATTTAATTTTTTTGTACCTTCTTGCTTTTTTTAGGGTTTTTAGTTTTTTCATGTTGGTTTTAGGATTTTTTCTTTTTAAATTTCTTTTCCAAGTAGGATTTTTCATTTCCTTTTGCTTCCTTCTTGTAATTTTATTGTAGGGTTTCTTATTAAGGTTTTTTAAAGGCATATTTTAGTGCTTTTCTAGGCTTTCTTTTTAGGGTTTTCTTTAGGGTTCATTTTTGGGTTTTTTCTAAAGTTGTCTTTTTTTGGCTCCTTTTGGGGCTTACTTTTTTTTTATATAATTATAGCTATTTTTGGGGTTTTTTAAGGATTATTTTAAAGCTTTTTTTAGGGTTTTTTTTGTGTGTTCAATGACTTCTTTTGTTAGTGATAGAGTTTTGGACATGGGTGATTTTGATAGCCCCTTTTCACTACTTGATGAGGAAATGTGTTTAGAGGAGATGTGAAACCCATTAGCAAGGTTCACATTGTGACAAGCTAACCAATTAACTTGAGCCCAAAGCAATGATTATTCCAGTTCATTTTATACATGAAACATGATAATGTAATCATGTATGATGTTTTTTATGAAATTGTAATGAGAATGCAATATGTGATGATGTGGTTTTCATTGCATCTTGCATTGAGGAGGCCATAGGTGGTGAGATTCAATGGTTTACTATTGAGGAATGGATACCCTGGGCATGCACATACTTGAGTTCCAAGGTTGTATTCATCTTTTTGATGGGAATTCCATCAAGATTCACAAGCGCTAAAACAATGTCTTCCATAGGTCATGGTTTAATGAGGATAAAAAGATATATTATATGAACAACATGTTGGTCTTGGACCATCATGGATTGTTTATTTATCTAAATAGTGGTTATCATGATTCCTTCCATGATGTGAACATCTTGTGTGAATTAAACTTGTACAAAAATTGGTGTTATTTTTTTGTACATATAAATAAATATTTTGAATATTTATTGGGGGATCCAAGTTATATGGGCAAGGAGATGTTTGTTATGCGAAAAATTAAGAGGTGTAAGCTTACCCTTGGTCATGACCTAGCTGTAATGAATGCATACAACAAAATGCATGCAAATTATAAGGTGAAGGTGGAATGAAGAATTGGGGGGTTGAAGTAGAACTGGAGATGACTAACATTGAAGTGTTTTGTTCCTAGTTACAACTATTGTGGCTAACTTACACAAATGTCGTCTAGACTTCACAAATGAAATCATTAACAACCAAAATTGAATACCTAATTGATTATAATTGGGATGGGGACTTCTAATTACAAGTTTAACATTTTTCTAACCTATGCCTTAAATTTCACATCTACTAAAACTTGTAGATCTCTAGTTATTTTAAGATTGTTAAGCTTGATTTGTTTTCTTTTATCTACACTAACCTCCATTTTTGTTTTAATCAATGTTTTATGATCTTCATTGTTAACCACCATTTCTTATGCCATGGTGGCAAAGTTGGTGGATTATGACTATAACATTAATCTAGACAAGATTGTGTTTAAATGGTTGCACCATGTGATGAGATAAATTAAATTTGCTAGCAAACATCCATGACTACCACTATTATCTTGTTTTCTTGTTATCACTTTGTCATTTTCTCTTTCAAATCTACGACCTTCATTTTAAACTTGTGAAAATTACACTATGGAGATTGTTGAGCACTCACATAACTTACATTTGCCCTTGAAAAAGGGCATTGAATTCTTCAAATTTACACAAGTCATGCTAGTCCACACATTGCATATTGAATAATTTCCTTAAAAACCTTATACAAATTTTCAAAACAATTTTCTATGATTAGGACTAACAATACTCACATCAAAGTGTAAATGATTTAGAAAAGCATCTTCTAAACGTGTGGAAACCATGATCAATAACATGAGTTCAATGCTTTGCCTAGAATCTGCCTTCACAAATTGCATGAAGTAAGATATAACATGACCTCAAAATTATACTTTCATCTCATTGGATTTGAACTAGATGGATAGGAAAAATTAATTCTCCAATTTACCATATATCCACATTTTCAGGTGGTGCCAAAAACCATTCCATGCATCCCTTTAAATGTCCTCAACTATATTCCTTTGAAATAGAAAGTAAATGGGAGTGGGAGGCACTCTTAAGAAGTAGGCATAAGAATGATCCCCCTATAATGCTTCATGGTTTACATATGTTTAGTTCATGAAAACCTTCCCTTTGTGTGCGATGATGTGTAAAGCTTGGCCATGGGTGGGAGACATTACCAAGATAGGAGACTTGCCCTATGCCCCTTATTTTGGCAATGCCCCCACCCTAGAGGGCTTTGAACCACACATATTTTTTTTGGAACATGCATCATGTCCTTCATTACCACTTGGCCCATTGTGGTTGTTGGTGCCATTTGAAAGCCGAAAATGAGTACGGGTGCACCGAGGTGGTTTGGTAATGCTCAAACAAATTACAATGCAAAAGTTATTGAATTTTGAATAAAAATTTGTTTGAAAAATCAGTAAAATAAAATAAAAAATATAGGGAAACTAGAGTATTGGACCTTCAATAAGTAGGGTTGCATGGAGATGAGTTCATAATTTTTAGACTTTTGAGTAATAATTTTTATCATTGAACATGTAATCAAAATTAAAAGTTAAAATTTCAATGTCCAAACTGGATTTCACACTTTTAAAGAAGGTGTATTAATTTCCCTTTCACATTACACATTCTATTTTCACCTCAACATTGTGTTTTCGTCTTGGTTTAATTTAGCCATTAATATCTAATTTTCTAGTTTGTGAATGTGGACACAGGTTGGATGCATCTAACATGCAATTGGTTCATTGCTTGTTTGGAAGTCAACGGATAACCACACATGACGCCATCCGAGACGTCATGTATGCCCTCACTCGAAAAAGTGGTGGTATGCCCTTACATTATGAATTTCATTATGAACCAATTTTTACATGACCCAAGAGGACCAAGTTTTCATTGCTGATGTGGTGGTTATTCACCCAACACAAGAGATGGTGGCTTTGAATGTCATTAATCGACTAACAAATATAATTGCGAAACTTAGAGTCATTATTAATATTCACAAGTACAAAAGGCTTCATGAGGGGCACTACTTTATTCTGATGCCCACGAAGGTGCACAATGAACTAAAATGTGATATGGATCATTTCATCGGGGATTGTGCCTATCTTTTCCATGATAGCTGACCAAAATGTCATTTATCCTTATCCTTTTGCATTTAATTTTCAAGTAGCATGTTAATATTGTTCTTTAACATGCTTTAACATTTGCTATAGAAAGGAAGATTGCATTGGCAGGCGATGTTTGTTATGGACCTTGCATTACTATTAGATTCCATGATTTGCATGTAGGTGACATTAGAGGGGCCACATGTGAAATAACTTCCTACTACAAAAGGGATTAACTTTTTTTTTTTTTGGTTCTTACAAGTTGTGCGTTTTTTTGCCTTTCTTTGGCCTTCCTTTTTTGTGTCCCTTATGATGGTTTTGGCCATCATTCTTTTATTAGATTTTTGTGTTCAACTCTGGGAACTAAAATCTAGTAACATGCCCATCCAAGGGCCTTATTGTGCAAAATCACTACTATAGTACTTGAACAAATTTGACAATTGAGTGTCGAATAATCAATTTATTTATCAAAATGCATTTCGACATATGAATTATTATTTTAAATTTTTTTTACATAAATTGTAAAAAATATCTTCATTTTCAACATGGATGAATGTGAAAATAATTTTTCATCCATTTGAAATTTCATTCAGTTGTTATGTTTCTTGGTTAAATTATTTGTTTTCACATTTTTTATTTTTGTTTCCTTCTTAATTTTCGTTTCAACAAACTTAAAAAACAACAAGTCTATGAAAACATGGTAAAAGCCTATTCATGAAAGTTTTAGTTGGGATTTCACTTTTGTGATTTATAAAGCTTTTGGTGCAAGTTTGAAATGCCCAAAATGGGTAAAGAAAGACTACTTACAACAATGTTCAAAAGAATTACAAGTGAAAAAAAAGAAGCAAAATTAAAACATGTACAAATTCTCAATGAACAAGTTCAAAAGTAATGAGTTGTCAACAAACCAAAGAAGCGTCATGTTGGCAAGGCAAAAAAAGGTTGTAGTTGTAATATTATCTCCATAAGATAAAGAGAAAGAATGAAAAACCTACTAAGGATAGGAAGCAACAAAAGAGGAGAGGATTGTCACCTATAAAGGATGATGGGAAGTGGTCAAAGAAGAAAGGATCTTACACAAACTAGTTTCAACTTCATTTATGTCCTCCCACTATTGCTACAATAAAAGAGCATGGTAATAATTTTGGAGCATCACACTTTTTGAAAACAACTTTGAAGAGGCCCAACATGCCAAGTCCTTCTAAAAAATTGAATAAGGCATGCTTATGGGAGTGGTTCACTATAGGTGGTGAATTTTAACCAAATTATAAACATGAAGTGAAAGTTGGGATCCTTGTTGGATATGTTGAAAGGTTTGCTATTCCCATTTGTAGGCATGGCATGTAACCACATCACATGGGTGTTGTCTTGAACCCACTCACTTAGCATCCTCCATGCTTGTAGATGAAAATGCCTTCTAAACATTGAAACTTTCAAGCACTTATGCAGCTTCCTTGCAGACTGTTTGTTTGTTACAAAATTTGTGAACTAAATCCTGGTCACTACATGTGATTGGTATGAAAAGGATTGTTACAAAACACATGTTCCATAAACCAAGGTTTCTTCATGTTATGGGTGGGGCTAGGAGAATAACAAATAGCTTGCACACTATTTTGCACACTAGTTTGGATGGGAAAGACATTGGTAGCATCTCACATCCCAAGTATGGGTGGATGCACTACAAGAAAATGTGATTTTTCTCACACATGGTAATGGCAAATATTACATTTGGGTGATTGAGGTTTAGGGTTTGTGAAATATTTGCAATCACCTAATGTTAAATTGTCATTTTAATGTAATTTTTGTGTTATATAATTATATTTAGTTGTCATTTGCATCCTTTTTCTATTGTTATGATAAAAAATCATGCACATAAATCTACTGTAACAGTGGAAGAGAATATACGAAAACCAAATAGTAATTGAATCATTGCATGCAATTGCCTAGGGAGGTTTTTATGGGAATAATGACCCCATGAGGTGGAGCCAAGCATAGACTTGATCCTTGTAAAGCCCACTCTTAAGGGCTTCACATGGCATATAAACCACCATGGTTTTTTTATCAAAAAATTTAGTGACACCTAATAGGTACTCGGTAATGCCTGCCTCCATAATGCCAAGATGCAATGTGGTATTGTAGTTTGCCATGATCCTAGGAGTAGTGAAATGTACGCTTAATCTAACACTAGAAAAAATCCAATTATAACAAGCACGGTTCTACTTGTGTGAACCACTAAACATATATATATTACAAGCATTAGAAGAAAACCCCTAGATGAAAAATGTTGGATTGTCCATCACTTATACATTGACTCAAAGAACATATATATTACAAGCATATGGCTAAACCTTAAATCCTTGTTGCATTTAGGGCTTCAACTAATTTTTTTGACAATTTTGACAATTCATGCAACAAGGAAGTCATACACAACTAGGAGTTGACAATCATCATGATGTTGCACAAGTTGGCATTATAATCCATGTTAGTTTTTTTGAAATTATTCAAAAAAAACCTTTTGTTGAAATTGCAAGCTTTTTTTTCATTGCCACCTAAATATTTATATTCTCAACACTTATTTCTTTATGACTATAAACATACTAACCTTCTTTTCATTATTTGGATGTAATTAGATTGTGGGAACTAACTAGAAAATTCCAATGAATTTTTTGAACAATATTGTGTTTTAGCTTTACAATACATTGTTCTCGAAAGGAACTACCACTTTGCTTGTGACTCTTGATTATTGCCTTAAGTAGTCACACTCCCACCACCTACCTTTAATTAGTCATGACCTTATAGTGGTAGTGAATGCACCATTGTGGAACTTGTATGACCAAGACTTTAAGCAAAAAAAATTTGTACATGGGATTAACAACTATTTTCAAGGGAATTGATTGTTGCAAAAGAAATTAAATGACTAAAGTTCTATTGAAGATATAATTGTTGTAACAATTGTGGTTTAGTAGCAACCTCAAGGTTGATCCAAAAATGGAAATTACATGAATTTCCTAACCTTTGAAATCATATGTGATGTAATCTCCAAAAATGAACCCCTAGGGTTGTGGTCCACAACTTAAAGATTGACTATTTTGTAGGCAAACATTCTTTGTTAATAGGTTATTTACAAGCATTATTATTTATTGATTTACAAAGGGATTTGTTTACAAGAAGGGTTAGCAATAGCAAGGTCTTTTCACACATTTTATGGGCCAAGTTATGGAAAAGTTGGAAACTGTTTTGGCTACCACAAACATCAAGACCCCAAGAATCCTAGTAATTTCCAATGTTGATGTTCAACCACACTCAAATTTTAATACCATCAAGAAAATCCTAACACAACTTGTAATGTTTCTGCATTACACACCAAGTTGTTGTAAAGCATTTTGTGGCATTTTCATCACCTATGGGTTCTCCTTTGTTATATGGATGGGGCAAAATGTTATTATTATTTTTTTGTAGAAGTAATAAGGCATGGATTGAATTTCAAGTAGGTCCCTGATTCACTATGAATGTATTACCATTGAGGTCTTATTGTATTTAAAGTTGATAACAATAATCAATATCATCATGTACCCCTTTATGACTTTGAAAAAAAACACTACATCTTTTTTCATATGGAAATAAAAATTTCTAGATAACTTCAACTCTGTTGATAAGGTGGACTAGCTTTCTTGAAGATTTGGGATCAATTGCACATCGAGCCATCAACCATTTACTAGTGGGCATGTGTAAGTTCAATTGTGATTAACAATTTTTCACTTGTAGGAGCAAAACTAAGTGTTGGAGAATCAATTGTTGTTTATTGTAGGTCATTTGTCCTATTCAATGGGAGACCACTCTAAATATAATCTTGGGGAAGTGATTGCTAAATAATTTCGAGCTTGGCCTTGGCAAGATACTCCTCCATGGTTTATATGTTTTGATTGCGAAATTTTTGCCTTATGTGGACAACTTGCCTTTCAATGCTAGGTTTCTTCAAATTTTTACAATGCAGGTTTATCTGTTTTACAAGATAAGAATGTGCAATTATGACAATGATGGCTTTTAAAGTTATTGATTTACAATTATTTCTTCAATAAGGAGGTAAGAACTAGATGTTACACTTTTAGTTATTGTATGAAATAAGGTTCATGGAATTCAAGTTGTTGAAGACATACACATGTAATCTTAAATTTTCATACATGAGAACAACTGTTTTTTTCTCATATGCAAGTTATTGCTAGATTATCAAGAAAATCAACAAAAAGACACCACGTGTTGCTCAAATATAAATATTGTGTTGAATTGGTATAATTAATTGTGTGCAAGATTGTGAAATGTTAGATCCTTCCATGACGGGCTTCAAATTCTACATCAAAAGTATTGTGTTTTTTCTCGGTTTGCAAAAGGAGTGTCTAGGAGGACAATGTACATGCACATGCATCAAACAAATGATCCATAAGTAAGACTATTGACCCTTCATGGAGTATTGGACCCTTAGAACTTTCCATTACAAGAGGAACCCAAAATCTTGTGCATGCACATGCATCAAATTCTTTCAAATGCCCATGTTTGAAAAAGGGTGCGAAATGGGGTTGCGGGTGGTCTTCATGAATAGGATGATCCACAAAATTTTGGATTAATGTTTCACTAAAATGGATTTTCATTACCTAAATTTAGTCCAAAGACTTGTTGGATAGTGGATTTGGTTTTTAAAAATTTTGGTAGAAAAAACATTCTAAATCTTTTGCTTGTAATGTTTATCTTTACAAGCTCAAGCAAAATCATCAAATAAGGTGATACTAATGTTTTGTTAACTTTTGTTGAACTATTATGATTGATTTGGAAAATGTCTTTGTGGATGGATTTTTAATGGAGTATGCATATCCATTTATATTGATTAATCAACACCTTTCTAATGTGATAGATGATGATTTAGTCATTCATGAACTTGAAGGCCATGGTGATGGTTTGGACCAGTGACCACCTTCTTTAATGAAAGGTGGGTGGATTGAAGAATGGTTGTTATTGGAGCTATGAATAAGATTGTCATGCATTTCGAATGTGAAATAGAGGTTCCAATGAGGGATTAGTTGAATCATGTCAACAAATTGTAGAGGAAATACCCACCAATCATTTAGTTCATTGAAAACATGGCACTTTTGGTAGTGAAATTGGATAAGTGTTTAGCACATGACAGATAGAACAAGGTTCTTTATGCAACACAACTTTCCAATATGTTCGACCTTCTATGTGGTTGCAACTTAATGAAACAAGGTTTGGTGAAATTATAATGCATGTCACCCTTTGGGTCATGCCTAGAGAATAGTAGCTTCTTTTTCTAAATACTCTGGCCAAACTCAAGGTGGCAATTGGTTACATTCAAGGTTTAAGAAGTTACCTTTCAAGCATGCATTTTAGGATATTTGTGTCTTTGGAAGTTGTACAATTTGTACAACATTGATAATTTATCACGTGATTATTAATATGATGTCAAACACAGTTTGGCATTATGTATTTTAGAAATATGTTCACATGCTCGTGAAACATGTTGAAAGTAATAGGAAGATGCAAGACATAGAAATTACAATGAGAAATTTGAAGAAGCTCAAACCTTAAGGACTTAGGGCTAGGTGGCCAAAAGGCATAGACTCCTTGGGATATTATAAAGCATAGGAGTACTAGATTTGTATCATGTGGTGTTTACCACATGTGTGTTAGATCATCTTGATATGGGCATAGATTTTGTTTTGGGGGGCATAGGTATTATCCTTACTAAAATTGGAAGGTTATTTTACACCCATAGTAAGAACTACAATTGGATCAACTAAAACATGGAGAATATTTGGAAATTACTTTCAACATGGCATGTTTGCTTGGAGGAGAGTGCCATACCAAATTCGTTTCCACTTGAACATGTCCTAGGCATGTTATCCAAAGAATGCCCACCTAGTTAGGGTTGTATCCTAGATTTAAATCCTAGTTGCGTAATTTGATTTCAAACTCGACCTAACTTTTGGAAGACCCAAGCTGTGAAACTTAAAGACAAAATAAAATAAGTGTCAAAACTTGAATCGCCACTAGGTATTATGGGTTTGGTGATAGTATATGTGCGAAGCCAAAGTAAATCAAAAGTTATATATCATTGGCACATATTTTGAATGAACTTTAACTAAGTTGACACATTGAGTTGATAAATCCCATAACTTGTACATAAGTTAACAAGTGGTTTTGCATGTGCATTTGAGGACCAATTGCTTAAACCACAATTTGTTTTATGTTTATTGGGTGTCCTTAAATAGGGGGTGGTGAGTTATTAGATGACATGAAAAAGCATGGATGCCACAATGTTCATTGGTGATACCCATTTGAAAGCAAGGTTTCCAAAGTTGTGAAGATTGCCTCCAACCAACTAAATAGTGAAGTCATATACAACAACTACTATGCTAGGTTATGTTTCACAATGGTACACAAGGTTGTGCACATAGACCATGATGAACTATTATTAGCTCCAAAAACATTTTTAAAAATGCACATCATCTTCAACTTTCAACAAACATGCATCATGTGATGGGTGCAAATTGCACCATGTGTGAAGCATGGCACCAAAATTGCATAATGGTGGTGCCTTCTCAAGATGGTGCTCGAGCAATTTGGAACTTCGTGTAATGGCATCCACATTGTGAATGCAAAGATATGATCATGAAGAAAGGCATTGTTGTGGGAAAAAAGAAGGGCCCCATGATGACATTTTTAGAAGACATGAGGTTGTACTTGCAACATTTTTGGAATATCTTCAGCCTCATGACTTATGAGAATGCACCATTATTCCATAATTCAATGTAGGGATTTTCATTTCTAATATTATTTGAGAAGGAATATTGAAAAGGAAATTTAGTGGTGGTGGAACCCGATGCACCTTATGAAGGTCACTTTTGGACATGGAAGGCCAAAATCACAAGGTTTTTAATTCATGAATTCTACAATAATTGAAAAGGTGTTCTTCCAAGTTGAATATTACAATATATAGCAACAACACAATCATCATTTGTTGTGGTTTTCAACCATACCAATATTGGGATGGTCATTTTCAAAACACATTTGCAAAGGTGGCTTGGGAATGATGAAAACTTGCACACCTCTTAATGCATAGCTTCATCCCACTACCTTTTGTAGGGCAAAATAATGAGTTCATTGTGGCTTACAAGTTGGAGGACATCTTGTCACAATGTCACCTTTTTGAACAAGGAATGCTTGGATGTTGCCCACCTTATCCAAAAGTTGGGAATGTGATCATGGTCAAGATCAATAACCATATAAAACCTCATTTATTTTCATTGCTTGTGGTGAGGAATGTATTAAACCAAGATTCATACTTGATTATCTAGAAAAAATAATAATAATAAATGAAAGTAATTACAATAAGGGAACTATAAGAGCAAGATTATTTTGTTAGAGAAGTGGAGTTAAGAATGTTGCAAGTTTCTACTTAATTGTTAAACAGTTTGAAAAGGTACAAGCTTTTTGGGATTGTCAACACCATTTTTTTGCATTCTCTTGAAAGATTGTTGAATGATGCCCAAGTCACTCATCATTTCAATGGAAAACTTGTTGAGTGGACATGGCAAGAAACAATTTTGTCACCACCATGAAGTGGTCCTATCAATGACAATGTTGATATCCATATGTTGACAATGTGATGAATATGGTCCTATCTATGACAATGCTAGTGGTAGTATTGACATGACTAGCATGAACCATGAAGTTTCAAAACTTACAAATGCATTAAATGTTGTTGGGAATATTATAGTTGTTATTGGCAAGGTAGGACATTGTTGCTTTAGTGGGTCATGTTGTTGTCACTTATTGCAAATGACAAATACAAAATGGTTTTTGGAACTTATGTTGTAGGGCTTCATTGTTTGGTTCAATTTTGACCAAGGCTATAAGTGGGTTGTCACATTCTTATTCTAGGTTTTGAACTTCAAAAAATGGTGTTGTAATATGAATATGGATTTGCATCATTTAGCTACCCTCATTTCTTTTGCCCTCTTTGGTGCCACTGTTAATAAGGTTGGTATTGTAGTTGTTGGTATTATCCAACCAAATGAGTTTGAGGGTTTAAATTTTGGTGGCATCTTCCTAATTGGTTTTTAGTGATGATAATGAAAAGTGTTGGAAAAAATACCCTAGCTTTAGTTGAAGATGTGAATAGACGATTTTTAAGTTGATGGAAGGCACAAACAAGCTTGAGTAATGGAGATTTGTTCAAATTTCAACTAATGTTCCATCAAAAGATGGTCCTTCCCAATAATCTTGTCATGTTCATTCCTATTATTGTTGGTTCTTTGTTTGTTATTGAAACATTAGTAAACTTGTTGGCTAGTGCACTCATTTTTGGAGCCCAAGTTAAGTCCTTGCACACTAACAAACCTATTTTAGTACATTGGAAGTTTCAAACATTGTGATGAAGTGCAGTAATTGACATTGTTTAAAATTATTGTTATTTTCCTTTATGTTTTCCCTCTTCCTTGAGTAGGAAAGGGAGTTCTATTAAGAAAAGTTGGTTTTTATTCGTAATTATTGGACATGGAAAACAATGAAGTATTCTAGTTTTTTTTAATCTCTTTTAGAGTTTTTTTTTGTTGTCCAATTCTTCACCACTTGGTGACAAAACAAATTGGAAAATTTTGGAATTTTTTTTTTTTGTGTGTGCATTCAACTAATTTTGCTAAATAAATGAAAAAAATCACCAAATTTTCATAACCATAAAATTGAAAAGAAAAGAAAAGAAAACCTACAATCAATTGTGAGCTTTTCACCTACAAACAATGCAAATCATCCAAAGATCAAAATCTCAATATCATTTTTGTGAATGGAAAGCACATGTTTGTCATGCATTGAAATCTTGAGTTTATGTGATTTGAATATTATGCACTGCAATTGTGTCTAGAAATCACATTTTGATTATGATATCTTGGAGGTATTATCTTGTCCAAAGATCTATTTGAAATTGTTCATACTTTCTTTTAAAATATTATTTGTTTGTATTTTGTTGGAATCTTACATACCTATTGGAGAGAAGTCATGTGTTGATGGGTGGTGGGTTGTAAGGAGGCAAAATAACAGTCCTTCATTGTTTTGAATGACAAGAATTTGAGGAGGAAAAAAAATGGTTTGGAGAATGATTACTCAAATGCAAAATCTTGTCATGAATTTTACAAAGTTAATCCTATTGTTTGTCATAGTGTTGTTTTTTTTGTTATTTACATGTAGCATTTTTAGCAAGCATTTGATGAAAGATTTAACATTAATTAGTGGCAACTAGAACTTCTTTAACAATAGAAAGCAAGCGAGAAACTACTTCAAAACTAAAACCTCAATGCAAATGTGATGAAATTTTTTTGAAAAGAATTCTTCAAAAAAAAGTTGATTGTATTTTGTTCAAAATAAGGAATTTGCAACAAATGATTCTCATTTTACTTTTTGAGCTTGATAGGATGTGAAACTTTGCCACAACAAAAAGATATATATTACTTCATCATTTTGGGAAAAGAGAGACACTTCTTGAAAAATGTGAATTGTAGATTTTATAACTTTTGTTAAGGTGCAATCGTTGGTGAGGTTGAACCTATACAAATGTTTTTTGCTATTGGTTTTATATTGTACATTATGCATATTAGTGTTGTAGATGTAGAGAGCACTTCAAATTGATGTTTGATATTAAATAATTCTTAAGAAGCCAAGGAAAATAAAAATGTGATCTCATCTTGTTGATTTTTTCAAGAATTGAATCTTGCATCTATAGATCTAAAGGTGGAGTAATTAGAACACTTGGTGATGACAATTGTGGTATGTTACTTAGATTGACACCCTCCACATTATTATAATTAACAAAGTGTCACACATGAAAAGATGCACACAAATCTTTTGTGTCACAAAATTTTATGTATTCACTTGTAATTACAAGAATTCAAGTTTAAAACAAAACACTAACAAACCTTGGTGTTAACTCCCTCTTGTTAATGCTTTAG
>Ga0116226_10002055_pt1 | contig 17456 bp, 15 predicted proteins | sample S1TSphfallax_FD_89692 | JGI IMG/M metagenome (GOLD analysis project Ga0116226, IMG submission 89692) | Host-associated microbial communities from peat moss isolated from Minnesota, USA - S1T2_Fa - Sphagnum fallax MG | ecosystem: Host-associated > Plants > Peat moss > Unclassified | place: USA... | reverse complement strand
GTGCGCCTCGGCGATGCCGACGTCGAAGTAGTGTTCGGGGTGGGCCTTCGCGAGCTTCGCAAGGCCCGTGCCGTCCGGCATCGCGGCCGTGATCCCGATGACGCGGCGATCGTTATCGACCGCTTTCACCATCGCTTCGCCGAACGCGAGGTTGAAGGTCTGGCGGCCGGCCTTCTTTTCGAGCTTCCCTTCGTCGGGTGAATAGACGTTGGGGCCGACGCCGTGGAACGTGCGCGCATCGCTCTCGGCCGGGCCGAAGCCCTTGCCTTTCTTGGTGCGGACGTGCAGCAGCACGGGTCCCGGGATCTCGCGCGCGTTCGAGAGCACGTCGACGAGCGTATCGAAATCGTGGCCGTCGATCGGGCCGATGTAGCGGAAGCCCATCTCCTCGAAGATCACGGCCGCTTTTTCATCGCGGTTGACGAAGCGCATCGCCGCCATCTCGGCCGTCGAGAGCGCCTTGCGCGCGGTGCCGCCGAGCGGCACGTGCCCGAGGATCTCTTTGGTGAGCTCGCGGCCCTTGGTGAAGAGCGGCTTCGAGCGCAGCACGGCGAGGTACGAGGAGATCGAGCCGACGTTCGGCGCGATCGACATCTCGTTGTCGTTGAGGATGACGATGAAGTTGGTCTTGAGCGTCCCCGCGTTGTTGATCGCCTCGTAGGCGAGGCCGCCCGTCATCGCGCCGTCGCCGATGATCGAGACGATCGTCTCGGACCGCCGCTCGAGATCGCGCGCGGTGACCATGCCGAGGCCGGCCGAGATCGCGGTCGAGGCGTGGCCGGCGCCGAACGAATCGTACGGCGATTCGCTGCGCATCGAGAACCCGGAGATGCCGCCGCCCTGGCGCAGCGTATCGAACTCGGCGGCGCGCCCGGTGAGCAGCTTGTGCACGTAGCACTGGTGGCTCACGTCCCAGAGGATCTTGTCCTTGGGCAGATCGAGCACGCGGTGCAGCGCCAGCGTCAACTCGACCACGCCGAGGTTCGGCGCCAGATGGCCGCCGTTCGTGGCGCAAACGGCGATCAGAACGTCGCGAATCTCTTGCGCCAGCTGGTCGATCTGCTTGCGCGGGAGCCGGCGGACGTCGGCCGGTGAGGCGATGGTCTCCAGAATCATCCCGTCCCCTTCGCTGCCCGATAAAAGGGCTCCGTCCGCGGGAGGCCCCTTCGGGGCCTAGCCGCCGACGAGCACGGCGTACAGGAGGGTGGTGGGCACAACTTTACAGTTCCTCATCTTCGGGGCGAAGAGGGAACGCGAGGCGGCATCGAGTGCAGCAGCGTCGAGATCAGACGACGGCGTTGACGCGATCGTCACGCCGGATGGCTTGCCTTCCCGGTCGATTGCGACATTCACCAAGACGACCCCCGAAACATCCGATTTCGGCTGTTGGGTCGTTGAAGCCATGGCGGGCCGCACAACATAGGCATCCCGGTTGCATGGATCTTCCGGGAAGGGCGATGGGACTGAGGCAGCCTCCGGCCTCTTGCCCAGTACGCACGAATACGTAACGTAACCCAAGCGGATCTGATTTTGCCAAAAGAGGTTCGACGGATCGGGATTAGCGAGATGTAGGTCGTGTTCGACGTCCAAACCCTCGTACATTTGACGGAGAATGTTCATCGTGTGCTGAGAGATTTTTACCGACCGTGATTTGCATGGCGTAGGCGATGCAACAACGTCTGACGCGCGCCCCCGTATCGGACTCATCGGCAACAGCACCATGATCGTCCACGTCAAGGCGACGAGCCGTGCTGATCTAGACGCAATCACCGCGAAATCTTTCCGACCGGGACGTACTCCTCATATGAATCAACCGGGTCAGCAGCGTACGTCACCCCGATCGAGCTGGTTCCACCGTTGACGCTTGACACGACCTCTTGATCTGAAGCCGTACTGGAGGCCCAGGCGTCGGTGACGAGTCCCGGAGGAACGATTGCTAAGCGAACACCCTCCATCTCTTACGAACAGATCGAAAAATTTGGAACAAAAGACCTGCGAGACAAACAAACCAAGCAGGCACTTTCGTCGACGATAATAAGGATTTTGGCCTAGCACTGTCAAGCGCTAGCGTAGATGAAATTTGCGTGTCCTCTAAAATAAGCACGGGATGCACAGCAGTGAACAACCGGCGACCGTGTCTGTTCATGCGCCCCCGCTCCACATCCGGCCCCGCGTCTGGACCGACGTCGCCCGGATTTTCTCGACCGTCTGCAATCCGTTTCTGACCTCTCTTGCCCTGTTCGTCATCCTCGCCGGGGCCAAGTCGCACGGGACCAACGACTTCTGGGTGCTGCTCTTCAACAGCATCGCCTTTACGTCGATCGGGCCGATGATCTACATCTTCTTCTGTTATGCGACCGGGAAGATCAGCGATCTGGATATGTCGATCCGGGTCGAGCGGCAGCAAGTGTTCGGCGCGTTCGTCATCTTCTATGCACTCGGCACGATCGATCTCGTGCTGATCCACGCGCCGCGTTTCATGTCCGCCGCGATGGCCGGGTTCACCGCGAGCGCCCTCATCGTGCAGATCATCACGCGCTCCTGGAAGATCTCGACGCACGCGATCGGTATCACGGCGCCGCTGGTCGCGCTCACCTATCTCTTCGGCCGCGAACCGCTGCCGTTCATAGTCCTGATCCCGATCGTGGGCTGGGCCCGCGTCTATCTACGCGCACACACGATTTTGCAAGTCGTCGCCGGAACGGTCCTCGGCGCGGTTTCCACCGTCATGTTTTTCGCACTCTTTCACGTCGCCTAGCACGACCTTGAGTGGCGCGCCCATCCTTCGACAGGCTCAGGATGACACGGTGGCGGCTTGCGATGGCTTGCTAACTACGCGTTCGCCGATAGCACCGCGGCATGGGTGGCGACGACGGTGGGGTCGCCGGTGAAGCGGCGGATGTTGCGCTCGAAGAGCGTGAGATCGCCGTTGGTGAGGTAGCGGGTTTTGCCGGAGCCGGGCGCGAGGTCGCCGGCGACGAGGGCGGCGCGGACGGCTGCGGCTTGCGCGACCGCAGGATCGAAGCGCTCGATGCGATGGGGGAGCGCGGCGGCGAATTCTCGGTCGAGCAGCGGATAATGTGTGCAACCGTAGACGATCGCGTCGACCGGCGGCAGCGTGTCGACGACCGCGCGCACCGCGTTTTCCGCTTCCAGCGAACCCGCATCGCCACGTTCCACCAGCGGCACGAGCGCGGGCGCCGCGATCTCGATGACGTCCGTCTCCGGCGCGCGCGCGCGGATCGCCGCGGCGTAGGCCCCGCTGCGCACGGTCGCCGCGGTCGCGACGACGGCGACTCGCGCATAGCCCGCGGCCACCACGCCGCGCGCGGCGTTTTCGATCAGATCGAAGATCGCGAACGGTACGTCCGGCCAGCCGTGGCGCGCAGCGACCGCGCACGACGTGTTGCAGGCCATCACCACGCCCTCGATGCGCTGGCCCGCGAGAAAGGCGAAATTCTCCGCCAGCAGTGCGGCCAGGTCCGCGTCGCTGCGGTCGCCGTACGGGACGTGCGCTTGGTCGGCAAAATAGAGGATATCGGCGCCGACGCCCGCCGCGCGCAGCGCTGCAAGGACGGTGAGACCGCCGAGTCCGGAATCATAGAGGGCAAGCATGACCGACGGTCTTCGACGTTTCCCTACTGATCCGCTCGCGAGGTTTGGGGCGTCACGTGCGTGTAGGCGTCGATTCCACCCGCGATCCCGCGCGCCATCGCCGCAAGCCATGCCGGATCGGCGAGCTTGGCCGCGTCGCCGGCGTTCGAGATGAAGGCGGTCTCGATGAGGACCGCCGGCATCGTCGTGTGCTTCGTGACGTAGTAGTTGGCGTGGACGACGCCGTCGTCGACCGTGTTCGCGGCCGGAATCACGGCGCGCTCGAGGGCCTGCGCGAGGGCGACGTCTTGCGGCTTCGTGTAGTAAAACGTCGTCCCGCTCGGCGACGTCGACGGCGAATAGTTGACGTGGATGCTCACGAAAACGCGGGCGTTCGAATCGTTCGCGACGTTACAGCGCGTTTGCAGGTACGCGCGGTCGGAAGCGTTCGGTAACCCGTCGGTTTGCATCGCGGGCAAGAGCGCCGGATTGAACGGGTCGATGTCGCTATCGCGCGTCATCTTCACCGTCCATCCTTGCGCGGCGAGCAACGCACGCACGCGGCGCGCGATGTCGAGGGTGACGAGCTTTTCGATGAGGCCGTTGTGCGCCGTGCCGATGTCGCCGCCGCCGTGGCCGGGGTCGAGCACGATCACACGCGAGCCGCTTCCCGGCAGCGCGGAGGCGCCGCCGCCGTATTTCCAAGGCCCCGCGAGCAGCGGCGGTCCGCTCCCGGCCGCGGCGGGCGGGACGGCGTCGGTAACGGGAGCGCCGCCGACGCTGCCGGTTCCGATGCGCGCGGCCGCGTCATCCGGTGCGGCGGATACCGCGATCGTGATTCCGTCCCCGGCCGGCGCCGCTTCGACACGGCGCTCGCCTTTGAGCGTGAACGCGATGCGCACGACCGGTGCGTCGGGCGTCCCGATCTGCCGGATCCGCACCGCGTCGACGAGCGCGGATGCGGGCCGTTCGTCGCGCCCGGCATCCGTGAGCGTCGTATTCGCGAGGTCGAGATACCAGCGGTCGTCGAGCAACCGATGCCACGCATACGACGCGGCGCCGGCGATCGCGAGGTGCACGCTGAACGCATCGTCGGCCGGCGTGAACGTCACGCCCGTCACGACGGCTGGACCCGTTGCCGCGGCTGCAGGCGCCGCGGGCGATGAAGGCGCCGCGGGCAGATCGCCGACGGGCGATTCATACGCCGCCGGCGGCCCGCCGACGGCGGGGATGTCCGTCGGATACGCCTGCGGCCCACTCGCTTGCGGCGCGGGAGCGGCGGTGGTCGCGACCGGCTGCGACGGCGGGGGCGGAACGGCGGTGTGCGCGTAGCTCGGCGCCGCTGCGGATCCTGGTGAAGATGCGACTGCGGAGAGATGCGGGTCGAGCGAGACGCCGGGCGGACCGAAGACCACCGTGAACTCGTACGGCGATGCGGAGGCGATTTGGTGCAGGGACCCCGGCGCGCCCGCGAACGTCACGGTCGCGTTCGGCGTGCGCGCGTTGCCGGTTGCGAAGACGTCGATCTCGTTGATCGGTCCGCCGATCTTGCGCGCCGGGAGCAGCGTCGTGCCGACGCCGTCGAAGGCGACTTGCAGGCGTTCGGGTTGATCGACGATCGTGTGCGCCGCGATCGGCGTCGCGGTATGGAGCGTCACGATCGTGCGGCGGCCGTCGGGGCGAACCTCCATCATGCCGAGCTGGGGTTCGAGGATCGTCTGCCCCGGGATGTCGATCGGCTCGACGTAGAGCGCCCGCGCCAGCGTGATGAAGGGCAACTCGACGTCGCCGTTTTGCGCGAACGGTGCGAACGGCGCGCGCATCGTGCTGCCGCCGGCCGTATAGCGCGTATCGCCGATGACGAAGGCGATCGTGCGCCGGTCGTTCGCGGTGATGACGATGTAGCGCTGCTGCGCGCCGTGGGCGATCGTCGCGCCGACGTCGCTCAGAAAGCGCTGCAAAGCCGGATCGCGCATCCCGACCGCGACATCGCCGCCGCGCGGTACCGCGCGCTCGAAGGCGAGCGGCGCGCCCGCGAACCAGAACGCCGCCGGCTCGGTCTGCGCGGGCGCCGCCAGCGGCGCCACGAGCGCGAGACTGCAGACGAGGCTAGAAAGACGCGCGCGAAAGCGGTTCATCGAGTTCCAGATGACCTCCGGGCAGCGTTGCGACGGCCGTGCCGTTGATGCGAATGTTGACCGAAGTGATACCCGGTAATGCCGTCATCGTCCAGACGAGTCCCTTGAACTCGCCCGTCTCGAGCAAACCGCCCTGCGCCGAGCTGTCGACGTCGCTCGAAAGATCGATCGTCACCGCCGGAACCTTGACGGTCGCGGCAAGCACGCGTGTCGTCGCCGGGAAGCGGACCGCGTCGACGCCTTGCGGCGGACCCGCGACCGCTTGTGTCGCGGCATAAAACGCGACGCTCGGAAGATCGCGCGCGGCGCCGAGCGTCACGCGCCATGGCACTTCGGTCGTCCCGTCATTCTTCGTATAATACACCGTGATCGTATCGCCGACGCCGGCCCGATGGGACACGAAATACCACGCCGCCGCGACCGCAACGAGAAAGAACACGGCCAACAGCGCCGGACGCACAGCTTTCATCCGCTCTTGCCTTGCCTCGCGAAACCGCAAACGCACCTGCGCACTTGCGTCATTACGTTCAACGTTCGGCTCGCCGGAATCAATTCCGCCCCGTTGCGGCGCTAGGCATCGCGTCCGATGGCTTGCTCGAGCGCGAGACCGTCACGTGCGAGCAGCGCGGCAAGCTCGTTCTTGATCTGCGTGACGACGGCCGTGCCGCCATAGATGAGCGCCGTGTAGAGTTGCAGCGTCGCCGCACCGGCGCGGATCTTCGCGTATGCATCCGCGCCGCTCGCGATCCCGCCGACGCCGGCGAGCGGAATTCGGCCGCCGCTGCGCCGGTAAACGCGCGCGAGGAGCGCCGTCGAGGCGGCGAAGAGCGGCGCACCCGAGAGGCCGCCGCGTTCGCTTGCCGCGCGGCCGTGCAGCGGCGGCCGTGCGACCGTCGTGTTGCTCACGACGATCCCGTCGATGTGCGCGGCGACCAGTTCGTCGACGATCGCATCGGCGCGCTCGTCGCTCAGATCCGGCGCGAGTTTCGCGACGATCGCCGCCCGGCCGCGAACGGCGTTGACCGCCGCGAGCAAACCGCGCAAGCGCACCGGATCGAGGAACAGCTGACCGTTCTCCGTGTTCGGGCACGAGATATCGAGCGTGAGGTACTGCGCGTAGGGCGTAAAGCGCCGCACGAGGCCGGTGAAATCCGCCACCGGATCGCTCGACTGCGCGTTGCTCGCAAGGTTGATGCCGAGCGGTCCCGGCGCGGGCCGCGCGCGCAGCCGCGCTTCGACCGCATCCGCTCCGGCGTTCGGAAAGCCCATCCGGTTGATCACGGCGCGATCTTCGGGCAGCCGGAAAACGCGCGGCCGCGGATTCCCGCTTTGCGGTAACGGCGTGATCCCGCCGATCTCGACAAACGAAAATCCTTGGCCGAACATCGCGCCGTAGACGCGCGCATTCTTATCGAATCCGGCCGCGAGGCCGACCGGATGGGAGAGCGGCGTACCGAAGAGCGAGGTCGCGAGCGACGGGCGAGCGCCTTGCGGCTGCCGCGGCACGAGACCCAGTTCCAGCAAGCGCAGCGTGACGGCGTGCGCATCCTCGGGATCGAGGGCATGCAACATGGGACGCGCGAGCGCGAAGGGCTCGATGATCACGCTTGCCGGTTTCCCGTCGCGTGCGCCGTTCCCGCCCTGGCGGACGCGGAGCGGCCACGCGCGAATGCTGGCCCGATGATCGAATTGCTCGATACGGTTGAAGGCTGGCGCGAGGTCGGGTTGCGCGTCGCGCTTGCGACGGTCGTGGGCGTCGAGCGCTCGGCGCCGCGCGGTCCGGGCGCCATGCTCGCCGTCAACGACCGCGGCGAGATCGCGGGTTCGGTGAGCGGCGGCTGCGTCGAGGGAGCGGTCTACGAGGAAGCGCGCGATGCGATCGTGACCGGCCGCCCGCGCCTCGTCACCTACGGCATCAGCGACGACGCTGCGATCTCCGTCGGGCTCACCTGCGGCGGGACGATTCACGTCTTCATCGAGCGACTCGACTGGTGATCTTCGAGCGGCTCGCCGCGGCCCTGCGCGACGCGCAGCCGGTCGCGCTCGTCACGCGGCTCGACGGCGAACGCATCGGCGCAAAACTGCTCGTCTTCGCGCACGAGGTGCTCGGCACGCTCGGGGATCCGCGGCTGGACGACGCGGCAGCAGGCGAAGCGCGCGCCCGGCTCGCCGTCGGTGAGAACGCGATTCGTGCGTTCGGCGAGGAAGGCGAGCCGATCGGTGACGCGGTGCGCGTCTTCATCTGCTCCTACGCGCCCAAGCCCGACATGTACATCTTCGGTGCGATCGATTTTTCACGCGCGATGGCGCATGTCGGGAAAACGCTCGGCTATCGCGTGACGGTGGTCGATGCGCGGCCGCTCTTCGCGACGCGCGCACGCGTGCCGGATGCCGATGACGTCATCGTCGCGTGGCCCGATGAATTCTTGGCCGGCGCCCGGGTCGACGAGCGCAGCGCGCTGATCGTCCTCACACACGACGTCAAATTCGACGTCCCGCTCTTGCAGCTCGCCGTGCGCACGCCGGCGGCCTACATCGGTGCGATGGGGAGCCGCAAGACGCACGCCAATCGCATCGCGGCGCTGCGCGAAGCGGGCGTCGGCGACGACGATATCGCGCGCATCTTCGCACCGGTGGGGCTCGACATCGGCGCCCGGACGCCCGAGGAAACCGCCGTCTCGATCGCCGCCGAGATCATCGCCGTGCGCGAAGGACGTGCGGGCGGGCACCTCACGAACAGCCCGCTGCCGATCCACAGCACGCGCAGCGTCGCGCCCGTTTAGGACTCGACCTCCTCGCGCAATTCGATGACGTTGGCCTGCACGCCCGAGACGCGCGTGATCCCGTCTTTTCCACGCCGCGTCAAGTCGATCGTGAGGATCGCGACATCGTCGCCCGGCAGCGTGCCGTGAAAAATCTCCTCGCGAATCGAGACCGCGAGATCGCCGCCCTTCCGCCACGCCGCGTCGATCGCCGCCAGGAGCCGTTGCTCGCCGGCGAGGATGTCGCGATCGAATTCGATCACGCCGTCGGTGTAGAGCACCACGAGGCCGCGATCCCGTATCTGCACGCGGTGCGACGTATAGGTCGCATCGGTGATCGCACCGAGCGGAACCCCGCCGAAAGGCAGAAATTTCGCGCCGTCGCCGGGCTGTGCGATGACCGGCGGCGGATGGCCGGCGGTCGCATAGACGATCTCGAGCGTCGCCAAATCGACGAAGCCGCAGACGGCCGTCACGAGCCGATCCTCTTGCAAGACGAGCGAGGCATTGGCTTGCTCGAGCACGGCCGCCGGATCGCGCTCGCGAATCGCCGCGGTCACGATCGCTTGGCGCGCGCGCGACATCGTGATCGCCGCATCCACGCCGTGGCCGGTCACGTCGCCGATCGTGAACAGCAGCCGCCCGCCGGGAAGCTCGAAGGCGTCATACCAATCGCCGCCGATGCGCGTCTCTTGCTCGGCCGGAACGTACGTCGCATGCAAGCCCACTTGCGGCAGCGACGGCAGGCCGCGCTGGGTGAAGGCGCGCGTGAGGACCGCATTCATCCGCTGCTCGGTGACGAGTTGATCGCGCGCCTCTTGCGCTTCGCGCGCGAGCAAGTCCTCACGCCGCGATGAAACGATGGCGAAGCCGCCCAACACGAAGAGACCGATCAAGCCGGTCGTCGCGACCCGCACGACCAGTGCGTGCAGATCGCTCGACGCCTGTTCGGCGGCCGCGGCGAGCGCCGTACCGAGTTGCCGGTCGGCCGCGCTCGCGCGCGCGAGAATGACCAGCGACCGGCTGCGATACGGCAGCCCCCGAGGCTGCAGCCCCGGCTGATACGGACGGTTGAGGTGGAGCCCGATGTAGGCATCGCCGACGCTTCGCCGATAATCCCTGAAGGCGCGCGCTTCCGCATCCGCCGCCGCGCGCATGCTTTCCGCCGAACCGTACTTCGCGAGCTGCGCGATCTCCGAATCCATCGCGCCGATCAGCGCCGGATAGCCTGCAACCGCCGCGCGATACGGAACGAGATACGACGGATCGTTCGTGTTCGCGTAGCCGCGCAGCGCCGCTTCGACCCCGAGTTGCGCGTTGGCAAGCGAACCCCGCGTCTCGGCTGCTTGGCGCAAGACGATTTGCCGGCGCCCGTCTTCGAGGATCCCCAAATAAATGAGGGACATCGAGAGACCGAACGCGATCAAGACGGCGGCGGCAAAAAACCCGGACGGCGAAAGGCCGGCCCAACCGCGCGGTGTGGAACGAACAGACATACGACCCGTGCTCGCTTCGGTTCACGCGCGATCTTTCATCCCTGCAGCGAGGGGTTCACTTGCCTTGTCCCTTACACGTCGATGAGATCCCGGCCGACGACGATGTCGCCGCTGAAATGACGCCGCACCGGCGAAGCCCAGTCGTCGTCGGAGAGCGTCGGATCGTAGGAGGGCACGAAGTGGGTGAGCACGAGCCGCTTCACGCCGGCCGCCGCCGCAACGCGTCCGACGTCTTCGGCATCGGTGTGCGCTGCCACGATGTGTTCGCGCAAGCGCGTCGCGTTCGGGACGCGTGCCAAGAGCCGGTCGAGCGCCGAGGTGAGCAGCACTTCGTGAATCAAGAGATCCGCGCCGCGCGCAAGCGCGATGATGTTCTGGCTGTACGTCGTATCGCCCGAGAAGACAATCGTCCGGTCGGGCGTCCGGATTTTGTACGCGTAGGCCGGGACGACCGGCGGATGGTGGGCGAGCGCCGCTTCGACGCTGATGCGGTCGTCGCGATAGATTTCGCCGAGCGCGCCGATGTCGTGACCGATGAAGAGCGGGCGCGGATCGACGCGTCCTTCGTCGGGGATGCGCACCGAAATATCGTAGGAGTGATACTGTAGCGCGAGATCGATCAGCTCCATCGTACGCGGCGGACCGTAGGCGTCGATCGGCGTCTTGAGTCCGGTTGCCCAAGCGAGCACGAGCAGATTGCCGAGGTCGGCGTTGTGATCGCTGTGATGATGCGTGATGAACACCGCGCGGATCGCGGTCGGCGAAATCTTCGCATCGACGAGTTGGCGACCGACGCCGTAGCCGCAATCGAAAACGTACGGGACGCCGTCGACGACGATCGCGAGCGCCGGGGACGAGCGCCCCGGTCGCAGCGCGGGACCGCCGGCGGTGCCCAGCAGCACGACGCGCGTGCGCGGCGAGCCCGCCGGTACGGGCGGTGGCGGAGACGCCGCGATCGGAAGCGTCGCGGCGCCGTAGGCACCAAGCGCAAGCGAGTTGATGAAGCCGAGGCGAGAGCAGCAATCCATGAGCGCGATGCTGCGCCGATACGCGATTCGAGGCCTCCGCACGGAAGCGAAGAACAACGCCGCGTGAACGAACGGATGCCGACGCTTGGCCGCCTCGCGATCGCGGCGCTGCTGGCGCTGAGCGCATGCAGCAAGCACACCGCGGCATCAACTGCGGCGCCGGTCAGCGCGAATGCGACACCGCGCTCCGACGACATCGCGCATGGCCAGATCGTCTTCCGCGAGAATTGCGCGGCGTGTCACGGGGTGACCGGTACCGAAGCCGGCGTCGGTCCGTCGCTGCGCGGCGAACGCCGGCGGAACGGTTTGCGCCGGACCGTCGCGTGGATCGAAAATCCCGATCCGCCGATGCCGAAGCTCTATCCGGGGACCCTCGGCCGCAAAGACGTCGAAGACGTCGCCGCGTACGTGGAGACGCTGTAGCCGGCTTCGCGCCTACCGTCGATCGAGCGTGACGTGCGCGGCCCGTTTCGACGCGGCGTATAAGTCGAGTCGCGAATAGACGCCGTAGCGCGAGCCGTCATCGAGAAAACCGCCGCCCGGACCTTCGGTTTCGGTGAGGATGCGATCGGCTTCCGCCGGCGTGAGGCTCGGAAACGCGGCCGTAAGCAGCGTGGCGGCCTCCGGCGCAACGACGGCGACATCTTCTTGCACGTGTACGAGCGCCGGATAGACGACGGCAAGCCCATAGGTCTGGGTCGATTCGTAGAACGCCGTCTCGGCCGCGTCGTCATGGAAGCGACTCGTATCGGCGGCGGCACAGGTCGCAATCGGTGCACCGCAGCGCGCTTCGAGCGCGCGCGTCAGATCGGCACGCGCCGCGGCGAGCGCGCTGCCGTAGTTGGCGATCGTGTTGCCGTGGAACGTCAGCCCCAGATACGCCGGATCGCCGGCCAGCAGGTGGGCGATATCGTAATAGGCGAGGGTCCGGCCGCCCAGCACATCCATCGCATAGTGCGCGCCGATCACGATGCGATCGTTGCCGTACTCGGCGGCGCGCACGATCATCTGCGGATAGCGCGCCGGAACGAGCAGCGCCAAGAGCAGCGACTCGGTGTAGCCGTAGGTCGTGTGCCCGCTCGGGAACGACGGGCTATCGATCAGCCGCTGGCGGGGACCGCGTAAGAAATCCTGATTGCTCGCGGGAACACCGAAGTAGTCCGTTCCCGAATACGTAAGCACGGACGGCTCCGTTTGAAACGGACGCGAATCGCCGTACGGATCGGCGCCGGGGCTGCCCGCCGGATGGCCATAGGCCTTGCCGAAGACGTCGGCCGTACCGCGAGCGCTCTCGAGCAGCGCCGCTGCATCCGCCGAAACGGGCTCGGCGTGCCCGTGGCTCACGATCGTCTCATTCCCGAAGAAACTCTTGCCCAACGCCGAGTCGGAATTCGTCAACCCGCTCGTGTAGCCGATCAGCAGCCCCACCGAAGGCGCGATGTTCGTCGCCTGCACCGACTTCCCGTCGTCGCTGCCCGTATAAGAAGCGAGGGACTGATACGCACCGCCGAGCGTGGTGCCGAGGCCGTCCGCGAGTTGGTACGCGTTTTCGCTTGTGAACGTGGCGTCGGCCAGCGCCCGTTCACGCTCCGCGGCGAGCGATTCCAGCCGGGGTTGCGACGCCGTGCCGGTTTGAATCGCGCCGGTCACGGTGAGATTGCTCGCGAGCGCCGCCCGGCCGGCCGACGAGTTCAAGAGCGTACTCATCGGCAAGAGCAGCCGCAGCGCGCTCAGATTCGGTACGGTCTGCGCGGCTGCGCCGGCGCACGCCGCCCCGAGGACGCAGACGACGATCAAGACGTTCCGTAGCACACGCATGAAGCGCGCGATTCGGCGGCATGCCGCGGTTTCCGGCTGCCGTGCTACACGGTCGTTTGGCCGCCGGCAGCTTCGAGGGCGATCGCGGCCGCGACGAGTGCTTCGTGGGTGAAGGCTTGCGGGAAGTTGCCCACCATCCGGCGCGCGACCGGATCGTACTCCTCGCTGAGTAACCCGACGTCATTGCAGAGTCCCACCAGCCGCTCGAAGAGCTCGCGCGCTTCGCCGACACGGCCGACGATCGCGCGCGCGGAGACGAGCCAGAAACTGCAGGCGAGAAAGACGCCCTCGTCGCCGCCCACGCCGTCGACACTGCCGCCCGGTCCATCCGTGCGATAGCGCCGCATGAAGCCGTCGTGTAGCAAATCGCGTTCGACCGCCGCGATCGTCGACGCGCTGCGCGGATCGTCCGGCGCGAGAAACCCGGAGGTCACGAGCAGCAGCGCGGTCGCGTCGAGCCGGTCCGACCCGTAACTCTGCACGAAGGTCCGGCGCTGCGGATCCCAGCCGTTGGCTTCGATGTCGGCGCGCACGGCGTCACGCAGCGCTCCACACTTGCTCGCGTGGCCGTCGATCCCGAGTAACTCGCCATACCGTGCGCCGTCGTCGAAGGCGCGCCACGCGCTGACTTTCGAGTACACGAAGTGGCGCGGCTCGCTTCGAATCTCCCAAATGCCGTTATCGGGTTCGCGCCAGACCCGTTCGAGAAAATCGATCAGCCCCGCAACCGCGGCGCTGGATCGTGCGGTCGTCGCGAGACCGCGCTTCGCCGCTTCCGTGAGCGCGTCGATCACCTCGCCATAGATGTCCAGTTGACGTTGGTTGTAGGCGGCATTGCCGACGCGCACGGGCTTCGAGTTCTCATAGCCGGTGAGCCAATCGAGTTCACTCTCCACGATGCGGCGGTCACCGTCGATGCTGTAGAGGATTTGCGTTTGCGACACGTCGCCCGCGAACGCGCGCCCGAGCCAATCGCGCCACGCGCCGGCTTCCTCCGTGTGCCCGGTTTTCGTGAACGCTTCGAGCGTGAGCGCCGCATCGCGCAGCCAGCAGTAGCGATAGTCCCAATTGCGCGCGCCGCCGATCGACTCCGGGAGCGACGTCGTCGGTGCCGCGACGATCGCGCCCGTCGGCTCGTACGTCAGCGCCTTGAGCGTGAGCAGCGAGCGGCGCAGCGTATCGGCATACGGGCCGGCGAGGTCGCCCGCGTCGACCCACTCGCGCCAGGCCCGGTCGCTCTCGGCGATCGCGCGATCGACGTCGATGGCCTCGGGGAGCGAGCGCCACGAATGATGGGCAACCAGATCGAAGGTCACGCACTCGCCGGCCGACACCGAAAAGCGCGCCGTGAGATCGCCCGCATCGATCGCGAGTGCGACCGAACTGCGCAGCGCCATCGCGCTCGGACCCGCGACGACGACGTAGGCATCGTCGTTCCGCTCGAGCGCGGGCCGCAGCGATCCATAGTCGAAACGCGCGCGCAAGCACATCTGCATCGCGACGGTCCCCAGCAGCCCTTCGACCCGGCGCACGACGTGCGGATGCGACGTCCCCAGCGGCATCACATCGGTGATCTTCACGCTGCCGCCGCGCGCCTCGACGATGGTCTCGAGCGTGAGCGTGCGATCGCGGTAGACGCGAGTCGCCTGCAACGGCTCGACCGGCCGAAGCGACCAAAACCCGTTCTCGTCATTGCCGATCAGTGCCGCGAACGCCGCGCCCGAATCGAAGCGCGGCACGCACAGCCAATCGATCCGGCCGTCGCGCGAAACAAGCGCGGCGGTCTTGCGGTCGCCGATGAGCGCATAGTCTTCGATTCGAGCCATCGCGCACGCTGTACCCCAAACGACGGATCGCCCGCCGCCGATGCGGGGAGAAGGAAAGTTGCCCCGGAGCGAGCAGGGTCTGGAAACGCATTTCACGCCTTCGGAGGACCATCGATGAGGACTCGCGCGAATTTTCTCGCGACCGCGGCCGGCTCGGCCGCCGCCGTTGCCGCCGCCCCGCAACTCGCCTTCGCCGCCGGGCCCGCCGAGGTCGCCGCTGCTACGAGCGGGATGACGCTCACCACCATCCGGATCGGGGGCATCGACCGGCTCGGCGTGCGGACCAGCCGCGGCATCGTCGACGTGCTCCCGGTCGCGCAGGCGATGGGCATCACGGACTGCCCGCGCACGACGGACGATGTCGTCGCCGGCCGCGGCAACGTCGGCGCGTTGCGACGCATCGTCGCGGGCGCACCATCGGGCGCCGTGCTCTCCGAAACCGCGGTCGAGTACGGCCCGCTCCTCGGCGCGCCGCCGAAGATCGTCTGCGTCGGCCTCAATTACTCCGCGCACTTGAAAGAAACCGGCGAGAAACCGCGTACCGACCCCGAACTTTTCAACAAGTTCAACACGGCGCTCAACCGTCACAACGGCACGGTTCCCGTCTCGCACTTGGATGCCAAGGCCTTCGACTACGAATCGGAGCTCGTGATCGTGATGGGCAAGACGGCCGCGAACGTCTCCGAGGCCGACGCGCTCAACTATGTCTACGGATACGCGGCCGGCAACGACTTCACGGCGCGCGATATCCAGATGCGCGTCTCGCAGTGGATGACGGGCAAGACGCCCGATCTCTTCGCGCCGATCGGCCCGTGGCTCGTCACCGCGGATCAGATCCCCGATCCGCAAACGCTCCAGGTGCAGACGTTCGTGAACGACGAGCCCACGCCGCGCCAAGACATGAACACCGCGTTGATGATCTTCCCGTGTGCGACGATCATCAGCTACATCTCGAAATTCATCACACTGCAGCCCGGCGACCTCATCTTCACCGGGACACCCAGCGGCGTGATCATCGGTTACCCCAAAGACAAGCAAGTCTGGCTCAAGCCGGGCGACCGCATCCGCACGTCGATCTCGAAGCTCGGCGACCTCCGCTTCAGCCTCACGTAAGACGCGTCTCACCTTACGAGGTGTCAGACGGACAAAGCGTCTCTCCGGCGAGATACCGCGTTAGCGCGGGGCGCCGGCGTAGGGGAAGTAGGTCAGGAAGTGTTTCTCAGCGGGCGTCGTGTTGTCGCTCGTCAGGCACGGGGTTTCTTTGCCGTCATCGTGGGCGAGTCCGACCTTCGGAATGATGCTGCCGAAGATCGCGCCGAGTGAGAGATCGATGACCGGACTATCGAGATCGCGACCGCCGAAGCGGCGATCGGGATCCGAGAGAGCCTTCTTGATCCCCTCGATGCCGCTCACCGGAACCGCGCGAATCAAACCGACGGGATAGCCGCTCTTGCCGGAGGTTTCCACCGCGAGATACCGCGCCGGGCCGCTCTTGGAAAGATCGGCCTCGATCGCGTCGGGGATCAAGAGATCTTCGATCGCGGTCGCGACGTCAGGCGAGCGATGAGCGACCGTCGTGACGAAGCGGTAGACCGAGTGCCGCAGCACTTCGTCATCGGTGATCGTCACGCGATTCGTGACATCGTGTTCGGAATAGCTCTCGGTCGCCTCTTTGACCGCCGGGCGGCCGAGCCGTTCGACTTGCACGTAGGTTTGCGCAACGGTCCCGTGGCCCGACACGATCGAATTCATGTGGCTCACGACGGCGGCGAGGCTATTGCCCGGACCCGACTCCATCGCGTTCGGATCGGTCGACGGAATCGACGTCGTGGCCCAGACGTTGATGCGGCCGAGCTGACCGTTGCGCCCGGCGAGCAGCCGGCGCGGCAACTCGACGGCGAGCTCCAAGACGTTGAAACTCGCGAAGAAATCCTGTCCCGGTTTGCGGAAACAGGTTGCGGTGGGCAGCGGCGGATTCGGCTGGTTCTTGAAATTGCGGTCGGGCAAAATGCGGAAGAATTGCGTGAGATCGAAATAGAACGGATCTTCGCGCGGGCCGGCGTAGAACTTCACGCCGGTGCCGAGATCGGCGACCGTGTTGTAGGTCGTCGATCCCATGCGCGAACCGATGAACGTCGAACGCGTTCCGGTCATGGCGGGCCGGCCCGGACCGTACATCGTGATCCGCTGCGTCGGGCCGACGCCGTCGGCCTTGAACTGGATGACCTGGCTCTCGACGTAGCTCTTCCCGTGGGCGATCTTGAGTTGATACATCGCACCTGGATCGAAGAATCGCGTCGTCCCCATACCGGCGGGGATCAGCGGCGAAACATCCATCGCCAAGACGACGTTGTTCGGATCTTTCGGGCTCGGATACACGTATACGTCCGTGATGTCGATCCCGGGCCTGCTAACCGTCAGCGGCGAATCCTGGTGATCGGATGCCGGCGTTTGACTGGCGCTGAACAAAACGCCCGACAACGCGAGAATTCCAATCGCAACGATCGCGATGATCGGTCGTCCAAATCCGCGCACGGCTGTCCCTCCGATGAATGCTCGAAATCGGACGCACATCCCAGCGGACGCGCATCGGAGCATTCTCAGCCTCCATATTCGCGCGCGGAATCCGGGTCAAACGCGCTTGGCCGCAGAGCGAGCATGAGAGGTCTTGCTAGAGCGGGGCCAGCAATCGCTCGAGCAGCGGCGTTGCCGGATGCGTGCGGATATCGTCCCACGCGCCGTCTTGTACCGTGCGGCCGGCTTCGATCGCAACGACGCGCGGCGCGAGCCGGGC
>Ga0116226_10002054_pt1 | contig 17461 bp, 12 predicted proteins | sample S1TSphfallax_FD_89692 | JGI IMG/M metagenome (GOLD analysis project Ga0116226, IMG submission 89692) | Host-associated microbial communities from peat moss isolated from Minnesota, USA - S1T2_Fa - Sphagnum fallax MG | ecosystem: Host-associated > Plants > Peat moss > Unclassified | place: USA... | reverse complement strand
TTCCGGCGTCGCTTGCGGAGAGCGCGGGGAGCGTCGCCGATCGGTCGGTTCGCGAACGGAGCGCCGACGGTTTGAAGCGCACGATGAGGATCGCGAGGTCGTCCGTGATGCGGCTCGAGCGCCGGCGCAGTCGACGCACGAGCGCTTCCGCCATCGCCTGCGCGGACGAACCGTCGAGATCGGCGAGCCACCGTCCGACACCGTCCGCGCCCAGGAGATCGCCACGCGCGTCGCGCGATTCCGTCAGGCCGTCGGTGCTGATCACGAGCGCTTCACCGGCGCCGAGCGAGAGCGTGCGCGTCTCGTAGCCTTCGTCGACGCGAATGCCGACGATCGAACCCGTGGGCGGCAAGATCGCGACGTCGCGGCCGCGCACGACCCACGCTGGCTCGTGACCCGCCGATGCGTAGCGCGCCGAGCCATCGTGCAGATCGACGACGGCGAGGAACAGCACGATGAAGACTTCCGGATTCTCCGACGTTCGCGCGTAGATCCGCGCGAACGTCGAGAGGATGCGACCCGGATCCGAATCTTCGTAAAAAAGCGTGCGAATCGTGTACTTGATGAGCGCGGTATCGACGGCCGCGTCGATGCCCTTTCCGCTCACGTCGGCGACGAGAAACATCGCGTAGCGAGAATCGAACGAGAACGCGTCGTACGTGTCGCCGCCCACGTTCGATCCACGCGTCGCGGAGATCAACACGCTCCCGACGTCGACGCTCGCGATCGAACGACGTTCCGAGATGAAGGCGCGTTGCAGACGTTCCACGAGCGATCGACCTTCTTCGATCGTGCGCCGCAGGCGTCCGACGAGGACGGTAAAGAGCAACGCGACGAGCGCGAAGAGCGCGTTGGAAAGATCGCGCGTCTGTTGGTTGCGACGGACGGTCGCTTGGAACGTTTCCGTCCCGATCGATTGGAGTTTGAGGAGGCTATCGGTGAGATCCTGAAACGACTGGCGCGTGCCGGGAAACGTGAAGGTCGGAGCGCGCTCCTCCGGCGTTTGGGCCGCCGAATCGATATAGCCGAGATCGTGTGAGAGGTCTCGTTCGTACGGCGCGAGTTCGTCCGGATCGGCACCGCGGTCGAACTGCTGCACTTCGAGCAGCGACGAGGCGCTCAGCGCGTCGACCACGTGCGTCTGATAGTTGAACGCGCCGTCGAGTCGTTGCGCGCCATAGTACGAGAGATAGGTCGCATAGGCGAACGCGAGCGACAAGCCGAGGACGAGCGCCAGCGTGACGGTGGTCCGCCGGGAGAGCTTCAAGAGCAACGCGAGCCGACTGCGAATGGACGTTCCTACCTCTCTCGTCGGGTAGGCCAAACGCCGTCGGAGTCCTCCGTCTCCTCGGTTAGGAATCGGCAAGGGCGGAGTAGGAACGGCGCGTTCGACCCCCAAGCAGAGGTCCTATGATCGTTTCGACATCACTCTCGATTGCCGTGGGCGATACCACGATGGCCGCCTACCTGGCGCGGCCGGGAGATAGCGGAACGTACCCGGCCGTGATCGTCCTCGAGGGCGTCTATGGCTTCGACAGCGAGCTCAAACGCGTCACGGACCTCGTGGCCAGCTTCGGATTCGTGGCGCTCGCCATCAACTATTTTCACCGCACGAATCCGGATCTGAGCCTGCCGTTCAGCGACGAGGGCCGCGCCCAAGGCGACGCGGCCGCGGCTGCGGTCAAAAAGTCCGAGGCCTGCGACGACGTCGCGGCGGCGCGCGACTGGCTCAACGACCAGCCCTACGTCGAGAACGGCCGCATCGGAACGTGGGGCTTCGGATTCGGCGGCACGATCGCGTTCGCGACGGCGACGCTCGCCGGCATCAATGCCGCCGTGGTCTTCTACGGCCAAAGCATCGCCTCGCTGATGCCGAGCGGCGAAGCCGCACCCATCGAAGATGCCAAAGCGATCCGCGCGCCGCTGCTCCTCGTCTTCGGCGGCAAAGACAATTTGATCGGCCCGAACGACGTCGAGACGATCACGAGCACGCTCAAGGCGAACAACAAGCGCTTCGAAGTGCAGATGTATCCGAACGTCGGCCACTCGTTCTTCCGCGTGACCGGAAATTCGACGTCGGCGCGCGAGGCCGCCGACGCGTGGGATCGCGTACAAGCGTTCTTCGCGAAGTACCTCGTCTAGGAAGAACTCACGGCGTGAGGTCGAGCGTCTCGTGCGCGTCGGCACGCACCGCCGCATTGTCGAAGGGTAGCGGCACGAGCGTTCCCGCGAGCCACGTCGGGGCGAGATCGCGATAGTGCGGCGATCCGGGTTCACCCGACTCGCCGAGCGGAATCACCATGCCGCCCGCTTCCCAGTTGCCGACGTCCCACACCGCGCGAAAGCTCTGCGCGTTGTGCGGCGCCTGCACGTGCGGTGAATAGCCGTCACCGAGTCCGGGAAAACGCACGCCGTCGAAACCGTTGAAGCCGAAGCTTGCGAACGGATGCCGCGCGGTTCGCGCGCCCGCGTCGCCCCACGTCTCGCCGATCGCGTGCAGGTGCGTGAGGACGAGGACGGACTGTTTCGTCGCGGCAACGAGAAACGCGTCGTAGTCGTCGTTCGGAACCCAGCCGCGCGGTTTTTCGCGTAGCGCACGCATGAGAGCGACGAACGCTTCGCCACCATCGCTCGCGAGGTAGTTCGTCGCGACGTCCGCGGGCATGTGCATGCGCACGAGTTTTTCCGTCGCGACGCGACGCAACGCGGTCACGTATACGGCGGCGGTCGAGTCGCTCGTGAAGCGTCCGTCGAACGTCGCGAGTGCCGCGGCAGCGGTCCGAAGGTCGGGATCGGTTTGATGCGCGAGCGCCGCGGCGGCGCGCGTCGCGAGCTCTCGTTCCGGAAGCGACGTCACGTCGGCCTGAATCGCGCTGAAGCTCGCGATGTCGTAGGGCGGCTTCGCGAGTCCCATCTTGATACGCGCCGCACGATACGGCGGCGAGAACGCCGACGTCAAACGATATGGATATCCCGCTGCATACGTGCGATCGTTCGCCGTGAACGCGAGCGTCTTCGCGCCCACCGCAACGTGCGGGAGCTGCGCGTAGGGGACGTTGTTCGTGATCGGCGGCCCTTCGGTCGCACCGTCGTGCGCGGCGAGCCCCCACGCATCGTCGTGCGGAATCTGACCGGCGAGGACGTAGCCCGCGTTGCCGCGATCGTCTGCGATCACGAAATTCTGCGGCGGCCCCGGATACGCCGCGAGAAGCGCGTACGCGGCGTCGGCCGACGCCGCGCGATCGAGACCATCGAACTGCTCGAACGACGAATGGCGATCGATGTCGGCCGTCCACGCGGCCGCATACTTCGTCGCGCCCTCATCGCGGAACACGAAGCCATCGCGCGTCCGAAGATAGTCGCGCACGATCGTCGGCCCGAAGCGAACCAGAATCGTCTCGCGACGATGTTCGGCGTGCAGCCACGTCGACTTCGCGAGATACTCATCGGACACGGCGGACTTGAAGTGCTCGGCGTAGATGCGCACGGTCGTTACCGTTCCGTTCGTCGCGCCCCACGCGAGATGCGCGTTGTGACCGAGCACGATGCCGGGAACGCCGGGAAACGTCGCGCCGGCGACGTGCACATTCGGGGCCTCGAGATCCGCGAGCCACCACACACCTGGAACGCGCAACTCGAGATGTGGATCGTTCGCGAGTAGCGCGCGATGCGTCGTCGTCAGTTCCGCGCCGGCGGTGAAATCGTTACTGCCCAGCCCGACGCGCCCGTCCATCGAGACGCGCCCGAGCGCCGTCGCCTGCGGGTACGGAATCGACCGAAGGTTCGGTAACGGAGCGACGGGAGCCGGCGAACCGGCCATCGTCGGCGCGTCGTACGTTGGATCGGTGATCGAAAAAAACGCGTCCTTCGCCTGCGGCCCGACGGCATTCACGACATCGACGCGCGTCGCCACGTCGTCCCACGTATCGGTTAGCGCGATGACGGTCGAGAACGACGCGACGAGCGAATCTTCCGCCGTCCACGGCTCGGGCCGATACGCGAGCGCGCGAAACTCCGGCGGAAGCGGCCGCGTTCGCATCGCCACGTTCACGCCGTCGGCGAACGCTTGGAGCGACGCGCGCTCCGCCGCGGGCATCGCCGCCAGCTGATCGCGTGCGATCGAACGCACGTCGTAGACGCGTGCCTGCTCGTCGGCATCGATCGCCGCTTGCCCGAAGATTTCGGAGAGACGTCCCTCTTGCGCGCGCCGATAGAGATCGAGCTGAAAGAGGCGATCGACGCCTTGGAGATAGCCTTCGGTGAAAAACAGATCGTGTTCGTTTGTCGCGCGAACGTGTGGGATGCCGCGCGAATCGCGCACGACCGAAACCGGCGCGGTAACGCCGAGTCCCGCGATCGTTCCGGTCGGGGTATCGGCGCCGGCGCGAACGCCGACATACACGTACAGCGCGAACGCGAGAACGATGAGAACGATCGGAGCGAACGAGAGCACCACGAGCAGAGCGCCACGTCGCAGCATCGCGCGGCCGCGAAGATTTCGTGAAGGCACGGCTCGCTTGGTCATGCGAGGCGGTTCAGCGAGACCCTGGGCTTTCCTAGAACGGCCGGTCGAACGTGAATTGTGGGACCGTTTCGGGGAAGTGGAAATCCACGAAGTCGAATTCGAATTTTGAGATGACCGTCTCGAAGCCGAAGTGCAGCGGTTCGTCGGCGATCAGCTGCTGGAGATATTCGCGACCGTCCACGAGCGTGTAGCGGACCGTCCACTTCACGTCGGCGTAGGGCTTGCCGTTCAAGATGCCTTGCACGACCATTTTGATCGGGCGACCCGTTGCGGGATCGACCCAGAGGTCGCGGATCCGATAGACCGCCGGATCGGCGAGCGGGACGAACGTGAGGTGCGTCGCGACGACGCCGTCGAGCGTATCCGTTCCGACGATATCGATACGGTAGTCGCGCACGGAGGCACCCACGCTTCCGATTTCGCGGAGTTCCGTCGGTCCGCTCGCGATGGGAGCGGGAGTCGGATCCGAGATCGAGACGCCACCTTCGCGCGAGGCGACGCCGAACGACGACGTGGGGTCGATGCGCGGTTCGTCGACGCGAATCGGATCCGCATCGGGATTCGTATCGAAAATCTTGACGCCGAAAATCGAGAACGGCACGCCACCGAGTCGCCGATTGTTCTCCACGGGATCGAGAAGCGGCGTCAGCCCGATCGCTTTGTCGGACGTCCGCTCGTACGCATCCCACCAGTTGTCGAACACGTGACCGCTATGCAAATAACGGACGAGCGCGCCGTAGCGGAGATACGGCACGTCCTTGCGCTCGCGCCAGTAGAGTCGCGCGCGAGCGAACAGCGCGTCCGCCGCCGGGTTCGGCGATGGGCTGGCTTGCGGCACGACATCGGGCGTGGCTCCCAGAAAACCGAACGCCGCCGCGCATCCGAGCGCGAGCGTGCGAAGCATCGAGATCGTACGCGGCATGCGTGGCAGATTCGCGGCTACGGAACCACGACGCCTGCGACGATCGCCGCGATCACGTGCTCCGTATCGACGTTCTCCGTGAGCGTGCGATAGTTGAAGGCGACCCGATGCCGCAGCACGGGTGGGGCGCTCGCACGCACGTCGTCCGGAATCACGAACGTGCGTCCCGCGCAAAGCGCACGCGCACGCGCGATCGCGGCGAGCGCGAGCGTCGCGCGCGGGCTCGCGCCGCGCTCGACGTATTCGTGCGGCGCGCGCGTCGCCTGGACCAGCGCGACGATATACCGCGCGATGCGCGGTTCCAGAAAAACGGCTCGCGCTTCGTCGCGCCACCGCAAGAGATCCGCCATGCTCGCGACGTCGGCCGGCATCGGCGGAGGGGCGCCGCCGAATCGCTCGAGGATCGAAAGCTCTTCTTCGACCGTCGGATATGCGACGACGATCTTCATCAGAAAGCGATCCATCTGGGCGAGCGGCAACGCGTACGTCCCATCGCTATCGAGCGGATTCATCGTCGCCGTCACGAGGAATGGATCGGGAAGTGGAAACGAATTCGGCCCGATCGTGACCTGACGTTCCTGCATTCCCTCGAGTAGCGCCGACTGTACCTTCGCGGGCGCTCGATTGATCTCGTCGGCGAGCAGGACGTTTGCGAAGATCGGTCCGAGCGCCGTCGTGAAGTCGCCGCTGCGCTGATCGAACACGCGCGTTCCCACGATGTCGCTCGGGAGCAAGTCGGGCGTGAATTGAATGCGTTTGAACGTGCCGCCGACGGCGCTCGCGAGCGCGCGGCACGCGAGCGTCTTCGCGAGACCCGGCGGCCCCTCGAGCACGACGTGTCCGCCGGCGATCGTCGCATACAGCAACGCCTCGAGCACGCTCCGCTGACCGACGACCGTCTCCGCGAGCGCATCGAGCAACGCTCCCGGTTTTAGCGAATCAGAAATGGCGTCGCCTCCCGCACCGCGTCGACCACGCGAGCATCTTCGCAGAATGCGGCTCTCTCGACCGCGCGCAAGGCGAGTCGATCGTCCGGCGTACCGGCGGCGCGCGCATCGAGATCCGCGAGCGTCTCGTCATCGCGCGCGTGCATCGCCTCACGCATCGCTTCGCGCAAACGCAGCGCATTGGAGCGCGTCGGATCGCGGACGAGCGCGTCGATCAACTCGCGGAAACGACTACGCGGATCGACCGGCGGCGGAACCGGCGCCGGTATCGGTGCGGGCTGCACGACGACGCCACGCTTCGAGAAGAACGCCCACATGAGCGCGAGGACCGCAATCACGACGAGCATGAAGATCGTCGCCGATTTCAAGAAGCTGAAAAAGAGCGCCGTGAGATTGGACGGCGCGTCGCCTATCGGCGCGGCTACCGGTGCCGTGACGAGAATCGACACCGGATCCGTGGTAAAGCGGCTCGCCTTGCCGTTACGACCGTCGATCGCATCGAGCGTCGCGCCGGGGATCGTCCGCTGGCCGCCGATCGTCGCCGCGAGCGTTATCGTCTCCACGCAATCGGTGCCCGCGGAGGTCGCGACGCAGCGACGCTCGTCTCCGAGCGAGTCGAATCCCGAAAGATCCGGCAGCGTGAGGTTGTCGAGTTCCGGCACGCTTTCATCCACGTGAGCGGAGATCGTGAGATGAAACGGCTCGCCGATCGCGACCGTCACGCGGTCGGCGCTCATCGCAAAACTACGGACGTGAAGCGTCGCGTACGTCTGCGCGGTTGCGGGCTCCGCGAGCCCCGCAAGCGCGAGCGCGGCGGCCGCTACGCGAGCGAGCCGAGCCACTCGCCGAACAGATAGCGCGCGTCGAACGGGCCGGGCGACGCCTCGGGATGAAACTGCACGGCCGCGATCGGTAGCGTGCGATGCCGGAAACCTTCGTTCGTACCGTCGTTGAGGTTGACCATCGTGGGCTCGAGGTCGGCGGGCAACGTCGCACCATCGACCGCATATCCATGATTGTGTGCCGTCACGAGAACGGTGTCGTGCACGATGTCTTTCACCGGTTGGTTCCCGCCACGATGGCCGTACGGTAATTTGTAGGTCCGCGCTCCACAGGCGAGCGCGAGCAACTGGTGACCGAGACACACGCCGAACATCGGCACGCGGCCGACGAGTCCGCGCAGGGTCTCGATCGTTTCCGGCAGATCGGTCGGGTCGCCCGGCCCAGGAGAAATCACGACGGCGTCCGGCTTGCGCGCGAGAATCTCTTCTCCGGAGACGCCGTACGGAACCACGGTCAGGCGCGCGCCGAGCGCGGAGAGATCTCGAACGATCGCCCGCTTCACGCCGCAGTCGATCACGACGACGTGCCGACCATCCGGCGAGCCCGCGGTCTGCACGTTGCGCGTCGCGACGTCGGCCACGAGCCCCACGGTGCTCGTCTGACGCGCGAATGGTGCGAGTGCGGCCTCCATCTTCTCGATCGCGGGCGTGCCGACGGCGAGCGCGGCGCGGATGGTCCCGTGCTCGCGCAAGACGGCGGTGAGCGCGCGCGTATCGACGCCCACGAGCGTCGGAACGCGTTGCTCCACGAGCCACGATCCGAGATCGGTCGTCATCTGATGGTGGGAGGGATGCTTCGAAATCCGCTTGACGATCGCTCCCGAGACGCACGCTCGCCCGTGCTGAGCGGCGGTGCCCGAGATTCCGTAGTTTCCGATCATCGGATACGTGAAGGTGAGCAGTTGGCCCGCGTACGACGGATCCGTGAGGGCCTCTTCGTAGCCGGTCATCCCCGTATAGAAGACCGCTTCACCGAGGGCCAGCGCATCGTAGCCGATTCCTTCGCCGTCGAATCGCGTACCGTCGGCGAGGAGCAGCGCTGCGGGTTTCATCATCTCGAGGGCCACACATTAAGCCCCGCGACGGCGCGGCCCTGGGCGAGCGGGAGAGCTCTCAGAGCAGCCGCTCGAAGGTGAGCGGCGAGATCGACGCCGGGAAGTCGTACCCGACGAAATCGTATTGCAGGCCCGAGACGAACCGATCGAGCCCGAAGCGGAGCGTATCGTCCGTGCGGATCTGCTGGACGTAGCTACGCCCGTCCATCTTCACGTAGGTCACGACCCAGCGCGCATCTTCGTAGGGCTTCCCGCGGAAGAGGCCGCGCATCGCCAGACGCAACGTGTCGTACGTGGTGGCGTCGACCCATAGGTCGCGTAGCCGATTGACGGCGGGAGCGCGCATCGGGGTGAGCGTGAGATGAAAGGCATCGACGTCCCGGACGCTTTCGACGCCGGCGAGTGCGATCGAATAGTCGCGCGACACCGCTTCGACCGTCGCGATTTCGCGGAGCACGTCGCCGCCGGGCGGCGTGCCCGGGTCCGGAGCGACTGTCGCGCTCGCGACGGGCGATTGCGACGGTGACGTCGGCGTGGCGAACGTCGCATCCGCGCCGACCAGCGTGGCGCTCTGTTCGCGGCGCAACAAGCCGAACGATGCGTTCGGATCGATGTGCGGATCGAGCACCGGAAACGCATCCGCATCCGCGTTCGTATCGAGCGAATCGGCGCGGCCGAAGCCGTTGTGCCAACGGAAATTTATGGCGATCGCGGATCCGCGCAACCGATCGGCTTCTTCTTGCGGAACGATCGCGCGACGCAACGCGAGCGCGCGATCGGAATCGCGATACGAGACGGCCCACCAATTGTCGTGCGTCTTCTCCCGCCACACGTAGCGCTCGCGTAGATTGAACGTGACGAACGGGGCCTCGACACGCGAGCGCCACACGTTTTTCGCGGACGTGAAAATCGCATCGGCCGGCAGATCGCCCGCTCGCGACGCACGCGGTAAACCGGCAAACGCGACGCCGGGGACGAGCGCGAGCAGCGAGCGCCGGTTCACGCGACGCACTCCGTCGCGACGATCCCATCGCGCATCACGACGCGGCCGCCGACGATCGTCGCGATCGCGCGCCGTTCGAAGGTCGCACCGTCGAATGGCGTGTTCTTTCCGAGCGAGTAAAACGCGCTCGCATCGACGCGCCACGAGCGCTCGGCGAACACGGTCACGTCGGCGGGCGCGCCGACGGCGAGCGTACCGCCCGGCACGCCGAGTATGCGCGCCGGATTCGTGGAAAGCAGCGCGATGAAACGCGCGAGCGGGAGATCGGGAAGCGCGGTCGCATACGCGCCGACCGCGATTTCGAGGCCCGAAAAACCAACGGGTGCCTCGGCGAGGAGCTGGGCCTTCTCCTCGCGCGTGTGTGGAGCGTGATCCGTTGCGAACACGTCGATCGTGCCGTCGCGAACGGCCGCGCGCAGTGCCGCAACGTCGGTCTCGACACGCAGCGGCGGATTCACCTTCGCATCGGCGCGAAAACCGTCGAAGCGATCGTCGCCCATCAAGAGGTGATGGGGCGTGACCTCGCACGTGACGGCGATACCTTGCGCGCGGCCGAAGCGCACGAGCTCGGCACTCATCGCGGTCGAGACGTGCGCGATGTGGAACGGCTTTTTCGTGTCGCCGCCGATGAGGATATCGCGCGCCACGACGACGTCTTCCGCGAGACCCGGCGAGCCCGCGAGGCCGAGCTCGAAACTGCGCGCGCTCTCGTTCATCACGGCATCGCCCTTGAGATCGTCGTCCTCGCAATGCGAGATGAAGACGCCGGGCACGTCGCGCGCGTAGAACGCCGCTTGCCGTAAAACGCGCGGATTCTTCACGGTAAAGCCGTCGTCGCTAAACGCGACGGCGCCCGCGTCGTGCAAACGCCAATACGGCGCGAGCTCGTTCCCAGCACGCGCGCGCGTCACCGCGGCGATCGGATAGACGCGCGCGAGCCCCGCCGCACGAGCGAGGCGTAGCACTTCCGCGATCAGTGCCGGAGAGTCGAGCGCGGGCTCCGTGTTCGGCATGCACGCGACGGCCGTAAAGCCGCCCGCGACGGCAGCAGCGCTGCCGGTTGCGATCGTTTCTTTGTGGGTTTGCCCGGGCTCGCGGAGGTGCACGTGCATGTCGATGAAGCCCGGCGCGACGACGGCCCCCGACGCATCGAGGATCTCCGCGTCGCCCGCATCGAGATGCTCGCCGATCGCCGCGATCACGCCGTCGCGAACGAACACGTCGCGAAGCGCGTCGAGACCGCTCGCCGGATCGATCGCGCGGCCGCCGCGAATCAGGAGATCGTTCACCGGCGGTACGTTCCCACAGTACAGAACTTCGCGCCGAGATGCGGACGATCATGTGGCGTAGGCGTGCGCGCGGACACAGTAAAGCGAGCGACGACGAACGACGCTCGACCTAAGCGATCGAACCCCGGGGCTTGCATTGCCCCGTCTTTTCTACGAACGCCGACCGATCGCCTTACGATCGACGCGAGCTCGTGGAGCTAGTGGATGAGCGCGTGCGCGACGCTGACGACGGCGGCTGCGCCACCGTAGATCGCAAGTCGGCTCGCAATTCGCCGTCGCAGACCGCGCGACGTCTTCGCTGCGGAGGGCGACGGATCGCTCATCGCTTACGCCGGCGCGGAGCGGCGGCGACGGGTATCGGAACGGGCACCGGAGCCGGATCCCCGGCGATCAGCCGGGCGAGCTCGGTGAATATGAAATTCACTCTCACCGGCACAGCATACCACGCGCAGTGTCTCTTTTCAATAGACAGCGGGGCGGCGAAGGCCCCCGATCACCCCCGAGCCCGCGCTCGCGGGCTCACTGACGCAGGATGGAGACCCGCTAGCCGCCGTTGACGAGAAAATCGAGGACGGCCATGCGTACGTAGACGCCGTGAGAGACTTGCTGGGCGTAGCGCCAGCCGGGGTACGCGAAGACGTCTTCGGTGAGCTCGACGCCCCGGTTGTACGGTCCCGGGTGCATGACGATCGCGCCCGGGGCGAGCATCGTGAGGCGGCGCCCGTCGAGCCGATAGTTCCGCGCGTAGTCGTCGAGCGACGGGAGCACCGCCGATGCGATGCGCTCCTTTTGGATGCGCAGCAACATCACGGCGTCGACATTCGGCAGCACCGCATCGAGATCGCGCGCGATCCGTATGCCGTCGCGTTCCATAGCGACGGGCAAGAGCGTGTGCGGCCCGACGAGCGTTACGTCGGCGCCGAGCGCGCGCAGCCCGAGAATGTTCGAACGCGCGACGCGGCTATGGAGGATGTCGCCGACGAGCGCGACGCGCAACCCCGCGATCTTTCCGAACTCCGTTTGCAGCGTTAGGAGATCGAGCAGCGCCTGCGTCGGATGCGCGTGTCTTCCATCGCCCGCATTGATCACGTGACCGTCGAACGACTCCGCGAGGCGGTACGGAAAGCCAGATTCCGGATGCCGCGTGACGATGACGCGCACGCCCATCGCGCCGAGCGTAATGGCCGTATCCGCAATGGTTTCGCCCTTGCCGAGGCTCGACGAGCCCGGCGGCAGCGCGACCACATCGGCCCCAACGCGCTGTTCGGCGATCGCAAACGATGTGAACGTCCGCGTGCTCGCCTCGAAGAAAAGATTGACGACGCAGACGTCGCGCAGCAGATCGCGCGGCGGCGGGTCGTCGTGAAAATGTCGCGCCCGCTCGAGGATGCCGGTGATTTCGGCGCTCGTGAGGTCGTCGAGATCGAGGAGGCTACGCTCCCGCATCGGCGTCGCTGCGAATCACGACGCGGTCATCCTCCGAGTACGTCTTCGCGAGATTGACTTCGATATGTTCGCGTCGGCTCGTCGGGATCGTGCGACCCACGTAGTCGCCCTGCACCGGCAGTTCGCGCAGGCCGCGATCCACGAGAACGGCGAGGCGAATCGCACGCGGACGGCCGAGGTCGGTCACCGCGTCGAGCGCCGAGCGGACCGTGCGCCCGGTGAAGAGCACGTCGTCGACCACGATCACGAGCTTGCCGGAGAGATCCTCGTGGATCTCCGATTCGGGGAGGGCCTTCGCCACGTCGTCATCACGGTAGAGGTTGATGTTGAGGAAGCCGATGCCGGGCCGCGTGCCGCTGATCTCCTCGATTTTGAGCGAAAGGCGCCGTGCGAGCTGCTCGCCGCCCCGCCGGATGCCGATGAGGACGACCCCGCTCTGGGCGTCTTCCGGCTCGAGAATCTGATGCGCGATGCGCCCGATGATCCGGTCGATCTGTTGCGACGTCATCAACGTCCGCTCGCGTACGGCGTCCAGGGCACTCCTCAAATCGAGAATTCCATCGAGGGAGGTGATTCGCAAGAGAAACGATTTCTCCGGTGACCCGGAGAACGGGACCCTCGTGCGCACCTTGGGACGCGTCCTCGCCGTGCTCATGCTGGCCTGTATTCCGGTCAGTCTTTTCTATTTGGACCGGGTGTTCTACGCTCCGAACTTGGGGATTCATACCGTCGATGGGTCGCTTCGCGTCGTCGTCGTTCGCGATACGCCGGGCGTTAGCGTCGGCGACAAAGTCGACGCCCGAGGGCTCACCTTCGGCGAGCGCGTGAGGCTCATTTCCGATCCCGTCTGGAGACCGTTTTCGATACGAGTCGTCCATGAAGGCCGCGAGATCGTCGTTCCGCTACGTCGGGTTCCTCGGCCCTGGACGACCGTTCGCGTCGTGCCCGCGATCGCGATCCAATTCGTCGCATTGCTTTCGCTGATTCTTGCGGCGATCGTCCTTTGGCGCCGACCGGAACCGCTCGCAATCGCCTTTGGGGCATACGCGCTCGGATCGCTCTACGCACTTCCCACGGCTCAGCTATTCGGGTTTCTTCCGGATCCGTCGTACAGTGTCGTCGCCGTTGTCGTCGTCGCGCTGGTAGCGACCATTCCGCCACTTGCGATCGTCGATTTCGCGCTACGTTTCCCGACACCGCTCCACGGGCGTAGCGGCCGGCAAACGATGATCGCCATCGAAGCCGTCTTGGTTGCCCTCGCGATTTTCGGGACCATTCGGTGGGTCGTGATCCCCACGATCGGAGATGCGTCCAACCCGCTCCTCGATACCGCGCCTGCGTTACTGACCACCGCGGCGCTCGTCGCGATCGTTCTCGTACGATATGCTCGGGCTCGCGGCGACGATCGCCGACGGCTGAGTTGGGTCGCAGTCGGGTCGATTCTTAGCGCGATCGGGGTGGTCGTCGATAATCTGTACATCGAGGCGGTGATCGATCTTCCGCTCTGGGGATTTGCACTGGCGATCGTCCTCCAAGGGGCCCTCCCAATCGCGTTTGCGTATGCGATCTTGCGGCACCGCGTGCTCGATCTCGGCTTCGCGATCAATCGCACGGTCGTGTATGCGTTCATCACGGCGACGCTCGTCGTTTGCGTGAGCGCGGTCGACTGGATGAGCGGCAAGTTACTCTCGGGAACGCATCTCTCGGCGGTCGTCGAAGCCGTCGCGACGATCTCGCTCGGCGTCGCGCTCAGTTGGTTTCACGGCCGTGTCGAACGCATCGTCGATCGAGTCCTGTTTCGTCGGCGCTACGTGGCCTCGAAGCGAATCGAAGGACGCATCGCCGCACTCGGATTTGCAACCACGACCGAGAGTGTCGACGACGCGCTCGTGAATGAGGCGGTGGGCGTTCTCCATCTCGAGTCGGCCGCGATCTTCCGTAAGTCGAACGATGCGACGCTCGTGCGAACGGCCGATCACGGTTGGCACGCCGCGGCGCGCGAACTCTCCATCGATCATTTACTCGTGCGCCGACTCCAGGCACAAGAGCACACGATCGCACTCAAAGACGAAGGCATTGCCGACGCCGCGTTCCCACACGCGAGTGCGTCGCCGGTCGTCGCCATTCCGATCGTCGTGCGCCATGACTTCCTCGGCTTCGCGATCTACGGGCACCCCAAGGACGACACGCGACTCGACCCCGAGACCGTCGAACAACTCGAACGTCTCGTCCGCGCCGCCGCGATGGCCTACGACGCAATCGACGCCGCCGAATGGCGCCGCCGCGCACTTGCGTTGGAACGCGCGACCGCGTAAGCCGAGGGTATCGGCGCTAGAGCAGCGCCAAGCTCACGACGAACGCAAGCACGTGTCGACGGAGTTGATCGTCTTGCCGCCCGCGCGGACCGTCGCGTGCAGCGTATATTTCGCCGGGGACATATCGTCGAGCGTATCGGCGATGCTCGGGTCCGCCGGGTACGTGCTGCGGTAGGCGAAATGCTTCGGGTCACCGGCCGTGCCGCGCATGATCGTGGTCGATCCTTGGTTATCGAAGACGACCACGGTGAGGGCGCCGTGCGCGTCGTACGCGAGCAGCTGTTCGGCGCTACCGCCCGCGAAGCTCGTCGTCTGCCGCAGCACCTGGCCATCGAGATCGTAGGCGTATGTGGCATCGTAGGGCAGCGCGGTCGATCCCGCGCGATACGTGCATTTCCACGTCCCGACGAGGTAGTGCAACCCCGCAATCGGCGTCGGCTTTGCCGGCACGGTCGCAGCGAGCACGATCGACGCGAGCATCACGATCATACGACTCCTATCTCGCGCTTTCGAGGCGCGCTAACTGCTCGATCGCACGGGCGCGTTCGGCCTCGTAGCCGGCGAGCTTCGTGCGCTCCTTCGCGACGACATCGGGCGATGCTTTCGCGGCGAACTGTTCGTTGCCGAGCTTCTTTTGCAGACGCTCCACCTCGGCATCGAGTCGCACCACGTCTTTGCGATATCGCGCGAGCAGAATCTCGGGTGACGCCACCGGCGTGGCTGCGAGCAGCGGGTCGCCCTCGGCGGCGGCGAGCGCGGGCGCATCGACGATGGTCGCATGCGCTTGCACGGCGAGCAGGTTTCGTGCGTCTGCGTCGAGCGACGGAGGCACCTCGATCGTCATCCGCTCTCGCGGCGCGATGCCGAGCTCCGCGCGTAAGTCTCGCGCCTTCGCAACGATCGTCTTGAGCGTCTCGTAGCGCGCGAAAGCCGCCGCGTCCGTCGGGACCTCTTCGGGATCGGGCCACATGGCCGTCACGATCGTCTTGCCGTCGTGCGGCAGCGCCTGCCAGATCTCTTCCGTGACGAACGGCGCGATCGGATGCAACAGGCGCACGAGTGCATTCAACCCATACGAGAGAACGGCCGCGCGCGTCGGCGTCGGAACCTTCGTCGCTTCGATGTACCAGTCGCAGTATTCGTACCAGATGAAATCGAGCAGCGTTTCCGCAGCGAGACCGAACTCGTAGGCGTCGAACGCACGCGACACGCGCTCGATCGTGGCTCGAAGCCCCGTGAGCATCCAGCGGTCGGCCAGCGAGAGATCCGCGGCCGGTGGCAACGCACTCGCGCGCGGTAATCCCTCCGGCAAACTCCGAATGTAGCGCAGCGCGTTCCACATCTTATTGTTGAACTCGCGCGACTTCTCGACGAAGCGTTCGTCGAAACGCAGCTCTTGCGATTCCAAGCGCATCTGTCGCACGACGCCGAGCCGCGTCGCATCGGCACCGTACTTCGCGATCAGGTCGATCGGATCGATCGCGTTGCCGAGGCTCTTCGACATCTTCCGCCCCTGCATGTCGAACACGAGCGGCGCGATGAACACGTCTTTAAATGGGATGCGACCGACGAACTTCAGCCCGAGCATCACCATGCGCGCCACCCACAGGAAGATGATGTCTCGCCCCGTGACCATCGCCTGATTCGGGTACCAATGCTCGAGCTCGAGCGTGCGCTCGGGCCAGCCTAAAATCGAGAACGGCCAGAGCGCGCTCGAAAACCACGTATCGAGCGTATCGGAATCGCGCCGCAATTCGTCCGAGCCGTAGCGCTCGCGCGCGAGCGTACGCGCTTCTTCTTCCGACTCCGCGACGACGGCGTCGTCGTTCGGCGTGTACCACACCGGAAGTTGATGGCCCCACCACACTTGCCGCGACACGTTCCAATCGCGGATGTTCTCGAGCCAGTGCTCGTACGTGCGGCCGAAACGTTCGGGGATGAAGCGAATGCTGCCGTTGCGATACGCTTCGAGCGCCGGCGCGGCGAGCGTTTCCATCTTGCAGAACCACTGAAGCGAGAGCAACGGCTCCACGACGGCGCCGCTACGCGAGCTCACGGGCACCACGTGACGTCGCGGCGTCGTCGAGGTGAGAACGCCGAGCGCGGCGAGGTCGCGAACGATCGCCTTGCGTGCGTCGAAGCGATCGAGGCCGAGGTACGGCTGCGGAATGTCGCCCGTCATCTTGCCGTCGAACCCGATCACGGTCGGCATCGGCAGCGCATGCCGTTCGCCGATCGCATTGTCCGTGGGATCGTGAGCCGGCGTGATCTTCACCGCACCCGTGCCGAACTCGCGTTCCACCGCATCGTCGGCAACGATCGGAATCTCGCGGCCGGCAAGCGGAACGACGACGGTCTTTCCGACGAGATGCGCGTAGCGTTCGTCGTCGGGATGCACGGCGATCGCCGTGTCGCCGAGCATCGTTTCGGGCCGCGTCGTCGCGACCTCGATCGCGAACGAACCGTCGGCGCTCGTATAGCGAATGCCCCAGAGAAATCCGTCGCGTTCTTCGTCTTCGACTTCCGCGTCGCTTAACGTCGACTGTGAAACGGGATCCCAATTCACGAGCCGCGTGCCGCGATAGATCAGGCCCTCGCGGTGAAGCTCCACGAACACGCGCGTGACGGCGGCCGAGAGACCCTCGTCCATCGTGAAGCGATCGCGCTCCCAGTCGGGGCCGAAGCCGAGCGTACGAAACGATTCGTAGATCGCGTCGCCGTACAGTTCGCGCCACTTCCAAGCGCGTTCGAGAAATTGCTCGCGCCCGAGTCCGTCGCGCGTGAGGCCTTCTTTCGCGAGCTCGCGGACGAGCACGGCCTCCGTCGCGATCGCGGCGTGGTCTTGGCCGGGTATCCACGTCGCGTTCTCACCGAGCATCCGATGGTAACGCGTGAGGATGTCCATCGGCGTATACGTGGAGCCGTGCCCGAGGTGCGCGCGACCCGTGATGTTCGGCGGCGGCATCGAAATAACGAACGGCGGCCTCGCCGGATCCGCTTCCTCGTGAAAGACGCCCGCTTCGAGCCACGACGCATAGCGGCGCGCCTCGACGGCGGCGGGTTCGTAGGCCTTCGGAAGCTCGTCCGTACGGGGTTCGGTTTGCACGACGGTGCTTT
>Ga0116226_10002053_pt1 | contig 17467 bp, 15 predicted proteins | sample S1TSphfallax_FD_89692 | JGI IMG/M metagenome (GOLD analysis project Ga0116226, IMG submission 89692) | Host-associated microbial communities from peat moss isolated from Minnesota, USA - S1T2_Fa - Sphagnum fallax MG | ecosystem: Host-associated > Plants > Peat moss > Unclassified | place: USA... | reverse complement strand
GCCGCCGGCAGGCCATAGCCCATCGTGCCCAGCCCGCCCGAGGTCATCCAGCGGTTCGGCTTGTCAAACTTGAAGTGCTGCGCCGCCCACATCTGATGCTGGCCGACTTCGGTGGTGATATAGGTCTCGCGCCCGCGCGTGGCTTTATAAAGCTGTTCGATCGCATATTGCGGCTTGATGATGCTGCCCGGCTCGCGGTTCTGCGTGAAGCGCATGGAGTCCTTGGCACGCCAGAAATCGATCTGCTGCCACCATTTCGCAATCGCGCCGCGGTCCTGCGTCGTGCTGTCCTTTTTCCACGCCGCGATCAGCGCCCGCAGAATCTCCGCCGCGTCGCCTACAATCGCCACATCTACGGCCACGGATTTATTAATGCTTGAAGGGTCGATATCCGCATGAATTTTCTTGGAACCGGGCGAGAACGCGTTCAACCGCCCGGTCACACGGTCGTCGAACCGCGCGCCTAGATTCAGCATCACATCCGCGCCATGCATGGCCAGATTGGCCTCATAGGTTCCGTGCATCCCCAGCATGCCGAGGAATTGCGGGTCGGATGCCGGATAGGCTCCCAGCCCCATCAGCGTGGAGGTGCAGGGAAAGCCGGTGAGCCGCACGAACTCCATCAGCAGCTTGGATGCCTCCGGCCCGGCATTGATCACACCGCCGCCCGTATACACAATCGGCCGTTCGCTGCGCTTGAGCAGCGCGATCGCCTCGGCAATGCGCAGCGGGTCCGGCTGCGTGCGCGGGCGGTAGCTGCGATGCGGCGCGAAACTCGGCTCGCTGTAGGGCGCCGGGTTGATCAGAATATCCTTCGGCAGATCCACCAGCACGGGGCCGGGGCGGCCGGTTTTCGCGACATGGAACGCCTCATGGATCACGCGCGAGAGGTCCTCAGAGCGCTTCACCAGATAATTATGCTTGGTTGCCTGACGCGTGATGCCGGTCGTGTCGGCTTCCTGGAACGCGTCATTGCCAATCAGATGCGTCGGCACCTGGCCGGTCAGGCAAACCACGGGCATGCTGTCCATCAGCGCATCGACCAGCCCGGTCACCGCGTTGGTCGCACCTGGGCCGGAGGTCACGAGCACCACGCCCACCTTGCCGGTGGAGCGCGCATAGCCTTCCGCCGCATGCACCGCCGCCTGTTCGTGGCGCACCAGAATATGGCGGATCTCATTCTGCTGAAAAATCGCATCGTAAATCGGCAGCACCGCGCCGCCAGGATAGCCGAAAATGACATCGACGCCCTGTGCTTTGAGCGCCCGGAGCAACGCCTCCGCGCCTGACTTCATCAGCTCAGTCGTCATAATCGTGCCGTCCATCACTACCTGCCTGCCGGATTTTCGATCTTGCAGGGGTACAGGTTGCCGCGAAAACGGTCAACCTCTGCTATTTATAAAATTATCAAAATCAGCATAGAAACTTTCCGAAAATTGCGTAATATTGCCTATTCTTGATTGAATTATTTGCATGGCTGGGCTGTCGACCAATTTCTGGTTCCGGAACCAGGTCATTTGCCGCTTTGTGTATTGGTGTGTGGCAAGAATGGCACGCTCTGCCGCCGCCTCCAGCGACATTTTATGTCGCAAGAACGCGCTGATCTCGGGCACCCCATGCGCGCGCATCAAGGGCAGGTCCGCATCCAGCCCCAAGTCCAGCAGCGCGCGCACCTCCTCCACCGCGCCGGCCTCCAGCATCGCGGTAAACCGCGCCGCAATCGCCTCCCGCAGTGCCTCGCGCGGCGGGTCGAGCAGCACCATCCTGATCCGCCAGCCGGTCAGCCGCTCGGTGGGCCGGCTTTGCCAAAACGCCAGCCCCTTGCCGGTGCTAAGCAGCACCTCATAGGCCCGCGCCACGCGCTGGCCGTTATGCGGATCGGTCTTCGCGGCCGTTTCCGCGTCCAGCAACGCATGCAGCCCAGGCGCGCCCAGCTCCGCCAGCAATCCCCGCGCCTGCGCACGCGCCTCAGATGTCGGCTCCGGCATCTCGGCAATGCCATTCACCAGCGCCGAGAGATACATGCCCGTCCCGCCGCATAAAATCGGCAGCGCGCAGCGCGCCATCTCCGCCAGCGCTTCCCCCCGCCACCAGGCCGCATTGGCAGGCTTGGTCGCCGCCCGCACGCCATAGAGAACATGCGGCGCCAGCGCCTCATCCTCGGGGCTTGGCCGGGCCGTTACCACCCTCAACTCGCGATAGCATTGCATCGCATCGGCGTTGATCACCGTGCCGCCGAGCCGCTGCGCCAGCCCAAGCGCCAGCGCGGATTTTCCGCTGGCTGTCGGCCCGGCCACGATCAGCAGCGTCTTGACCGCCTTGCGCGCGCCTTCGCTTGCCCCAACCCCTGTACTCGTCCTACCAGTCTCGCCCATGTCCTATATCGTCATTCTCGTCGCCAACCGGCAAGCCGGTCCCCTCACCGAAGCCGATGCCGCGCATGCCAAGGATTTCTGCTCCGGCCAGCACCTCAACTGGCTTTCGGCGGGGCAAGCTGCTGAATTCATTGTCAAAAATATTCCGGACATCGCCCAGCTCCAAATGGTCCTGGCGCATAAATCGGTGGATGTCTTCGTCACGAAATTCCGCGGCCGGCGCAAGGCGGTGCTGCTGGCAGATATGGACAGCACGATCGTCACCACCGAAACCCTGGACGAACTGGCCGCCTATGCCGGCCTCAAGGACCGGATCGCCGCCATCACCGCGCGCTCGATGAATGGCGAGATCGACTTCCCCACGGCGCTGCGCGAGCGCGTCGCGATGCTCAAGGGACTCTCCCTTTCAGCGCTGGAGCGCACCTGGGGCGAGACGATCTTCTGCCCCGGTGCGCGGACCCTCATCGCCACCATGCGGCATTTCGGCGCGACCACCGCGCTTGTCTCCGGCGGTTTCACCTTCTTCACTGCGCGCGTCGCCGCCGAGCTTGGCTTCGACATAAATCGCGCCAATACGCTGTTGGATAACGGTTCAGAGCTTACCGGCGAGGTGGCGGAGCCGATCCTCGACCGGGATGCCAAGCTTGCCACGCTGAACGAGCTGGCCGCCAAGCGCGGCGTGAAACTCGCCGCCACGCTGGCGGTAGGTGATGGTGCCAACGACCTCGCCATGCTCCAGGCCGCCGGACTCGGTGTGGCCTATCACGCCAAACCCGTCGTTGCCGCCCAGGTGCATAACCGGATCGAACATACAGACTTGACCGCGCTATTGTTTGCGCAAGGATATCCCTCAAGCGTTTTCAAAGGAACGGAAGCATGAAAACCCGCGCCGCTGTCGCCAGAGCCCCCGGCAAAATCCTCTCGCTGGAGACGATCGACATCCAGGGCCCGAAAGCAGGCGAGGTCATGGTTGAGGTCAAAGCGACCGGCATCTGCCATACCGATGAATACACGCTCTCCGGCGCGGACCCGGAAGGGCTGTTCCCCAGCATTCTGGGACATGAAGGTGCAGGCATCGTGGTTGAGGTGGGGGCGGGGGTCACGTCGCTCAAAAAAGGCGACCATGTCATTCCGCTCTACACGCCGGAATGCCGCAACTGTAAATCCTGCCTGTCGCGCAAAACCAATCTCTGCACGGCCATCCGCAGCACGCAGGGCCAGGGCGTCATGCCGGATGGCACGTCGCGCTTCTCCTGCGAGGGCGAGCCGGTGATGCATTATATGGGTTGCTCGACCTTCGCGAATTTCACCGTCCTGCCGGAAATCGCTTTGGCGAAAGTGCGCGAGGACGCACCGTTCGACAAAATCTGCTATATCGGCTGCGGCGTCACCACCGGCATCGGCGCGGTCTTCAACACGGCAAAGGTGCAGCCCGGCGATAATGTTGTCATCTTCGGGCTCGGCGGCATCGGCCTGAACGTCATCCAGGGCGCGCGCATCGCCGGGGCCAACAAGATCATCGGCGTGGACCTGAACGACGCCCGCAAGCCGATGGCCGAGAAATTCGGCATGACGCATTTCGTCAACCCATCCGAAATCGGCGAGGATCTCGTGCCCTATCTCGTCAACCTCACCGATGGCGGCGCGGATTACAGTTTTGAATGCATCGGCAACGTGAAGGTCATGCGCCAGGCGCTGGAATGCTGCCATCGCGGTTGGGGCACCTCCATCATTATCGGCGTCGCCGGTGCCGGACAGGAAATCTCAACCCGGCCGTTCCAACTCGTCACCGGGCGGACCTGGAAAGGCACGGCCTTCGGCGGCGCGCGCGGCCGCACGGATGTGCCGAAAATCGTCGACTGGTACATGGACGGCAAGATCAACATCGACGATCTCATCACCCATGTCCTGCCCTTCGAGCAGATCAACCACGGTTTCGAGCTGATGCGCAGCGGCGAGTCTATCCGCACCGTGGTGACATACTAACACCAAGTCATTGCGAGGCCGCGCAGCGGCCGCGGCAATCCATCTGGAAATCCGCGCGAGCCCGAGCAACCATGGAAACTCCCCTCACGCATCGCAAAAAAAGGCGGCCCGAAGGCCGCCTTTTTTATTCAACCCAACCCGTTCTCAACCGCCATACTGCGCCAGCGTCGAGCGCAGCGGATTTGCACCTGGATTGGACCCTTGCTGGCCCAACACGATCTCGCGCGCATCCAGCGTGCTGCCATAATAATTCTGCTCAGCACCGCTATCATTCGCGAGCACGGAGCCGGCCAGCGAAATCCCGCCGTAAAGCCCCTCTGTCTTCGAGAGCGTGATGATATCCGCGTCAAGTGCGGTGGACATCGAGCCGTTCACGCCGGCACCCAGCGTCGCCACCGTCAGCCCGGCATCCGCGCCGAATTTGAACTGGCTGTTCAGCAGCGCATTCAACCCGCCCGTGGTCATAATCATCATCATCACCTGCGCGCTCTGCACCCCGGCCTGAAAGCCGAAGCTACCGCTGCCCAGCGTATAGAAAGCCGGGTTGGACCAGCTGCCAGCGGAGGTGCGCGCAGCCATCAGGCAGCCGCCACCCTCGCCGCCGATGATGAACCCGGCGCGGAAAATATTCGGACAAACGACCACGGCGCGCGCGCGGCGCAAAAATTGTTGCGCCTGCGTACCTTCGGAACCGCCCATGATGCTCTGGAGCGAGAGTGTGGCGCTGTCCACCAGATGCTGCGGCGGATCTGCGAGTGCGGCGGTCGGGGCGGCGAGATAGGCAGCAGCAAGCGTTGCTGCAAGCAACAATTTTTTCATGGTTCGGCTCCTTGTGACTGTTTCATGTGGCGTGTGTCAGAATTTGATGTGGCGCTGGTCGTTTCGCAAGCCAAAGTGGATAAGTGTTCATTAACTGATAAAACACGCCAGCCATGGTCGTTCCGCTCCAGCCGCGTCAGCGAGATATTGTCCACCGCCAAACACAAAGCCTGATGCGCTGTCAGCCCGAGCGCATGCGCGCAGGCGGCGCGAATGGCCCCGCCATGCGAGACGATGATGGTGTTCGTCTGCTCCCCTGCCGCATCGGCCAGCCGCTCCAGCCCGGCGCCCACGCGTGTGATCATTGCATCGAAATTCTCGCCCCCTGGCGGCGTCTCGGCGGCATGGATCGGCCAGAATGGATGCCGCGCATCCCGCCCCCGCGCATCGAAGCCCGAGATCGGCATGCCCTGGAAATCCCCGAAATTCTGCTCCACGAACGCCGCGTCGATTAGCGGCGTTTGCGCCGGATAACCCGCCCGGATGATTGCCGCGGCGGTGTGCTGCGTGCGGGAGAGCGGGGTGCAAACCAGCCTGGCCGGGTGGGGGAGGCGTACGGCAAGGGCGGCATAGCGCGGCGCATCGGCCGCCATGGTGGCATCGCAGACCGGTACGTCATCCGTGCCGTAGAGATAGGTTAGAGAGTCAGGATGCACGAGAGCGTGTCGGACCAGCCAGAAATAGTGTCGCAATATTATTCCCCAATCGAGATCAGCGCGCCGCGAATCCGAGCCGCCCGGAATTCACCGCTGAATATGGCTATGGCCAGCATCATCCAGGCAAAATTAAGGCCGCACGCCATCAACAAATTGTGCCAGTCGATCTGCTGGCCCAGCAGCGCCGCGCGCATGCCCTCAAAAATATGGGCCGCCGGCAAGGCCAGCGCCACGGGCTGCAACCAGGCGGGCAGGGAGGCTACCGGATAAAACACGCAGGCCACCGGGGTGATGCCAAACGCCACCGTCCAGGCCAGCGCCTCCGCCCCGGCCCCGTAGCGGAACAGCAGCGAGACGATGGCAAGCGCGATCCACCAGCCCATGAAAAGCAGATTTGCAAAAAACAGTAACAGCACCGGCCCGATGGCAAAGACGTTGAAATGATACAGCGCATAGGCCAATACCGTGGCGGGCATCAGGCCGATGACGGTCCGCATCAACGAGACGCATAATTGTGCCGCCAGCATTTCCGCCGGGCGCAGCGGACTCACGAATAAATGCCCGAGATTGCGTGACCAGATTTCCTCCAGAAACGCAAAAGCCACGCCGATCTGCGCGCGCAGCACGATCTCCCAGAGCAGCACCCCCGCAATCAGCGCGCCGCCCGCCAGAACGCCACTTGCCGCCCCGCTATGCGGATGCGTGTGCGCGAAGAAATTCGCGGTGAACCCCCAGATCAGCAGTTCCAGCGTCGGCCAATAGGTAATCTCAACCAGCCGGGGCCAGGAGCGCCGGTAGATCGCCAGATGCCGGAATACCAGCCCCCAAACCCGCTGCGCCGACCTCATATCGCCTCGCTCCCGATCATCTCGTTCCGGGCAATATCCAGAAATACCTCTTCCAGATTGTCCCGCCCATAGCGCTCCACCAGCGCCCCCGGTTTTCCCCGGTCCACAATCTTCCCGGCCTTCATCATCAACACGTCATCGCAAAGCCGCTCCACCTCAGCCATGTTGTGCGAGGCGAGCAGAATGGCGGCCCCCCGCTCGCGCCGGTAATCCTCCAGCACGGTTCGCACATAATCCCCGGTATCCGGGTCCAGGCTGGCCGTCGGCTCGTCCAGCAGCAGCAGGTCCGGCTTGTTGATCAGCGATTTCGCCAGCGCCACCCGGGTCTTCTGCCCGGCTGAAAGCTCGCCGGCCGGGCGTTTCAGCAAATCGCCCAGATTGAACTGCTCGGCCAGCTCCCCGATCCGGTGGCGCAGGCGCGGCACGTTATAGAGATGCCCGTAAACCGTTAAATTCTCGATAACCGTGAGGCGCGAGGGCAAAGCGATATAGGGCGAGGAGAAATTCATCCTTGCCAGCGCCGCAAACCGGTCGCGCGCCATGTCATGCCCCAGCACGGTGATCCGCCCGGAACTCGGCACCAGCAGGCCGAGCAGCATGGAAATCGTCGTGGTCTTTCCCGCCCCGTTGCCCCCCAGCAGGCCGATCACCCCGCCCTGGGGCAGGGAGAAGGAGATATCATCCACGGCCAGGGTTGCGGCATAATGTTTGACGAGGTTTTCAACGACGATCGCATCCATGCCGGCTGGGATAGGCTGGCGGCACGGCCATGCCAAGCGCGCATTGGGCAGGGCAGACCGATTGCTCTATGCCCGGTTCATGGATTCCACCCTGGCCCCGCTGGCGCTCTACATCCACTGGCCGTTTTGCCTCAGCAAATGCCCGTATTGCGACTTCAACTCCCATGTGCGGGAGCGCATTCCGCAGGCCCGCATGGTCGCCGCCTTGCGCCGCGAACTCGCCGCGGAGGCGGCCCGCATCGGCCCGCGCCGTCTCACCTCCATCTTCTTCGGCGGCGGTACGCCCAGCCTGCTGGACCCGGAAAACGTCGCTTTGCTCATCGCCGACGCGCAAGCGCGTTTCGCGCCGGCCCCGGATATTGAAATCACCCTGGAGGCCAACCCGACCAGTATCGAGGCCGGGCGCTTCGCCGGCTACCGGGCGGCGGGCGTCAACCGCGTCTCCATCGGTGTGCAAAGCCTGGACCCGGATGCCCTGAAATTCCTGGGCCGCGAACATTCCGCGCCGCAGGCGATCGCTGCCATTGAGCTGGCCCAAAAAATCTTCCCTCGCCTGTCCTTCGACCTGATTTACGCCCGCCCCGGCCAGAGCGATGCCGCCTGGCGCGCCGAGCTGCGGACCGCGCTTTCGCTCGCCGCCGATCATCTTTCGCTCTACCAGCTCACCATCGAGCCAGGCACCAAATTCCACACGCTGTATGCGCGCGGCGAATTCGCGCTGCCGGCGGAGGACGATGCGGCGGCTCTCTACGATGCCACCGCCGAGGCGGCCGAAAAATTCGGCCTGGAAGCTTACGAGATCTCCAACTACGCCGTCCCCGGCGGGGAGAGCCGGCACAACCTCGCCTATTGGCGCTATCAGGATTATGCGGGCATCGGCCCCGGCGCGCATGGCAGGCTCACTTTGGGCCAGGACCTGTTCGCCACCTCGCGCCATCGCGCGCCCGAAGCCTGGGCGGATCTCGTGGAGGCAAAAGGCAGCGGAGCCACGCATGAGGACATTGTGAGCCCGGAGGAGCGCGCCCGCGAGGCGCTGCTCATGGGCCTGCGCCTCACCGAAGGCATCGCCTTCGCCAGCTTCGCTTCCCGTACCGGCACTGCCCTGCAGGATGCGGTGGACCCTGTCATCCTCCAGGCGGCCATCGAGGAGGGCTACCTCACCCAAACCCCAACCCGCCTCATCGCCACGGCGGAGGGCCGCAAAAGGCTGGACGCATTGCTGCCCGCGCTGGCCCGATAGTATAGCTGGTCCCGGTTCCGGAGCCCCAAGCTCCCTCACGGAGTATAAATGAAGTACGTTTCGACACGCGGCCAAGCACCTGAGCTGGATTTCTCCGGCGTCCTCCTGGCCGGCCTCGCCGCCGATGGCGGCCTTTATATGCCCCAATCCTGGCCGGTCTTCTCCAAGCCCGAGCTTCGCGCCTTGCGCGGCCTGCCCTATCCCGAGCTTGCCGCCCGGATCATGGCGCCTTTTATCGGTGAGAGCATCGCCTTCGCGGATCTGCAGGCCATGTGCCGCCGCGCCTATGCCGGTTTCACCCACCCCGCGACGGTCCCGCTGGTCCAGCTGGATACGAATATCTTTGCCCTGGAGCTGTTCCACGGCCCCACGCTCGCCTTCAAAGACCTTGCCCTCCAGCTCGCAGGGCATTTGTTCGAGCATGTCCTGACTGAGCGCAATGCGCGTGTCCGCATCGTCGGCGCCACCTCCGGGGATACGGGTTCCGCCGCGATCGAGGCGATGGCGGGCCGCTCACGCATCGACATCACCATCCTTCACCCCGAGGGCAAAACCAGTGAAGTCCAGCGCCGCCAGATGACCACGGTCGGCGCCACCAACGTGCTGAATATCGCGGTAAAGGGTAATTTCGACGATTGCCAGGACCTCGTGAAAGCCATGTTCGCGGACGCGCCCTTCCGTCAGGAGATGAACCTCTCAGCAGTCAACTCCATCAACTTCGCCCGCATCGCCGCGCAAATCCCCTATTACGTCGCTGCCGCTCTGGCGCTCGGCGCGCCGGATCGCGACGTGGCTGTTGCCGTCCCCACCGGCAATTTCGGCAATGTCCTCGCCGCCTGGGCGGCCCGCCAGATGGGCGTGCCCATCCAGAAATTCATCGTCGCCAGCAACCGCAACGACATCCTGGCTCGCTTCCTGGCCGATAACGATATGAGCGCCAAGGGCGTCGAGCCCTCGCTCTCGCCCTCCATGGACATCCAGGTCAGCTCAAATTTCGAGCGTCTGCTGTTTGAATTTCAGGGCCGAGACCCCGCCCTTACCGCCAGGACGATGGCGGATTTCCGCGCCAGCGGTAAAATGACGGTCGCCGACGCCCATTGGCGCGCCATCCGTCAGGATTTCACCGGCTTCACGCTGAGCGATGCGGCCACGCTGACCGAAATCGCCCGTACCTACCGGGAATCCGGCTATCTCGCGGACCCGCATAGCGCCATCGGCCTCGCCGCCGCCCGCGAGCGTGCGCCCATCGGCCTGCCGGTCATTGTTGCCGCCACCGCCCATCCAGCGAAATTCCCGGATGCGATCGAGGCTGCCACCGGATTCCGCCCGCCCCTACCGCCGCATCTGGCAGACCTGTATGAGAGACAGGAAGTTTTTACCGCCGCCCCCGCCGACCTTGCACATATAGAAGGTCTGGTAAGGAATTTCGCGAACAGGAATGCGTAAATGAACGAGCAAGTATCCATCACCACGCTCCCCTCCGGCCTCACGGTGCTCACCGAACGAATGGACCGCGTGGAGACCATTTCCTTCGGCGCCTATATCGGTGCTGGCACACGCCACGAGATGGCCGCCGAAAACGGCGTCGCGCATTTCCTCGAACATATGGCCTTCAAAGGCACCGCTTCGCGCTCGGCGATCGACATCGCCGAAGCCATCGAGAATGTCGGCGGCCATATCAACGCCTATACCTCCCGCGAGCAGACGGCCTATTACGTCAAGCTTCTGAAGGAAGATCTCGGCCTCGGCGTCGATATCATCGGCGACATTCTCTGCCATTCCTCCTTCGAGCCCGAGGAGCTGGAGCGTGAACGCGGCGTGATTTTGCAGGAAATCGGCCAGGCGAATGACACGCCGGACGATATCGTGTTCGACCATTTCCAATCCGCCGCCTATCCTTCCCAGCCGATGGGCCGTCCGGTTCTCGGCACGGAGGCGATCATCCGCGGCATGAAGCGCGAGGCGCTGCCGGGCTTCATGGGCGCGCATTACACGCCTGAAAATATGGTCATCTCCGCCTGCGGCAATTTGGAGCACCAACAGGTGGTCGATCTCGTCGCCCGGCATTTCGCGGACCTGCCGAATTCCGAGCGCATGGCCCCGATGCCCGCCGATTATACCGGCGGCGAATACCGCGAGGCGCGCGATCTCGATCAGGCCCATATTGTGCTGGGCTTCTCCGCCCCCGGCTATGGCGAGCCGGATTACTACCCGGCCATGCTGCTCTCCACCTTGCTCGGCGGCGGCATGTCCTCCCGGCTGTTCCAGGAGATCCGCGAGAAGCGCGGTCTCGTCTATTCCATCTACAGCTTTACCGCCCCGGCGCAGGATGGCGGGCTGTTCGGCATCTATGCCGGCACCGGCGAGTCCGAGGCCGCCGAGCTGATGCCGGTCACGTTGGAGGAGCTGGCGAAGGTGCAGCATCATATCAGTGAGGCCGAGCTGAACCGCGCGCGCGCCCAGCTCAAAGCCGGGCTGCTGATGTCGCTCGAATCCACTGGCAGCCGCTGCGAGCAACTCGCGCGCCAATGGCAGATTTTTGGCCGCATCATCCCTGCCGCCGAAACGGTGCAGAAGATCGAAGCAGTGACGCAGGCCGATATCCGCGCCGCCGCCGCCAAAATCTTCCGCCAGCGCCCGACTCTGGCGACGATCGGCCCGATCGCTCAGGTGCCGAAACTCTCGGCCATCATCGACCGGCTGGCCGCGTGAGCATGGGCGGGGATCGCAAGGTGGAAGCACGCCGGGACGATGATCTGCTGAATCAGGCGCAGGACCTCCTGCGCGCCGCCAAAGCCGCCGGCGCGGATGCGGCGGAAGTCGGCATGGGGGTCGGCACCTCCATCTCCATCCAGCGCCGTCTTGGCAAAATTGAGGAAACCGAGCGCGCGGAATCCCGAGAGATCGGCTTGCGCGTCTTCATCGGCAAATGCAGCGCCTCCGTCTCCGCCAGCGCCATCGACCCCGCCTCCTTCGCGCGTCTGGCCGAGCAGGCCGTCGCCATGGCCCGTGTAGTGCCCGAGGATATCTACTCCGAAATCCCGGAAGCCCCGCCGCCGATGGATGCGCGCATTCTGGATCTCGACGATCCCGTGGAACCTTCCACTGAAACGCTGATCGCCCGTGCCGCCGCCGCAGAAGACGCTGCCATGGCCGTGCCCGGCATCACCAATTCCGAGGGCGCTTCCGCCTCCTGGTCCCGCAGCTATTCCCTGCATGCCACCAGCCTGGGTTTCGCCGGCATGTATCCGCGCAGCTATCATGGGGTCTCAGCCACCGCCATCGCCGGCTCGGGTACCGGCATGCAGCGCGACTATGATTCCTCCTCCGCCGGCCATGGCGAAGATCTGGAAGATCCGGCAGCACTGGGCCGCTCAGCGGCGGAACGGGCACTTGCGCGCCTCAACCCGTCGCGCCCGAAAACCGCGAAACTCCCGATCCTCTTCCACCCGCGTGTTGCCGGCAGTTTCCTCGGCCATCTCTCTTCCGCCATCAATGGCGCTTCCATCGCGCGCGGCACGTCCTTTCTGAAGGACAGCCTCGGCAAACAGGTCTTCGCTTCCGGCATCAACATCATCGACGATCCGCTGCGCATCCGCGGCCGCCGTTCCCGCCCGTTCGACCGCGAGGGCCAGCCGGGCCAGCGCCGCGCCTTCATCGAAGACGGCGTGCTCACCAGCTGGATTCTCGACACGCGCAGCGCCAACCAGCTCGGGCTGAAAACCACCGGCAATGCGGGCGGCACGAGCAATTTCTACCTAGAGGCCGGAACCCTGACCCCCGAAGCTTTGATGGCGGATATCACCGAGGGCCTGTTCATCACGGAAATGATCGGCATGGGCGTCAACGGCATCACCGGCGATTATTCGCGGGGCGCGGCGGGCTTTATGATCCGCAACGGCGTGCTTGCCGAACCCGTCGCCGAATTCACCATCGCCGGAAATCTCCGGGACATGCTCTTGAACCTGACGCAAGCCAACGACCTCGTCTTCAAACGCGGCACTGACGCGCCCACGCTGCGTATCGACGGCATGACGCTGGCCGGGGCTTAAGCGAAGGGGCTGAGCTTCCGTTAAGCTTCGACTTCGTCCGCCGTTACAGGCTCGGCGCTGATCCTCGGTTGTTCGAGCACATGGCCGTAGCGTTTGGCGTATTCCATGATCGCGAGTTTTCCAGCGCCTTTGATGTGCTCCTCGCAGGCGATGCGTGCCATGGCGGGGTCGCGGGCGACAGCGGCGGCGGCGACGACCTTGCGTAGTTCGAGCATGGAATGTGCAACACGTCCGCCATCCACGAAGGCAAAGCGGCGGAAGATGGCGATGCGGGCATGGATGCTGCGCAGCATTTCAGCGAGCACCTTGTTGTCGCAACCGGCGACGAGCAACGCATAGAATTCAGATTTGATGCTCTCGCGCTGCTCGACCGTGCCGTGCATGTATTCCTCTTCCATGCGGTCCAGCAGGGTGACAAGGGCTTTGCACTGCTCGCGGGTGGCATGCAGGGCGAAGCATTCGCCCGCCAGCCCTTCGAGCCGCGCGCGCACTTCGTAAATGGATTCGATATCCTTGAGGCTGAGTTCGGCGACGATCGGCCCGCGCGAGGGGACAACGGAGATCAGGCACTCGGATTCGAGCTGCCGCAGCGCTTCTCGTATGACGGTACGGGAAACGCCATAGCTGTCGCACAGCGTCCCCTCCACCAAACGCTGGCCCGAGACCAGCGCGCCATTGAGAATATCTTCCCTCAGCAGCTTGACCACCTGCTGGCGGAGTGGCGCCGCCGTTCGTTCAACCCGCGCGCGTTCAGACATTTGCATCCTCCATCCGGCCCAACCTGCCAGCGTTAAGCTGGCGGAGGCAATGAACCCTCTTGCTTCCCGGTCTCACAGGCCGTAATACGGTATTATCATCATAGCGTGTATACGTATTATAGCAGCGCCGCACACGGAAGCGCAACCATTCCAGGAGAATCCAGGGTGACAATGTTGACTCTCAACGAAAAACCAGAAGTCCAGGTGCTGGGCGGCATTCCGTGCGGCCTCTATATCGGGGGCAGCTGGCGCGAAACCGCCACGACATTCCCGGTCTACAACCCGGCGGACGGCGCCGAGATCGCCCAGATGGCGGATGGCGCCCCCGATGACGCGCTGGCGGCACTCGATGCCGCGGCCGAGGCGCAGGCTGCCTGGCGCGCTGTCGCCCCGCGCGCCCGCGCCACGCTGTTCCACAAGGCGCATGCCATGCTGCGCGAGCGCGCCGAGGATTTCGCCCGCGTGATGACGCTGGAAAGCGGCAAGCCGCTGACCGAGGCGCGCGCCGAATTCAACCTCTCCGCCGAATTCTTCCTGTGGTATGCCGAGCAGATCGCGCATCTGCACGGCACTTATGCCGAGGCCTCGCATGGCGGCTACCGCGTGGTTGCCTCGCACCAGCCGGTCGGGCCGTGCCTGCTCATCACCCCCTGGAACTTTCCGCTGCTGATGATCGCCCGCAAAGCCGGCGCGGCGCTGGCCGCGGGCTGCACCGTGGTCGTGAAATCCGCGCAGGAAACGCCGCTCACCTGCGCCCTCTTCGCGCAGGTGATGCACGAGGCCGGCTTTCCCGCCGGCGTCATCAACCTCGTCCACACCTCTAAATCCTCAAACGTCTCCGACACGTTGATGGGCGATTTCCGACTGCGCAAAGTCAGCTTCACCGGCTCCACCCGCGTCGGCAGCCTGCTGCTGCGCCTGGGCGCTGAAAATATCGTCAACACCTCGCTTGAACTCGGCGGCGACGGCCCGTTCGTCGTGCTGGAAGATGCCGATATCGACCTTGCCGTGGATCATGCGATCATCTGCAAATTCCGCAATGCCGGCCAGGCTTGCGTCGCCGCCAACCGCATCATCGTGCATGAGAAAGTGGAAGCGGAATTCACCGCCAAATTCGTGGCGCGCGTGAAGCAGCTGAAAGTCGGCAACGGCATGGAAGCGGTGGATGTCGGCCCGATCATTTCGGCCCGCCAGCGTGCCCGGTTGCGCGGCATGGTGGAAGAGCTGGTCGTTTCCGGTGGCGAACTGCTCATCGGCGGCCAGGATATCGACGGGCCGGGCTTCTTCTTCGAGCCGACGGTGCTGCGCTTCAACGGGCTGAACGAGGCCGCCTGCGGCAATGAGCTGTTCGCGCCCATCGCCACCATCTTCCCGGCCGCTTCCGCCGAGGAAGCTTTGGCTTTTGCGAACAACACGCCGTTCGGCCTTGCCGCCTATCTCTTCACCCGCGACCTCTCGCGCGCCATCACCCTGGGCGAGCGCCTGGAATTCGGCATGGTCGGCATCAATCGCGGGATCATGGCGGACCCCGCGGCACCTTTCGGGGGCACCAAAACCTCGGGCCTCGGCCGCGAAGGCGGGCATCACGGGATCTATGAATTCCTGGAGCCCAAATATCTCGCAATCTCGGTATAATCGGCGGGGAGGAACATCCATGAACACAAATACCAACACGCTCGGCCTTGGCCTCGTCCGTCAGCCCAAGCTCGTCCTCTTCGGGCCGGGCCAGCGCGGCCAGCTCGCCAACATCGTCGGCGATATCGCCAAGAACGTGCTTGTCATCACCGATGAGCGCATGGCCGCAGGCGCGGTCTTCGCGGAGATCGTCGCGAGCCTGCAAGCTGCCGGCATCGCCGTGCAGACCTACGACAAGGCGCTGCCGGACCTGCCGCGTAGTAATATCGACGAGGTGATCGCCCGCTTCGGATTGCGCGCCGCGCAACAAAACCCGATCGGCGCGATCCTCGCCATCGGCGGCGGCAGCGTGATGGACCTCGCGAAAATCGTCTCGGTCGTCATGACCAATGGCGGGGATGTCAGCAGCTATTACGGCGAGTTCAAAGTGCCTGGCCCTGGCATTCCGGTCGTCACCGTGCCCACCACCGGCGGCACGGGTGCTGAAGTCACCAGCATCGCGGTGATTTTCGATGACAAGCTCAATGTGAAGCTCGGCGTGGCCAGCCCGCATCTGGAGCCCTATGCCGCGGTCATCGACCCCGAACTCACGCTTAGCTGCCCGCCGGGCCTGACTGCCGCCACGGCGGCGGATGCGCTCTCGCATCTCATCGAGGCGTTCACCGCCCGTGCCAAGAACCCCGCCCCGGAGGATGTCGCCACCAAGCTTTATGTCGGCAAGAACCGCATCACCGATGTTTTTGCCGCCAAAGGGCTGGAGCTGATGAACACGGCGCTGGAACGCGTTGTTGCCAATCCCGGAGACATCAACGCCCGCGCCGATGTAATGTTCGCCGCCTATTGCGCGGGCATGGCCATCAACACCACCGGCACCGCCGGCGCGCATGCCATTCAAACGCCGATGACCGCCGTCAGCCATGTGCCGCATGGCTTCGGGGTTGGGGCGCTGCTGCCCTATATCATGCGCTTCAACCTGCCCGAACGCGTCGCCGAATTCGCGGAGATGGGACGGATTCTGGGAGTCGCCACGGCTGACCAGGAACCGCTGGAACAGGCGCATCAGGCGATCTTGCGCATCGAGGCGCTGCTGCAAATCGCCGGCGCGCCCCTCAACCTCAAGGCCATCGGCCTGGAACCGGAGCATTTCGAGCAGATCGCCAAGCAATCCATGCTGGCAACCCGCCTGCTTGCCAATAACCCGCGCCCGCTCTCGCACCAGGCCGTGCTCGGCATTCTCGCCAAGGGCCATGCGGATGACCGTTCCTGGTGGGAACTGCCGACGGAGGCCTGACGCCCATGAACGATAACATCGCCATCATCGGCAGCGGCTCCATTGGCGTCGCTTTCGCGGTGCTTTTCGCCGGCGCCGGCGCGCAGGTCCATCTCTGGGACCTGGCGCCGGAGGCCCTGGCGCGCGCGGAACAGGATGTGCGAATCCGCGCCGCCGAACTGGACGAATTCGGCCTGTTATCCGGCACGCCCGAGGCATTGCGCGGGCGCATCCATTACCATACGGATCTCGCCGCCGCCGTGCAGGGCGCAGCCCTTATTCAGGAATGCATTCCCGAAAAACTGGACCTCAAGCGCGACCTTTTTACGCGTTTGGCGGCGCTTGCGCCGTTGGATGCGGTGTTCGCCAGCTCCAGCTCCGCCATTCCGCCCAGCCCCATGGCGGAGGGTAACCCGGCTGCAGATCGCATCATCGTCGGCCATCCCGGCAACCCGCCTTATCTCCTGCCGGTGATCGAGATCGTCCCGACGCCGCAGACCTCGCCGGAGAGCCTCGCCGCCGCAGAGCGCATCTATCGCGATGCGGGTCTGCAGCCAGTCCTGGTGCGCAAGGAGGTCGAGGGCTTCGTGTTCAACCGCCTGCAGGGCGCGCTGCTGCGTGAGGCCTATTGCCTGGTGCGCGACGGCGTGGCGAGTGTGGCCGATATCGACGCGGTGGTGCGCAGCGGACTCGGCCCGCGCTGGAGCGTGATCGGCCCGTTCGAGACGGTGGATTTGAACACGCGCGGCGGTATCGCTTCCCATGCCGAGAAAATGGGGCCGGCCTATGCGCGCATGGGCGCCGAACGCGGCCAGAACGACCCGTGGACGCCGGAGCTGGTGGCGAAAGTTGCGGCTGAGCGGCGCGAGATTTTGCCGCTGGAGGCATGGGAAGCGCGCGTGATGTGGCGCGACCGCCAACTCATGGCCCTGCGCCGGTTGGCGACACAGCGCTAACAATAAAAAACCCGCCTTGGCGCAAACCAAGGCGGGTTTTTTATGCGTCAATGCGCCGCCCGATTAGAGTGCGATGACATTAAGATGAACCGCTCGCGGTTCAACTTAATGTCTGAATCGCCCCCTAAGCTG
>Ga0116226_10002052_pt1 | contig 17470 bp, 12 predicted proteins | sample S1TSphfallax_FD_89692 | JGI IMG/M metagenome (GOLD analysis project Ga0116226, IMG submission 89692) | Host-associated microbial communities from peat moss isolated from Minnesota, USA - S1T2_Fa - Sphagnum fallax MG | ecosystem: Host-associated > Plants > Peat moss > Unclassified | place: USA... | reverse complement strand
GACGTGCCATGAACAGACTGCGCAGTTCGGTGCGTTCCTGATTCTGCTTTTCGGCCGATTCATCCGGCGTCATGATGTTGATCTGCCAGCCGGTCAGCTCGCTGGCCAGACGCACATTCTGACCACTACGGCCAATCGCCACCGCCAACTCGCTTTCGTCGACCACCACGTCCATCGAGTGCTTTTCTTCGTCGACCACGATGGACTGCACGGCGGCCGGCGCCAGCGCACCGATCACGAATTGAGCCGGATCTTCCGACCACAACACGATATCGACGTTCTCGCCGCCCAACTCATTACGGACACCCTGCACGCGCGAACCGCGAATGCCGACGCAGGTACCGATCGGATCGATACGCTTGTCGTAGGCCACCACCGCAATCTTGGCGCGCACGCCAGGGTCGCGCGCTGCCGACTTGATTTCCAGCAGACCTTGCTCGATTTCCGGCACTTCCATTTCAAACAGCTTGATCAGGAATTCCGGGCAGGTGCGCGACAATTCGATCTGCGGGCCGCGTGCGGTACGATCGACCTTGACGATATAAGCGCGGGCGCGGTCGCCGATACGCAGGTTTTCCTTGGGGATCAGTTGGTCGCGACGCAGCAGCGCCTCGACACGGCCTGATTCAACCACCAGATTTCCTTTATCGAGCCGCTTGACCGTACCGGTCATGATCTTCTCGCCGCGCTCGAGGAAGTCGTTGAGGATCTGCTCGCGCTCGGCGTCACGGATCTTCTGCAGAATCACCTGCTTGGCAGCCTGCGCGCCAATCCGGCCGAACTCCAGCGATGCCACCGGCTCTTCGATAAAGTCGTCGACCTCAATGGACGGATCCTGCTCGCGTGCCTCGAACAGCAGAATCTGCTGATCGGCTTCCTGCAAACCAGCTTCATCCGGCACCACCAACCAACGACGGAAGGTCGAGTGCTCACCCGAATTCCGGTCGATCGCGACGCGGATATCCACGTCTTCGTCGTAAAGCTTCTTGGTGGCGGAGGCAAGCGCTGCCTCGAGTGCGGCAAACACGACATCCTTGTTGACGTTCTTTTCACGCGCCAGCGCATCCACCAGCATCAACACTTCGCGACTCATTGTTTGCGGCTCCTAAAATCTACATGCGGCACCAAACGTGCTTTGTCGATATCAGCCAAGGTGAAATCGAGCACGGCGGGCCCTTCTTTTCCTTCGAATTCCAGACCGATGGATTCGCCTTCCGGCGCCTTCAGCACACCCCGAAACTGCTTGCGGCCATCCAGCGGCTTTTTCAGCGTGACCGAGGCCTCGCTACCGGCAAAACGCGCGAATGCAGCCAGCGTTTTGAGCGGACGATCCAAACCTGGCGATGACACTTCGAGTCGTTCGTAATTGACGTTCTCGACCGTCAGCACGTGGCTCAACTGATGGCTGACCTTTTCGCAGTCTTCGATCGCGATACCCGTGGGCTGATCGATAAAGACGCGCAGCAAACCGCCGCCAGCACGCTCGAGATCGACCATTTCATAGCCCAAAGCGACGACCGTGGACTCAATCAGTTCCGTCAGATGCACCATAACCCCAGAAAAATCGTTGTATTCGTACGGCACGCCCAGTTTGGCGACCGCCGGCCGCGCCTGCCACAGGCGCGCACCCGAATCTTTATCGCCGCTGGCACGCGACGCCGGCAGGCGCCACGTATGGGCTGAACTGAAAGCGCAGCAAAGCAAAACAGCTGCGCGTCACGTTACGGCAAAAAAAAATGGGCTGAACGCCCATCCTTCTTGCCCTGCTCATTACCTGACGCAACACCTGGGTACGGCAAGCCGGACGCTGGCCATGAATCGTTAAATGCGCGTCCAACGCGCTTTTACTACGATGGAACCACCGGAACCCAGATGCGGCACCCGACACGCCCGCTTGATGTGGCTCACGACTGCGAGCGATGACAAAAGCGGATCACGTACTTGGCGACTCATTGATTTTACTTATTTTTCGCCCAAAATGCAATGCAAAGCGGCAGCTGTCGCGCACCAGGGCTACAAAACCACACGGCGCAGCCGCATTGGCATACCGCTTAGCACGTGGCGCAACAGGCCTGCCCGCAACTGCCGCCACGGCTATGGGCGCGCGACGCCACCAGGCTATCAGCGACCGCGACCACGACCACGGGGATTGCCGCGGCCGCCGCCAAAGCCGCGCGAATTATCATCATCGCCGCGACCACCGCCGAAATTGGCGGAGCCGTTACCGGTTGTGACCCGGCCGAAAGCTTGATTCTGCGCGCGCATGCCGCCAGCACCGGCGCCCGCCCCCGCACCCGGGCGACGCGCACCGCCGCCAAAGCGCTTCGGCGCTGCGGCGTGATCGGCTGCAGTAAAACCCAGCCCGGTCTGCATCGGGTCGGGCTGACGACGTGGCGCAGCGGTTGCGCCGGCCGCGCCTGCGCGCCCCTTTTTGGCTTGTTCTGCGGTCGGCAGTTTCAGCCCAACCGACGTCAACAGCGCCCGCACTTGATTCTCTTCCAACTCGGTCCAGCGGCCGCGATGCAAGCCGCGCGGCAAGGTCACGCTGCCATGCCGCGTGCGGATCAGGCGACTGACGAGCAGACCGGCTGCCTCGAACATACGCCGCACTTCACGATTGCGCCCTTCGGCAAGCGCCACGTGGTACCAGCGGTTCGAGCCCTCGCCGCCACCGTCCTGAATGCGCAGGAAATTGGCCGGACCATCCTCGAGCTCGACGCCGTGCAACAATTTTTGACGATTGCCCTCGGTCAGTTCGCCGACCACGCGCACCGCATATTCGCGCTCAACGCTGTAGCGCGGATGCATAAAGCGGTTCGCCAGATCGCCCGAGGTGGTCAACAGCAGCAGCCCTTCGGTGTTGAAGTCCAAACGTCCCACGGCAAGCCACTTGGCGGTCTTGATCGGCGGCAGTTTGTCGAATACCGACGGACGGCCGTCCGGGTCGGAATGACTGACGATTTCGCCGGCCGGTTTGTGATAAATCAGAATGCGCGGCGGACGGCTGGGCAGCTTGCGCTTGATCGGTTTGCCGTTGATACGAACCTGGTCAGTCGGCATGATGCGCTGACCAATATGCGCCGGCTCACCGTTGACCGAGACACGCCCGGCCACGATCAGCTCTTCCATTTCGCGGCGCGAACCCATGCCGGCATCGGCCAGCACTTTGTGCAGCTTCGGCGCGTCATCGTCCGGTGCCAGCACGCGTTTTTGCACATCCGGCTTGCGACCGCGCCGCAACATCGGGGCGCGCACGCCGCTCGGCGCCGTGTTGTTGTCGGCGTCGAAAGCCGGCGAAGTCACATAGGAGAAGACATCCTCGTCGCTCGGAGCGGCGCTGCGCGCCGGGGCCGGTTTACGTTCCTTGTTGCTGCCTTCGCGGCGGCTATCGCCGCGCCGCGCCTGGGGATGCCGGCCTTCGCGCCCCTCTTTGGGTCCGCGGGTTTCACCCCCTTCGCGCCCGTCGGCACCGCGCGCACGTCGCGGGTGCTTGCCTGGTTCACGTGGACCGCTCTTATGTGGTCGGCCTTCAGCCGCAGCAGCAGCCGGGACCGCCGGTTCCGCCGGCGCGCCGTCTAACGCAGCGCCCGCCTCGCCCTCGGCAGGACGGGCCTTGCCGCCATTGCGGCGCCGCGCGATCAAGCTACGCGGACCGCGGCGCAGCCCCCGACGCTCGCGACCATCGCCGTTGGCCGACGCATTCTCGCCATCGGCCACGGTGCCGTGCGGCGCGTCATCGGCGGTCGAAATCCGGGTGCCGCCCAAGCTCGAGTCCAGCGACTCGATTGCATGAATACGTTTCAAAACAACCTCTGTGTGTAATGGCCCGTGCTGCATAGCAGGCGCCGTCATCGTCGCGCCGGCTCGCGATTCACCACGAGTCGGCAAAATTTGCAGGCTCGCGCATCGGGATCGAACCCTGGCGCGCACCCAAGGAACGCGTTAAGTGCGCTCCTGATCATCACTCACCACCGCGTCGGGCAGCTCAAGCGAACGATCGGCATCAAACGGCGTACCGGCCTCGGCCGCCGCGTCATCTTCTGGCACGGGCAACGGCGCGGCGACCGGTTCGGTCTCCGCTTCCACCGCCAATGCTAGGGCCACACCGGCTGCGGGATCGTCCGCAACCTCGGGCGCTGATTCAGTCAAATCGACTGGCTCAATCGATACCCCTGCCTCCGCGACCTCTGCCGCCCCCAGTGCAGGTGCTATCACCTCTGGAGCCGCGTCGACGGGCGCCGCGTCCATCAGCACCGGGGCTGCGCCACTGGCTGCGACCAGCGCGGTGAGCTCGGGTTGCAACGGCACTTCGGTGGCCGCCTCGGGGAATTCGATCGCACCTTGGGCCAGCAAATCCGCCTGCAGTTCGGCCGAGGGATCGCTCAGCGCGGGCAATTGGTCGAGCGCTTTCAGACCGAGGTCGTCGAGAAAATGCTTGGTCGTCGCGTACAGCGCCGGGCGGCCCGGCACATCGCGATGACCGATCACCTCGATCCAGCCGCGGTCCTCAAGCTGCTTGACGACCTGCGTATTGACCGTCACGCCGCGTATTTCTTCGATATCGCCACGCGTAACGGGCTGCCGGTACGCGATGATCGCCAGGGTTTCCAGTACGGCTCGCGAGTACTTGGGCGGCTTTTCCGGGTGCAAACGATCGAGATAGGAACGCATCGCCGGCCGGCTCTGAAAACGCCAGCCCGTCGCCAATGCGACCAATTCGACGCCTCTGCCGGTCCATTCGCCACGCAAGTCCTCGAGCAAAGACTTGATGGTATCGGCCGAAATCGCGTCGGCAAACAGTTTGCGCATGTCGCCGACCTTAAGCGGCTCCTGTGCGCAAATCAGCGCCGTCTCGAGGACGATTTTCGCCTCTTGGGTATTCATGCAGCTGACCAGATCCTTCAGGTGAGCGGAACCGGATCAAAGGGTGGCTCGGTGGACGCACCCAACGCTGATCGGTGTGTGAATGGGAACACGTATAAGGCAGTCAGCCGCGTTGCGCATCGACTTGGGGCGATGCTTTGGTGCTCGGCGCAAGCCTGACCGCACAGCGATAACCCTGGCGGGATCGCTAAATTAAAGCGTATGGTACGCAAAAAAAACCGGCGCGTAAACAATCAGCCTGAATCTACGGACGAATCCCGCGAATACTGACCGTCCGGACAGGGTTCGGACGGCTTGTTGCCTGTTTGCAGCTCGCACTTGCCGCGCGCATTGGCACCCCTATGGGGCGGCCCGCTCCAGGAAACGACGCAAACGCGCCACACCTTCATCCAGCCGCGCCGGCTCGCAGGCATAACACCAGCGCACATAGCCTTCGCCCTCCGGCCCAAAAGCCACGCCCGGCGCCAGACCCAGCCCGGCTTCCTGCACCAGTCGCTTGCAAAACGTCAGGCTGTCGCGTGCAGCCTCGGCACCCAGCGCGAAGAACAGGTACATCGCACCATCGGGCTTATGCACCGACAAGCCGGGGATGGTCTCCAGCAGCGACACCAGGTGATCGCGCGCCTGCACCAGCTCCGCCGTCACCTGTCGCGCCACAGCGGAACCCTCACGCACCGCCGCCAGGCCAGCGTACTGAACAAAATCGGGCGCGCACGACGTGTTGTACTCGATCAGCTTGCCCAGATCGCCCATCAACCCCGTCGGCAGCACCATCCAGCCCAGGCGCCAACCGGTCATGCGCCAGGCCTTGGAAAACGAATTGATGCAGATGACCCGTTCGTCGCGTTCAGCCAGGTCGAGAAAGGACGGCGCGGCGACGCCAGGACCAAAATACAGGCGCTCATAGACCTCGTCGGCCACAATCCAGATACCGAGCGCGCGGCAGTGGGCCAGCACCGCGCGCTGCTGGGCCGCCGGCATCACCCAGCCGGTCGGGTTGTTGGGCGAATTGACCAGCAGCATTTTGGTGCCCGGGGTCAGTGCATCGAGCAAGCGATCCAGATCCAGGGCCCAACCCTGCGCACCATAGTCGAGCGTCACGGTCTCGACCGCCGCGCCCAATATCTTGGGGATCTCGACCAAATTCGGCCACAGCGGCGTGACCGCTACGACACGGTCACCCGGATTGAGCAGCAACTGGGCAGCCAACATCAGCGCATTCACACCCGCGCTGGTCACCGCGATATGATCAATCAAGGTAGCGCCATGCAAATCACTGACATACGCCGCCAGAGCGGACCGCAGCGCCGGCATACCCAAATTGTGCGTATAGAACGTTTTGCCCTGTTCCAGTGCATCAGCGGCTGCGGTGCGGATAAAAGAGGGCGTGACTTGATCCGATTCACCGAACCAGAACGGCAGAACGTCGGCAATCCCCATGCCGGCATTGGCCACCTCGCGTATGGTCGAGGCGCGCAATTGCGCAATCGACGCCCTAGCCGCCACCGGGAACACCATTTCGGTGCTCGAATTTCCTGCTGTCATGCTCGCTCCTCCTCATGCGCCGGCGGCCCACGCCCGCCCAGACGCGGTCAAATCCCACATACAGTCACAATTAGAGCATTTCGGCCCGCGGCGGCACATCATGGATCAATTGCCACACGGCTTCCGCCGCCGGCGACAGCGAACGCTCGCGCCGCCGGACCAAGGCGACGGTACGTTCGGCGCGCGGCACCAGCGGCCGCATCACGAGCGACGAATCCGCCGGCAACGGCAGCGATAAAGTCGGCAGAATGCTGGCGCCCAGCCCAGCCTCTATCATGCCGAACACCGTTGCCGAGTGGCCCAACTCCTGTGTGACCTCGACGCTCACGCCCTGCTCCAGCAACACGCGATCGATCACGGCCCGGCTGCCCGAGGTGTGATCGAGCATCAGCAAACGCTCGCCGTTCAGCGCCCGCCAATCGACTTGGTCCGCCACGGCCAACCTATGATCGTGGCGGCACACCAGACAAAACGCGTCGGTCATGACAGGCTCGATCAGCAGATCATCCATTTCGAGCGGTCCAATGATCACACCGAAGTCTGCCTCCCCCGAACGAACTTGGCGCAATACGTCGGCCTGCACCAGATCGCGCAATACCAGAGTAATAAAGGGGTAATCGACGTCACAGCGGGCGACGCATCGCGGCATCAGCCGGCTTGCCACAGTCGGTGCCGCCACCACGATGACGCGGCCGCGCCGCTGCTCGCCGAGCTCGCGTATCTCATGCAAGGCCGAATCCAGATCCGTCAACAGGCGGGTAACACTGGCGCCCAGGCTGATCCCGACGTCAGTCAGCTGGACTTCCCGCGTGGTCCGATCGATCAATTTCAGGCCCAACTCGGCTTCCAGTTCGCGGATACAGCGGCTGACGGCCGATTGAGTCAGCCCGATGCGCTCGCCGGCGCGACTGAAACTCTGTTGCCGCGATACTTCTATGAAAACCCGCAACTGACGTAAGGTGACGTTCATAAGAGCAGATTCATCTTTAAAAGTGATCAATCAGGCAATTCAGTCTTATTTTATCTCAATCTCGCCCCTGGGGTGGCGCGCGCGACGCGTCCCTATCGTTGGCGAAACCCCTGGTGCAACCGGTGACCCGATAGCGAGCATGGCTGAAAGCGGATGCACGAGATTGGTGATTTCACCTGTATCGAAATTGACGCGACTGGCTCACCATGGCGCCATTGTTGGTAAATCAGCGGGTCGATTGCATACCAAACGCCCTTCACGTGAGTCTGGCACGCTTCATGCTTGATCAGCACCAAGTGGGGCAGATCCGCGGCGGCGCTTCAAAAGCGGCACGATTGAAGCGATCGCAGCAGGCCGGCACAGGCGTCAAGCCGGTTCTGCCCCCACAGGGTCGCACTGATAGGTGCCGAAGAGGGGGGCGGAGCTACCCGCAATGCTCCGAGATATGCTTCGTTGAGGTGAAACATGATGCTGTTCGATGACTTAAAAGATAACGAGTGGGAATTGGTCGAAGATTTGTTCTGTGACGAACCCAAGCGCAGCGAACGCCGCGGCCGCCCTCGCGTCGAGTCGCGCGCGGTGGTCAATGCGGTACTGTGGGTGCTGGCAACCGGCGAAGGCTGGTCCAAGCTGCCCGGACGCTACCCCTCCCCCCCGACCTGCCGTCGCCGCTTCGACGAATGGCAGACGGACGGCACGCTGGCCGAAGCCGTCAAGCGCCTGACCAGTGTCGGCCGCCCGATTTCCCTGCGCGGACGCTTCGGCACCGCCTCCGTCAAACCGCCCGCACCGCCGGTGCGCGACCGTCTGCGCGGCGCGTTTTGGACCAATCCGGAATCCTGGCGCGCGCCTGCCAAGATGGCTTGATCATGGTGACGGCGGCCCGGAGTCTGCTCGCACCGCGCGATGGGCTCCGGCGCCGAATTCGATCGCAGCCGGATATCCGGCGTGTATCGCGTCAGCCCGGGACTCATAAGGTTTCGGCGCCGCGTACCACGACAGATTGATTTGCCTGACCCGGCCCGATGCGCCGCCGCGTGTGTCGGAGCCGACCGCCCCCCTCGTCACCCTGACGCAGTCATCGAACTGAAGCGGCTACAGACTTCCGTCCGCAGCCGCTCACTTTATGCAGGCCAAGTACACGCGTATTCAACGATCCGTTGCGCAGACCACTGCGCCGATCGTTCATGGCGCTCCAGGCGATCGATTTCAGCCTTGCCGGTATCGGTCAGCACCGCGATATCGACTGGACTGTGATAGCCCGGAGTAGCGGCTGTGCGCTGGCGCACAGTGTCGAGCAGGCCCATGTCACGCAGAAATTCGAAGATCTGCGGCCGTTTGGCCCATGGTACCTGCCTTAATTGGACATGCCTGAGCGCATCCAGTACGACCTCGTTCGAATATTTCATGTTGCCTTTCAAAAATCCGGCGGCCTAGGTGCCGGAAGTCGAGGCAGCCAAAACGCGGCTGGGTGAAGTGTAGCCAAGCGGTGGGGCCCAGCGCAGAATTTACACGCAACGCGTCCAGCCTTTCGGCTCTAGCACGGGCCTGTAGCCCGTTGCCATCATCATAGGCCTAAGTGAGCAGCGCGCCTACCGCTCAAAAATGACGGCAGCAATCCTGCGCTTTGTCACATATTTCGACTTCTTTCATGGTAATGCACAGCAACGGCGCTAACGGCCCCGCGCATCGGATATGCTACATTCTCGTCCCGAACCGGCCCACCGCGGTCTGGTCCGGCCATAAACCACCCAAGGAAGCTGATGTGAGCAATATCCAATTCGACATTGAATGGACCGAAGCGGCCACCCGCAAGATCGAAAAGCTGATGCCCAAGCGCAATACGGAGACGCCGATTGCCTTGCCGCCCATCGAATGCCTGCCGATGGAAGGCGACGTGCTGTTCCTCGGCCCGTCCGGTAAGCAGCAGCCTTTTGTGGTGGTCGAGCGCCAATATCATCACGAAGGCGACGCCGACTGGACCATCGTCCTGATTCTGGATGTACCTGACGCGCACTGAAATCAGAGGCTATGCCACCGCGACGCGCTAGCCACTGCTAAAGCATAAAAAAACCGCGGCAGCTTGACGCTGTCGCGGTTTTTTATCGGCGGCCCAACAGGCGCCCCCAGGCTGCCAGCAGGCTTAACGCATCTGATCGGCCAGCAGATGCAGAATGCGGTCGGCTTGCTTGGTGGTCAGCACTACACCACTGTTGTCAACCACCGCCACCCGGGTCGATGTTTCGGTCAGCGCCTTCACGTTGACACGGAAGTTGATGGCCTGCTTTTCCTTCTTGCCGTGGAAAACCTGGTGCCAGAATCCCTGTTCCTCGACCGACATATCCGTCGGGTCGACGTAGCGAATCTCGTAGATACCGGTTTCGCGATCGCGGTTGTCCACCGTGAAGTTGGCTCGATCCAACGCCAGGCCCGTGCGCAACCATACCTGATCGTATGAATCCGGCAGTGTGATCTGGTGATCAGTGATGGGCGGCGCGCCCTTCGCAGTCAGATCGGCGTCCGGATCGGGCATGCCGGCCGGGCGTTCGTCGTGATGCGACGGCGCCTTGGCGGCGGCGCCGGAAGCGGCAGGTGCCGCGGCTGCCAGCGCAACCGGACCACCGTTTTCCTGACGCGAGATCGAATCCATCAAGCGACCCAGGTAAATCGCTTCCAGTCCGGGATCGTTGGGGCGTTCTTCCCAGGTGCTGGAGTCATTGTTGACGCCAGTGACGACCTCATGCATGCCTTTCTGGCTGATGAAGACATAAACGCTGCCGTCCGGACCATTTTCAAAGCGGGTCCGGTATTTATTGCGTTCACCCGTCACATAGGCGTTATCCAGCGCCTTGGACAGCAGGCCGCGGACCAGATCGAGGTCGACCTGGGCGTGCGTTTCATTCCAGTCGGTTTCCATCACGCCGCGATCGCGCTGATCGACGACCAGCAGGAACCCTTGTTCCTGCCAGAATTTCCGCACTTCAGGCCAAAGTTGATCGAACGAACGATTTTTGATCACGAGCCAGCGCGCGCTGCCGTCGCGCTGGATCGACATGCCTTGGACCGGCGGCAACACGGCGTCGGGGTGGTTCAAGGTACCCGCGACCTTGGGCAGCGTCGACAGATCGGCCGTACCGCTGGCCGGCGCATGGGCATGCATTTCGACCGGCGACACCAGATCAGGCGGCGCCGACAGGTTGCTTTGCTGCGGTGCGCCACTGCTTTTGTAATCGATAGCGCTCGGATTGACCGAACCGCAACCAGCAAGCAACCCGGCTGCCGCTGTCAGCGCGACCAGCCCGGCGTAGGCGCGGCGCCCCCGAAATTGACTAACACGAGTCCGATGATGCGAGGTGTGGCGAGTAAGTTTCATGGAGTCCTTGAACGGGCGCCGTGCGATATGCGACGGAATTCGCCCGTGATTTTACCGGTCAGTTGCACTTCCGTGCAAAAACCTTGAGGGGTCAGCGTTTTACCGCGTGTTTGCTGCCCTTACGAACGCCCGCAATCGCCACATCGCGTGTGGCTTTACCGGCAGATGAAGGGAAATCGCAGCCTGTTCGCACGAATTCCGCGCGAACAGGCAAAACCGCCAAATCGCCTCAAATTTGGCTTGGAACGCAGCCCGCGCCAAAAAGTGCTATTTTTTCCGTGCAGATTGCACGACCTCCGTTACCGCGTCTCTCACTAGCCGCGTCAGCATTCAGCCTCTGAATTCAGTCCCCAATTTCTTAACAGGACACAATGATGATAGAAAGCCTCGGTTACGCGGCGCAAAGCGCCGATGCCCCGCTGGGTCCGTTCAAATTCCAGCGCCACGCCCCGGACGAACATGGGGTCCAGATTGCAATCGCCTACTGCGGTGTCTGTCATTCCGATCTACATACCGCGCGCAACGAATGGAAGGGCACCCGCTACCCGGTCGTACCGGGTCACGAGATCGTCGGCCATGTCACCGCAGTCGGTAGTGCGGTGACCCGCTTCAAGGTCGGTCAGGCGGTCGGGGTCGGCTGCATGGTCGAGTCCTGCCAGGAGTGCGGCAGTTGTGCAGACGGCCTGGAACAATATTGCGAGAATGGTTTTGTCGGCACCTACAACGGCACCAGTCGCAAAACCGGCGCCACCACCATGGGCGGCTATTCGAATCTGATCGTCGTGGACGAAGCCTTCGTGCTGAGCATTCCCGATTCAAGCCAACTGGCCGCAGTCGCCCCCTTGCTGTGCGCCGGTATCACCACCTACTCCCCGCTGCGCGAATGGAAGGTCGGCCCCGGTCACAAGGTGGGCATCGTCGGGCTCGGCGGCCTCGGTCATATGGGCGTCAAAATCGCGCACGCGATGGGTGCCCAGGTGGTGTTGTTCACCACCTCGCCCGGCAAGGCGGACGACGCACGCAGGTTGGGCGCCGATCAGGTGGTGATCTCGAAAGACCCGGAACAGATGGCGCGTCATCGCAACAGCTTCGATTTCATCCTGAATACGGTGGCCGCCTCGCATCCACTCGATCCTTTCGTCGAGCTGCTCAAGCGCGACGGCACCATGACGCTGGTCGGCGTGCCCGAAGTGAATCATCCCTCGCCGCAAGTCGGCAATCTGATCTTCAAGCGCCGGCGTCTGGCCGGCTCGCTGATCGGCGGCATCAAGGAAACCCAGGAGATGCTCGACTTCTGCGCCGAGCACGGCATCGTGTCGGATATCGAATTGATCGCGATAGACCAGATCAACCATGCCTACGAGCGCATGCTGAAAAGCGATGTGAAATATCGCTTCGTGATCGACATCGGCACGCTGCGCGATTAACTCTCCCGCGACGGCGTCGGCCCCTGCGCGCCGACGCCGTCCGCCAGACCCAATTGACCCGGCCTCTGTCCACGCCATCGCATGCCCTACGCAGCAGCGGCGCTTCGATATATCCGCCATTTTTACGTTAACCGCAGCCACATATACACGGATTGAAATTAATCCTTGAAGTATTTAAGGTAAGGTTGAAGACAGCTTGGGCTGATTCGCGCAGATCTTCAGCACGCCCTGTCCGGCAGCGCAGCCGTTCTGTAAGCTAAGTAAAAATTAATTTGAAAAAGAATAAATATCCTAGCTGCCCCACAGGATTAGAAAAATGACTTATCGTGTGGCAAGGTCGAAGCGCCGCCGCATATAAATTCGATCGATAGACTTTTATCTTTGGTGTTTATGATCAAATTTCTGTCGTTAAAGCGTCGGGTAGAAGACCACGCACGCGCCTTGTTGGACCGGTTCCCGGGCGAATTTACCGTGGACCACGGTAGCGCGAACGACGCGCCGCGCCTGTGCTGCGACGGCGTACCGCTTAACGGCGAATATCGCGAGCTCGACAGTTTCACCCAAAGCACCGGCGTGACCGCCACCTTGTTTGCCGCCCAAGGCGACGACCTGCTCAGAATCTCAACCTCGGTTCGTAAACAAGACGGTCAACGCGCGGTCGGCACCCTGCTCGACCGCTCCCATCCCGGCTACGGCGAATTGCATGCCGGACGTCCCTATTCCGGCTATGCGACGCTGTTCGGCAAGCAATACATGACGCATTACGAGCCGCTAATCAGCCGCGAGGGTCGTATGGTCGGGGTGCTCTATGTCGGACTCGACGTCAGCGCCCGCCGCACCCTGAGCGTCAGCAGCCAGGTAGCGCTGTTCGGCTTTGCCTGCGCCTTGCTGGTGACGGCCGGCTTCAGCGCCCTGCTGGTCACTTGGCTTGCCAACACCCCGCTGACAACCGCCAATTGGACCGCCATAGGCGCACTCGATGTGGGGGCTTCGCTCGTGATCGCCTTGGCCCTCTATATCGCGTTGCGGCGCAACCTGAGTGCGGCACTGATCGAGGCCAAAGTGGCGGCCGACAGACTGGCTGCTGGCGATCTGACGGCCCAGGTGCACGTCGACCGGCGTGATGAACTGGGTCAGCTGATGCAGGCCATGAACGGGATTAGCGTGGGTTTGGCCGCCGTGGTCGGTAATGTACGTAGCGCGACCGAAACCATCGCCACGGCATCACGCGAAATCGCCAGCGGCAACACCGATTTATCGGCGCGCACGGAAGCGCAGGCGGGCTCGCTCGAACAGACGGCAGCCGCGATGGATCAACTGACTGCGACCGTCAATAAAAATGCCGACAGCGCCGTGCAAGCCAATGAGTTGGTCGCCTCCGCATCCGACCTCGCCCGCAAGGGTGGCGAAGCGGTCGGCGACGTGGTCACTACGATGACCTCGATCAAGGAAGGCGCGCATAAAATCGTCGACATCATCAGCGTCATCGACACGATTGCCTTCCAGACCAACATCTTGGCGCTGAACGCGGCCGTCGAAGCCGCGCGTGCGGGCGAGGCCGGACGCGGTTTCGCCGTGGTGGCCACCGAAGTCCGCGGTCTGGCCAACCGCAGCGCCCAAGCCGCAAAGGAAATCAGAAATCTGATCGGCGCCTCGGTGGAAAAAATAGAAGCCGGCGGCACGCTGGTCGACCGGGCCGGCCAGGGCATGAGCGAAATCGTCCAGGCCGTGCTTCAAGTGGTGGAATTAATGCGCGAAATCGCCCGCGCCAGCCAGGAACAGAGCACCGGCATCCAGGAAGTCAACCGCGCTATTTCACAGATGGATGAAATGACGCAGCAAAACGCCGCACTGGTGGAACAGGCCGCGGCCGCCGCTTCCAGCATGCAAGAGCAGGCTCAGGCATTGGAACGCGCGGTACTGACCTTCCGCCTCGCCAGCGATACGCCACGGCGCTGAGGGGCCGCTTTACGGCGCTGCGAGGCCCTGGCGAGGTCCGCGCCAACACCGGCACACTAGGCAGCATGATGCACGCATTCGTGCGAAAATACGGGTATTCCCCAATCCCCGTATTTCCCGGACCCCTCGTCTGATGTCATCCCCTCATGTATCGGCCAGCGAAGGCGCGCAGCCGGTTTCGCGCCGCGACAACGCGACCGTCACGCTACAAATCGTTGCGGTGGTCAGTTTCACCTTTATTGCGTATCTCAGCATCGGGCTGCCGCTGGCCGTACTGCCGGGCTATGTCCATAATCAACTCGGCTATGGCTCGATTCTGGCCGGCTTCGCAATCAGTTGCCAATACGTCGCGACGCTGCTGAGTCGCCCGCTAGCGGGCCGCATGGCGGATTCGGCCGGAGCCAAGCGCACCGTCATGCTGGGGTTGTGCGCCTGCGGCTTAAGCGGCCTGCTGCTGATCGCCGCCGCACTGACCAAACCCCTACCCGGGCTGAGTCTGGCCTTGCTGCTGGCAAGCCGGCTGGTCCTTGGCTGCGGAGAAAGCTGCGTCGGCACCGGGGCCATCATCTGGGGCATCGGGCGGGTGGGCCTGACCCATACCGCACGGGTCATTTCCTGGAATGGCATCACCACCTACGGCGCGCTGGCGCTGGGTGCGCCTCTGGGCGTGTTGCTGGAGAACAATCTGGGTCTGGCCTCGATCGGCATCGTGGTCTGCGTGATTGCGCTGGCCGGTGTCGGCCTGGCGTCGTTGCAGGCACCCATCGCAGTCGTGCATGGCGAGCGCCTGCCATTTCGCCACGTCTTCACGCGCATCCTGCCGCATGGCCTGGGGCTGGCCCTGGGCTCGACCGGTTTCGGCTCTATCGCCACCTTCATCACCCTCTACTACGCCAGCCGTCATTGGCCCAACCCGGCGTTTTCGCTGACGGTCTTCGGTCTGCTGTTTGTCGGTACCCGTCTGCTGTTTGCCAATGCGATCAAAACCCATGGCGGCTTTCCGGTCGCCATCGTGTCTTTTTGCGTCGAAGCTGCCGGCTTGCTGCTGCTGTGGCTGGCGCCGATACACACCTTGGCACTGGTCGGGGCGGCCCTGACCGGCTGCGGCTTCGCATTGGTGTTCCCTGCGCTGGGGGTGGAAGCGGTTGGCCTGGTGCCCCCGGCAAGCCGCGGCGCGGCGCTGGGCGGCTATTCCTTGTTCCTGGACTTGTCGTTGGGCATCACGGGCCCACTGGCCGGACTGATCGCAGGCGATTTCGGCTACGCCCAGGTATTCCTGTTTGCGGCAGTCGCGGCCCTCGCCGGACTGATGCTGACTTTCGCCTTACAAGCGGCGCACAAAGCACAACTTGAGCGCGCAGCGAACACCGTCAGCCCCTGACCCCCCCTTTCCCGGACCACGCATCCGGGCCGCGCGGTTGGGGCTGGGTATCACGGCGCGGCATCATTGAACAGTCCTGAATTGGCCTGACCGCAACGGCAGGCCGTGTTCTGCCAAAATATTTCGCCACGTATTTTCATTTCGTCCCGATAGGGGTAGGCTCGCTACTCGTATTACCTCTGGCGTGGCGCGTGTTGGATCGCACTGCCCGACACGCGCCACTCCGGCGTCACGAGACGATGCCATGATGACGGCTTCGGACTCGGTTGTCCCGGGCCACATTCCGGCACGGACACCGACGTTCTCCCGACGCCCACGCCTTACGACAGATATTTGGGAATACGACATGTTCAATAAGTTGACGATACGGACCAGCCTGACGCTGGTGAACATGGCATTCGCGCTGCTGCTGATCATCGGCGGCGCGATCGGCTATTTCGGCATCAGATCCAGCAATCAATCCTTGCGCAGCATCGACCGGGGCGACGTGGCGGCACTCGACGCGCTGGACCAGGCTTCCAGCAATTTGCTGCGCGGCCGCATCGCCTTCAGTCGTTTCGATGCACTAACGACTGCCGGCGACAAAGAAAATGCCACCAAGGCACTGAAGCGCGGTGAAGAATTGATCGCGCTCTCCGATAAAGCCTGGCAAAGCTATGCCGGCATGCCGCGCAGCGACGAAGAAAAGCCGCTGGCCGATGAGCTGACCGCCAAGTACAGCACCCTGGTCGAACAGGGCGTGAAGCCTGAAATGGCCGCGATGGATGCCGGCGATATGGACGCCTTTCACAACATCGCCAACACCAAAATCAGCCCGATGTTTGTCGACTTCGACAAGGCCATGGAAGCGGTTGTCACGCTGCGCAAACAACACGCAGAGAGTCTGTATAACGACGCGCAGGAGCGCTTTAGCGTGACTTCGATGCTGATCCTGATCGGCGTCGGCGGCGCGGTGGCATTTGCGGTATTGATGCGCATCGCGCTGACGCAAAAGATCGTGCGCCCCCTCGAAGAAGCCGTCAGTCACTTCGACAAGATTGCCGCGGGCGACCTGTCCGTGCGCATCGCCGTTACCAATCAGACCGAAACCGGCAAGCTGTTCGCCGCTTTGCGCGACATGCAGGGCGCGCTGGTCAAGACTGTTGCCGCCGTGCGCAACGGCGCCGAGTCGATCGATGTCGGCGCGCGCGAGATCGCCGCGGGCAACCTCGATTTGTCGTCGCGGACCGAGCAGCAAGCCGCCGCACTCGAAGAAACCGCCTCGAGCATGGGCGAACTGACGAATACCGTCAAACAGAACGCGGACAATGCGCGCCAAGCCAATCAATTGGCTGTCAGTGCCTCCGAAATCGCCGGTCGCGGCGGCGAGGTGGTGGGCGCCGTGGTCGAAAAAATGCAGAACATCAGCGATAGCTCGCGCAAGATCGCCGACATCATTACGGTGATTGACGGTATCGCGTTCCAGACCAACATTCTGGCTTTGAACGCGGCTGTCGAAGCGGCCCGGGCGGGCGAACAAGGCCGCGGTTTCGCCGTGGTGGCCTCGGAAGTGCGCAGCCTGGCCCAACGTTCGGCATCGGCCGCCAAGGAAATCAAGGGGCTGATCGAGACCTCGGTCGGTCACGTCGAAAGCGGTGCCGATCTGGTCAACCGGGCCGGACAGACCATGGAGGACGTGGTGACCGCGGTCAAGCGCGTCACCGACATCATGGGCGAGATATCGTCGGCCTCCAACGAGCAAAGCGCGGGCATCGAAGAAGTGAACCGGGCTCTGTCTGAAATGGATAGCGTCACCCAGCACAACGCCGCATTGGTCGAAGAAGCCGCGGCGGCGGCCGGTTCGCTGGAAGAACAAGCACACCGCCTCAACGAGGTGGTGTCTGTGTTCCGCCTGGCGCAGGAAGGACGCTAGATCGCGCAGCGAGGTCGCG
>Ga0116226_10002051_pt1 | contig 17472 bp, 1 predicted proteins | sample S1TSphfallax_FD_89692 | JGI IMG/M metagenome (GOLD analysis project Ga0116226, IMG submission 89692) | Host-associated microbial communities from peat moss isolated from Minnesota, USA - S1T2_Fa - Sphagnum fallax MG | ecosystem: Host-associated > Plants > Peat moss > Unclassified | place: USA... | reverse complement strand
TAGCTAATCGTTTATCCTATCTATTGGATTTACGGGGAGTGAGTGTTCCAATAGATACGGCTTGTTCTTCGTCTTTAGTGGCAACCCACTTTGCCTGTCAGAGTTTGCTCAGTGGTGAATCCAATCTCTGCTTGGTGGGAGGGGTAAACCTAATGTTGTCTCCACAGCCTGCAATTACTTTCTCTAAAGCAGGTATGATGTCTGCCGATGGCCGCTGTAAAACTTTTGATGCTAGTGCTAACGGTTATGTGCGAGGAGAGGGCTGCGGCGTAGTTGTACTCAAGCGTCTTAGCGATGCTCAGAAAAGTGGAGATAATATTCTGGCGGTCATCAGAGGCTCGGCAGTTAACCAAGATGGACTCAGTAATGGAATGACAGCGCCGAATAGATTGGCACAGGAAGCAGTTATTCGCCAAGCTTTAGAAAATGCTGCTGTTAAACCAGCACAGATTAATTATGTTGAAGCCCACGGTACGGCTACTCCTTTAGGAGATCCAGTTGAAATTAAATCCCTTAAAGCATTACTAATGGAAGGCCGTTCCTCGTCACAAACTTGTTGGATTGGCTCTGTAAAAACTAATATTGGCCATTTGGAAGCAGCCGCGGGAATAGCTGGTTTAATTAAAGTCGTTTTATCACTTCAACATAAAAAAATTCCACCCCATTTACATCTTAAACAGTTAAATCCATATATAAAAATCGAAAATACTCCAATTCAAATCCCCACTCAGCTTCAGACTTGGCAACCGGCGGAAGAAACGAGATTCGCTGGGGTGAGTTCCTTTGGTTTTGGTGGCACTAATGCCCATGTCGTTCTCGAAGAAGCACCAACTCAAATCAAAATTCACCAGTTAAAAGTTAAAAGTGCAGAATTTAGCGAGCGATCGCACCATATATTAACTTTATCGGCAAAGTGTGAAAAAGCTTTGCAAGAGCTAGTACAAGCTTATTATCAGTTTTTAGGTGATAATTCTACAGCCGCTATAGCAGATATTTGTTTTACTGCTAATACAGGGCGATCGCACTTTAACTACCGTCTAGCAATTACTATATCTAACCAACAAGAATTAGCTGATAAATTAGCAAAGATTAGTGCGGGAGAAGCACCTTCAGGCGTATTTTCTGGAAAATCTAGTAATCACAAATCACCTAAAATTGCTTTCCTGTTTACTGGGCAAGGTTCTCAGTATATAAACATGGGAAGACAACTCTATGAAACTCAACCTACTTTCCAGAAAACATTACAGCGATGTGATCAACTCCTAAAACCGTATTTAGATGAGTCACTCCTGGAAATACTCTATAATCCTGAGAAATATGATCTTTTAGATCAAACTGCCTATACCCAGCCAGTTCTATTTGCCCTAGAATATGCCTTGGCTGAATTGTGGTGTTCTTGGGGAATTAGACCAGATGCTGTCATCGGTCATAGTCTAGGTGAGTATGTTGCTGCTTGTATAGCTGGGGTGTTCAGTTTGGAAGATGGACTTCATCTGATTGCAGAACGCAGTCAGCTAATGCAATCCCTACCACAGAATGGCGGAATGGCAGTGGTGTTTGCTGAACAAGAGCGAGTGGAGAATATTCTGATTAAGTATGAAGGACAAGTAGCGATCGCAGCTATTAACGGACCCAACAACATCGTCATTTCTGGTTTGAGTGAATATGTACAATTAGCAGTTGATCAGTGTGAGTCCCAAGGGATTATAGTAAAGCCCTTGCAAGTTTCTCATGCTTTCCACTCACTTCTGATGGCACCGATTCTGGACAAATTTGAGTCTAAGGCAACAAAAGTCAAGTTTAAGCCCCCACAGATTACTTTAATTTCTAATCTCACTGGTCAAATTTTTAACCCAAAAGAAATTCCGGATGCTAGTTATTGGTGTCGTCATCTTCGCGAACCAGTTCAATTTGCGAGGGGAATGAATGCGCTGGCTGAACGGGGTTATCAAATATTTTTGGAAATTGGTCCGCATCATTCTCTATTAAGTATGGGTAAGCGATGCTTGACAAATCCCCAAAATATTTGGCTACCTTCATTACTGAATAGTCAAGATGACTGGCTGGTTACATTAAATAGTTTAGGTGTACTGGAAACTCAAGGATTAAATATTGACTGGGTTGGATTTGATCGTGATTACCAACGATATAAAATCTCTTTACCCAATTATCCTTTTCAGCGTAAACGTTATTGGTCGGAATCTCAAAAAGGAACAAATATCAATCCTATGAATTTGAAAAATTTAGATATACAAGATCAGTCTGACACTACTCTAAAAACTACATATAAAACTCAAATATTATTACAATTGAGTAGTATTGTCGCTAAATTACTGCAAGTAGACTCGTCTGAAATTGATATTTTTGCATCTTTTCTAGAAATGGGGGCAGACTCAATTGTTTTAGTTGAAGCTGTCAGAACCATTGAAGACACCTTTGGCATCAAGATAACAATTCGCCAAATGTTTGAGGAACTAACCAATATTGACAGTTTAGCAAGTTACATAGTTCAAAACCAGCCTATCCAAACTATCCCAGAAAAAGTCCCAAGACCGACCATTGTATCTGAGACATTACCCCATCTTCCACAACCAGCGCTACCGACTTTGACTGAGCAGTTTACATATGTAAGTGAGAATGGTTCGGCAAATAAAACATCGGTAGTCGAAATGGGACTTGAGCAAATTATGGTTCAGCAACTACAACTAACATCTCAAACCATATCTCAACAATTACAGCTAACCTCTCAAGTTATATCTCAACAATTACAGCTAACCTCTCAAGTCATATCTCAACAATTTCAGTCATTACAAAACCATTCTGTTGTATCGTCTGTATCATCCATCAGTGAATCACAGGTAGCATTAACAACAAGTGTAACAAATAATTCGGTGAATAGAAATGAAAGTTTGGCAAAACCAAAGTCTATAACTGCACCCATTCAAAAAATATCAACTAAAAAGGAAGCGCCTTTAGAATCTCAAACAACAAGTTTTAATGGGCATAATAATTTGGGAAAAACCACTTCAGAAGGAGTGGAAGGGCTAAATTCTCAACAACACCAGCATCTAGAGGCGTTAATTACTCGCTACACCCAGCGCACGCAAGAGTCAAAACGGGCTAAACAAGTTTATCATAATGTTTTATCTGACAGCAGAAGCTCCGCTGGATTCCGTCCATCCATAAAGGAAATGATTTATCCCATTGTTTGCTCCCGCTCACAAGGTTCTAGATTTTGGGATGTGGATGGTAATGAGTATGTAGACATCACCATGGGTTTTGGTGTACATTTGTTTGGTCATAATCCAGCCTTTGTCTTAGAAGCTTTGCAAGAGCAACTCAAACTAGGTATACAAGTTGGACCCCAACCCAGTTCAGCAGGTGAAGTAGCAAAGTTGTTCTGTGAATTAACGGGAAATGAGCGCGTCACCTTTTGTCAGTCAGGTACAGAAGCCGTAATGACATCACTGCGTTTAGCGCGAACGGCAACAGGTCGCACCAAGATTGTCCTGTTTTCAGGTTCTTTTCATGGTCATTTTGACGGGGTTTTAGCTAGAGCACAGCCATCAGAGGATAAGTTGCTTTCTGTACCGATAGCTCCTGGTATATCGCCACAGATGGTTGAAGATATTGTGGTTTTGAATTATGGTGAACCGCAAGCTTTAGAGTATATTGAAGCCCATGCTCATGAGTTAGCTGCAGTTTTGGTTGAGCCCGTACAGAGTCGGCGACCTGATTTACAACCCAAAGAGTTTTTACAGCATTTGAGGCAAATAACCGCAAAATCGGGCACAGCATTGATTTTCGATGAAATTATCACTGGCTTTCGCATTCATCCAGGCGGTGCGCAAGCGCACTTTGGTGTGAAAGCGGACTTGGCAACTTACGGTAAAATTCCTGGTGGTGGACTGCCATTTGCAGCAGTAGCAGGCCAGGCTACCTTTCTAAATGGAATTGATGGTGGTCAATGGAATTACGGTGACGATTCGTATCCTGATGCCGAAAGGACATTTTTTGCAGGTACTTTTAACAAACATCCTCTGGCTTTAGCTACTGCAAGAGCGGTACTTAAGCATCTTCAGAAACAAGGAGCATCACTTCAAGAAAAATTGAATCAACGCACAGCACAATTAGCTGAGACACTCAATGCTTTCTTTGGACAAGAGTATGTACCAATTCAAGTAGTTTACTTTGGTTCACTATTCCGTTTTAGCTTTAAAAAGAACTTGGATTTGTTTTTCTATCACTTGGTTGAGAAAGGTGTTTATATTTGGGAAGGGCGCACTTGTTTTCTGTCTACAGCGCATACAGATGAAGATATTCAGTATGTGATTCAATCCGTGAAAAAGAGTGTAGCTGAAATGCAGGCAGGAGGTTTTTTGCCTAAACGTTCAGCCAACTCAAATGCAGAAGTAAAAAATTCCCCGAATTTATCCTTGGCTAAAAATTCCACTGCGGAAGCTGCGATTTCACAGCAAATGACCACAATGCCTTCAGTGGTTATCGCCGAAACTACAAAAGCAACTCAAGTAGAACCTGGGTTTTGGGGAAGAAAAACTCATAAACCCGATATCAATCTCAGTCAAAATCAGTCCATAAGAGCAAAGCGAGAGATCAGCCAAGGCATTTCTTTTGGACTGTATTATTTTGGTAGCTATGAGTCAGAATTTGACCCAAACAAGTATAATCTCCTGTTTGAAGGGGCAAAATTTGCCGATGAGAACGGTTTCACAGGTTTATGGATACCTGAGCGTCACTTTCATGCTTTTGGGGGATTTTCACCTAATCCATCAGTAATTGGTGCAGCAATTGCTAGAGAGACAAAAAATATCCACATCCGTGCTGGTAGTGTTGTCCTGCCAATACATCACCCAATTCGAGTTGCGGAAGAGTGGTCAATAGTTGACAATTTATCAAAAGGCAGAGTCGGAATTTCCTTCGCTTCTGGTTGGCACGCAAATGATTTCGTATTTGCACCAGAGTCTTACGGTAAACATCGCGAACTGATGTTTGAAAAAATTGAAACAGTGCAAAAACTCTGGCGGGGTGAGTTACTACAAGTTCGAGATGGTACAGGAAGCGACATCAGTGTTAAGTTGTTTCCGATGCCCATGCAGCCTGATGTCCCAATTTGGATCACCATCGTCAATAATCCAGACACCTATATAAGAGCAGGTCAAATAGGTGCAGGTGTTTTAACCAATTTAATGGGGCAGACTATTGAAGATTTGGCTGATAATATAGCTCTTTATCGCGAATCTCTGTCTAAGCACGGTTACGATCCAGAATCGGGAAATGTAACTGTTTTACTGCATACATTTTTGGGAGACAATGCTGATATTCATAGGGTTCGTGAAAAGGCTCGTCAACCTTTTTATAATTATCTGAAGTCTACTATTGGACTTTTTCAAAATTTAGTCAAAAGCCAAGGACTGCAAGTTAATATAGAGAATATTTCGGAGGATGATACTGATTATATTCTCTCACAAGCTTATGACCGTTATGTAGAAACGAGTGCGCTGATTGGAACTCCTTCTTCATGCTTACCTATTATTAACAAGTTAATAGAAATTGGTGTTGATGAAATTGCTTGCTTTGTTGATTTTGGAGTCGATAGCGACTCCGTCTTAGCAGGGCTATATCATTTAAATTCTCTGAAAGAACACTATAAAAAACAGGAGGATGTTCCAAAAGTATTACCAACCTATTTAACAATATTCTCTGCTGCTAATGAAGGAGAAGATCATCCCTCAGAAAAATTAATATTATCTTCAACAACCGCATCTTCTACCGTCGAAGAGACTTCTCCAGTTAAACAAACAGTCGCCTTAACAGAAGCACAAAAGCAGCTCTGGGTTTTAGCGCAAATTTCCCCAGAAGCATCCAGCGCCTATAACATCTCAATCACTTTGCAATTACGGGGTTTGTTGAACTTTACAGCATTATATCAAGCAATACAAATAGTTGTAGAGCGTCACGAGGCGCTGCGAACAAATATAGATGGTCAAGGAAGTGTTCAACATATATTGTCATTCTTGAAAGTTGATATTCCTTACATTAATTTCTCAAATATTGATGATAGTGGTGAACGAGAGTATAAAGTTGCTGAGTGGTTGAAACAAGAAAGCTTAAAATCTTTTGACCTGACTCAAGAACCTCTGTTCCGTTGTTATGTTCTTAAATTAGAAGAACAACTACATTTACTGGTTATGACAGTTCATCACATAGTTGCAGATGGCTGGTCTATGAATATTATCCTGCAAGAATTAGGCACATTTTATTCACAACAGTGTCAGGACAGGAGTGATCAACTTCAGCCGCCTATGCAATTTAGAAAATACATTAATTGGCAGGAACAGCAAAGTCAAACTAAGGAATGGGATGCCCATGAATCCTACTGGCTAGACAAATTTGCAACTTCAACTTCAGTTTTAAATCTGCCAATAGACTACCATCGCCCGCCCATAAAAACCTATAAAGGTAATAGACAAATATTACGTTTGGATCAAAATCTTTATCATAGACTTAAGCATTACAGCACAACCAAGGGTTGCACCCTATTTATGACTCTTCTATCGGCATATACAGCCTTTATTCACCGATTAACAAATCAAGAAGACATTGTCGTAGGTATTACTTCTGCTGGTCGATTGTTTGCAGGTAGTGAAGAGATAATAGGCTTCTGTGCTTACCCACTCCCTATTAGGAGTTGTGTTGTAGAAAATTTGACATTTTCAGAATACCTTCATCAGATTAGGGGTATTTTGTTAGAGGCTTATGAGCATCAAAATTATCCCTTTGCTTGGTTACTCAAAAGGTTGAAATTAGATCGGGATGCGAGTCATTCCCCTTTAATTGCCACCATATTTAACTTAGATCAACCTATAGCTGCACCAAAAATGTTGGGACTGGAGACAGATTTTTTCTCTCCATCTATCAGTTTCACTGGATTTGACATCAGCTTTAATGTTGTTGAAATTAGCAATGAGCTAGTCTTGAATTGTGACTACAATACAGACTTATTTGATGTTATAACCATTAGCCGGATACTAGATTACTTCCAGACACTGTTAAAGGGTATTGTCACTGATCCCAAACAGCGTCTGTTTGACTTGCCTATTCTGAGTGAAGCGGAACAACATCAATTATTGGTAGAGTGGAATAGCACTCAAACAGATGTTTATCAGGACAAATGTATTCATCAGTTATTTGAGCAGCAGGTAGAGAACACACCAGATGCAGTAGCGGTGGTGTTTGAGAATCATCAGTTGACTTACCAGCAATTAAATCAAAGGGCTAACCAACTAGCACATCACCTGCAAACTCTTGGTGTGAAACCAGAAGTATTAGTGGGAATTTGCGTGGAACGTTCTCTGGAGATGATAGTGGGACTGTTGGGGATACTTAAGGCTGGTGGTGCTTATGTACCCATTGACCCCAGTTATCCCCAAGAACGGTTGAGTTATATGTTGAGTGATTCGGGCGTGGAGGTGTTGTTGACGCAACAGGAGCTGTTGTCATTTTTACCGTCACATACTGCACAGGTGGTTTGTTTGGATAGTGATTGGGGGGCAATAGAGCAACACAGTCAAGAAAATCTTGATGTTGGGGTATATTCAGATAATTTGGCTTATATAATCTACACTTCTGGTTCTACAGGAGCTCCCAAGGGAGTCCAAATTACCCAACACAATTTAGTTCACTCTACAAGTGCTCGTCTTAGCTATTATCAAAACTATCAAAAGGTTTTTAACGGCTTTTTATTACTTTCTTCTTTTGCCTTTGACAGTTCTGTAGCTGGTATCTTCCGGACTCTTTGCTCTGGAGGAAAATTAATCTTACCTCGCGAAGGCTTCCAGCAAGAAATCCCCAAAATCATCGATTTAATTACAGACCATGAAGTTTCACATCTACTCTGTCTTCCTTCTCTCTATGCTCTGATTTTGGCACAGTCTCGAGCAAGACAATTGGCTTGTTTAAAAGTAATTATTGTAGCAGGGGAATCTTGTTCTAGCAGCCTGATAACACAAAACTGGCAAAAGTTACCAGAAAGTTTTTTATTTAATGAATACGGACCTACAGAAGCAACAGTATGGTGTACTGTCTACCATTGTCAGTCTCCAGATATCACAAAAATGCCGATTGGTTCTCCGATCGCCAACACACAAGTATACATCCTAGACAAATATCTCCAACCAGTACCTCTAGGAGTAGCTGGAGAATTGCACATTGGTGGTGATGGTTTAGCCAGAGGCTACTTGAACCGCCCAGAACTCACTCAAGAAAAATTTATCCCCAATCCCTTTAGTCAAGAAGAGGGGACACGACTTTACAAAACTGGGGATTTAGCTCGCTATTTGCATGATGGTAATATTGAGTATCTTGGTCGAATTGATAACCAAGTCAAGATTCGTGGCTTCCGCATCGAGTTGGGAGAAATTGAAGCCGTCTTGACCAAACATCCTCAAGTGCAAGCAGCTGTGGTCATTGACCGGGAAGACCAACCCGGTGACAAACGTTTAGTTGCTTATTTTGTCCCCAAAAATGAACAAATCCCCACCAGCAGTGAACTGCGCGGTTTCCTCCAAGAAAAACTGCCCAATTATATGGTGCCATCGTTTTTTGTCACGGAGTCGGTTTTGCCTCTCACACCTAACGGAAAGGTAGACCGCAAAGCACTACCAGCACCAGATTTATCTACAAGTGATTTGGCAACAGGTTTTGTTCCACCTAGTAGTCCCATAGAAGAGATATTAGCTAATCTTTGGATGGAAGTACTCGGTCGAAAACAAGTAGGTGTCCACGATAACTTTTTTGATCTCGGTGGTCATTCACTCCTGATCATTCAACTGGGAAACAAAGTGAAAGAAATCTTCAATAGCAATATCTCAGTCAATCACTTGTTTCAATATCCAACTATTAGTGCTTTAGCTCAATATTTAAGCCAAGAAAATAACTTAGAAGAAACTGCCCTTAATACAATTGATGATTTAGCTCAAAAGCAGAAAGCAGCCATCAAAAAACAACAGCAATTAATGAAGCAAAAGCGGAGAGCAAATGTTTAATTCGGAAAATCAGGATGATTTAGAACCTATAGCCATCATCGGCATGACTGGTCGGTTTCCAGGAGCTAACAACATTGATAAATTTTGGCAAAATTTAGTCAACGGTGTAGAGTCAATTACATTCTTTACGGATGAAGAACTCATCGCTTCAGGTTTAGATCCGGCTTTGGTAAGTAACCCTAACTATGTCAAAGCCAAGGGGGTGTTAGAAAACATCGAAATGTTTGATGCTTCATTCTTTGGCTTTACACCTAGAGAAGCTGAATTAATGGATCCTCAGCATCGTATCTTCCTAGAAGTTGCTTGGGAAGCACTTGAAAATGCTGGTTACGACTCTGAAGTATACGACGGTCGCATTGGTGTTTACTCTGGTGCTGGTCTGAATATTTACTTGCTGAAAAACTTAGTTTCCCACCCTGACCTGGTTGAATCAGGAGGTATTTTACAACTCACACTTGGCAATGATAAAGATTTTGTACCTACACGGGTTTCTTATAAGTTAAACTTAACCGGAGCAAGTATTAACGTTAATACTGCTTGTTCTACTTCCTTGGTTAGTGTTCATCTGGCGTGTCAGAGCTTGCTAAGTTACCAATGTGATATGGCATTGGCAGGTGGTGTTTCTATCTACGTTCCACAAATAGAAGGTTATTTCTATCAAGAGGGCAGTATTACCTCTCCTGACGGACATTGCCGAGCTTTTGATGCTCGCGCCCAAGGAATTGTCGAGGGTAATGGTGTGGGAATTGTTGTGCTGAAGCGCCTAGAAGATGCGTTAGCAGATGGTGACTATATTCATGGAATTGTGAGAGGTTCTGCTATCAATAACGACGGTTCGATCAAGGTTGGCTACACGGCTCCTAGTCAATCCGGTCAGACAGCAGTGATTTCCGAGGCTTTGGCATTAGCAGGGGTTGAGCCTGAGTCTATTACATATATTGAAACCCATGGCACTGGCACAACTCTCGGAGATCCGATTGAAATTGCGGCACTGACCCAGGCTTTTCGGACTAGTACTCAGAAAAAGGGTTTCTGTGCGATCGGTTCAGTGAAAACCAATGTCGGACATCTTGATGCAGCTGCTGGAGTGGCTGGCTTAATCAAGACTACCCTAGCTTTACACCATAAGTTATTGCCTCCTAGCTTGAACTTTGAAAACCCATCACCCAATATTGATTTTGCCAATAGTCCCTTTTACGTCAATACCACATTGTCCCAATGGACAACTGATGGAAAACCCCGCCGTGCTGGAGTCAGTTCTTTTGGTATCGGGGGTACTAATGCTCATATTATCTTAGAAGAAGCACCTGTTATTCAGACACGAAATAGCGATTATCGACCATCCAGACCCCGGCATCTACTATCTCTGTCTGCGAAAACTAGTTCGGCTCTGGATGAAATGACGGCAAACCTAGCTGCGTATTTAAAACAGCATTCTGGTATTGATATTGGTGATGTAGCTTACACCCTTGCTGTTGGTCGTAGGGCTTTCCAACACCGACGGATTGTAGTTTGCCAAGAACTTAATCAAGGTGCGATCGCATTGGATTTGCTTGATCCCCAAAAAGTTTTCACCAGCTTTCAAAACCTCAAAGCCCGGCCTGTGGTATTTATGTTTCCAGGGCAGGGTTCTCAGTATGTGAATATGGGGCGCGAACTCTACCAGACTGAACCTACATTTCGTCAACACATCGATATATGTTCAAAAATCCTCAAACCTCACTTAGGATTTGACCTGCAATCTGTATTGTATCCTCAACCAGAGTTAGCTGAACCAGCAGCAGCACAACTCCAACAGACAGCTATTGCACAACCAGCTTTATTTGCGATCGCCTATTCTCTAGCTCAACTCTGGATGTCTTGGGGTGTGCATCCAAAAGCCATGATTGGTCACAGTATTGGTGAATATGTAGCAGCAACTCTCGCTGGCGTTTTCTCTTTAGAAGATGCCTTAGCCCTAGTAGCTTTACGAGGGCAACTCATACAAGCATTACCCACAGGGTCAATGTTGGCTATTCATCTGTCAGAAAAAGAGATACAAGCCCTACTCAATGTAGAAAGTCAGCATAACCAGTCTTTACAAATTGCTACTATTAACGGACCATCCCTTTGTGTAGTTTCAGGTCCCACAAATGATGTAGAAGAATTCCAGAACCATCTGAGAGAAAAAGGTGTAAACTGCCGCCGTTTGCACACCTCTCACGCATTCCATTCCGATATGATGGATCCTGTTTTGACACCATTCACTCTTGCAGTCAAAAAAGTGACTCTCAATTCTCCACAAATTCCCTACTTATCCAATGTCACTGGTAATTGGGTTACAAATTCCCAGGCAACAGATCCAAACTATTGGTCAAAGCATTTGCGATCCTGTGTGCGCTTTTGGGAAGGACTGCAACAATTATGGAAAGAACCAGAGCAAGTTCTGTTAGAGGTCGGTCCCGGAAAGACGCTAAGTACTTTAGCCACACAGCATTCAGATCAGACAGCCAACCAAGTTGTGCTAACTTCTTTACGTCATCCCCAAGACCGTCAATCAGATGTAGAATTTTTGCTGACTACATTAGGCAAACTTTGGCTGTTTGGGGTAAAAGTGAACTGGTATGAATTTTATCAACACCAAAAACATCTTCGTGTTCCTTTACCAACATATCCTTTTGAGCGGCAGCGTTATTGGATTGAACCTCAAAAACAGTTAGATGATCACTATAAATCTCAGGTATCACTGGGCAAGAAATCAGATCCGGCTGACTGGTTTTACTTACCTTCTTGGAAGCAATCATTAGCACCAGTGTCTCTGGCAAATCAAGATTTAGTGGCAGAGAAATCATCCTGGCTGGTCTTTCTTGATGATTATGGGTTGGGTTCTCAAATTGTAGAAAGACTAGAGCAGGACAAGCATGATGTGATTATTGTTAGGTTGGGAACACAGTTTAGTCAGCAGAGCGATCACGCATATCATCTAAACCCTCAACAACCTGATGACTACAATGCTTTAGTCAGGGAAATTTTAGCACAAAGAAAGTTCCCAAATACAATTGTGCATTTGTGGAGTGTCACAGAGAACAGTCACACATTTTCAGGACTGGGAGGGGTTGACAAAGCTCAAGATTTAGGTCTACACAGTCTAATTTTTCTAGCCCAGGCACTTGGGAAACACAATGTTATGGATAATATTCTACTAACAGTTGTTTCCAACAACATGCAGCCAGTAACTACAGAAGAGGAACTGTGTCCAGAGAAAGCAACCTTATGGGGAGCAATTAAGATCATTCCCGAAGAATACTCCAACATCAGTTGTCGTAGCATTGATGTTGTCATTCCCAAATCAGGAACTACTAGTCAAAAGAGGCTAATAGACCAGCTGCTCAACGAACTACAAACAGGATTCTCCGACCGGTTTATTGCCTACCGTGGTCTTCACCGTTGGGTACAAAGCTTTGAACCAATTCGATTGCATCAGCCCGGTGAAACAAAGCTCAGGTTAAGGAAACACGGGGTTTATTTGATTACAGGTGGTCTTGGTGGTGTGGGATTGACACTGGGAGAACATCTGGCAAAGACTTTACAAGCCAAATTAATTCTGTTAGGTCGTTCCGTTTTTCCTGCACCAAAGGAATGGGCTGAATGGCTGGCTACCCAGGGGGAAGATCATGAGATCAGCCGCAAAATTCGGAAAATTCAAGCACTCGAACAACTAGGGGCAGAGGTTTTAGTTGTCAGCGCCGATGTAGCGGATGAAGAACAAATGCAAGCAGCGATTTCCAAAGCTCAACAGCAATTTGGGACAATAAATGGTGTTATCCATACTGCTGCGGTAGTTGATTATGCAGGTGTGATTCAAAGAAGAACAAAAGAAATGACAGAGAGTGTTCTAGCACCGAAAGTAAGGGGTACATTGGTACTTAGTAAGCTCTTAGAAAATATTGAACTAGATTTTTTACTTCTTTGTTCATCTCTAGGTATTCTGTTGTATAAGGCAAAATTTGGTGAGGTGGGCTATGCTGCTGCCAACGAATTCCTGGATGTTTTCTCTTATTATAACACTAGTAAAAATGGTACATTCACAGTTAGTATTAACTGGGATGATTGGCAAGAAGTGGGAATGTCGGTGGAGGCAGTCAAAAATGCTGTGAAAAGAAACTACAACATTGTTGAAGAAAAATACCTCCAAAACGCGCTACTCCCCGCAGAAGGTATTGACGTTTTCCTGCGTATTTTGGACAGTTCGTTACATCGAGTTGTAGTATCAACTGAAGATCTAATGACTAGGATGGAGCTAAATGATTCCTTGTCAAAAATTGATTTTGAAAGCTTAGGGAAAATTACTATATCTCAAACAAAACACTCACGACCTGAACTTAGTAATACTTATGTTGCTCCTCGCAATGAAATTGAGGAAACTATGAGCGAAATCTGGCAACAATTACTGGGTATTGAGAAAATAGGTATCTACGATAACTTTTTTGAACTAGGAGGACATTCATTACTAGCCACTGAAATTATTTCTCGAATTCATGAAGTAGTTCAAGTAAAACTTTCTTTAAATAACCTGTTTGCAGAACCTACAGTAGCTGCCATATCTACTTTAGTACATGAAATTATTTTAAAAAACCAAAAACTACAGATAAAAACTAGTGATTTTGTGGGTGAGAGAGAGGAAATAGAATTATGAAAAACACAGAAGAGTTTTTGAACTATCTTAACAACTTAGACATCAGGCTTTGGATTGATGGCGAACGATTACATTGTAATGCTCCTAAAGGAGGACTAACGGCAGATATACGTGCTGATCTAGCTGAACGTAAAGATGAAATTATGGCGTTTCTGCGCAAGACCAGTCTCTCCTCAACTTTCACTCTTGAACCTATTCAGCCCATTTCTAGGAACGGCACTATTCCTTTGTCCTTTAATCAGGAAAGATTGTGGTTTGTATCCCAGATTGAGAAAGACAGTACTGCCTATAACGAGTTTTTTACCGTCAGCATTCAGGGTTTGCTTCAGATTAGTCATTTGCACCAAAGCTTGCAAGAAATTATCCGTCGCCACGAAGTTCTCCGCACCACTTTTCCCGATCATGATGGGTATCCTATCCAGGCGATCGCTCCTACTTTGGCAATAGATTTACCAGTGGTAGACTTGCAAGCATTGTCAAAATTTGAACAGTCTGCTGTACTCCAAAAGTTATCTGAAGAAATTCAGCAACCCTTTGACCTAGTTAATGGACCGTTGTTGCGAGCTACTTTGGTACAACTAGAGAAAGAGTCTTATGTGTTGCTACTTTGTATCCACCACATTGTTTATGATGGTTGGTCAATGGGGGTATTGATTCAAGAACTATGTACTTTGTATCAAACTTTTTGTAATGGAGTTCCATCCCCTTTACCAGAATTACCTATCCAGTATGCTGACTTTGCGGTTTGGCAGAGACAATGCTTGAGTGGGGAAGTCCTCAAAACTCAACTAAATTACTGGCAACAGCAATTACATGGTGTTCCATCCCTATTACAATTACCTACTGATCACCCCCGTCCCAGTGTGCAAACTTACCGGGGAAGGACTGAGCATTTTACGTTAAATAGGGATTTAACTCAGAAATTGCAAAACCTGTCTCTGAAATCGGGTACAACCTTATTTATGACACTGCTGGCAGCATTTGCCACTTTACTATATCGTTACAGTGGGGAATCAGATATTTTAATTGGTTCACCAACGGCCAATCGGAACCGCAGTGAAATTAAGTCAATGATTGGCTTTTTTGTGAATACTTTGGTGTTGAGAATCCGGTTGGAAGATAATGCCAGTTTTGAGAGCTTACTGGCACAAGTGAGGAAAACTACACTGGAAGCTTATGAACATCAAGATGTACCTTTTGAAAAGATAGTTGAGACACTGCAACCAGAACGCTCCTTGAGTCATTCCCCACTTTTCCAAGTAGTGTTTGTATTACAGAATACACCAACAAGTAAAATTGAATTGCCTGGTGTAACTTTAGATCAATTGGATACGGAAAGGACTATTGCTAAGTTTGATTTAACCGTGTCGATGGAGGAAACTGAACAGGGATTGGTGGGTTCATGGGAGTACAATACAGATTTATTTGATAGATCGACCATTCAACGCATGGTGGCTCATTTCCAGAATTTGTTATCTGCAATTGTAGAAAATCCAGAATCAGCAGTGGGTGAATTAACCCTGTTAAGTGCAGCAGAACTTCATCAATTGTTGATAGAGTGGAATGATACAACAGAATATGCCAGTGATCAATATATCCATCAATTGTTTGAGCAGCAGGTAGAGAGAACACCACATAATATTGCTGTTGTATTTGAAGACCAGCAAATTACTTACCAAGAATTAAATCAAAGAGCCAACCAGCTAGCACATTATTTACAGGGATTGGGAGTAAGACCAGAGGTGTTAGTGGGCATTTGTGTGGAACGTTCTATTGAAATGGTAGTGGGACTGTTGGGGATACTCAAGGCTGGTGGTGCTTATGTACCCCTCGACCCCAATTATCCCGGAGAACGTTTGAGTTATATGCTGGTAGATTCTGGTGTTGAAGTGTTGTTAACACAACAATCATTATTGGATTCTTTACCATCACATTCCGTATACTTGGTTTGTTTGGATACAAAATGGAATGTTATCTCTCAACAGAGCGATGAAAATCCAATTATTAATACCAGAAACACTAACTTAGCTTATGTAATTTATACATCAGGTTCTACAGGTAATCCTAAAGGCGTGCTGATTCCCCACTACAATGTAGTTCGTTTATTTGCAGCTACTCAGTCTTGGTTTAACTTTAACGAACAAGATGTGTGGACATTTTTCCATTCTTATGCATTTGATTTCTCTGTTTGGGAAATTTGGGGTGCGCTACTCTATGGTGGGAGACTGATCATAGTACCCTATTTAATTAGCAGGTCACCTGAATCTTTCTACAAGTTACTATCTCAAGAAAAAGTAACAGTTCTGAATCAAACTCCTTCTGCATTTAACCAACTGATTCAAGCAGATAGTTCTTTGCATCAAGTCAACCATTTGAGCTTACGCTTAGTTATCTTTGGTGGAGAAGCTCTGGAGTTACAGAGTCTGAAACCTTGGTTTGAGAAACACGGCGACCATCTGCCCCAGTTAGTGAATATGTATGGTATTACCGAAACTACTGTGCATGTGACCTATCGCCCATTAACCATCGCTGATCTAAATACCAAGGGTAGCATGATTGGTTCTCCCATTCCTGATTTACAAGTTTATATACTGGATCAAAACCTACATCCCACTCCCATTGGGGTAGAGGGAGAGATGCATATTGGCGGTCATGGTTTAGCCAGAGGCTACCTTAATCGTCCAGAACTAACCCAAGCAAAATTTATCCCCAATCCGTTTTCTGATGACAAATCAGAACGTTTGTACAAGACCGGGGACTTAGCTCGCTATTTAGCTGATGGAAATATTGAGTATTTGGGACGAATCGATAACCAAGTCAAGATTCGTGGATTCCGGATTGAACTAGGAGAAATCGAATCCGTTCTGAGTAACCATCCCCAGATCCAACAAGCTGTAGTCATTGTTAGAGAAGATATTCCTGAGAATAAACGTTTAGTTGCATATCTAGTGATTGGTGATAAATCACTGGGTATTAAGCAATTGCGGGAATATCTTTTATCAAAGCTACCAGAATATATGGTGCCTGGTGCATTTGTGATCTTAGAAGCGCTACCATTAACACCCAACGGCAAAATAGACCGGAAAGCACTACCAGCACCGGATGGAGAAATCAACAGAGCACAGGAATATGTATCACCAAGTACACCAACCCAAGAAATAATCGCTCACATCTTCACCAAAGTTCTCAATCTAGAAAAAGTAGGAATTTATGACAACTTCTTTGAGTTGGGTGGACATTCTCTGCTAGCAACCCAATTAATTTCCCGACTCAGACAAACATTTAGCCTGGAAATCCCGGTACAGAAAATTTTTGCAGCACCGACAATAGCGGAATTAGACCAAGTATTAACCCAATTACGGACTAGCGAACAGGGATTAAGTCTTCCCCCTATTCAACCTAGAGACAAAGACCAGGCACAAATACCCCTATCTTGGGCACAGGAGCGACTATGGTTACTGAATCAACTGGAAGGGTCAAGTGCCACTTACAATATACCAGCAGCAGTTCGCATCACTGGTCATTTAGATGTTAACTCCTTAAAACAGGCATTATCAGCAATAGTTCAGCGTCACGAAGTACTACGCACTAGCTTCCCCACTGTAAATGGCACACCAATACAGGTAGTTCACCCGGAAGCCACCATGAACATCAACCTGGTGGATTTACATCAATTAGAAGCAACAGAACGGGAAGCTGTCCTATACCAGCAAGCACAACAAGAAGCAATTA
>Ga0116226_10002050_pt1 | contig 17480 bp, 12 predicted proteins | sample S1TSphfallax_FD_89692 | JGI IMG/M metagenome (GOLD analysis project Ga0116226, IMG submission 89692) | Host-associated microbial communities from peat moss isolated from Minnesota, USA - S1T2_Fa - Sphagnum fallax MG | ecosystem: Host-associated > Plants > Peat moss > Unclassified | place: USA... | reverse complement strand
TGCAGTTGTTGTTGCAGATCTTTGGGGTTCTTGTCGTCCGCCAGTTTCGCGGTGACGCGGTCACGCAGGCGGGCGATACCATCCACCGCCCAAGGGTACGCGCCATCCGGCTGGAGGTTGGCACCCATGATCGCCAGCATGCTCACCTTCTCGGGATGATGGATTGTCAACAACAGACCGATGATGCCGCCATCACTCCAGCCCAGGACCTTGACTTGCCGGAGTCCGAGATGATCCAGCAGCGCATTGCTGTCTTCCGCCATCTGCTCGTACGTGAGGCGGGCGGAGCCAAGCTCGGATTTACCCTGACCCCGGCTATCCATCGCAATCACCCGGTGGTGGCGGGAGAAATCCCCGATCTGGCCCTTGAAACTCCCGATCGATTCACCGTTTCCATGAATGAGCAACAGAGGAACGCCCTCGCCGTAAGTTTCGTAATAAAAGCGCGCGCCATTGAAGGTAAAATTATTTCCCGCCGGGGAATTATTGCCGTAAGAAATATGGGTCGGCGGCGTTGCCGCGCTCACCAGGCCGCCAACCACCGAGAAAACCATGCCGGCAATGGCGCGAATGTACACGCGACCAAAATTCATGTTCATTTGTTATCCCTCAAAGCAGACACCTCGACCCTGGGCTCCAGGTTACGACTATCGCTGCGCCAATAGAAGTAACGCATGCCCGTTGCGTCAGGCTCTTGACAGAACGCCCCGCTACACCGGTGCAGAGTTTCGCTCGACGAGCCGGGAAAACACGTTCAAGGGAACAGTCATGACACAACCGCTCGTCATGATAGGCCGGGTGCTGAACGAACGTCTCGTAAACCTCAGGGTCGGTATCAGATGTCGAGAGCCGGGTGTCGTACTCGCTACGCAGATCGAAAAGGGCTCAAGCTTGCGGGCGGAGAAACCGAGCGGAGCCGTGGGAGTGGCGGGTGGATACATTCTAGTCGGTGGGGGCGCGAAAAGCGCGTGGGAAAATGACGGCTTGCTTCTGACGAGTTCCTTCCCACTGAACGGGACCACCTGACAGGCTAATGCCACCGACCACTTGAGGCGCGACTACGGAACAGTAGATACGTATAGCATTGGACTGAAGGTGACCGACGCTGGAGCGAGTTGAGTAAGTGACTGCAGGGCTTTTGCGTGGGCGGAGGGGCGTGTGATCGCTACCGGCGCGCCGAGTTCTCGGCGGGTGAGGTCACCATGAGGACGGCAAGCGTCAAGGTGGTGACGCCGGTGCGAATGGTGGACTCGGGAACGGGGGCGAAGTAGGGCGAGTGGTTGACGGGGACGGGTTGACCGCGTCTCTGGTAGTCGGCGAGCATTGCGGGGTCATCGCCACCGATGCCGAAGTAAACGGACGGCACGCCGGCATCGACGAACTCGGAGAAGTCTTCACTGGCGGTAAACCCCGGCACCGTGGCGGGGATGAAATGCAGACTAGCGCCGAACACCGGTTCGAGAAGGGCTGCGGCGCGGGCGGCGAGGGCACCATCGTTGTGGACGGAGGCGGCGCCGTGCGGGTGGGTGATGTCGGGCGGCGGGGCTCCCGACATTGCGGCAGTCGCCGTCGCCGTGCGCTCGACCCCATCGACCAGCAGCTTGCGGACCGTCGGCGAGTAGGAGCGCAGCGTGAGTTTGAGCGTGGCGCTATCCGGGATGATGTTCTCAACGGTGCCGGCCTGGAAGCTACCGACGGTGACGACGCCGAATTCCTTGGGATCTTTCTGGCGGCTGACCACATCCTGTACCCCGGTGACGAAGTTCGCGCCCATGACGATGGGGTCGATACTCCGGTCGGGCATGGATCCATGGGCGCCGCGGCCATGGAATACGATCTGGATGGAGTCGGACGCCGAGGACACCACGCCGTCCTTGATGTCCACTTCGCCCAAGGGTTCGGGCCCGACGTGGGCGGCAAACCCAACGTCGGGTTTGGGAAAGCGCGTGAACAGGCCATCCGCGAGCATTGCCTTGGCGCCGCTGATGGTCTCCTCGGCCGGCTGACCGACGAAAAACAGGGTGCCCTTCCATTGGTCCTTCATGCCGACCAACGCCGCCGCGGTACCCACCCACCAAGACATGTGTGAGTCGTGGCCGCAGCTGTGGTCGACAAAAGTCGGTTTTCCATCCAGCGTCTGCTGCGCATGACTGGCATACGGCAGACCGGTCTTCTCTTCCATCGGCAGCGCATCCAGTTCGGTGCGTACTAGGACGGTGGGTCCGGCGCCGTTACGGTAGATGGCGACCACGCCGGTGCCCCCGACATGCTCGGTCACCTCGAAGCCGAGCTTGCGCATTTCGCCGGCTAAGAGCGCGGCCGTGCGGCTTTCCTGAAACGCGAGTTCCGGGTGTGCATGGATGTCCTTGTACAAGGCGTCCAGGTGCGGGTAGTTGCGCTCGAGGGATGCGTCGATACGGCGAATGGCAGCGGCGACATCGAATGGCGTCACCGTGGCGCACGGCGTGGTCGTCGCGAACATCATGATCAGTATCGCGGCCGTGATTGCAGCGGCGCGCGACGAGACGCGGGAGTCGTGCCGTAAAAGCATCTGGATGAGTATGGCATCCGCCACAAAATCGCACAATCTCCTGACAAAGCTTTGCTTGCGCACTGTCGCCCCTGGAAGAGTTGCCGCGTTAACCTTTGACCGGAAACAAGAAAGGATCAAGGACGACATACTCATGAGACATCGGATTGTTTTCTTGCTGTGCGCGGTGCTGGTTGGCGGTTGTGGTGGTTCTGGAAACGATGCCGCGCCGATTTCTCCGCCACCATCGGGGCCGACTGCCGTCGTGTTCGTGTCGCCGCCTCCCGGGTCCCTGGCGGTGAAGGCATCGGCGACCGTGGCGGCCGCAGCGATCTTTGCGAATAGCGACACCGGCGGTAACACTGCGGTGACTTGGACGCTGGCTTGCGGCTCCGCCGGCGCCTGTGGATCGGTCGGCGCCAACGATGACGCCGCGGCGGTGACCTATACGGCCCCGGCCGTCATACCCAAGGGAAACACCGTTACGCTCACGGCGACTTCCGTGGCTAATCCCAGCCTGTCGGTCTCCGCCACCATCACCATCACGGCGCCGATCCCGATTGCGGTCTCCTTTGCCGCGAATCCCCCGGCCTCGATCCAGGCTAGTGCCAAGTTGTCGCTGTCGGCGAACATCGCCAACGATGTATCGAGCGATCCGCAAGTAACGTGGACGGTCACTTGCTCGGCGGCGGCGTGCGGCGCATTCCAACCTACAACGACGGCCGGCGGAGCGATCACCGACTTTACGGCTCCGATGTCCGTGCCGACCGGCGGCAGCGTCAAGATCACGGCCACGTCCGTTACCGATAGCACCAAATCGGTGTCGGCGACCCTCGTCGTAACTGCCGCGGTTGCCACGCTGGCGAACGGTACCTACGTATTTCAGATTGCCGGCCCGCCCGGCAGCCAGGCAACCTTTGTCACGGGTGTGCTGGTCGCGAGTAACGGCCGCATCACCGGCGGTGAGCAGGATTCGATTGCCTACAGCACGGACACGAGCGGCGATGCTTACGGTAGTCCCGTCTTCCAGTCGATCACGGGCGGTAGCTACGCGACGACCATCGATGGAAATTTACAAGTGTCGATCCAACTGGGCGCGAACCAATCGGAAATCCTGACCGGCACGTTGGCTGGCGGCACCGGTGGCTTCGTCTCGAGTTTGAATGGCACATCGAGCAGCGGGACTCTGGAACTACAATCCAGTACCGAGGCGCCCTCGGGAGGTTATGCCATCTCTCTGTTTGGCGGCGATGGCAACCAGAGTCCCTTGTGGCTCGCAGGCGTGCTGAACATCGATGGCCCGGGATCCATCTCGGGCACCGGCAGCATCCTCGACGTCATCGACCAAGGTGGCCCGCAATCCGCCACCTACACGCTGGGCAGTAGCTCCCTAACGGCACCCGATGCGCAGGGAAGGGTCCAGATCACGTTGCAGCCCTCGGGAAATACGCTGCCTGCGTTGACGCTGATCGGCTACATCGTGGATGCAACCCACATCCGACTCATCGAGAACGGTGGCAGCGATGATGCACCGAACTATGAAGGCGTGTTGGGAGGTCTTGCGCTGGGTCAAGGCAGCAGCACGGGACAATTCAGCAACAGTGGAGTGCAGGGAACGAATTACGTCTTTGCTGCTCAGGGAGTCGATTCGCAGGGAACTCTGCAGATTGCGGGAGTGCTTTCGCTCAAGGCGAACGGCGCGGTGACCGGCACGCTCAATTGGAATGACCTCACGGGCAAGACGGCGCAAGCGCCAGCGTCTTTCACCGGAACCTATGCGGTCGACCCGACCGGCCGGGTCACGCTCTCGTCATTGACGGATGGTGCGACCTTCGCGTACTCGCTCAATCTATACCTTGCCGCCGGCGGTAACGCGTTGCTGTTGTCGAACGATAGCAACGACGCCTTCGACGGTCAGGGTTATAAGCAACAGAGCGCTGGTCTCACGGCGGCATCCTTCAGCGGCGCATATGGTTTGAACGTCACGCAGCTTTCCGAGAACGCCCAAGCGTCGGGTCTGCAACAGGTCGCAACGATCGGCACGGTGAGCGCTGTCGTCGGCGGCACAGGCAGCGTTTTCAACGGTTTCGCAGATTCCGGCGATGATGCGGCGAATTTCGAGGTCAGCGGCAGCGTCACAGCGGCTACCAGCGTCACGGCCGGGCAGAACGGCGTATTTGCCGCTACGCTCGCGGGCCTCGACCCGGGCTTCCCCGCGACCCCCGGCAGCTTTACACTTTATGCGATCGACGGCACGCATGCCGTGCTCATCGAGACGGATGCCGAAGCATTGACGCTTGGCACTCTTCAAACTGCGCCCTGAGTCGACTATGACAACCACCCGCTCCCTGATCCGACGTACCGCCCTCGTCACCGGCGCCTCTCGCGGCATCGGTCGATCGATTGCAGTCGGTCTTGCGGCCCGCGGCGTTCGCGTGGGCATTCACTACCACACGAACCGTGCCGCTGCGGAGGCGGCGCTTGCGGGGCTCCCGGGCGACGGCCACGCGCTGTTTGCCGCCGATCTCGTGGATCCTGAGGACACGCGTCGTTTGTGGGAGGAGGCGCTCACCGCGTTGGGACGAATCGATGTCCTGGTCAACAACGCGGGTCTATTCTTCGACCATCCGCCGTTGTCGACCTCGCTCGAAGAGTGGCAGGCGGCGTGGCAGCTTACCTTGGCGATGAACCTTTCGGCACCGGCCAACCTGTCGATGTTGGCGGCACAAGCGATGGTCGCGCGGACCTCGGCGCCGGATGCACCGGGCGCGGCGCATGCTGAGTCACCGTCCGACGCTTTTGGCCGTGGTCGCATCGTCAATATTTCGTCCCGTGGAGCGTTCCGCGGTGAGCCCGACGCGCCCGCTTATGGCGCGAGCAAAGCCGGTCTGAATGCGTTGAGCCAGTCCTTGGCTAAGGCGCTGGCGCCGCAACGTGTGTATGTGTATTGCCTCGCGCCCGGCTTCGTGGAGACCGATATGGCGGCACCTCTCCTTCATAGCGCAAGTGGTGTCGACATCTTGGCGCAACATCCGCTCGGCCGAGTCGCGGCGCCCGATGAGGTAGCGAGCGCCGCGGTATTTTGCGCACTGGATGCGCCGGCGGCGATGACGGGCAGCATCATCGACATCAATGGCGCGAGCTACCTGCGGACCTAGCTCGCATTGATCCGGGAGCGCGCGCCTCACGGCATGCGCTGTGGGAAACGGACTATTCACTCCGACAGTCCTTCTACTTTAATACTCTTGTCGGGTGGGTCGGTAGAGAATTTCGTTGATGTCGATATTCTCTGGCTGACCGATCGCAAACGCCACCGCTCTGGCAAACGAATCCGCGGGAATCGCGACTTCCGCGTAGAACTTTTTGACGTTGTCGGCGACGTCGGTCTCGGTCACGCTGGCCGAGAGTTCCGTGTCGACCGCACCAGGAGAGATGACGGTCGTGCGAATGTTGTAGGGTTTGACCTCCTGGCGCAGCCCTTCGGAGAGCACGCGCACGGCGGTCTTCGTAGCGGAATAAACCGTACTCCCAGGCCTCACCTTGTGACCTGCCACCGAGGATACGTTGATGATGTGTCCGGACCTTTGCTGTTGCATGGTCGGCAGCACGGCGGCGATGCCGTAAAGCACCCCCTTGATGTTGACGTCGATCATGCGATCCCAATCATTGACCTTGCGTCGATCCAGCGGCGATAGGGGCATGAGGCCCGCGTTGTTGATGAGCACATCGATCCGCCCATAGGTCTCGATGACGGTGTCCGCCAGATGCTGTACCTGGGCGAACTGTGCCACATCGGTGGTCACGGCCAACGCGCGGCCGCCGCCCAAGCCCAATTCGTGGCTCAGCGCTTGGATCCGATCGGCGCGCCGGGCTGCCAGGACGACCGTGGCACCGAGGGATGATAGAAGACGGGCCGCGGCTTCGCCGAGACCGCTGCTTGCGCCCGTAATCACGATGACCTTGCCGTCGATGTTGTTGCTCACAGGGGATCCTTCTGAATATAAACTTTCTACTTGCGGGTTAAGGCGCGAGAAATCGATAGTACATAATTCCTGGGGCCCGCCGGCCGGCCGGCTGGCTCAGGATCTCAACGCATCGTACTCTATGGGGAGAAGCCAACGTTGCTGCGAGGAGATGAGGTGAAATTGTCGATTCCCATGATAATCCGCGTCCGGTCGCTGTCGGTCGCGCTCGGTTGGCTGCTCGTCACGGCCTGCGGCGAGGCCGCCTTCGCCGACACGATCTACAAATCGACCGATGCAGAGGGGAATGTGGTGTACTCAGACCGTCCGGCCACCGCAAATGCGCAACCGACCGACATCAAGGTCGACCGGCCCGATCCGAAAGAAGTCGCGCGGAATGTCAGAGACCAGCAGATCCTCGAAGCCGAGGACCTGCAGCGTAAGAATCAGCAATCTGCGGCGGAGCGCAAGGCGGCGCAGGTGGAGCACGAAAAGCAGGTGCAATGCGAAGCCGCACGCAACCGCTACTACATCCTCAAGGATGCCCGGCGGCTGTTCGAACGCGACGCGGATGGCAACCGAGTGTATTACTCGGACGTCGACGCAAACGCCAAACGAGAAGAAGCCCGTCAGGTGATGGCCGCGGTGTGCGGAACTTGACGAGATACCGCTGACTCCCTATCGAGGTGACGCATGTCGAGTATCAAGCGACCCGTGCCTTTTGTATTGGCCTCGTCGAATCATGGAACCATGATCGTCAATCGACATGACTACTGCGCAGACAATCAGGGAAACGTATGGGGTGTGGGTTATCAGATTCTGGAGACCGGCAGTCACGATCACCAGGAGGTCGATTTCATCCTTGCGCTTCTCGAGAGACGCCGGAAGCATTTCGGCGACGGAGTCGTGGCCATCGATTGCGGCGCGAATATCGGTGTTCACAGCATCGAGTGGGCACGAGCGATGTACGGCTGGGGTGAGGTCCTCGCGTTCGAGGCGCAGGAGAAGATTTTTTATGCATTGGCCGGCAATATCGTGATCAACAATTGTTTGAATGTTGCCGCACGACATTGCGCGGTGGGCGCCCAAAACGGGCAGATCGAAATTCCTGAGCCGGATTATCTGGCGCCCGCCTCTTTCGGCAGTCTCGAGCTCAAGAAGACGGCCAAAACCGAATTCATCGGGCAGCAAATCGACTATCGGAAGACCCGCACCGTCGCCCAAATTACCATCGACTCCCTGCGGCTGGAACGCCTCGATCTCGTGAAAATCGACGTCGAAGGCATGGAGGAGGAGGCTCTACGAGGCGCAGTCGAATCGCTCAGGGAACACGCTCCCGTCATGATGATCGAGGTCCTAAAGGCGGACGCGGCGACGATTCAAGGGCTACTTTCATCCATCGGATATCAGTGTTACCCACTCGGATACATGCTGTTGGCGGTACACGGCAACGACCCAATGGCGCAGAGCGTGAGATTCGAAAATGGCGCCTTATCCTTGGGTCGGCTTTGAGGCTTGAGCGAGCACTCAGTGATGCTCTCTAAAGTAGCGATCGGCTTCCTCGATCTCATGCCGGGCCTGTTGCAGTAATTCCGTGGCGCGGCCCTCGTGACCGCCGAATTGATCCTTGTGATGTCGATTGGCCTCATCGAGGTGGCGCAATGCCTCATCGGTGGCGCCATGGGCGTCTTCAAGTTCGTGAACCACGAATCCGGCCGAGAACGCTCCGGCGGCAAAGAATCCAAGGGCCGCGGTCAGCAGCACAATTTTTTTCATGTTTACACCTGTCAGTATCGAAATCCATTCATATCGCGCGCGCACGAAGTTCTACGAGCACTCCAAGCGGCCACCCTAACATGAACGCACTTTTATATGGCACAGGTCCTCAAGAAGCCACCCATGCCTGGCCGCAACGCCGGATCGGAACATGCGCTATGCTCCATCGTGGTGGTTGGTGTGCTCTTCCGATCCCCAGATGAAATATTCCGCGTTCATCAGCTATTGTCGAGGCGATGCGGCCGCCGCTAAGTGGCTGCTGCGCAAGCTCGAAACTTATCGGGTGCCGAGGCGCCTCGTAGGGACCCAGGGGACCCGTGGGCTGATTCAGCGACGGCTGGGGACCTTCTTTCGTGACCGCGAGGAATTGGCGGCCGGTGATGACCTGGGGACGGTGGTCCGCGGGGCTCTGGCCGAATCCGAGGCGCTGATCGTCATCTGTTCCCCCGCGGCTGCGCGATCGAGTTGGGTCAATGCGGAGGTCGAGGCCTACCAACGGCTGGGTGGGCAGGAGCGCATTTTGGCCTTCGTCGTGGCGGGCGTTCCGGGCGTCGCGCCAAGCCCCGACAATTGCTTTCCTCCAGCGCTCATAGCGCCAGACGCGCAAGGAAAGATCCGCGAGCCCTTGGCGGCCGATGCGCGCCGTGATGGCGATGGCCGCCACCGCGCGTTTACCAAGCTGGTCGCCGGTCTCTTGGGGGTCGACTATGACGTGCTGGCGAGGCGCGAATCGCAACGGCGCATCAGGCGAATCACAGCCGTGGCGGTGCTATCGCTTCTAGGGATGTTCGTTGCGCTCGGTCTCGCCGTGACCGCCTATGTTGCGCGCAACGATGCCGCGAGGCGCCAGGCGCAGGCCGAAGACATCATGGGTTTCATGGTGGACGACCTCAGGCATAAACTCACGGCGGTAGGGAGACTCGATCTGATGCGCGCGGTCGACGACAAGGCCACCACCTATTATGCCACGCTCCATCCCAGGGATTTGACTGAAGAAGTGCTGGAGCAGCAGGCGCGACTGCTGGTCGGCATTGGTGAGGAGCGCACCAAGGAGGGGCAGCAGGACGCGGCGCTCAGCGCATTTCGTGAAGCGCACGAGCGCAGCCAGACGCTGTACGATCGCGACCCCGCCAACGGGCATCGCCTGTTCGATCTGGCGCAGACCGAGTATTGGATCGGCTGGGTGGCATTTCAGCAGGCCCGGTACGACGAGGCCGGTGCGTGGCTGCGTAAGTATCGGGATAGCGCTCTGCGGCTGGCGGCGATGGACCGCAGCAACCTCGATTGGCAAATGGAGGTGGCGTACGGCTATCAAAATCTGGCCATTCTCGACGAGAAGCTCGGCCGTTACGCATCCGCGCAGAATACAGTCGAGCGACAGCTTGCGCTTTACCGCCGTTGGATCGCCGAGCGTCCCAAGGATCTTTCTCTGCGATACCAGGCGGCGAACGCGGCTTCGTGGCTTGGCACTCTGTCTTTACGACTCGGTGCACTGCACGACGCGGAGGATGATTTTGCCGAGATGGTCGACGCGTTGAAGCTCAACGTCGCAGCGGAGCCCGCGAATACCGAGTGGCAAGATGCCATCGTGCAGGGCTTCCTTGTTCTCGCCGATGCTCAGGAGCAACTGGGGCGCCGCTCCGAGGCGCGAGCCAGCATCGACCAGGCCAATGCGATTGCGGGCTCACTGGTCGCGCACGATCCCGCGAACAACGAATGGCGACTCACGCTGGCCACGTCGGTTTGGCGGCAGGCGGTGCTGGCGCGCACGCCCGCCGAGGCGGCGGAACGTCTCGACACGGCACTGAATTTACTGGAGGCGGTCCAGAAGGTTCAGCCCGGCAGCGAGTACGTTACTAGTCATCTGGCCGGCGTTTGGAATACTCGGGCGAAACTCGCGCTGGCGCATGACAGTTCCAGCGATGCACAGGATTCCGCGGCCAAGGCCGTTGCCGCTGCCCAGAAGTTATGGGATGGCGCTCATAGCGAGGAATTTCGGGTGCTTCTCGCGCAATCGACACTGACGGCGGGAGATGTCGCGGCACGGTATGGCGACCGCGAGTCGGCGCGCGCCGCGTGGGAGCGCGCTCGGGACCTGCTCGAGGAAGCCGTAAACCGGGCCGAGCCGCTACCCTTCACCCGCCTGGAGTGTTTGGTGAACTCTCTTTATCGATTGGGATCCATGGACGCGGCCGAACCTTACCGCAAGCGTCTCGAGGCAGCGGGATTCGTTCCCGCGGAGCCGTTTGCTAGAACGGCGGGGCTGTAGGCTATGATCGGCGCGATATCTGTTCTCGATGGTGCGGACGACTCAACAACAACTGAACAACATGCTGGAGAATAGTCATGCCTACTCAACTGCCCGCCGCGAATCTCAACCTCCTTGATGCTTCGCAGCCGAGCCCTTACAAACAAGCCACAAATCCCGCTGGCCAGCAAATTCCATACTGGTACCTCTTCACCGGCGGCGCCGACGGCAATGGCACGATGTACGTCAGCCTGGGAAGCGACGGTGACAGTCAGATGACGGTAAATTCGCAGGCCGGTACGGCGTACACGATGCAATCGGTGACGATCATGAAAAATGGCGAGCCGCTTCCGCAGGGCGATTCGCGCTTCAGTACGGCGATCGCCACGAACGGCTATAGTTGTACGATCACCGACTGGATCGCCAGGCAACCGGGCGACCCGACCCAAAATTACTATTACCAGATCACGCTCAAAGACACGCGACCTGGAAAAAATGGCCAATTGATCGTCGTTGATCCGACGATTCAAAACCGGCCGGTGCCGGTACCCTAGTGTCCCGGGTACCGCCTCGATGAGGTGGCGGTACCCGGTACCTGACTCCTCGTTGAGGGCTTGGTGAAGCCGCTTGTCGCGGAGGCCGAGATTCTGCATAGTGCGCACCCTCGAACCGTCCGCCGATACCGCCATGCCCGCTTCCATCGAATCCCGTATTGCCCAGGATATTTCCGCCTCGGTACGGCAGGTTGCCGCGGCGGTACTGCTGCTCGACGAGGGCGCCACGGTGCCGTTCATCGCGCGGTATCGAAAGGAGGCCACGGGCGGTCTCGACGACACCCAGCTGCGCAACCTCCAGGAACGGCTGATCTATCTGCGCGAACTTGAAGAACGGCGGCTGGGAGTTCTCACCAGCATCGAGGAGCAGGGCAAGCTGACCGCCGCCCTGCGTGCGGCGATCGAAGCAGCCGACAGCAAGCAACGACTGGAAGATCTGTACCTCCCGTTCAAGGTGAAGCGCCGCACCAAGGCCCAGATCGCCCGCGAGGCGGGCCTCGAGCCGCTCGCGGCGGCGCTGCTTGCCGACCACTCGCGATATCCCGAGACCGAGGCGGCCAGCTATCTCAAGCCGCCGTTCAAGACCGAGGCAGGCGACAACCCCGGCGTCGTCGACGTCAAAGCGGCGCTCGACGGCGCGCGGCAGATACTGATGGAACAATTCGCCGAGGATGCCGAGTTGCTCGCCAGCCTACGCGCTCACCTCAAGGCCAACGCCGTGCTGGTCTCCACCGTGGCAGAAGGTAAGGAACAATCAGCCGCCAAATTCCGCGATTACTTCGCGTATCAGGAAACCCTTAAAACCGTGCCGCCGCATCGGGCGCTGGCGCTGTTTCGCGGCCGAAAGGAGAACCTGCTGAAGGTGTCGCTGAAGCTGCCGGAGGAGATCGACGCGGCACCGCTGCCGGCGCACGGGCCCGTGCCGTTCAATACCTGCGAGCAGAAGATCGCCGCCCGGTTCGGCATCGCGGATCGAAAACAGGCGGCTGACGCATGGTTGTTGCAGACGGCGCATTGGACTTGGGCCGTGAAGCTCTCGTGGCAGCTCGAGACCGACCTGCTGACCGAGTTGCGCGAGCGGGCGGAAGAGGAGGCCATCCGTGTGTTCGCCCACAACCTTCATGATCTGTTGCTCGCCGCACCGGCCGGCCCGAGGGTCACGATGGGACTCGATCCGGGATTGCGTACCGGCGTCAAGGTGGCGATCGTGGACCGGACCGGCAAACTGTTGGAGACCGCCACCGTGTATCCGCACGTACCGCGACAGGATTGGGACGGCACGTTGAAAACTCTGGCGGCGTTGGCGGCCCGGCATGCCGTCGACCTCATCAGCATAGGCAACGGTACCGCATCACGCGAGACCGACAAGCTGGCCGGCGACTTGATGAAGCAACATCCCGAATTGAAGCTCACCAAGGTGGTGGTCTCCGAGGCCGGGGCGTCGGTGTACTCAGCCTCGCAATTGGCGGCCGATGAGTTTCCGACGCTGGACGTGTCGCTGCGCGGCGCGGTCTCGATTGCGCGCCGCCTGCAGGATCCGCTCGCCGAACTGGTGAAGATCGATCCGCAGTCGATCGGGGTCGGCCAGTACCAGCATGACGTGATGCAGACCCGGTTGGCCCGAAGCCTGGACGCGGTCGTCGAGGACTGTGTAAATGCCGTGGGTGTCGACGTCAACACGGCGTCACCCGCGCTGCTTTCGCGAATCTCCGGATTGTCGACCTCGCTTGCCGAGAACATCGTGATGTACCGGAATCAGCATGGTGCGTTCGCCTCGCGAGCCGCATTAAAGAAGGTGCCGCGACTTGGACCGAAGACCTTCGAGCAGGCCGCAGGATTTTTGCGGATCATGCGGGGCGACAACCCGCTCGACGCCTCCACGGTCCATCCGGAGGCCTACCCCGTGGTCGAGCGCATACTCGCGGATCTAAAACGGCCGCCGCACGAGTTGATCGGTGACGTCGCGACGCTCAAGAAGCTCGATCCGTCGACCTATACCGACGACCGGTTCGGCGTGCCTACGGTACGCGACATTCTCGCCGAGCTCGAGAAACCCGCCCGCGATCCAAGGCCGGAATTCAAGACTGCTGAATTCAAGGAAGGCATCGAGGAAATCAAGGATCTGCGTCCCGGCATGGTGCTCGAAGGCACGGTCACCAATGTCACCAATTTCGGCGCGTTCGTCGACATCGGCGTTCATCAGGACGGCCTGGTCCATATCTCCATGCTGGCCAACCGGTTCGTCAAGGACCCGCACGAGGTGGTCAAGACGGGTGAAGTCGTCAAGGTGAAGGTGCTCGAGATCGACGAGAAGCGCAAACGCATCGCGCTCACCATGCGTCTCGAGGACGCGGCGCCACGTGATGCGGTGCCACGTGATCCGACGCCGCGCAATGTCGGACCGCGCAACACTCGCTCCTCGGGTCAGCGCACTGCGCAAGCGCAGTCCCAAGGCGCTGGCGCCATGGCGGAAGCGCTGGCAAACGCATTCAAACGGAAGCACTGACTGGGGGCTATTGGTCGATGTGGACCGTCAGTTATGCGCGCGCGCGTGAGGCCTGCCGACCGGCCACATGCGGGCCAGGCATTCACGCAGTAGCTGCGGATTGATCGGTTTGGTCAGATAGTCATTCATGCCTGCCGCCAGGCATTTCGTGCGATCCGTGGCCAGCGCGTGCGCGGTCAGAGCGATGACGGGAATATTCGGGTTGCGGACGGCACCGGCGCCGCTGCGCAAACGCCGGGTCGCCTCGTAGCCATCCAACTCGGGCATCTGGCAGTCCATCAGCGCCGCATCGAAATCTGCCTCGCGCAGCGCCCGCAACGCCTCGAGACCAGTGGCCGCGACCTGTACCTCCGCACCCATCTTCTGCAGCAGCCGCACAGCGAGCTTCTGGTTCACCTGGTTGTCCTCGGCCAACAGCACGCGCATGCCGGCCAACGGCAGCGGCGCCGCGGCGTCGGCATGCGCCGTGCGGCGGGGGCGGGTGAGATCGGCCAAGGCGCCGAGCAGCGTCGACGTCCTGACGGGTTTGGCCAGGATCCTGTCGATGTGGCGCTGTTCCGCCTGCGTCAATTTGGTCGATAAGGCCGTCAGCAAGATGATGGACGGCGGCGGTGCGGCGCCGGCCCTGAGTTGGGCGGCAAGCCATGGCGCGGGATGGTCGCTGAGCGGATGTTCGATCACCAGGGCGGATGGCGCTCGATCCATCGCCAGCAGGCGGGTGTGGACCGCGAGAGCCGCCTCGGCGCTGTCGACGAAGGTGAGCTCACAACCCTCTGACTGTAACTGCCTCTCCAAAAGGCGCTTAAGTTCGGGCCGCTCGACGGCAAGCAACACCCGCAGGCCCGCCAATCGATTGTCGATCTCGCTGGCTGGTACGACTTCACTGTGCTGAAGGCTCACCGTCAAGGTAAAGGTCGAGCCGGCGCCCTCCGCGCTCTGTACGTCGATGACCCCGCCCATGAGTTCCGCCAAACGTTTCGAGATCGAGAGCCCCAGCCCGGTACCGCCAAAGCGTCGCGTGGTCGACGTATCGGCTTGGATGAACGGCGCGAACAGCGTCTCGACGCGATCGGCTGGGATGCCCATGCCGGTGTCCTTGACTGCAAATCCGATGTTCCACGCGTCCGTGGTCGTCGTCAGGGTGTGGACGGTCAGCGAGACACTGCCCGTCGCCGTGAACTTGATGGCATTGCTCAACAGATTCAACAGAATCTGACGAATCCGGGTCGGGTCGCCGCGCACGTGCCGGGGCACGGCCATATCGATCTCCAGCAGCAACTCCAGCCGCTTCTCCGCCGCCCGCGGGCTCACCACGTCGACAGCCTCCTCGATCAGCCAGGGCAGGTTGAAATCGATCGATTCCAAGTCGACGTGTCCGGCTTCGATCTTCGAGAAATCCAGCACGTCGTTGATGATCGCCAACAGTGATTCACCGCTCGACTTCGCCACTTCGACGTACTCGCGCTGCTGCGCTCCGAGTTCCATGTCGAGGAGCAAGCCGGTCATCCCGATGACGCCATTCAGCGGTGTGCGAATCTCGTGGCTCATGTTGGCGAGAAAGTCGCTCTTGGCGCGGTTGGCGGCCTCTGCGGCGTCCTTGGCGATGCGCATCGCCTCCTCCGAGCGATGTGCTTCGGTCACGTCTTGGATTGCGCCGACGAGATGGGTACAGCGTCCGTGCTCAACCTGCGGCTCGCCGATCAAGCGCACCATGCGTTCGCGGCCCTTGGCGGTCACCATCGGCACGATCATGTCGAAGGACTTGAACTGTGCAAACGCGGCGTCCATGGCCTGCAGCAATTCCGCGCGGACGGCGGGCGGATAGTGCTCGATCATCTGGTCGAGCGGCGGTATCTCGCCCTGCGGGCGCTCGAGAATCTGATACGTCATGTCCGACAGGAACACTGTCTGCGAGCCGGACACCACTTCCCAGCCGCCGATTTCGCCCATACGGCTGATGGCGGACAAGCGGGCTTCTTGCTGTGCGAGCAGGCTTTCGTCGTTCTTGCGCTGAGTGACGTCGACGACCACCGCATAAAAGCCGTCGAAGCCGTCGCTGTTGCGTTTGGGCAGGTACTCGGAATGCCAGTGCCGGACGCTGCCGTCCTCGGCTACCGTCGATTGATCGAATACCTGGCGTATTCCCTTGAGCGCTTCCGCCACGCGCACGCGCCGTACCTTCAGGGCTTCGGATGCGAACAAATCGAGGTAGGACATCCCCACCACTTTCTGCGGCGCGAAGCCCAAGTGCGCGAAGTGGCCGCGATTGGTGAAGCGGCACACGCCGTCCTTGTCCCAATAGGCGATCATGGCGGGGATGTTGTCGGCAATCTCGGTCAGCCGATCCTCGGTCGCGCGCAGTTTCTCGACTTGTAGGGCAAGTTGGGCCTGGATGCTCTTGTGCTGGGTGATTTCCGTGGCCACTTCCACCACTTCGGAGATGGCACCCGTGTCGTCCAGGTAGGGCACCAAGGAAACATCTATCCAGTAGAGCTCACCAGATTTCTTTCGACAGCAGATCTCCCCGCGCCACACCTGACCGGCGAAGACGGTGCTCCACATTTCGTCCAAAAACTCTGTCTGATGGAGCCCCGACCTCAAGATCGCGTGGGTCCCGCCCAGCAACTCGTCGCGACCGTACTGCGACAGCTCGCAAAACTTGTCGTTGGCGTAGGTGATGATGCCTTGCCGGTCGGTCCGGGCCACCAACACGTGCAATCCCAGTGCGGATTGAAGCTGATCCAGTTTCCGGGTGGCGGATCGGTCATCCCGGGAGGCATGTTCAACCATATTCCCGACCATAGAGGCGATGCGAAACCATTCGCTGTGCGTCAGGTGAATATTCCAAATTGATGCGCTGCGTGACCCGCAGGCCATTCATCCCGCGTTCACAATGCCTCGCTAAACTGAAGGGTCTGCGGTATCGAGATGGGGTGGGGCCTTGCGAGCAATTGGGTGGGCGATCGGTTTGCTGCTCGCGGTCACGTGCGTGCAGGACTTCGCGGCTGCCGATTCGCAGACCGCCGTCGGCGTCCGTGCGCCGCAACCGGTCGAACTGCAGCAGCTCGGCCGGCTGATGTTCTTCGACACGCGCCTGTCGGCGTCGGGCAAGCTTGCCTGCGCGACATGCCACGATCCGCGCTACGCCTATGGGCCGCCGCCCGGCAAGGCGTTGGCCTATGGCGGCAAGGACATGGCGCAGCCCGGAACGCGCGCCGTGCCGTCACTGCGCTATCTGCACGGCATGCCGGCGTTCGCCGAACAGCATCACTTCGTCGACGGCGACATCGGTCCCATTGGCGGGTTCACCTGGGACGGGCGTGCGGGCAGCCTGCACGAGCAAGCCATGGTGCCGCTGCTCGCGGCCAATGAAATGGCCAATGCCAACGCGGCCGAGGTTGCGCGCCGGCTGGCGACGGCGCCGTATGCGCCGCTGTTCATCGCCGCGTTCGGCAGCGACGTTTTCAGGGATCCCGAGCGTGCGTTCGCGGCGGGCCTCGAGGCACTCGAAGCCTTCCAACAAGATCCGGCCGAGTTCTATCCCTTCTCCAGCAAGTACGACGCGTACTTGCGCGGCGATGTCGAACTCACCGACCAGGAGGAGCGCGGCGTGCAGTTGTTCAAGGATCCGGCAAAAGGCAATTGCGCGAGCTGTCATCTCGGCCTGACCCGGGCCGGCAAGCCGCCGCCCTTCACCGACTATGATTTTGCCAATGTCGGGGTGCCGCGTAATCCGCGCATTGCCGCGAATCGCGATCCCAATTATTTCGATCTCGGATTGTGTGGACCCGCGCGACGCGATCTCGCCGCCAAGCATGAATATTGCGGCTTTTTTCGCTCGCCGACGGTACGCAACGTGGCGCTGCGTGATGCCTTCTTCCACAACGGCGTATTCACGTCGCTG
>Ga0116226_10002049_pt1 | contig 17492 bp, 17 predicted proteins | sample S1TSphfallax_FD_89692 | JGI IMG/M metagenome (GOLD analysis project Ga0116226, IMG submission 89692) | Host-associated microbial communities from peat moss isolated from Minnesota, USA - S1T2_Fa - Sphagnum fallax MG | ecosystem: Host-associated > Plants > Peat moss > Unclassified | place: USA... | reverse complement strand
TAAGCTTCAAGACCTTTCCAATGACACCAAGAACACCTCAATGCGAGGTGTTTTGGGCCTTGCTGTCGAGCTCTAAACATTCGGGAGTCCCGGAGGACTCCAAGTCCTCATTTTTTCCAAGTGTTGGGCTTCACCCCCACACTTGGCCAAAGTAGGGTTGCGACAACATTCATTTACATATATTCCCCATGTATCAAACCAATCATCATGTTCCACTTATAACTTTTCATCCTTCTATGGATAGGCTTTACATTATTTGGAGTCTAGGATTTGGTCAAGTCTACATACTTGACCTCCCATTATTACTAACCCAAAATAGTTATTTAATTATTCATAATCAACCTTTATGCCTTTAGCCAAAAAAAATCCTAATAAAGCCCATGAAGCTCATTATTTTATTCCCCATTGTTATCCATATTGTTACCCCAAACCATAATATTATTATTTGCAATTATAATTTATATTAATTATTTTGTTGTTACAAAACCACAAATTCCCAACAATGGATGATGAAAAAAATTGTTTTTAACTTGTTCTATCCCCCAAGCTCAATTGAACCAAAACCCAATATCCTTGCAATAAAGTTATTTCTTCTGGCAAGATCTTTTTGTTTTTTTGAAAAAAAAGACAAATAAATTACGTTTCCTTGCATATGCTACCCACTTCACAAGTCATAATAACACTAGCATGTTCTAACATCACATTCAACCCCCACATCCAGGATATGTATGAAAAGGTAGAAAATGAGAAAAACATCGTTTTAATTAGTCTTTCCACCATCCACAAGCAAATTAACCTTCCATGCTTCAAGATAAAAAAGGTTGGCAATGAACCAATGGCTTTGCTAAAGTATTACCCATAAACCTAGGCTATTGGCATTGGAAAAGGTACGGCATTTTTGTAGAGCATCCATTGCTTGGTTTTTTTCTCGAGGTTTAATTTATTTATCTGCCCTTGGGAAATCTTGAATAGGGTCTTTAATGTGGCACTTAAAGTACTACCACAATTTTTTTCGTTTGCTTGCCCTTTGTTTATTTAGTTTTTCTTCAATTGTTATTATATGGATTGTTCCAACTATACTAACCCCTAAACATTGGGGTAGACCAATTCTTTGGTATGTGTTTTTAATGTTATTTTGTTTTTCAATGACATTTAGGGGTTAAGTAACTTAGTTGCTACTAACTATTCCTTGGTATAACATGTTAAAATATTGTAAACTTTGTTTCTTTGAGTTATGCAACCATCATCTTCAATTGTTATAAGGTTATTGATATCCCACAATTGATAATCAACATATCTTTGCCAAAATAATTAACTTTTTGAAAAACAAATTGGGTCTCACAACCCTAATTTGAATATTTCAAATTTAAAAAAAAATTAATAAATTCACTGAATCTCCAATTTGTCGATGATGTTATTAAAATATTTCCATGGTTTCAACTATTATTTCAATGTGGGGAAGGTCTTGAGGTCAATTCCCTAAAATTTCAACAATGTAGGGTTAGGATTTTCCTTTTTTTTACTAACCTTCTTGAGAATTAATTAATGTCAAACATCAATTGTAGTTGTTGTACCAAAGATTTCCCTTGCTTGTGGTGTTATAAATATTAAAAATTGGTGCAAATCATAATCATAATCAAATGCTCAAAACCCTACCCATTATGTTCCACCTTATTTATTTTCATATTTGCATTCATACCCCCTCAATGTTTCTAGCCTCCATCCACACCCATAAACAAACACAAGATCCATTTTTTTGGTTGGATGTTGAAAAAGAACCAAACACAATATTTCAAGACCACATGTTTAATCATAAGCAATTTCCCAAACAATAGAATGGCCATATGTAGTTGTTTGACCAACTCAATTCTAAACTATAGAGGTGTTTGGTTGTAGGCATGTGTTTAGTCATGAGCATATTTACCCTACCCCTTCCTAAGATGGTTAGGTATTGATTGTCAATTGGTTAATCCTAGTAATTTTTCAACAACTCAATGGAGTACATTTGAATATCTACTTCAAGTAGTGCACTAGGAAATTATCCATGGGGAGGATAATAGTTGGCCATGCACATTAAGTCACTTCATGTATCCATTATATTCTCCATTTTCTAGTAGTTGGATTTTGGTAAATTGTTGTATGACATAATTTCAATTTTTTTATAAAATGTACATATATGTATTCCTAATCACTATTCACAATTGATCAATAATGGAACTCATAAGAACTATATTTAAGATGTTGGATCTAAACTGAATCTTCATACAAACTGGAATTAATGGAAAATGGGTCATGATTTTTTGACATAGTTGAAAGCATGATGCAACCATGTAGCCTAAGTATTGCTCGATAAAGGAAATGGGCAGACTCCAAGCAAAAAATTCATATCATGAAATGGCAAAATCTTTAACATTGGACAAACCCGACAAACACCAATCATATATGAGTCAAAACTAGTGTTGGGCAGGTATAATATTTAAAACCAAACCCATTCGGGTATCAACTTGGGTACATGGGATTATAACAATCACATGTGAACAATTTTTAAATCCACCCCCAATTCATATAAGTCTTCACACAAAATTCAAGTACTCACCCCACTTTTATACTTGGAACCTTAAAAAACATTTATTCATAACCATGACTTGACCACTAAAATCAGTTTAAGATTAGCCAAAACCTTGGTTCAAAGTTCAAATTGTGGGGGGCATATACCTATTGATGTCTTCAAGGTAATGTTAAGCTTTTTTTCAACCAATCAACATTCGACCTTTGTGCCATAACTCACAAACTTTTGTTTCTTTGAAAGAAACTATTGGAATTATTCTAGCTTGTGAAGTAATGAAATTGTGTGTTTGTGTTGTAATGCTTTGTGATAGGGGAAGCTTACAATTGTAACCAACATTATTTTTATACAATGGAACAATTTATTGAGCAACATCCATTTTATCTCTCCATTTTGTTTGATCAAATTGTTTGATTTTTGGCCTCCAAGGTTTGGTTTTGTTGAATGAGGACATGTCTTTGTTATTGTCAACATGGAAAAAGTTCACAAGAGGGTTTTAATAATCTATGGAAGAGGCAAATGTCTTGTAAGGACCAACCTTCCTCTTCAACTTTACGTTTTAAGGATTTCAATGATAATGAAGAAATTGATAATAAGATGGATGAGGTTTGTGATGATGAATCAAATGGATACAAAAGTTATAGCTTTGATGACAACGAGGAAGGGAGTTTGGGAAGAACTTCCTTTAATTCTATGAATGAAGAAAGAATGAGGAATAAAATGACAAAAGAAGTGAGGAAGGAAGTGAAAGAAAGAACTCAAATATTCAAGCAAAAGATAGGTGTCTATGGCAAGGTGTCAAATGTGACCTTGTAGATGATGTTGGGGTGATTGTTGCAAGTGGACATGTGACAACATGTGATTCATGAGAAATAGTTATTGATGATTAACTAGGTGAGGATCATGTGGGACCAAACATTTTGTATTACTTGACTAACATTTCAATAGTAATGACCATTTAAAAATGGCCATTGTTTCAAACCATTACAAATGGGAACTTTTTTAAATAGCTTTTCATATCATATAATGAAAGCCAAATACCAACTATTGAAGGGGAAGGAAAAATTGGTGTTAGGAAGAAGCAATATACTTTTTAAAAGAGTAAGCGATAGACATGTCATTTTGAAGGTTCAAACTCAAGGATTGAAAAGTTCTTATCTGAATTTTTTTTTTGCAATGTGAGTGTTGTGTTATGTTGTTCAAGGAATTATTATCAACATTTTCCTAATCAAAAGATTTTGTTGTTGAAACAAGAGTTTTGAGGTTCGTCATTTGAAAATCATACAATTTATGGTTTGGATAATGCAAGAAGGTTGCATACAAGAAAAAACATGAAATGGCGAAAATTTATCACGACCTTTGAGATAGATATTTATGAAATTGCATAGTGCAAGTTTATTGGCTTGTTAATATCAACATACATGTTATACAAAATGAATTACAAACGAGATCATAGATTTTTACCACAACAAAGGTTTACATAAATTACAAACTCTAATGAGGCAAGTAGAGTTGAATGTTCAATCCTTGATTGATTTGTGTGTTCACACAATGTTGAATCGAATGAAAGGAATTAGAAATGGTAGACAAGATGTGCATCATTTTTTGCTTAATATGTGGAAAGGTCTTCGAAAGTGAAGTGATGAAATATGATATAATGAACAAATTTGTAGTATGTTAATTTTGTGTTTTTCAAAACTAATGTAAATGTCCTTGTTCAATTGTTGGTTTCAACTATTGTCAATTGTTATTCAAACTAACTTTATTTTTCTCATTTTAAAAATTATGTTTCTATAAATAGCAAGGAATTAACCATTGGAGGTATTTTTCAATTTGTTATGAACAAGTTGAATAAGAACACCATTTTAATGTAGATGTTGAAAAGAGAGGGTTAGGTTTTGCAAAATGTATTGTGTGTCGATCCTTGAAGGATTTAATATCCAAATTGGGAAAATAAATAATGATGCAATAAAATATGAATTAAAGTTGGAAAAAACACATATTGCATCAAGAATCATGCAAAAGCTTGTACCATATTCAAAGGCTGAAGTATGAGTGATCTAAGAATGAGTTCTTATGCATTATCCATGACAAAATGGATAATGCAAAAACTACACTCCCAAGGTTCTAAGTGGCCAACAAAATGATTTTTAGGAAAATTGCTCATTACCCTCATTATTATGATAATGCATGGTCATAGTGATGAAATATATGTGTAGTATTTTAATGAGTTGTGGCTTAATTATCCCAATTTCACAAGTGGGTCTTTATTGTGGTGTTTTTTAACTTTGGAAAAAGCTATAGTTTCTAAATTAAAAATCTTATTTGAACACCCTCCGCAGAATGCATTCTTTGCACATGTTTTACAAGGCAAATCATGTTGCACATGTGAATTAAAGATGCCAAATTAAGTTGTTGCTCCTAATCATTTGTCAAAAAAATTGTTGCTTCAAATGGATAATTGTGTGAAAGATAATAAAATTTGGTATTTGTTAACATTTATGTCATTGTTGACCGCAAGGGAAGTCTCTAAAGAGATTAAATTGGGATTTCTTGCAGTTGGTCACACACATGAGGACATTGATGCCTACTTTGGGTATTTGTCAAAAAGTTGAAAAAACAAAACAATTACATTTTGGCATATTCAATCAAGGTTTTCATGGTCTCATAGGAGCGACCTTTCATTCCACAATTGATTTAAGAGATTCTAGATTTTAAAACTTGGGTTGTAGGTTGTAATTATTAAAGGATGGCCTTGAAACTTTGGTAGGGCATACTGATATGCATATTTTTAGATTTTTTGTTGATTTGTTTAGTTGGTCTATGATGTAATATAAAATTTCACCCACATATAATGTTTGGAGTATAATCAAATTATAGAAAGCTAATCCTAATGGATCACCAAAGTTGCCTACTAAAATCCCAAGCCTTATTCCATGTCCCCCAACTTGGGGCAATGATGCATTCAGATCTATGGAAAAAAAAAAGTTTATTAATGTTTGGATTATCCAAATATGTGGAATTTTGAAAACATGCATTGAACAAAAGGTAATTTATATAATGAAGATGATTCCATATGAGGAATATTGGGAAAATATTTTATTACATTTGTCAAAACCATTGTCTCCTCAAAATTCCACTATTGTGGAAAACTTTTGGCCTTTAAGCAATTGAAAGTCAAATCATGCTAGGGCTTCATTACCAATCACAATGGAAGTTGTTGATGCAAAAAACCCAATCATACATCTTTATTATGGGCCCAAGAACTTGAAGCCTTTGTTAAGGGGGTAGGAAGAATACATGACTTTGGATGAACGAAGCAAGTAGGATAAGGACTAATTAAGGGAATTTTGTTAGTTTGAATTTTCAATTCTTGTTGTTTTGATCATGGTGATGTGACTTGGGATTGTTCAAAAGGAGGGAGTTCTAGAAAAGAAAAGAGCTTCTTAGACAAAAAGTTTTGGGGGAAGATGAAGAGGAGTTGTAGGTACTTGCCAATTGAAAACCACGGATTCTGTTTGGATAAACTACAAATTTTACTTGTTGTTTGGGGATTTTTTCAACAAAACATGGGATTTTGCTGTATTTTTATTCAAATTTCACAATAATACAAAGATGCACATATTTCTACAGTGCAAACTATGTTCATATTGTTGTGTGAATTATTTGTAACATTAGCATATGATAAAATAAATTGTGATTTTGTTTTTGGGGTTTTTTATAATATATTCATAAGGGCATATTCTGGTTAGATGAAATACCAGAGAATATGGTGTTTCAATGAATGGCAATGTTAAAAATGAAGAGAATTAAAATAGAAACAATGAATATATGCATGTGAAATGCAAATATGTTGTTATAGTAGAGTGAAATATTCTACAAGAATTAAATTTCACATCTACCATTTGGCGACCATCTTGTGGGGGATTTTTTTGTTTTTTATTTCAATAATGGGAAGGTTTTCTACAAATTTTGTTGTATACTGTAAATGAAAGGGTTCATATGAGTAGTGTTGTTATTTTTAATTAAAAATTTAAAGGGGTATGTTGAAAAATGTCAAAGGTCTAAGCGATTGACATTGTAAGGACTACATAGTAATCTATTGATTCTAAAAAAATAAAATTGTGAAACAAGATGAATTGGATGGTGACCCAAAATTTATAGCAACAATTGGATTTGGAGGCAAATTGACAAGTTATTGAAAGACATATAGAAGACAATCTTGAAAATAAACATGAATATGAAGGGCTTACAGAAACCCCATATTTGGAGTTTGATGTTGGATAAATGAGTTCTGATAATAGAGGAAAGGCTTGTGGGGCACAAGTCCCTTCTACCACAAGACGTGGTATGGCGGGAAGTTTTCAAAGAAAGCACAATTATAGTGGATGATTTCCATGGAGAGAGATGCAGCTGATTATTCATCTAAATGAGCAAATGCAGTATATTTCTCAACCACAAATTGTGGTTTAGAGTTGAAGAGATCAAGACGAAGTAAGGACTTATGTAGTACCTAATCAATTGTAAGAGATTTCAAGTCCAAAGTCAATGACTAGCTGAAGAAGGGATGTTATAGGAGGTATATAACCCATGTTTGTGTATCATTCTGCATCTCTAGATTATTATGAAACAATGGAACACTGGGAGGTGGATGAAAACACCGATGTTGATGTGTTTAAGGAAATTAAGGAAAATTACCCACGATCATATGAATATGCAAAGGCATAGGTGAATGTGTTGGATGAAATACCTCCGTCCTACTCACATCAAGGGAATCTAGAGTTGGATCAAACAAGACACACAACCAACATGGGATCATGAATATGTGGATTCGAAAATGGTCAAATTACTTTGAAGGGTTTGTGCATTCTATGAGGAAGAAGGACATGTAATCATGGATTGGCCTTTTGTGGCCTTTCACATCAAAGCAAGTATTGATAAACACGTGGAGTACAAAATGTGGCAAGAGATTAATGGATCAACCACAATAACAAGAATTAGGAATTCCTATAGTCTAGAACAAATTGAGAGGCATGGGGTTGGGAAGCCAATTGGGACCACAAAATCAACAAATTTGTCCATCTAATTGAGACCAAGAGTAGAAAACCAGAGGGGTATTCACATCCACATTCTACACCATAAAGGATATTAATGGGTAATCACAGATTGGAACATCGTCAATCTCAAGTCAACATAGCTTCACCAATAGTGTCAAAAGCGACAATTGTTGAAAATTAGAAACAACATTTTGGAATAAAAGTTACTCAATCACTTGGTGCAAGTATAAAAATCACAAAAGTGGAAACAGTTGTTGTGCCCAACATGGATTTTGTCAAAAGGGGAGTATTACTTAGATTTGCAACAAAATTGGGTAGTGGATCGGGTGGAGTCTTGGCAAGAAGGAATTTGAGTCGAAATTCAACACTACTAGTAATAACTACCGGAGTTGTTGGGACACCTCAAATGGTGTTTACCAATTCGATAATGATTATTCATGTGAACATGATTGCAAATTGACCACTAATGAGTTTAATGGTTGTTGGAGGGTACAAAAATGTAGATGCAATGAATCCAAAAGGAGGATATCGAAAACCATTTACTGTAATTGCACAAATTTATGACCACAAAAATGGCCACTATGTTAGGCTAAACAAGGTAGGTCTAAAGTATCTTGATTTTAAAAAAGATGTTGACCCAGATGCTCATATAATAATGTTTAATTTTGCAATAAAAGCTAATGCAAAAACTTTTAAAGAATATATCACCAATGCGTTTAGCTATATGCCAAGAGATACGACATTAAATTGGTGCCATGATTACATGTCAAAATTTACTAACTATACATTTTAGAGCTTAAATAAACATTCTGCAAACGTCATAAAAAAACTTAGAATGACAAGCAAATATACATGGAACTAAAGAACATGAAACATGAGGAGATTAAGAGGGTGGAAGTATATTATGAACAAATTCAAAAGCTAGTTCATGGTTTACAAGTACCAACTATTGATAGTTTTTTAACTACTATGTTTAGAGTGAGTTTGCAATCATATATCAGAATTACAACTACCGAAATGAAACAGTCAACATTACAACAACATAAGGAGGCAGCAATGTTGTGTGAATAAGGTATGATTACTGTAGAAGTAAGGAATGCACTATAAGTACCACATAGTGCCAAATAGACAACACCATAACAAACATAGAGTGATCTAGGAAAAAATGATAAACATTGCACAAATTGTGGGATGACAAACCACAATGTGGAAACATGCATAAAAAAGAAAAAGCAAACCACGGTTGCAGTCATAGAAGCAACACAACCAAGTCAAAAATCATAGAAGACATCTTCATATGTATGCCACATCTGCGGTTTGAATGGACATAAAATGACAGATTATCCAAAGTTTGCTGAGATGCAAAAAATGTTTCATAGGAAAACTGTGATAGTAACAAAGGTTCAACCTATTATTGAAACACAAATAATCATTACATATGCAAATGTGGTGGATGTTAATGTTACCATAAGAAATGAAGTAACCAAAGAGCATGTGTTCAAAGATAGAGAGCCAAGGAAAACAAAGAGTGCTATGGATTGGGAGAAAGAATAGTGATTGAAAGAATCAATGATGGACACAATTCAACAAATTCAGAAAAAACAAACCCAGATAGAAGGGCCATCCGCATCCATGGAGGGATGGAACAAAACTTGGTCAAGTATGCCAAATACTACTTTTGTGGAAGTGGATAAATATTAGGAAGTAGTGAATTCACAAGAGAAATTGATCACAATATAAGTAGATTTTTTTGGACATTGATAAGTAGATGCTAGAAACAAGTTATACTTTGAGCTTAGGACAATTGTTTGAAATAGCTCTTGAGTTGAAAAGATATCTTTGGCAAACAAAAAAAAACTTAGAATGTAAGTAAAGCAACCACAAAAGAACAAGTTGGTTCTTTAGTACCAGAGGTAGGGACAACTATTGTAACAATAGATAATCATATGACAATTATCCAAGTACAAATTGGGAAGAATACAATAGAGGATGTGTTGTTGGATGAAGGTCCTAGAATTAATATTATCATAGAACAATTGAGATTGAGGTGGGGTTTATAAAGCCTAAACCTGCACCATATAATCTGAGGATGGTAGATCAAACAACCACAAAACCCATGGGGTCGATAAGAAAATCTAAAGATATATGTTCATGGCATTCCTTACATAACGATGTTTACTATACTCTAGAATATTGTGGTAAATTCTAGTTATTTCATGTTGTTGGGAAGACCATGGTTGATGGATGCTAAAATGGCACATGATTAGGGAAGTAACACTAATACCATATAAGGGAATGGGATGGTCAAAACAATTACAATCACCAAACATTTGGGAGGTGAAGTAAGAAGACCAAAAGTGTTATTGTGTTACGATTATCAAAATGGCATCATAGATGAAAAAGAAAATATCATATTTGTTATAGAGCCATAATTGTTCTTTATAGGTACAATTCGTTTACCTGAACAATTTAGTCTATGAAAACCACATATGTGGAGATCATGGATATATATGCGAAGATTAATATGACGCACTCCCAACTCCTTGAAAGACTCAAATGTGAATCCAAGTAGAAAACAACGGAAGAAGGAGGAATCGAAGCACGTTCCCTAGCTCACAACACTTTGAGGGGTAGAGGGGCATGTTGGAGCTCCGAGATGGGACTAGGAAGAGTTGACAAGCTTCATTCACTCACACGGGCCTGCACAAAACCCACACAAGGTGGTTAGTGCGTAGTTGGAGCACTTTTGGTGCTAGGACGAGCCATGGGCAACACAAACACACAAGACTCACCACGGCCGGACTTGAGGGAAGCCACCGCCTTCCCCCTTATAGTATACTCTGCACCTCTCCACGGGGCCCACATCCAAATGACTTTTTGTCCTAGGACTCCCAAGTGGGAGTCCCGAAATCGCCCAAGTTGGGACTCCTGCGACTTTGGAGCCCCATAATTTTGCGAGTAGACCTCGGATCGAGATGCGGTCTAAAGAAAAGTTGTAGCCCTTGTCGAGAGCTTTCCAACGGTATGTCGCACGTTATCTACAGACAAGTAAATTGGGTCGATTCTTGACTTTTTCTGGTCGGGAGTCAAATTGGCAGTTTGACTCCCGGCCCTTCTTTTGGCCATAACTTGTGTTTTAGATGTCCAAATGAGCAATGCGAGCCCATTTTAGACATCTACGTTTCAGGAGCTTTTCAATGATATAAAGAACGCCACAAGCTATTGAATTTTGACCCTTGAAATCGCTCTCTAAAGTTTCAAGAGTTCACCGGGACTCCATCTCCCAAAGTGGGAGTTGCTTTGGGAATGTGAGGGTTCACTCCCTCACACTTTCCTACACTCCCGGGAGTATGTGATGTGACTCCCGGGCTTTCTCTTAGCCCGCACCCTTGCAACCCCTTTGCTTTGGTCGTGAGCCCAAAGCTAGGGTTATGACATAATATTTCAAAATAAGGATTTGGAGTACAAAACACATAGAATCATAAACTTGGAAACATATATGAGCTAAAAGTTGCTATAGAGGATAAGGTGTATCCCAATACATACTATAAACATTAGGGAGTATTAAAGTGGATGAAATTCCGAAAAAAATCAAAGCACATGGATTACAGATAATTGGATGGACATTTACTAAAGATCAACAATTGATGAAGCTTAATTTATGAATTAATGTTGAACCACAGATGGTGAAGATTAATGCACAATTAGAAATAGGTAAGGTGCTAAAAGTGGAGGAATTATTGGAGGAATTCAAAGATGTTTTTGCATGGACATACAAAGATCTAAAAGGGATTCCACCAAAGTTGACACAACACAGAATTGAGTTAGACACTATCATACCACCGACACATCATGCTAGGTACAAGTTGAATCCAAACTTATTACAATAATTAAACAAGATATAGATAAATTTTTAACAATTGGATTTATTGAATATGTAGAGAAAGCTACATGGTTGTCACCCATAGTAATAGTACATAAAAAAAATGACAAGTTGAGAATCTGTATAGATTTCAAAAAATTAAATGTAACCACAAAAAAAGATCCATACCATTACCTTTCACAAATGAAATGTTAAATACAATAATAGTGTATGATGCATATTCATTCTTAGATAGATATTTAAGATATCATCAAATCTCTATAGCTCCATAAGACAAATACAAGACTGCATTTGTTATAGACTGGGGGGCTTTTATATGGAAGGTGATGTCGTTTGGAGTGAAAAATGGACCTCCAACATATCAAAGAAATGTTGCCAAAATATTCAAAAAATATTTGGACAGTTTTATGAAGATATTTTTGGATGACTTTACGGTGTATAGTGACATGGAGAGTCATCTACAAAATCTCAAACTATGTTTTCAAAAATGCAAAGGATATGGCATTATTCTTAATCTAAACAAATGTGCATTTATGATATTTTCGGGGATGATATTGGGTTTTATTGTTTCCAAAGAAGAGAAACTGCTAGATCCAAAGAAAATTCAAGCAATAAAAAACATGCCACCACCTAGGAATCCTTAACAGACTTAAGCATTCAATGGGATGGCACAATTTTACAAATGTTTTATCAAAAAAATTGTTGTTATTATGGCACTTATCACTAAATTGACCAGAAAGATAGATTTTTCTTTGGAAAGATGCATGTTAGAATTGATTAAACATAAGTATATTGAAACACCAATATTAATATCACCAAATTGGTAGGTGGAATTTCATGTTCATACGAATGCATCCTTGTTGGCTATAGGGGTTATGTTGTCTCAAAATGTAATAGGGAAGAATGATCAACCAATTTGTGTATGCTTATAGGCTTTTGAATAGAATAGAACATAATTATAACACAACAAAAAGAGATGTTTTAACAATGGTTTTTGCTTTGCACAAGTTTAAACATTATTTGCTTGGCAATAAGTTTGTCTTTTATGTAGATCATATGGCATTGGTCTATTTGGTCAACAAACCACAAGTTTCAGGGAGAATAATTAGATGGTTGTTATTGTTCCTAAAATATGATTTCACAATAATGTATAAAGCCAAGCAAAACTCATGTAATTGCAAATATGTTGTCAAAACTACTAGATGTTACATAACCCATAGGTGTACCCGATTAAACCACAAATGCAAGTTTGTTTTACACATAGCCAAAATGGTTGAATGATGTCAAAGAATTTTTGAGAACATGACAAATTCAGGGCACATTATCAGTTCAGTAGAAGCAGAGATTAGTCAAGAGAGCAAAGCCTCTTACAATGAAGAATGGTGAATTGTATATAATGGGCCAATACAACAAATTGTGATGATGTTTGACAATAATAAAAGCACAGATGGTGATGCAAGAATTACATGATGGACCATCAGGAGGGCATTTTGCAACTGAAATAACGCAGAGGAAGATATTGGATGCTAGATATTAGTGGCCAACTATGTATAGATGTGGACAACTATTGTAGATCTTGTGATGCATGTAAAAAAATAGGGGGATTGGCAACTCAAAGTCTTGCAAAACTGGTCACAAGTCTTCCAGAGAAACCATTTATGAAATGGGGTCTTGATTTTGTGGGGCCAATTAAACAAGCAGGAAGATATATCAGAAACAAATATATTCATGTTGCCACAAATTATGTTACCAAGTGGGTGGAACCAATAGCATTAAGAACTAATATTGCTACAATCCCAACAATTTTTTTATATAAATGCATATTGATCAGGTTTGGATGTCCTTTGATTATAGTCACAGATCAAGGAGTTCATTTCATTAATGATGCCATCAAGTATTTGATAGATCATTTTCTATTAAAACATGTGAGTTTTACAACTTATGGTCATTAAGGGAATGGACAAGCTAAGTCTATTAACAAGGTACTTGGGACATTGTTGACCAAGTTAGTTAGTGAAAATAAAATAAATTGGGATGAACATTTATCTACAAAGTTATTTTCATATAAAACTACATACAAAATAACTACATGGTATACACCATATCAATTAATGTACAAATTACATCCATTGATGCCCACAATGTACATCGTTCCAGTTACTAGTGGAAATGAAAGAGACAATACTCTAGTGGGAGTTTTAATTAGTAAAATTACAGAGCAAGAAAAGTTGCAAGAAGCTAAAATGTAGGCTATAGAAACTACATGAATTCAACAATGGAATAAAACATTATGGAGTCAACAAAAAAATCTAGAAAAACAATTTTGTTTTAGTGATTATGTTTTGTGGTTTCCAAAGGGTAATAAGTCACACCTAGCAAAGTTTACTAAGAAATGGGCTAGACCCTATAGAGTACAGTATGTGTTGCCAAAATAACATTGCGTTATTGGTGACCATTGAAAAGTTTGAAATTAACCCTGTGTTGGTCAATGTCAATAAGCTTAAAACCTTATAAATACATGGAATTTGAAGTTCAAAAAGAAGAACAAGATATGTTAATATATTAGGAATAGAGTGCAAGTGGAGTTCATGCGGAGAATTCTAATATGGAGGATGATGAAGACTATGAAACATATAAATCACAAATGAAGAATGCTGAAGATGAAAAATAGATCCAAGATCTTGTTATGAACACAGTGTTGATTTTCAATCTACAAATAAGTAATAAATCCTCGAGTAATAATTGCAGAAATGAAGGATTTGGGATCTAAATATCTAAAGATGATATCTCAAGAGTCTCAGTTGAATCAACAATAATATTCACCCAGTCTTTAGGCGTATTTGAGTAATTGACATATGTGTTACCACAATCAGTAAAAAAATCGGTATAGTTAGTAGATGTGTTGTCACAGTCAACATATGAGTTGACACGATTAACAAAAAAATGGACATAATCAATAGAAGGTGTATAGGGTGAATGAGGTGGAGTCAATATAACTAATGAAGGAAGATTAAAGATGTGGAGTAATTGGAAGATGAGATCTATGACATCCATTCATAATGATGACATGAAGTGTTCCACGTGGCAAAACAAGAGACAAATAAACTTGTAGTGATGGGCCATATTAATTTTGAAGATTTTGCATTAATTAAAAGATGGTGGGTAGGTAAAAAAATGAATGCAAAAGGTGGGATGTTCAAGGATGAAAAAAAACGGATGATTGTCATAAGCAAATTGTGTTTGTTGCTGGAAGTTGTATGCATTTTCAAAGTTTTGGAGTTCATAACAACATGAATGCAGAGAGTGCCATTGAAAAATTATAGAGAATATTAAGGGAAAAGGAAGCACAAATGAATGACACAAATGAAGACATGAGGAGGAAGTGGAATTGCTAAAAATAATATAACTAAAAGAGGAGTTGAGAAGAGCATAAAGAAAAGGTGTGTTGAATATTAAGCCATTGGTTGTAAGGTCACTGCCACATTCATCATCATCTTTGGAATGTGCAAAAAGGAAGGCAAATAAGGAGAAGATATGGTTTGCATAAACAATAATTCAAGACATAAATACAACTAGAACATCTGCAATTGTGTTTTTGCATAGAAGCAAATGACATTGGCATAGACATGACGAATAGCTACATTAGTAGATTTGGTGTTCATTGAAGAATTGGAGGAAGACGAAGGTGTGGAACAACATTTTGTGGAGGCATAGATGGTGTAAAAGGATGCAAAGGAAGAGTGTTGTTGCAACAAAACAACAATTATCCATAGAAGTGTAGGTGGAAGTCTATCAGCCTTTTCCAACATACACCTAGTTTAAAGATCTCAACAATGGAGATTTTGTTTTTGTGAGGCCACATGATTTTTTCCTTGTTCTTGTGTGGATGGGAAAAACTGGATGGGAAAAACATAAAGTGATGTTGTCAAAGATGAACAAAATGAAAATTTCAAAATGGTAAAGGTTCAATGGTGGGTTTTAGTGCAGAAAGGGTCATTCATTTAGATGAATAGTATTTGTATGAAGATTGTTCAAATGGCAAGTGGAAAAGTTCAGTAGATCTAGAACAATGGCTTGACATTTTAGTTGTTTTTTTCTCCTTGTTTGGTAAAATACAACAAACAAAAGTCAAATTACTATTTCTAATAGTTGTGCTTCTTGAGCTAAAATCAATGTTGAGGTGTTAATGCATCGAATAATTTGTAAAATGTTGGTGACATGGATAAAATATTGATCATTTTTTAATGTTCCACTTACTTTTTTTTGGTTTTTAGTACATTTTTGGTCTTTCAAATGTTGTATTATTTAATCAATTTAGTTATTAAAAAAATTTATTCATGATCTTTTTTAATACTCATAATTAGTAATCTATTATGTTGCACCTAATGGTTGCTAGGCGACATTCTCTTTTCATGGTATATACAATTGAAACTATCAATATATTTTTGTAGTAATAGTAACATCTTTGGATTCATAAACATTGTTTCCATAGGTGTCCTTTACTTGAAATTTCAATAATTGAAGTTTTTATTGAGACAAAATTTCAGAGCTTTGATTTTTGGCTTTTAAAATCAATAATCTAATATGTTGCACCTAATGGCCATTAGGTAGAATGGTATATAAAATTTGGAACTACTTATAAATTTGTTTTTAGTATGAGCAACATATTTGGATCCATAAATACTATTGCCGTTGTTGGATTGATATGATGTCCTTTGTTTAAAACTCAAATAATTTAATCTCTTGTTGTCATTAATGGGAGCATTAACCCTTGGTTTCACATAACTCCTAGAATTTATTGACACATGTGATAAGTTTTTCTTGCTTGATATAGAGTTGATAATAGTAATAGTTTCATAATACAATTTAAACCTAAAAGTGAATAGAGAAAACCCAAGTTGAGACAAGTTGAAGGCTTAATCACCTTAAATGAATTATAAATGCATTATACGTGTTCCATCAAATTGATATGAATTCTTATTGAAAAATATTTAAAAATGGAATCAATGTATAAAATGATCACAAATTTCTTAAAAATTGGCAAAATAAATTATAAATATTGAATATGAAACCTTAGAATTTGTTAGGAGTTTTATTGTAGTTACATATTTTTATCCTAGTTACTGTAGGTAAGTAAGTTTGGAACTATTTCAATGTGAACATGATTCCAATTTTTTGGTGTTCAAGATAAGTGGGACGATGTGTGATCAAAATCAAGTTTTTTGGATTTCAAAATTCTACTCACTCAAAACACATGAATCCAAGTACCAACAAAAACCTCGACAAACTCCTTGCATAATAAGAAGATAGAAACACAATAAAACACAAAAAACTATTTAGATGTGGTGTGCCAGTTAGGCATTTTTATGTTATGTGTTGTGAGTATGGTGACAACAATAGTTGTAGGCGCCAACCTTGGAGTGCACGACAAATTCCAATGTACTTGGAAAATTAATTATGAACATACTCATACATCGCATTTTAGTTTGACACATAGTGATGATTCAAACTTAAGGAGTTGCATACATCCCCTCAAAAATTTACCACCCTTTTTTTCAATGATATTGCATGGTATTATTAAGTAATCTAATGTGGCCCTTGGATGAATGAGAAAATACTTCATGGGTGTTGTTTTCTCATAGTCATTACCTCATCACAAATACATGTAGAAAGGGAATAGTATGATGAGATAAAATTTATGGCACAATTGGATGAAGATGAACAATTTGTTAAGACTTTATATATAAATTTATTTTTCATCCATGAAAATTTACTTGGCCATAGTTGGTTATATCAATAGTCTGCTTTTCTAATAAATAAATATATATTTAAAACCCTGTTTAATTTTTTAAAAATGTTCATCTTTTTGTTTTCTTTTCATCATCTTTTCTTTACTCTTCTTCTATAAAGATGGCTCCATGCAACCTATTATTGTTGTCCTTGTCCTTTGGTAAATTAGCTCCATTGTTATGATAATGCATTTGTT
>Ga0116226_10002048_pt1 | contig 17494 bp, 15 predicted proteins | sample S1TSphfallax_FD_89692 | JGI IMG/M metagenome (GOLD analysis project Ga0116226, IMG submission 89692) | Host-associated microbial communities from peat moss isolated from Minnesota, USA - S1T2_Fa - Sphagnum fallax MG | ecosystem: Host-associated > Plants > Peat moss > Unclassified | place: USA... | reverse complement strand
TGACGATCATTCCAGACGCTCGATGTGGCGTTGCAGCGCCGAGCAACTCTCAGCGCGCAAACAGCTGCGTTGGGTCTTGGAAGGATTTGAATTCGAGGGCGTTGCCGGAGGGATCGAAGAGAAAAAAAGTCGCCTGTTCCCCGACTTGGCCACGGAAGCGCACGCACGGCTCGATCTCGAACTGCGTGCCGGCGGCACGCAGACGGTCCGCAAGCCCATGCCATTGCCGCCACTCCAGCACCACGCCGAAATGCGGCACCGGCACGTCATGGCCGTCGACCGGATTCGAGGTCCGCACGTGCGCCCGGGCGGACGCATCGAGATGCACGACCAGTTGGTGTCCGAAGAGATTGAAGTCGATCCACGCGGCATCGCTGCGGCCTTCGGGACAGCCAAAAACGCCGCCGTAGAAGGCGCGCGCCGCATCGAGATCGTGCACGGGAATGGCGAGGTGAAAGGGCAGCGTCACGCCGATAGCATAGCGAAATCGCGGCTCCCGGGGACAGGTTCGCGGCTTCAGGCTATGCTTCCCGCCCGATTCTCCAGGAGGCAGGCAGCGATATGCAGGTCAGCGGACTCAATCGCCGCGAGTTTGTCGCGGCCGCGGCATGCGCGGCGACGGTCGGTGCCGTGGCACCATGGTTCGGCGGGATCGGTCCGGCGAGCGCCGCCGGCGCGGCGGCGAGCAATGGGCGCATACCTGCGGCGCTGGCCGCGTTCATCGCCGCTTATATGCCGGTCATGAACGCCCCCGGCCTCACGCTGAGCGTAGCCGATGCCCGCGGCACGGCGACGACCGCGGCTTTCGGCTACGTCGATCTGGCCGCGAAGACGCCGGTCACGACCGCCCACTTGTTCGAGATCGGCTCGATCTCGAAGTCCTTCGTCGCGCTCACGATCCTGCAATTGCAGGATGAGGGCAGGCTCGCGGTACATGATCCGATCCTGCAGCATCTGCCGTGGTTGCCGATCGAAACGCCGTACGGCGAGGTGCTCATCCACCATTTGTTGACGCACACCTCCGGGCTGCCGGATGATCCGCCGCTGTTTCCGTTCGAACCGGGCGGCCGCGCCCTGCAGAGCTTCACGCCCGGCGCGCAATTTCATTACAGCAATTGGGGCTTCGACGTGCTCGGCCACCTGATCGCCTCGCTGGACGGTCGCTCGTGGCCCGAGGCCGTGACGCGCCGGTGGCTCGCGCCGCTCGGCATGTCGGCGACCACCGCGACGATCGGCAGTGCGGCGGCGCCGCGGCTCGCGCAGAGTTACGTCCCGCTCCATGACGACCGGCCCTATCCGCGGCACGGTCCGCTGGCGATTGCCGGGCCGATGAGCTTCGAGCTCGCGTCGGGCAGCATCGCCTCGACGCCGGCCGACATGGCGCGCTATCTGCGCATGCTGGTCGACGGCGGCGTCGGTCCCTCCGGGCGCCTCGTCTCGGAAGCTGGGTTCAAGGCCTTCACGACACCGTTCATCGCGGCCGAGGAGTTCGGTCCCGGTGCGAGCTACGGCTACGGCATCGCCGTCGACATGCTCGATGGGCACAAGCGCCTGCGACACACCGGCGGCATGGTCTCGTTCATGTCGGCGTTGCATGTCGACCTGGACGCGGGTATCGGGGCGTTCGCCTCGATCAACGCGCAGCTCGGCTATCGGCCGAATCCGGTGGCCCAATATGCGATCCGCACGCTGCGCGCGCTGGCCGAAGCGAAGCCGGTGCCGGCGCCGCCCGCGGCCGACGGCGACGCGGTCCTCGACGATCCAGGCGCCTATGCCGGCCTCTACACGGCGCCCGACGGTCGCCGCCTCGAGATCGAGGCGCAACAGCGCTCGCTGGTACTGATCGCGGATGGGCAGCGCCTGCCGCTGCAGCATCTCGGCGGCGATCAATTCCTCGCCGATCATCCGCGCTTCGCGCTCTATCCGCTGCTGTTCGGGCGTGCAGCGGCGGCGCCGCCCGCGGCGGCGGCTGCGGGCGGCGCCCCGGCCCCGGCGGTCACCGAGCTCGGCATCGGCCCGGATTGGTTTGCGAACCCGCGCCATGCCGGACCAATCGCGGTGACACCGCGGCCTGAACTCGCTGCCTATCCGGGTCTGTACCACAGCCAGGATCCCTGGGTCGGTTCGGCGCGCGTCGTGATTCGCCGCGGGCGCCTCTGGTTGAATGGCACGACCCCGCTCGAACCGATCGGCGATCATCTGTTCCGGTTCGCCGACGAGCCGCAGAGTCCCGAGACCGCCGAGTTCCGCGCGATCGTCGCGGGCAGCGCGCAAGTGCTCGTCGTGGATGGCGGCGTGCTGCGGCGGATGCCCGAATCATGAGGATGCAATGATGGGTACACGCGTGGCCGACGCGATCGTCGAGCGCCTGCGTGCGCATCGGACCGACCGGGTCTTCACGGTCGCGGGCGAGAGTTATCTCGACGTATTGGATGCGCTGTACGACGAACGATCCTCCATCCAGGTCGTGACCTGCCGACACGAGGCGGCCGCGGCCAACATGGCGGAGGCGAGCGCGAAACTCACGGGGCGCCCCGGCGTTGCCTTCGTGACGCGCGGCCCCGGACTCGCTCACGCGAGCATCGGCGTGCATACCGCTCAGCAGGACGCAACACCGATGCTGCTGTTCGTCGGCGAAATCTCGCGCGAGGACCGCTTTCGCCGTGCCTTCCAAGAGGTCGATCTCGGGCAGACCTTCGGTGATTTGGCCAAGGCGGTGCTGCGCATCGAGGTCGCCGCGCGCGCCGGTGAAATCGTCGATCGTGCATTTCAACTTGCGACGTCGGGCCGGCCGGGACCGGTCGTGATCGGTCTGCCCGAAGACGTGCTCGGCGAGCCGTACGCTGTCCCGCCCGTCCGCGTCGGCGCGGTGCCGATGCCGGAGGTTGCGACCGAGATCATCGGCGCGATCGCCGCGCGTCTGCGCAGCGCCGTGCGGCCCCTGGTCTGGTTGGGCGGCGGCGGGTGGACGGACGCGGACGTCGCCGCCGTGCAGCGCTTCGCCGCAGGCTGGCAACTGCCCGTCGTGACCGGCTTTCGCCGCAAGGATCTGTTTGCGAACGGGCACCCGTGCTACGCGGGGGAACTCGGTTTCGGCACGTTCCCCGCGTTGATCCGGCGGCTGCAGGATGCGGATCTGTTGCTCGTGCTCGGCGCGCCGCTGGGTGACGTCGAAACGGGTGGCTTTCAGTGGCTCGATCGCGCCGGCACGGCCGCGAGACTCGTGCACGTGCACTGCGACGCACTGACACTGTCGGCGCTCTATCCGGCGGGTCTCGCGGTCGCGGCACGGCCCGGCGCCGTCGCCGCCGCGCTGGTCGCGGCTGCGCCGCCGTTCGCAGCGGCGCCCCCATGGCTCGCATGGACGCAGGCGGCGCGTGCCGACCAGGAGGCCTTCATGGCCCCGGTCGAGGTCTCCGGCGCAGTGAATCTCTCGCTGGTGTTCCGCGAACTACGCGACAGTTTGGGACCGCGGGCGCTGATCGCCAATGGCGCAGGCAACTATGCCGCCTGGCTGCATCGATTCTATGCCCATGACGCTTATCCCACCCAGCTCGCACCGGGCAGCGGCGCGATGGGTTACGCGGTTCCGGCCGCGATTGCCGCGAAACTCTGTTTTCCAGAACGCGAGGTCGTCGGCGTCGCGGGTGACGGCTGTTTCCTCATGGCGGTGCAGGAACTCGCGACGGCTGCGGCCTTGGGTTTACGGCTCGTCTATCTGGTCATCAACAACCAATCCTATGGCACGATCCGCATGCATCAGGAAAGCCGCTTCCCGGGACGGCGCGTGGCAACGGACTTGGCCAATCCGGATTTCGTTGCGCTCGGCCGCTCATTCGGACTCGGTGCCTGGCGCGTCGCTGCGACCGCGGAGTTCACGGCGGCGCTGCGCGCGGCGCGGGCGCATCCGGGTCCCGCCTTGATCGAACTAGTCACCTCGATCCGGGATATTTCGCCGGGGAAGCGCCTGCCCGCGGAGTGAGCGTCGCCGCGAAGGCTTCGAGCCAGGCGCGAACAACCTGCGGACTTTCGCAGTGCTGCTGCGCCCTGACCCGATTGCCGACCGCGATCGACATACCGCCGCGTGCTTCGACCGCGGCGAAGCCGTCGCGATCGGTGACGTCGTCGCCGATGAATACCGGCTTGCGACGCAAAAACGGCGGCTCCTGCAGGAAGGCCTCGATGGCCGTCGCCTTCGTGAAACGCCTCGGTTTCAGTTCGACGACCATATGACCGTCGAGCGCGTGGAAGTGCTCGCCGAGTTGCGCCGCGATGGCGCGCACCGCGGTCCGCGCTTCCGGCTCGAACTGCGGCGCGGCCCTGAAGTGCAGGGCGAGCGCGCGTCCCTTGTCCTCGACCAGGGTTTGCGGTCGCGCGGCGACGAAAGCGCGCAGCACGGCGCGCGCCGCGTCGAGCTGCGGATCCGGCCGGCTGTCGCCGTGCAACGCGCCCGTGGCGCTGCGTCGCTCGATGCCGTGCAAGCCCGCTGCCGCGGGACGCAGCGGATCGAACAGCAGATCGAGCGAGGCGATGCTGCGCCCGCTGACGAGGGCGAGCGCGCCGCCGAGCCCGGTCGCGAGCGCGGTCAGCAGGTTCTTCAAGTCGGCGTCGACGCGCGCGCCCGCCGGGTTCGATGCGAAATCGATGAGTGTGCCGTCGACATCGAGGAACAGGCAGCAATCGACCGCGGGCAGCGGCGGGATCGCGTGTAATTTTTTCAACGAGCGATCGATCATTCAGAGGATTTTCGGGCGAAAATTATCTGTTAGCATTTTGATCCGACAGTTTGCTGCGGAGACGAGTTGTACCGGTCGATCTTAGTGCGCTTCGTGCTGCCAGTCACCCTCGCTTCCTGCGTCGTTGCGTATTTCGCACTGCCATACATCGACCGGCTGCTCGCCGAGTGGTTTCGCTCCGACATCGAGTTGCGCGCGCAGCTCGTGATGAGTTCGATGGAAGAGCCGATCGAGGACCTCGTCGCCAACGGCAACAGCGAGAAGCTGCGCGCGTATCTCGCGCGCATCACCAACGACCAGCGTCTCATGGCGGTCGTGCTGTGCGGCGCGGACGACACGCAGATACTGCGCACCGAGCGCGCCCCGGCGGCGGTGGGCTGCGACCTCGATCTCGGCACGCGACCGGAGTCGACGCGCATCCTGCAATTGCCCAGCGGGTCGATCCAGGTGTCGCAGTTCCGTTTCGACACCGGCAAGACGCCGTTTCGCGCGCTGCTCGTGCACGATCTGTCGTTCGTCGACCGGCGCCAGCGCACGGTGCGCGATTTTATGCTCTTGTTCCTCGCCATCACGGTGCTGCTGCTCGCGTTGCTGGTCGTATTCGCCGCGTGGCTGCAAATCAGGCGCTGGGTGCGCGTGCTGATCGGCGATATTCGCGGCAAGCGTTTTCTCGACGACGCGGTCTCCTCGCGCGGGACGCTGCCGGTGCTGTCCCAGGTCCGTCAGGCACTGGCCGAAATGGAGCAGCGGCAGCGGCTCGAAATCGACTTTCACGAGAACTGGACCCCGCAGGCGCTGCGCCAGGTTGTCAGCGATCATCTGTTCTCCCCGCAGGTAATCATCGTTTCGAACCGCGAGCCGTACATCCACAATCGCGATGCCGACGGCCGGCCCGAGATGCAGGTGCCGGCGAGCGGCATGGTGACCGCGCTCGAGCCCATCGTGCGCGCCTGCGCGGGGGTCTGGGTCGCGCACGGCAGCGGCGCCGCGGATCGCGAGGTCGTCGATCGCTTCGATCGCCTGCGTGTCCCGCCGGACGATCCTGCCTATGTGTTGCGCCGTGTCTGGCTCACGAAAGCCCAGGAGGAGGGCTACTACTACGGGTTCTCGAACGAGGGGATCTGGCCGCTGTGTCATCTTGCCTACGTGCGGCCGGCATTTCGCGCCAGCGACTGGATGACCTACGTCGAGGTCAATGCGAAATTCGCCGAGGTGGTCCGCGCGGAGGCGACGAGCGACAGTCCCGTGATCCTGATTCAGGACTTCCACTTCGCGCTGCTGCCGCGCATCATTCGCGCCCGGATCCCGAAGGCGACGATCGTGCTGTTCTGGCACATTCCGTGGCCCAACGCGGAAACCTTCGGTGTCTGCCCCTGGAAGAGCGAGTTGCTGGTGCACATGCTCGCGGCGGACATACTCGGCTTTCACACGCTCTTTCATTGCCAGAATTTTCTCGATACGGTGGATCGGTTCGTCGAGTGCCAGATCGACCGCGAACACATGACGGTGACTCTGCAGGGTCATGTGTGCCGCGTCGCCTCCTATCCGATCTCGATCGAATGGCCGCCTCGCTGGCTGAAGAATCTGCCGACCGTGCGACGCTGTCGCGAACTCGTGCGCGAGCGCCATCAGATCGGCGCGGACGTCAGCGTGGGTCTCGGTGTCGAGCGCTGGGACTTCACCAAGGGCATACTCGAACGCTTCCAGGCACTCGAAGTGTTGCTCGATCGAAATCCACGCCGACGCGGACGCATCACGCTGTTGCAGGTGGCCGCGCCCTCGCGCAGCCAGCTGCCGGCGTATCAAGCCTTGCAGCGCGAGACGCTGAGCGAGGTAGAGCGCATCAATCAGAAATTTTCGGACGGTGTTTGGCGTCCGATCGTACTGCTCGGGGTCCATCAGGAGCCGCACAGCGTCTTCGAACTCTATCGCGCCGCGGACTTTTGTCTCGTCAACAGTCTGCACGACGGCATGAACCTCGTTGCCAAGGAGTTCGTTGCGGCCCGGGACGATGAGGATGGCGTCTTGATACTCAGCACCTTCGCCGGGGCGTCGCGGGAACTGCCCGAAGCGGTCCTCGTCAACCCGTTCGACGTTACCGAGACGGCTGACGCCATGGAGGCGGCCTTGACCATGGGCCGCGACGAGCGCCGCAACCGCATGGTTTTGATGCGGCGCACAGTCAAGGAAAACAATGTCTACCGGTGGGCCGGACGCATCCTCATGGACGCCGCGCGCATTCGCCAGCGCCAGAATCTCGCCGGTGGTAGTACGCGACGCTACGGGACCTGAGGTCGCAAACCGATCAGCGAGGCCGCAACCGCGCTCCGGAGACTGCACGCGCCCGGGGAGCGGTCATCCCGGGGGCCCGGTCGGGCGATTTCGCGACCGTTGCCTATAGCGATTGCGGCCGCCTTGTGAAACGATTCCCTCCGCGGTCGCTTCCAGCAGGGTGCTCAAAAACAATGTTCGTCAATGCCATTGGCACCGCCTTGCCTACGCGGCGCTACACCAAGAGTGAATGCTGGGATGCATTTCACGGCTCCGCCTGGTTCGAGCGTCTCGACGCGCGGGCGCGCATGGTCGCGAACATGGTCCTCACACGCAACAACGGCATCGAAGCTCGCCGTCTCGCCCTGGACAGCCTCGACGAGGTCTTTGCGATCGACCCGGACACCCTGCAGAGGCGCTACGCGACACATGCACCGCGACTCGCGGCCGAGGCCGGAGCACGCGCCCTGCAGCGCGCCGGAATTACGCCTGCGGCGATCGACGCGGTCGTCGTCAGCACCTGCACGGGTTATTTGTGCCCCGGCTTGAGTGGTTATGTGCTCGAACAACTTGGGCTGCGCGACGACGTACTCGGCTTCGACCTGGTCGGCCAGGGTTGTGCAGGCGCGCTGCCGAACTGGCAGTTGGGCAACGCGCTGCTCGGTTCGAGCCAAGCGGAGCACGTACTGTCGATCTGTGTCGAAGTATGCAGCGCCGCGATGTACCTCGACAATGACCCCGGCGTATTGATCAGCGCCTGCCTCTTCGGCGACGGCGCCGGTGCCGCGGTGCTGTCGCGCCGGCCTGACCCGAAGGCGCGACGCATCGAATGGCGCGGCAGCCGTTCGCTGACCAATCCAGCGGCGCGCGAGTCCCTGCGCTTCGAGCAGCGCGGCGGCCTGTTGCGCAACATCCTGACGCGCGAGGTGCCGCGGCTCGCCGCCCTGCACGCCGAACAAGTCCTGCGCGGCGCGCTGCTCGACGTCGGCGTCGAGCGCGACGCGATCAGCGGCTGGATCCTGCATGCGGGCGGGCGCGACGTGCTGCTCGCATTGCAGGACACCTTGGGCATGACGAGTGAGGACTTGCGCTATAGCCGCACGGCTTTGCGTGAATACGGGAACCTGAGCAGCGCCTTCGTCTATTTCGTGCTCGACGCGGCGCTCGCCGATGCCGCGCCGGGGGGACATTGGTGGATGTCCTCGTTCGGCGCGGGGTTCACCTGTCACGGCGCCTTGCTGGCGGTCGAGTGAGCGCCATGGGTCTGCAGCGTCGGGTCGAGCCCGAAATCCTCGATGGACTCGATGCCGACGAGCCGCAAGCGCGGCGCTCGCGACGCGATCTGCAGCGCGTCCACCGGGTCATGCGCTCGGCTTCGATCCTGCAGGCCGCGCTCGCGCGCCTGCAACTGCGTGCCCAGCCGGCCCGCATGTTGGAACTCGGCGCCGGCGATGGCACGCTGCTGCTGCGTCTTGCCGCGTCGCTGCGGCCCCCGTGGCGCGACGTCGACCTGACCTTGCTCGACCGGCTCGACTGCGTCTCCACGGAAACGCTGGCCGCGTACGCGGCGCTCGGTTGGCGCGTGCGCGTATTGCGCTGTGACGTGCTCGCCTGGGCGGCCGGGAGTGAGTCGGCGCGCTTCGATCTATGCATCGCCAACCTGTTCCTGCATCACTTCGAGGCCCAGCCGCTCGCCGCTTTGCTGCGGCGGACCGCGGCGGTGGCGGATGCGTTCATCGCGTGCGAACCGCGGCGCAGCCGCTTCGCGCTCTGGGCGAGCCGACTGGTGTTTTTTTTAGGTGCGAATGCCGTGACGCGTAACGACGCCGTGGCGAGCGTCGATGCGGGATTTGCGGGCGAAGAGTTGACCGCCTTGTGGCCCGAGGCTGCGCAATGGCAGCTCGATGAGCGGCCCGCATGGCCCTTCACTCATTGCTTCACTGCGCGACGTCCGTCCGCATGAGCGAGGTCCGCGATGCCCTCGTGATCGGCGCCGGGCCGGCGGGCAGCGCAGTGGCCATTCTGCTCGCCGCTGCGGGCTGGCGCGTCAGCCTGGTCGAGCAGCATGCGTTCCCGCGGCGCAAGGTGTGCGGCGAGTGCATCGCCGCGGGCAATCTCGAACTCCTCGACCGGCTCGGTGTAGGTCCGGAATTTCGCGCGATCGCGGGTCCCGAACTCCGCCGGGTGGGCTGGATGAATGCGGCGACCACGATCGTTGCCGACATGCCGGCATGCGCCGCGGGACCATACGCTTTCGGCCGCGCGCTCGGGCGCGAACACCTCGATGCGCTGTTGCTGCGTCGCGCACGCGCTGCTGGCGTCAGCGTATTGCAACCAATGCAAGTGCGTACGGTCGTCGGCAACATCGGCGCGTATACGGTCGAAATGGTCGGGCGCGGCCGGCCGGCGCAGCGCCTCGAGGCGCGGATTCTCATCGATGCGCACGGTTCCTGGGAACGCGGACCGCAAATCGCCGGCGAAACACCGAAGCCGCGCGGGCCGAATCGCGCCGGCGATTTGTTCGCCTTCAAGGCGACCTACCGGCAAGCGGCAATCAGCCCGGGATTTCTGCCGGTGCTGGCGCTGCGCGGCGCCTATGGCGGCATGGTGCTCGGCGAATCGGGACGCGCGACGCTCGCCTGTTGCATCCGGCGCGACACGCTCGCGGCTTGCCGTGCCGCCGAGCCGCAGGCGACCGCCGGCGCAGCCGTGGAGGCCTACCTCCGCCGCGAGTGCGGCGGCGTACGCAATCTGCTCGACGGCGCCGAGCGCGAGGGCGCGTGGCTGTCCGTGGGGCCCCTGCGTCCCGGCGTGCGCCTGGCGGCGCGCGGTGCCTTTCGAGTCGGTAATGCCGCCGGCGAATCCCATCCCTTGATCGGCGAAGGCATCAGCATGGCGTTGCAGTCCGCGGCGTTGCTCGCGCCGCTCCTCACAGCCCGGCCGGCTGCGGCGTGCGACGCTGCCTGGGCCGCCGAGGTACACCGCCGCTATGCGGCCGCGTGGCGGGCCGCCTTCGTGCCGCGCCTGCGCCTTGCGGCGACCTACGCGCACCTCGCCATGCGGCCGGTGCTTGCCGAGGCGGCGGGCAGCTTGTTGCGGCGCTGGCCCGGGTTGCTCGTGACTGCGGCGCGGCTCGCCGGCAAGACCCGGCGCGCGCAGATTTCTTACCTAAAGCCACCGGAGCCCGCATGACGACACTGGCAATCTTGCAGGACATTCTGATCCAAGAGTTCGATCTGACCCGCGAGCAGGTCGCGCCGCAAGCCTCACTGACCGGACTCGGCATCGATTCGCTCGACTTGTTGGAACTCATGTTCAAAATCGAGGATCGCTACAAGCTCGCGATTCGCGACGACATTCCGAGCAACTTGGAGACGGTGCAAGACGTCGTCGGCTACATCGACGGCTTGCTCGCGCGCAGCGGGCCGCCGGTCGCTCCGGATGCCGATTTGCATGCGACCGGTTGAACGTGAGGCGGGTTGCGATCACCGGCATGGGTGTGCTCGCGCCGCTCGGCGCGGACGTCGCTGAACTGTTCACGAGCCTGCTCGCGGGTCGCTCCGGGATCAGGCGCCTCACCGAGCGCCCGTTCGACGGGCTGCGTTCGCCGATCGCCGCCGGCGTCGAGTTCGACGGAGGAGCGCATTTCGAGACGGCGCGGCTGCGCATGCTCGATCGCGTCAGTCAACTGGCGCTGATCGCCGCCGCGCAGGCAGTCGCCGACGCCCGAGTCGATTTCAGCGACGCCGATCTCGATCGCTGCGGCGTCAGCGTCGGTACCGGCAGCGGCGGAGCGGCGACGTCCGACGAGGGTTATCATACGATCTACGCGGAACGTTCCGAGCGCGTCAAACCCTATACGGTGCTGGGCTCGATGCACAATGCGCCGGCTTCCTGGATCGGCATCGAATACGGCTTGCGCGGTCCGAATCTGACATTTTCCACTGCGTGCTCCTCCTCGGCGGTCGCAATCGGCGAGGCGGCTCGCCGCATCGCCTACGGTGAAGTCGATTTGATGCTGGCGGGTGGCGCAGAGGCGCCGCTGTGCTTCGGCGTACTGCGGGCCTGGGAGGCGATGCGCACGACCGCGAGCGTCGACGCGGACGACCCGGCCGCGTCCTGCCGGCCGTTTTCCGCGCAGCGCACCGGTCTCGTGCTCGGCGAGGGGTCGGCGTTCCTCGTGCTCGAGGACTGGCAGCGCGCCGCCGCGCGCGGCGCGAGCATTCACGCCGAACTGCGTGGGTACGGTCTCACCACGGACGCCACGCACATCACCCGGCCGAGCGTCGCCGGGCAGGCCGCGGCGATGCGGGCGGCGCTGCGCTCCGCGCGCCTGGACGCCGCGGCGATCGGCTACGTCAATGCTCATGGCACGGCGACGCTGCAGAACGACCCGGTCGAAACCCAGGCAATCAAGGAGGTTTTCGGCGCCCACGCCGCCGCCCTGCCGGTCAGTTCGACCAAATCGATGCACGGTCATCTGCTCGGTGCCGCCGGAGCGCTCGAATTCGTGATCGCCGTCGGCAGTCTCGAGCGCGGCATGCTGCCGCCCACCATGCATCTCGATGCGCCTGACCCCGCATGCGATCTCGATTACGTCGCGGGTCGCGCCCGCAGCGGCGTAGCGCTCGCAGCCGTCATGTCCAATTCGTTCGCCTTCGGCGGCACGAACGCCGTGCTGATCGCCTGCGCGCCAGGTTTCGACGCTGCCTGATGACATATGCTAGACCGGATGTGAAGGAGAACCAGTCGTGACGCGATTAGGGGCGCTCGCCAATCGGATCTTCGTCGACGTCGAACTCGTCGCCTACGTCTTGCTGGGCGTGATGCTCGCGTTCGGCGCCGTGCTCGGCATGATCGGGGCGGCGTCGTCCGCGCTCGAGGCGGCGCAGGCCCGGGGCACGGCGGACTCCCTGTTGGTCATGATCGACCGGCTGTTGTTCGTGCTCATGATCATCGAAATCCTGCACACCGTGCGCGTGTCGTTTCGCTCCGGCTCGCTCGTCTGCGAACCGTTCCTGGTCGTGGGTCTGATCGCCTCGATCCGGCGCGTGCTCGTGATCACCCTGGAATCCTCGCAGGCGAGCAAACCGGGTAATTGGAGCGCCGACTCGCAGGCGCTGTTCAATGCCTCGATGATCGAGTTGTCGGTGTTGGCGGGGTTGATCCTGATCATGGTGATCGCCATCGTGCTGTTGCGACGCAGCGCGAAGTCCACACCAGCCGCGAAGGAGGCAGGCTGATCGCGAGCGCGTGCGCGCGCCTTGCGGGCGAGCGCGCCGCGGGCGACGGCGCGCTTCAGGCGTGCAGGCGCAAGCCTTGCAGAGCCGCCGACAGGGACTGCTCGTCGATGCTGCCGACGTAGAGTTCATTGGCGACGAAAAAGGCGGGCGTGCCGGGCACGCCGCTGCGGATCGCGCCGAGAAAGTCGCGCTTCACGTGGTCGCGGAAGCGCCGCGACGACAAGTCGTCTGCGAAGCGCGTCGTGTCGAGCTGCAAGCGTCGCGCCAGCATCGTCATGAGTTCGGGTCCGAGTTCCGCGTGCCGTTCGAACAACGCGTCGTGCATTTCCCAGAAGCGCCCCTGTGCACCGGCCGCTTCGGCGGCTTCGGCGGCGAGTTCGGCATGCGGATGAACCTCGCCCAGCGGCATGTGCCGAAACACGAAACGCAGGCGCTCGCCCATGCGCGCGATCAAGCCTTGCACGGTCGGGTGGGCGGCGATGCAGTACGAACATTCGAAGTCGCCGAATTCGAGCAGCGTCAGCGGCGCGTCCGGTGCCCCGAGCGCATGGTCGTGCTGGTCGATCGGTATCTTGAGGCTCATGCCGGCCTCCGGGGCAGGGATTCCAGCGCGGCGAGTATGCCGTCGGCACCCGGGTTGACCGCTATCGGCACGACGTGGCTCCAGCGAATGATGCCCTCGCTGTCGATGACGAACAGCGCGCGCTCGGCGCAACCGTCGCCGCGCCGATAAACGCCGTAGAGACCCGCGATTTCCCCCTTCGGTTCGAAGTCCGAGAGCAGCGGAAAATGCAGATTACGCGCTTTTGCGTAAGCCGCGTGACACCAAACGCCGTCGACCGAAATGCCGAGCAATTGCGCCTCGAACGCGCCGAATTCGGCGCCGAGTTCATTATAGAGCGCAAGTTGATCGCCGCACACGGGACTCCAGTCCGCCGGGTAGAACACGAGCACGACGGGTTTCCCGCGCAACTCGGACAGCGCCATTCTTGCGCCGGGCGCGCTGGGCAGCGAAAAGTCGGGGGCACGGCTGCCGGCCGCCGGCGCAGTCGCCTCCGTCAAGGCGATATTCATGCGGGCACGAGTCCTCGGTTCGGGTCGATCGGATGCCATCACTATGCCGCTCGGGCGCGGCCCGCTCTGTGCGGCAGCGTACCTAGGCGCGCATGCAGCGCCGGCTGCCGGACGACGCCTTTGGCGCCGTGCCGCGGATTCCTGCAACTTGTTTGCTAACATCGCGCCAGCCGCGAATCTCGGTCCCACATCCTTTGGAGCTCTGCATCATGGAATATCGCCGTTTGGGTGCTTCGGGTCTGCGCGTCCCCGCACTCGCGTTCGGGACCGCGACGTTCGGCGGCAGCAACGATTTCTTCAAAGCCTGGGGGGCGACCGATGCTGCGGGCGCCTCGCGCCTCGTCGATGTCTGCCTCGAGCATGGCGTCAGCCTGTTCGACAGCGCCGACGTCTACTCCGACGGCCTGGCCGAGATCATTCTCGGCCGCGCGATCAAGGGCCGGCGTCAGCGTGTGCTGCTCTCGACCAAGGTGACTTTTCCGGTCGGAACGGACGCCAACGATTATGGGTCTTCGCGCCAGCACCTGCTCGAGTCCGTGGACAAATCCCTCGGCAGACTCGGCGTCGAGCACATCGACATCCTGCAGCTGCACGGCCAGGACTCGAATACGCCCGTCGAGGAAACGCTCGCGACCCTCGAGCAACTCGTACGCGCCGGCAAGGTCCGCTACGTCGGGGCTTCGAACTTCAGCGGCTGGCACTTGATGAAATCCTTGAGTGTCTCGGACCGCTACGGCTATGCACGCCACGTCGCCCACCAGGTGTACTACTCGCTGCTCAATCGGGACTACGAATGGGAACTGCTGCCGCTGGGGCGCGATCAAGGCGTGGGTGCGCTGATCTGGAGCCCGCTCGGCTGGGGCAAGCTCACGGGACGCATCCGCCGCGGCCAACCCGCCAAACCCGGCACGCGCGCGCACGACATCGCGGGGACTGGCCCGCATTTCGAGGCAGAGCGTCTGTTCCGCATCGTCGAGGCCTTGGACGCGGTCGCAGGCGAAACCGGCAAGACGATCCCGCAGATCGCGCTCAACTGGCTGTTGCAGCAGCCCACGGTCGCCAGTCTGATCATCGGCGCCCGGGACGAGGCGCAATTGCGCGAGAATCTGGGCGCGGTCGGCTGGCGGCTCACGGGTGCGCAGGTCACGGCGCTCAACGCTGCGAGCGACGTGCCGCCCGCCTATCCCGTGTGGCACCAGCGTGGCTTCCCGATGTTGAACGAACGCGGCTGAAGCCATGACCCCGGACGGCGGCGCGGCGCGTGCTCCAGGCTTGTGGCTCGGCCTCGATACGGGCGGTACGTTCACCGATGCTGTCGTGCTGGCCGACGGCCGCGAGGTCGTGGCGAGCGCGAAGGCGCTGACGACTCCGTGGAATCTCGCGGTCGGGATCGGCGAGGCGATCGCCAAGGTGCTCGCCGCACTGCCGGCCGGACCCGCCACGCAGGCGGTCCAGCTGGTCTGCGTTTCGACGACGCTCGCGACCAATGCGGTCGTCGAGAATCGCTTCAGTCCCGTCTGCACGCTCGTGATCGGCTTCGACGATGCGATGGTCGAGCGCTCCGGCTTGCGCCGACACGGCGCCGGCGTAGTCGTGCGGATCCGCGGCGGCCATGGCGCTGCCGGCGACGAGAGCGAAGCGCTCGATGAAGAGGCGGTGCGCGCCGCCGTGCTCGAGCACTCGGGCCGCGTCGAGGCCTTCGCGGTCGCGGCGAGTTTCTCGGTGCGCAATCCGGCGCATGAATTGCGTGCCCGCGAACTCATCCGCAGCCTGTCGGCGAAGCCGGTGACCTGCGCGCACGAACTCAGTTCGCAGCTGGATGCGCCGCGGCGCGCGCTGACCGCGGCGCTCAATGCGCGGCTCACGCCGCAAATCCGCCATCTGATCGAATCCTTGACCGAGGTTCTCCGTGCCGAGTCCATCGCGGCGCCGCTGATGATCGTCAAGGGCGACGGCTCGCTGATGAACGCGGCGATCGCGCTCGAGTATCCGGTCGAGACGATCCTTTCGGGGCCCGCGGCGAGTGTCGTCGGTGCGAGTTTCCTCACCGGACTGCGCGACTTCGTCGTTTGCGACATGGGCGGAACGACCACGGACATCGCGATCGTGACGGACGGACATCCCGTAATCAGCAGCGAGGGGGCGCTGATCGCCGGCTGGCGTACCATGGTCGAGGCCGTCGACGTGCGCACCTGCGGCTTGGGCGGGGACAGTGAAGTGTACTTCGACCGACAAACGTCGCTGCGCGTCGGGCCGCGCAAGGCGATGCCGCTCGGTCTGCTCGCGACGCGCTTTCCGGGCGCGCTGCTGCAGCTGCGCGCGATCGCGGAGCTCGAGCGACTGCCCGATCATGCGACGCAATTCGCGTTGCGCAACCCCGATCGCGACGCGCCGACGCACCTGTCCGCGCTCGAACGCCGCGTCTGGGACTCGTTGAGCCTGGAGCCGAAGCCGGTGGGCGCCATCGTGCGCAACGGTTCGGGCCTCGACGCACTGCGCCGCCTCGCCGATGCCGGACTCGTGACGATCGCGGCCTTCACCCCCACCGATGCGATGCACGTGCTCGGTCTCCAGACGCACTGGCGGAGCGACGCGGGTCTGCTCGGCGCACGCATTCTTGCGACCGAAGAGCGCAACGGTCGCGCGCTGCGTGCGGCGGCGGCGCCCGAGGTGATCTGCGCACGAACGTTCGAACTCGTCGTGCGCGAAACCGCACGCGCGGTGCTCGCTGCGGTGCTCGCGCAGGATCCCGGCCTCGAGTCCCGGGCAGGGCTATGGGGTCTGCTCGGCGACCGGCTCATCGCCGAGGTCGTCGCCGGCAGACCGTTCTCCTCGCTCGTGGACGCGCGGCTCGCGCTTGCGCGGCCGCTCGTCGCGATCGGCGCGCCGGTCGGCGCCTACTATCCCGAGGTGGCTCGCCGGCTCGCGGCCGCCTTGACGATCCCGGCGCATGCCGCAGTTTGCAACGCCGTCGGCGCCGTGGCCGGAGTCGTCTCGCAAACCGTCGAAGTGCTCGTCAATCAGCCGAGCTTTCAGGTGTTCCGCGTGCACGATCCGGCCGGCAGCCGCGATTACACGGAAGCGGCGCCCGCGCTCGCGGACGCGCGCCGCGTTTCCGCGGAGTTGGCGGTCGCAGCCGCGCGCCGCGCGGGCGCCGCGGAGTGCCAGGTCGCGACCACCGTGACCGAGCGACTCGCCCAAGTGGGGCCAGGCACCGACTATCTCGCCGAGGCGGTGGCCCGCTCGACCGCGACCGGCAGGCCGCTCGTGGGGGCGGCGCTCACTGTATAATCGCAGGCCGCGCTTTCGGTCGCGGCCCGCACACGCAGCCCTCCGGAGTATTTTCCCGCATGAAACAACCAGATGAGACGCTCGGCCGACGCAGCCGGCGCCGTCCCAGCGCGACCGACAACAGTCACGCCGTGTTCGATCGCACCCGTTCGTACCGACATTTGCGCAATCCCTTCGAGCCGCTCAAGGTCTTCTCGGATGCCCAAGTCGCCGCCATGCACGATGCCGCGCTCGTGATGCTGGAAACCCAGGGCATGAAAGTCTTGTCGACGGACGCACGCGTGCTCTACCGGGGCGCCGGCTGCGACGTCGAGGAGACGACGCAGGTCGTGCGCATCGGCCGGGAACTCGTCGCCAATTCGCTCAACACCACGCCGCGCGAGATCACGCTGCATTCGGTCGACCCCGCGCGGCACATGCCGCTGTCCGACCGACATGTGGTGTTCGCGCCGACCTCGGGGCCGCCGAACATCATGAGCACAGCGAGCGGGCGCGGTGCCGGTACCCTGCAGGATTTCTGCAATCTCATGAAGCTGTGCCAGAGCTTCGAGGTCATCCACGTGCTCGGCGGCGCCACGGAACCCCAGGACGTGCCGGTGAACATCCGGCATCTCGAGGTCACGCGCGCGCAACTCATGCTCACGGACAAGATCCCGTTCATCTTTTCGCGCGGCCACCAGCAGGTTGCCGACAATTTCGAGCTCATACGGCTCGCGCACGGGATCTCGCCCGAAGAGTTCCGTTCGCGCCCCTATACCTATACGATCATCAACACGAATTCGCCGCTGCAGCTCGACGTACCGATGGCCGACGGCATCATCGACTTCGCACGCGCGGGTCAGGTGCTGATCATCACGCCGTTCACGCTCGCGGGGGCGA
>Ga0116226_10002047_pt1 | contig 17503 bp, 11 predicted proteins | sample S1TSphfallax_FD_89692 | JGI IMG/M metagenome (GOLD analysis project Ga0116226, IMG submission 89692) | Host-associated microbial communities from peat moss isolated from Minnesota, USA - S1T2_Fa - Sphagnum fallax MG | ecosystem: Host-associated > Plants > Peat moss > Unclassified | place: USA... | reverse complement strand
TCGTGCGATCCCAGAGCCCGGCGCCCGCCTCGCCTGTTTTGATCAGACGGTCGGCGAACTGGCGAAGGCGGCGGCGGTCGGCGATGTGGTGGTGGTGGACAAGGCCAAGGTGCAGGAGGTGAGGCGCCAGGCCTTTGGCCTGCCTAATATCGACGCTTTGAAGTTCTTCAGTCCCGGCGCAAAGCCGGAGGCGCTGGATCATGTTGCCATCAAGATCGGCCATGTGGGCCATAATCAACTCGGCCGTTGGGTTGTGACGTCTACGGAAGGTCAGGTTTGGATTCAGATCGACTCCGCCGATGTCTATCCGGAGCCCAAGGCCGGCGACATGGCCACAATCCGCCCCGGCATGATCGGCTCCTATTTCATGAAGATCGGCGACGGTTCGGCCTTCCGCGTCCGACGCGATCAATAACGGTTGAAAGTATCGATAGCGGTCACCACGGCCGTGTAAGCTGCGCGCTCGTCCTCGGTCATAAAGACATTCCAGATGTCGGCGATCAGGATGACCCTGAGTTCATCGCTGTCATTCCAGGCTTCATGGTCAATCGTGTCGTCAAACACCCAGGCCTCGCCCACCTTCCAGCTCCGGGTCTCGCTACCGACGCGAAAGCCGCAATTGGGAGGGACGATCAGCGGCAGGTGGAGCACAAGGCGGGCGTTGGACACCCCCACATGGGCTGGTATCCGGGTGCGCGGCTGAAGCGCGGAAAACATCGCCGACGGCGTTCGTCCCGGCACCACGGGCTGAGGCAGGAGGGCCAGCGCCTCTAGCGTCTTTGGAAACAGATCTTGCGCATAGGGCTGCTGAGCGCCGTGTTTGATAATGTGCAGGGCGGACCAGGCCGTAGAGCGATTCAGCTCGCGCCACTGGTCTATCGGCACTGTGTCCGGCTCATTCACATAGGGCGCGACAAGGTCTGGGCGCTGCTCCAGCGCTGTGGTCAATTCCGCCGTAATTGCAGCCGTTTTGGCTTCCAATTGCTCAAGCCAGGGAAACAGCGCGCGATCATAGAATTCCTGACTGGCCAGGCCGGGAAAGAAGTATTGGCTGGGCTGTGGCGTGAACATCTTGGCCCGTCCTGCCGTAAATTCAACAAAGCGTTCAATATTGCGGCCGCCGTTGGTCGCCTTGGACTCTCTCGCCGTTTGAAGCGCTTGGTCTATAGCGGCGGCGCGGCCTTGGTCGTAATCCGCCGCCACAGCTTGCGCCCGGGCGATGGCGGTTTGGGTGGCGGGGTCGGTCCCCGCCTTCGGCGTGAAAAGCAGGGCGGTCTTATAGGCCTGGCCCGCTTCGATCTGACGCCCCGCTCGATCCAATAAAACGCCGCGCGCCAGAAGAGCATTGAAGCTACGCGGATCAAGCTTTAGCGCCTCATCTACAGCCGCCAGCCCAGCCTCCAACCGGCCTGCCTGTCGAAGCGCAGCGGCATAGTTTAGCCATAGGGCGTGGCTTTTGGGCTCCAGGTCTACCGCTGTCTTCAGCTTTTCCAAGGCCAATGGAATATCGCCGACCGCCAAGGCCTGACGTGCGGCGCGATTGAGCTCCAGAAGGGCGCTATCAATGTTTTGAACCTTGGCGTCAGTCATCTTGTCTCTGGCGGCGTTTTAGCTTGAATTTACAAAGGCGTCTGCATGTCTAGCACAGATTGCGGGTCAGCCAGATGGTCGCCAATTTCCATGTCGGCAGACATCGCCTATACCTCTTTCGTCCTGTGACCCTATGAATAGTTTTCCGTGAGTGAGTGTGAAGTTGAAGCCCGAGATCGCCCAAATCTACGCCAAGCTGAATGCCGGAGACGTTGAAGCGGCAGGTCTGTTAGCGCGCGAAGCCTATCTTAACGACCTTGTCGATCCGATTGTGCTCAATCTCGTGGCGCACCGGCTGGAAGAGCAGGGCGAGTTGCATGAGGCGATCCGCATCCTGATCCAGGCGACGATGCTTGATCCCAATGATGCGTCTTTGCACGCCAATATCGGCCATTGCCTAGTGAAGCTGGCGCGACCCACCCATGCCTTGGAAGCCTTTAACAAGGCGCTGAAAATCGATCCCAAGTTTCCCCGCGCCCATCATGGCGCCGGCTTGGCCTTATGGGCCTTGGGGCAGATGGAAAACGGCGAGCGGGCGCAAATGCGCGCCCATCAATTCGACCCGAACTATGCCGCCCCCTTGGGTTCGCTCGCTTTGGCGGCTTATGAGCGGAAAGATTTCAAGCAAGCCCAGTCTTTTATCGACCATGCCCTTCGTCTAGATCCGGGTGAAATGTCCTGCATGATCGTAAAAGCGGATTTGCTTTATGATCAGGGCGAGCATCAAGCCTGCGCCGATTTGTTGGCCGGTGTCCTGACGGCGAACGCCATCGCGCCCTTGCAACGTGCGTCACTCGAACGGCGGTATGGCGACGTTCTGGATGCGCTTGGACAATACGATCAAGCTTTTGAAGCATACTCGACGGCAAATCTACAATTGCGTCGGGTCTATTCAGATCTTTTTGAAGCGGACGATGTCGAGACGACGCAGCAAATGTGTGATCGTCTGGAGACGGCGTTTCGCACATATAAGGCGCCTGCGCTCTCTGTTCCTCGGGATTTCGCCAAAAACGGGGCGCGTGAACATGTGTTTTTGATGGGGTTCCCCCGCTCGGGCACCACCCTGCTGGAGCAGGTTCTGGCCAGCCATCACGACATTATTGCGCTTGAGGAACGGCCGACCCTTCACGAGTCGATCATGCGATACTTTATCAATGATCGGAATATAGAGCATTTGCTGAATGCCAGTGAAGATGAACTTGACGCTTGGCGAGATGTCTATTGGCAAAATGTCAAAAAGGCCAGCGTTGAAGTTAGCGGAAAAGTATTCATTGATAAGCAACCTTCACTCACACTTTACATCCCTCTATTGCAACGATTATTTCCAAATTCAAAGATTATATTTTGTATTCGCGATCCTAGGGATGTCATTCTGGGCTGTTTCCGTCGCGCCTTCACAATGAACGGAACGATATTTCAGTACACGAAGTTAAACACGCTTGCGGAACTCTATGCCAAATCCATGACGCTGGGGCAGGTGTATTTTGACGCCTTTCCGGTTCAAAAACACATCCATAAGCATGAGTTTCTGATCGCGAATTTTGAGCAGGAAACCCAGGCGATTTGTCGTTTTCTAGGTCTGGAGTTCGACGAAAACATGCGGAACTTCGTCGATACCGCTAAACGCCGAGACATCAGAACCCCCAGCGCAAAGCAGGTGCGCGCCGGCTTGAACAGGTCTGGCGTCGCCTATTGGAGAAGATACGAGCGGCATCTTCAGGGACAATTCCAGACGCTTGCGCCCTGGGTCGAGGCTTTCGGCTATGACTAGTCGGCTATTTTATTGGTAGAGCGCCTACTGCGCGCCAGCGTGAAATTGAAGTTATCTGAGTAGATAGCGCCCCGTACAAAAAACGCCCCGAGATTGCTCCCGGGGCGCATTAATTTAGCACTTAAAATTCTAGACTTTTAGAAATCAGCCGTCAGGCCGACGAACAGGTTCCGGCCCAGGGTGTCGTAGAGCTGCGGGAAGGTGTTCCCGTTGCCCGGATAGACGCCCAGATTGTTGGCGTCGCCGAAGGGCGGGTTGACATCAAAGAGGTTGTTGCAGCCGGCGCGCAAGACCAGGCCATCCTTGACCTTCCATTGCACGGTCGCGTCGAAGTAGTTGTAGTCGCCGATCTTGGCGTCAACTGTATCGACCAGTCCGGGATAGGCTTGCAGCAATGGATTGGGCTCGTTGATGTCAACCTTGGACGCGCCGATGAAGCGCCATTGCAGGGAGGCCGTAACCTTCCACGGCGTGGTCCAGGACACGCGGGCCTTGTGACGCCAGTGCGGATCGGGCGTTCCACAGGTGACGCCATACAGGCCGGCGCAATCATAGGTACCGGACCCGGCATATTCCTCCACAACATAGTGGGCGGTGTAGGTGCCCGTCAGATTGAAGTCCAACCTGCCGAATTTTTCCAGCGGATAAGAATAGTTCGCCGAAAAATCCAGTCCCTTGGTCTGCACGAAGCCGGAATTGACGTCGGTGGTGGCGACGTAACCCGTTCCGTACAGTTCGCCGGTCGTCGGATCGCGGTGTATGAACTGGCAGAGGGGCGAACTGGTATTCGCAACGCAACCGGAAACTTCGGCGCTGGCCCCGCCAAGGCCGGCGGAGATGATGTTGGTGATTTTGATATTGAAGTAGTCGACCGAGAAGGTCAGGCGCGGTATCCACCGGGGGGTGAAGACGACGCCATAGGTGTAGGTGTTGGCGGTTTCAGGCTTCAGGTCCGGGTTGCCGCCGACGAGGGACGAGCACTGGGCGGCCGGGCATTGGCTGATTGTGCCATACTGCGCCGCCGTTACGCCTTCTGCCGAGCAGGCTGCGAAGCTGGCCGACGGCTTGCTTCCGGCGCAGGGGTCCTGACCGCTGAACAGGCTGAGCGTGGTGGGCTGGTAAAGTTCATCAATATTAGGCGCCCGCACAGCCACATTATAGCTATAGCGGAACCGAACATCCCGGGTGGGAGAATAATCGCCATCTAACTTGTAGGTATCAGTCGAACCGACCGAGCTATAGTCGGAATGACGATAGCCGGGGCTGAAGGTGATGGACTTGATCCAGGGAAGGTCCTGCGCGATCGGAATACGCGCTTCGCCGAACAGTTCGTAGACATCGAAACTGCCGGAGTCGCCCACGACTTGGCCGCCGCCGGAAAGATCGCCGGATGACTCCTCGGAATCTGTGCGGAAGACGAGGTTTTCACGACGATACTCAGTGCCGAGATCAATAGAGGCGCCGTCCTTCGCAAAGGGGCTCTTCACGCCATATTTTCCGAGATCGCCTTGAATGTTCAAGCTGGCGACCTGCTCGACCGTGGAGCCGGTTTCGAAGCCGGGGGTCAGCACATAGTTGTACGCTGCTTGAGAAATGCCGGTGCTTTGAGCCTGGAAGATATTGAGCGGTACGCACCCGGTTGCGGCGCCGACATAGCATTGACCCGTCGCGGGGTTGACCAGCAAAGCGTTTTGCAGGCGGGTGAGGGAGGCGTAGCCGCCTTCTACCTGCTCATAGCTCGCCGTCCCGTATTGGACGTAGGCGTCATAGGACCAGACATTATCCAGATCGCCGCGGGCGCCGATATCCACCTTATAGGCCGTGTGGTTGAAGGTGCCGGTACGGTCAGCCGAGGTGAAGCGATACCCAATCTGAGCCTCAGCAAGGGCTGATGTGCCCGCCCCTTCGGTGCCGCAGAGGGCCAGAGACTGGGAGGCAGACAAGAACGGATTGTTACAATTGATCTGGAAATAGCTCTGACGCAGAACCGGACCTGTGCCGCCGAAGAAGCCGCTTGGCGCATATTGTGCGACCGTATTGTCCTCAGCAAACATAAAATCCGAATAAAGCTCAATCTTCGGCGCCAGTTGGTAATGCGCAAAATAGCCGAAGTTATAACGATCATCTTCACGCTGCAGATAGCTTACAGTATTGAAGTTATAGCCCGGCACACTTGATGTGACGAAGGAGTTCGTTCCATCGGGATTATCGTGATAAGTGATTGATCCACCCTTAGCCGTAAGGGCGGGGTTGGTCACCCCCGCCACGGTCAAAGGCTGGAACTTGCCGTAAGCGCTGTTAGAAGAGCCAAGGCAGGTCCGCGTGTCATAGATCGCTGAATTGGTTGAATATACCGTGCCCAGGGCGCAGGCCGAATAGTCGCGCTTATCCTGAGTGACCGGATCGGAATGGAAGTAGGTGCCGTAGACGGTGATATTGCCTTTATTGTCTGGCGCAGACACGCCCATGATGATGGAGGCGGTATACTGTTCGCCGTCGAAGGAATCGCCGGGGACCTTATAACCTTGCGACGTCAACAGGCTGTCGAGCGAGCCGTTGTGCGTGCTGTTCTGGTTGGCGCTGGCCTGGGCGTCGAGTTGGACACCCTGGAAGTCCTTTTTCATGATGAAGTTTACGACGCCGGCCACGGCGTCCGCGCCATAAACCGCCGAGGCGCCGCCGGTCACCACATCGACACGATCAACTAGGGCGGTCGGGATGTTGTTCAAGTCCGCATAGGGGACGGTGGGGTCGCCGGGGGGAAGGCGGCGGCCATCCACCAGCACCAAGGTGCGCTGAGCGCCCAGATTACGCAGGCTGACCGTGGCCGTTCCGGTGGAGTCGATGGACTGGCCAAGGTTTTGGCCGCCGATCACCTGTGGCAGGCTGTTCAGCAGGTTTTCGATGGTGGTCGTGCCCTCCAACTTCATTTCGGCGCTGGTGACCGAAGTGATGGGCGCATCCGAAGTCACATTCGGCGCCTTAATGCGCGACCCGGTGACGACGACTTCTTGGACGGCGGGCGCAGGCGTTGACGTATCCTGCGCTATAGCACTCGAAGCGCCAGCAATAACTGAAGCGCCAAAAATCATCGATGACGCCATCAGCCGATGGCGAAACTTGAAGTGCCGCATTTTTAACCCCCATAGACCGCTGACGTACGCGCGGTGGTTGAATTTTGGACCTAAATTACCCTGAGGGGCGCTGATAAAGGTCCGCCCTGACCGCAACGTGGACATTGCGGCCGGATCAAGTCAACCAAGATTGCCGAAATTTAACTCGACAGGCGCAGGGCCGCCGACTTGTGTCATAAATTGGCCACGCAGCTACAAACCGCTTAAAATTTCGGCAGACCACCAAATTTGTCGGTTAAACTACTGAAAATAATAACTAAAATCTGCTTCTAGGAGGGCGCCCTGTGGGGGCGTCAGGGGTGAAGAGAGTTTCCGCTTGAAGCGGCGTTCAGAAAAAAGGCGGCGACCCTCTCGACCCGCCGCCCGATTTCTGCACGGCTCAGCTTTTAGTAAGCCGCCGTGACGCCAACGAAGATGTAACGGCCCAGCGCGTCATAGACCTGACCGAAAACGTTGCCGTTGCAGGGGCCTGCAGGGCATTCGTTCGCGCCCACAACCGGCGGGGCCTGGTCGAACACGTTGTTGACCCCGGCGCGGAAGGTGTACTTGTCAAAGATCTTTATGTTCGCCGCCAGATCGAAGTAGTTCTCATTCGGCAGATGCTTTTCGGGTTGAGCGAAGCCGGTGACTGTGCCGTTGAGCACGGGGTTTGGACTCAGAAGATCGACTTTGACGGAGTCGTAGTAACGCCAATTCGCAGAAATCTGCAGACCGTGCCAAGGCGTATTCCACGTCGTGCGCAGGGAGTGACGCCAAATCGGGTTGGGCGTGCCGCAAGTATTGCCGAAGTAGCCTGCGCAGTCATACTGCGCCCCGGTGCCCGGTACGGCTTCCTGAGTGTAAGACAGAAGATAGGTGCCGACGAAGTTGAAGTTCACAGATCCTAGGTGGTCGAGGCCGATCTTCGACAACGGCATGCGATACGAACCGTTCAGATCTATGCCCGATGTCTGAAGTGAACCCGCATTAACATTGCCGGCCAGGATATAGCCGTTAGCTGTATTCTGCAGCGATCCGCTGGAGTCGCGATGGATCAGACTACAATAGGTGGAGCTGCCAGTCGCCAGACAGTTGTTCAGGACCTGTTGATCGGAGGTCAAGCCCGCCTGGATCACATTGGCGATGAAGATGTTGAAATAATCGACCGAGAAATTCAGACCCGGAACCATGGATGGTTTCACGACGACGCCGCCAGTGTAGGAGTCGGCGATTTCAGGTTTCAGGCTGGGATTGCCGCCTGTCAGTTGGTTATTCTGGCTTGATGTGCCCAGATTAACGACATTGCCGTACTGAGCCGCCGTCATGCCGGTTCGCTCGCACTGCGCCAAGCTGGCCAGAGGTGTTGCGCCGGGCGTGTTGACAGCGCAGTTATCGACGTAAGTCGCCAAACCCACCAATTGCGGCGAGAAGAGTTCGATAACGTTTGGCGCCCGCACCGCGCGCTGGAAGCTGCCGCGGAAGGTCACATCCCTGTTGATCGACCACTCCGGCATGATGGCGTAGGTTTCGGTGGTGCCGGCAGTCGAATAGTCAGAATAGCGGAAGGCGGCGTCCACGCTGATCGACTTGGCGAACGGCTTGTCCTGAACGATCGGGCCGCGGGCTTCGGCGAACAGTTCGTACACGTCGAAGGTGCCGTTGACCGGCTGTGAAGCGCCGCCCGCGCCTTCCAGATCACCGGACGAGGTTTCGGAGTCATCATACTGGGTGATGTTTTCCCGACGATATTCGGTTCCGAGCGCAACGCCCATGCCATCGGCCGCCCAGGGACTCTTCAGGCCGTATTCACCGAGCTTGCCCGTAAAGGTCAGGTTGGCGACCTGTTCCGTCGCTTGGCCGCCGGTATAGCCGGCCGTATAAAGGTAGTTGAGCTGAGCCTGGGTGACGCCGCCGATCTGGAACGCGTCATAGGGCAAACAGCCATTACCGGGCGAGAGGGTGCAGTTGCTGAGCGCATTCTCGACCTTAGCGATGGAGAAGTAGTTCTGTGCGCTCGCCTTTTCGACGGTAGTTTCATACTGCAGCGAGGCGTCGTAGCTCCAGACCTTATCCAGGTCGCCCTTGCTGCCGATGACCATCCGATAGTCGGTATGGCGGTAGTCGGACTGGCGGCCGCCGCCTTCCACATTGCGGCGCGAGAGCGCGCCAGTGAAAGATTGTGTCGCAGATGTCGAGCCGCCGCAGAAGGTCTTGGTTTCGGCAGGCGTCAGGTAGGGATAATTACAGGGCACGGTGACTACGGTGCCGAAGGAGCCGCTGGCGGCGATCTGGGCGACGGAATCGTCATCCATGAACATCATCTGGGTGTAGACATCGACCATCGGGTTGACCCGATAATCGCCGTAAGCGCCGAAGGTGTAGCGGGTGTCGGGCCGCTGCAGATAGTTGATCGGGCCGAAGTTATAGGAGCCGGCCGAAGTATATGGGATCAGGGAGGTCGTCGCGCCGGAGCCAGTCAACTGATAGGAGCCAGGCACCGAGCCCGCGGGGCCGCCCCCCTTGCCAAGGGTGAAGCGCGTCGGATTGGTGGTGCCGGACCCCGAGCAGACGAAGGTAGGGCCGGATTCGGCCAAGGTGCAGGCCGTGTAGTCGCGATCCGCTTCCGTAACGGCCTGGACGCTGCGATAGGTGGCGTAGGCGGTGATGTTCCCCTTATCATCCGGCGCGTTCACGCCCATGATGACCGAGACGGACGTCGTATAACCGTCGGTGATATCACCCTTCGGGTAAGGGTAATTGTGGGACGCGACGATGTTCTGCAGGTAGGTGTTGTCGTTGCCGTGCTCATACATGCTTCCCTGGGCGTCGATCTGGATGCCCGTGAAGTTCTTTTTCATGTGGAAGTTGACGACGCCGGCCACGGCGTCGGATCCGTAAACGGCCGAGGCGCCGCCGGTGTCTAGATCTATGCTGTCGATGAGCTGGGCGGGGATAAAGTTCAAGTCGACCGCCGGGCTGCCCGGATCGCCGGGCACGACACGCTTGCCGTCAATCAAAACTAGGGTGCGGTTAGCACCCAGGCCTCGCAGATCAACCGTGGCCGTACCGTTGGAGCCGTTGGAGATGGCCGAACCCTGTCCCGCAAACACCTGAGGTAGGTTGTTCAACAGGTCTTCAATCCGGGTCGCCCCTTCGAGCTTGATTTCTGCGCTGCTGACCGTCGTGACCGGGCTGGCGGAAGTGAGGTTCGGCGAAGGGATGCGCGATCCCGTTACGACCACTTCCTGTACCTTATCCGTCGCGGGCGCAGTGTCCTGAGCGAAGGCGGACGACGCCGTTGCAGCGACCATCATCGACGCGCCGCAAATCATCGAAGATGCCAAAAGGCGATGACGGAACCCGGATTTTTGCATTTTAGCCCTCGTGACGCGCAAGCTGAATATTGCGCAGATGACATATAAGGCCCTGAACGCCGTAATTTCGGTACGTCCAGCGCCTCCCCTGCCGCTATCCAACACGCGGAGACCTGTCTAAGTCAATCTTCATTGCAAAATTTTAACGCTTTGACACCTAACTGCTCTTTAAGTGTCGCAATTTAAACACAACGGCCATAATGGCGTCATTAAAGACTAAAAAATTGCATTGTGGATAAAATTAGCCCATAAAAGCATCTAATTAGAAATAGTTAATAAAAAATCATTGGTTCGCGCTGCTGCTGACCGTTGGTTATCTGAGCATATATCACTTAGTGTTTAGCCATTATCGAAGCTAAAAAACGCATAAATGGCAAAACTGAAATATATTGAATATATAGCAATGTTCTGGGGCGATATAAGATATTAAATTGCAATTCATGAAAACGCGCCGACATCGGTTCGGCGCTTGCCCAGACCCTCGGGGCGCCTGATAAGCATGCGACACTTTGAGCCTTGCCATGCCCGATGATGTAGACGCCGCACGCCGCGCCGCAGCGGAGGCGGTGAGCGCCCTGAAGCAGGCGGATGTGGCCCGTGCGCGGGCCGCCTTCGCCCGCGCAACCGACCTGAAACCCAACGACCAAGCTTTATGGTTCGGGCTGGCGCTGGCGTGCGAGCGTGCGGGCGAGGTCGAGCCCATGCTGGCCGCACTTGACCGCGCCTTGTCGCTCGATCCCAACAATCTGGCCGCCCTCTTGATGAAGGGCGACCATTTCGCGAAGCGGGGCGATGCGCGCGCAGCAGCGACCTTCTATCGCGCCGTGGTCAGCCGCGCGCCGCCGGAAAAGAGCCTGCCTCCGCATATGCGCGCCGAGCTGGCCCGCGCCGCCGCAGCCGCCGCCGCCTATTCGGGGGACTATGAGCGGCATTTGCTCGAAAGCCTGGAGACCGCCGGATTCGACCCCGCGCGCTCCAGCCGCCGGTTCGCTCAGTCGCTGGAGCTGATGCTCGGCAAACGACAGGTGTATTATCAGCAGCCCAGTCTGTACAACTTCCCGGGCCTGCCCCAGAGGCAGTTCTACGAACGGGGGGAGTTCGATTGGATCGGCCCGCTTGAAGCGCGCACGGATGTCATCACCCGCGAACTCCTGGCCGTGCTGGAGGGCGAGGGCGCCTTCACCCCCTATGTGGTGGAAGACCCGAAGCTGCCCACCTATGACTTCGGCGGCTTGTTGGGCAATCCAGCCTGGAGCGCTTATTACCTGATTCAGAACGGCGAAGTCGTGGCCGATCACGCCGCCAAATGCCCCAAGACGCTTCAGGCGCTGGACGGGGTTCCGCTGGGCGGTATCGCCGGCCGTACGCCGTCTGTCCTATTCTCCCTGTTGCGGCCCGGCGCGCATATCCCGCCCCATTGCGGCATGCTGAACACCCGCCTGATCTGCCACCTGCCCCTGATTGTTCCGGGCGAAGGCGCGCTTCGGGTCGGCAATGAGACGCGGCCTTGGGTGCGGGGCGAGACCCTGATCTTTGACGACTCCATTGAGCATGAGGCCTATAATCGCAGCGACCAGTTTAGGGTCGTGCTTCTGTTCGATGTCTGGCGGCCGGAATTGACGCCGGAGGAACGCGATCTGGTCACGGCCATGTTCGCCGCCGTAGATGCGTTTGGAGCGCCTTCCGCCCCTTGATCAGTCTCGGCGGTTGCGGCGGCCGAAGATGACCGGGGGCGGTTTGTGCGGCGCGGGGATCGGGCGGATCGAGATGATCATGAAGGGGCTGGAGCCGGCGAAATCCTGATAAGACAGGCCGATGCGCAGGCCATGCCCCTCCCAGGTGCAGGCGATCTGGTCGAGGCCCCGCGCGGTGCTGTCGAAGCATTGTCGCGGCGCGCCGTAATAGCCGGAAAAAGCGGTCTTGAGCGCCCGGGCGTCGCCCATATTGCCGAGCGTGGCATGGGCCTTCAGACCGGTCAGTTTCAGGATCACCGAGGTCAGCCCGCCGTTTTTGGCGAAGAAGGTGGCGACGGCTGGGCGCCCATAGACCTGCTCATCCATCTGCCAGATGGGCTGGGCGCCGTCATCCTGAGCCGGCAGGGCGTAGTTACGACCTTCGCCATAGGGGGCATGGCCCTGGGGGAATAAATCCTGCACCGCCTTCGCCGCCATGCCGACCTTGGCGCCGCGCCACAGTTCCTGAGCGACGGGTGTGGCGGCCGGCGGCGCGGGGATGGGCGAAGCGGTGGGGGCGGCCGTTGCAAGAAGGGCGACCAGAAGCGGCGCGAGCATCATGCCTCCCCCTCGCATGCCTGGGCGAAGGCGTCGAGCCCCCGACGCAGGTCGGCCATCAGGTCGTCTGGGCTCTCCAGCCCGATATGCAGTCGAACCAGCGGCCCGAGGCCTAGCCATGGCTTAGCCGTGCGCTGGATCTGAGGGTCGCAATGGATGGCCAGGCTCTCAAACCCGCCCCAGGAAAAGCCCAGGCCGAACAGGGACAGCGCATCCAGAAAAGCCTCCACCGCCTTGGGCGGGGCGGGCTGGAGCATGACGCCGAACAGGCCGCAGACGCCGCTATAGTCGCGCTTCCAAATCGCGTGATCCTCAGACGAGGGCAGGGCGGGGCATAGCACGCGTTGCACCTCCGGCTGGGTCTGCAGCCACTGCGCCACGATCAACGCCGACTCCCCATGCTGGCGAAGGCGCAGCGGGAGGGTGCGCAGACCGCGCAGCATGGTGTAGCAGTCGTCAGGCGAGACGGCCCAGCCGGTCTCCAGCATCAGGGTCTGCAGGGCCTTGGCCAGCGGCGGACGGCGCACGGCCACCGACCCCATGAAGACGTCCGAGGCGCCGGAGACGTACTTAGTCAGGGCCTGAATGCTGAAATCCACGCCTGCCGCCAGCGGTTTGAATAACAGCCCCGCCCCCCAGGTATTGTCGATCAGGGTGAGGATGCCCTTTGCGCGGGCGGCGGCGGCTATGGCGGGAACGTCCTGCATCTCAAACGTCAGGCTGGCCGGGCTTTCTAGCATAATGGCTCGGGTCTGGGGGCCGACCAGGGCCATGATTTCATCGACTGTGGCCCGCGCGGGGTAGAAGCGTGTGGTCACGCCGAATCGAGCCAGTGTCCCGTCGCACAGACGCCGCGTGGGGCGATAGACGCCGTCGGCGGCCAAAAGCTCATCGCCGGCCGAAAGCGCCGCCAGGAGCGCGCCGGTCACCGCTGCGGCGCCCGACGAGAACAGGGCCAAATGGCTCGCCCCCTCCAGCTCCGCCAGCGCGCCTTCCAGCGCCGCCTGAACGCCGAGACCCAGCCGGCCGTAGGTGGGCGCGCCGCCGCTGGCGTACAGGCTAGCGGCATTGGGCATGAGCACGGTAGAGGCGCGTTGGAGCGGCGGATTGACGACCCGGGCCTCGACGCCGAGTTTCTGCGCCGGGGTTTCGGCCCCATGCAGCAGGCGGGTGGCTTCGGATAGGTCGGCGCGCGAGGTTGGCTTGGCCATGCTCTAGGCGCCGACAGCTACAGGCGCATCGGCCCGGCCGCCCCATTCGGTCCAGGAGCCGTCATACACCGCCACATCCCACCGCCCCAGCCGCGCCAGGGCCAGGGCCAGGGTGGAGGCGGTGACGCCAGAGCCGCAGGTGGTGACGATGGGCTTATCCGCCGCAACGCCGGCACGAGCGAAGATGGCGGCCAGGTCTTCAGTGGGCTTCAGCCGTCCGTCAGACGTTACAACCACGGACTGGGGTACGCTTTTGGCGCCGGGCATGTGCCCCCCCCTTAAGCCGGCGCGGGGCTCCTGAACCTCGCCGGTGAAGCGGCCGGCGGGGCGGGCGTCGAGCAGGCAAAGGGCCGGCGCGCCAAGGCTGGCCTTCACCGCCTCGAAATCCCGCACCAGCTCCGGTCGAAAGTTTGGCGTGAAGTTGCGGGTCGGCCCCAAGGCGTCACCGCTCTCCACGGCGCGCCCCTCCGTCCGCCATTTCGTCAGGCCGCCATCCAGCACCACCACCTTGTCATGACCCATGACGCGCAGGGTCCACCACAGGCGGGCCGAGGCGATCAGCCCGTTGCCGTCATAGGCCACGACCGTCGTCTCGTTTCCCACGCCCAGGGCGCCGATGGCGGCGGCGAAGGCCTCTGGGCTGGGCAGCATGTGCGGCAGGTCAGTCGTGTGATCCGCCACGCCGTCTATGTCAAAGAAGCGGGCGCCGGGAATGTGGGCGGCGAGGAACTCGGCAGCCGGATCGCGGGCGGCGGCGGGCATGTGCCAGCTCGCGTCCAGCACAACGATATCGTCCGACTCCAGGCGTTCGGCCAGCCAGTCGGTGGAGACGAGGGGATCGGTGTGGGAAGGCATTATGGCGCTCATAGCCAGGGCGGCGTGGGCAGGCCGCGCTCGCGCAGGAAATCCGGGTTGAACAGCTTGCTCTGATAGCGCGCGCCGTGATCGCACAGGATGGTGACGATGGTCGATTTCGGTCCCAGCTCGCGGCCCATGCGGATGGCCCCGGCTATGTTTAGGCCCGCCGATCCGCCCAGGCACAGGCCCTCATGCTGAACCAGATCAAACACCTGACGCAGCGCCTCCGCATCGGGAATCTGATAGGCGTGATCGACCTTCAGCCCCTCCAGATTCTTGGTGATGCGGCCCTGGCCTATGCCTTCGGTGATGGAGGTTCCTTCCGACTTCAGAACGCCTGAGGTATAATAGCTGAACAGGGCCGCGCCCATGGGATCGGCCAGACCGATGGCGATATCAGGCTTCTTTTCCCGCAGCGCGTCGGCCACGCCCGCCAGCGTACCGCCGGAGCCGACGGCGCAGATGAAGCCCGTCACCTCGCCCCCGGTCTGCTCCCAGATTTCCGGGCCGGTGGTCAGGTAGTGCGCCGCCTTATTGGCCAGATTATCGAACTGGTTGGCCCAGATGGCGCCGTTCGGCTCCGTCTTCGCCCGTTCCTCCGCGATCACGCCGCTGATCCGGGCGTAATTGCCGGGATTGGCGTAGGGCACGGCGTCGACTTCTAGAAGCTCAGCGCCCAAGAGGCGGATGAAGTCCTTCTTCTCCTGGCTCTGGGTGCGGGGCATGACGATCAAGCAGCGATAGCCAAGCGCGGAACCGACCATGGCCAGGCCGATGCCGGTATTGCCCGCCGTGCCCTCCACGATCAGGCCGCCGGGCTTCAAGAGCCCCCTGGCTTCGGCGTCGCGGATGATCTGAAGAGCGGCGCGATCCTTGACCGACTGGCCGGGATTCATGAATTCCGCCTTACCCCAGATCTCACACCCCGCCGCCTCACTGGCGCGGTTCAGGCGGATCAGCGGCGTATGGCCGATGGCGTCGATGACGCTTTTGACGGGCGAGGGATTCAGGAAATGGCTCCGAGTTTGGCGCTCTTAACTAGGCCGGGGCGCGCCCCTGTTCAATCTCAAGGCGTGGGCGCAGGCGCCAGCGGGCCGTTGAAGATGGCCTTGGGCAGGACGACATGGACGCCCTTATTGCGATCCACCAGCTCGGTGATCGCCACATTGCCCGCCACGCTGACGAGCATATAGGCGTCGTCCCGGTTCATGTGTTTCTGCTCCACCAGAAAGGCCACCATGTCGCGCACAGCCTTGTGGGTCGCGATGCTGAGATCATCGTCAAACCCCATGCTGATATAGCTGGTGGGTGTTTCGGCCTGGGGGCCGTTCAGCTTCACGCCCTTGTGCAGGATGAATTGCAGCGTACCGACGAGGGAGGTCTCCATCGCCGTCACATCCACCTCGCCATCGCCCTGGCCCGCATGGCCGTCGCCAATCTCAAAAAGTGCGCCTTTTGCAAAGACGGGATAATAGACGGTCGAACCCGCCGTCAGGTCCTTATCGTCCATATTGCCGCCGCTGATAGTGGGCGGCGTGGAGTCATAGCGGCCAAAGGTTGGCGGCGGGGCTACGCCCATGCTGCCGAAAAAGGGATGCAATGGAATATCAATCCCTGGCGCGAAATGGGCTACGTTTGCCGCCTTATCCAGCGGAATAATCTTCATGCGGGCGTAAGGGTAGTCGTCGGTCAACAGCCCCGCACCATAGCGAAAGCCGTTATAGGCGTAAGGGATGGCCAGTTCGATTGTCTTAATGCGCACTTCCAGCATATCGCCCGGTTCCGCGCCGGCGATGGCGACCGGGCCCGTCAGGATATGGCCGCCGGGGCCGCGATCCTTCACCTCCGCAAACACCTTGCGTAGAGACGCTTCCACATCCGCAGGCGCAATGCCGGCCTTTTCCAGCGCCGTGGGACTGCTGGTCAAAAGCGTGTGGAAGACCACCGTGTCGCCGGACTGGATGGTCAGGACAGGCTTTGCAGCCGCATCATAATTGCCCCAGGCGACAGTCGTGGGCGTGGCCTCAAGCGTGTAGGTCTGGGGCGGTATCGGCGGCGTCGTCGCCCAAACTGTAGAGGCGGTCAGAGTCAGCGCCATAACCGCCGCGCCAAGGCGATTTGGCCATGAATGAGAGGCTGGATGGCCGGTCATCGGGTTTTCTCTCTCATCTCTTCATGTGTGGCGACGAAAGCATTGGGGGATTGTCGCAAGGCGTTCAAGCCGCTTCCGTTCGTCGCGTCGCTTGCTTTGTTCGCGCACACGCGCCACTTGCCAGTAAAATATAAAATAGTTCGCGGAGCCTCGACTTGTCCTCATCCAACGCCCTTGCCACTAACGCCGTCGTGCAGGTCGCCGCCCCCGGCGAACGGGTGGTGCGAATCGGCAATGGCGAGCGCCTTTCCATCATCGCCGGCCCCTGCCAGATGGAAAGCCGCAACCACGCGCTGGAAACGGCCCAGGCTCTGAAGGAGATCGCGGATCGGCTGAAGATCGGCCTGATCTACAAGACCTCTTACGACAAGGCGAACCGCACCTCGGGGACGGCCGCGAGGGGCATGGGGCTGGACGCAGCCCTAGCCGTCTTCGCCGAAATCCGTGAGAGCATCGGCCTGCCCACTCTGACCGACGTGCATGAGATCAGCCATTGCGCGCCGGTGGCCGAAGCTGTGGATGTGCTGCAGATCCCTGCCTTCCTCTGCCGCCAGACGGACCTGCTGGTCGCCGCCGCCAAGACGGGTCGGGCGATCAATGTGAAGAAGGGCCAGTTCCTGGCGCCCTGGGACATGAAGAACGTCATCGCCAAGATTACCGGCGCGGGCAATCCCAACGCCATGGCGTGCGAGCGGGGCGTTTCCTTCGGCTACAATACGCTGGTGTCGGATATGCGGTCCTTGCCGATTATGGGTGAGATCGGATGCCCGGTCGTGTTCGACGCCACACACTCCGTACAACAGCCCGGCGGCCAGGGCGCCAGTTCCGGCGGCCAGCGGGAGTTTGTGCCGGTGCTAGCACGCGCGGCCGTGGCCGTGGGCGTGGCCTGTGTCTTCATGGAAACCCATCCAGATCCGGATCGTGCCCCGTCTGACGGCCCCAACATGGTGCCCTTGAAAGCGTTCGAGCCGCTGGTGGCGGAGCTTTTGGCCTATGACGCCCTGACCAAGGCGCGCTTCGCCAAGGCGCGCGAGCCGGCCTTGGTCGACGTCTGACCGCCTTCGCCATGTCCGCCGCCTTTGATCTTTCTCAGCTTCAACACTTGCTCGACCATGCGAACGAGGCGCGGCTGATCTGTATCGG
>Ga0116226_10002046_pt1 | contig 17507 bp, 19 predicted proteins | sample S1TSphfallax_FD_89692 | JGI IMG/M metagenome (GOLD analysis project Ga0116226, IMG submission 89692) | Host-associated microbial communities from peat moss isolated from Minnesota, USA - S1T2_Fa - Sphagnum fallax MG | ecosystem: Host-associated > Plants > Peat moss > Unclassified | place: USA... | reverse complement strand
GTCTATGGCGACTCGCGTTTGCATCTTCGCGACGACTGGCCACGAACCCCGTCAGGCCCGGAAGGGAGCAGCGGTAGAGGCTTTAAGTCGGGCGCCGAAGTCCTGCTGGCGCGGGTCGCCTCCCATTACACTGGAGCCAATGAGCTACATCGTCCTAGCGCGCAAGTGGCGCCCCAAACGCTTCGCCGACATGGTGGGGCAGGAACATGTGTTGCGGGCGCTCGGTAATGCTCTCGACAGCGGCAAGGTGCACCATGCATTTCTGTTCACCGGTACGCGCGGCGTCGGCAAGACGACGGTGGCGCGAATTCTCGCGAAATCGCTGAACTGTGAGACCGGCGTCAGTGCGAACCCGTGCGGCGTTTGCGGCGCGTGTCGCGAGATCGACGATGGGCGTTTCGTCGATCTGATCGAGGTGGATGCGGCGTCCCGCACCAAGGTCGACGATACGCGTGAGTTGCTCGACAACGTGCAATACGCACCGTCCCGTGGGCGCTACAAGGTCTACCTCATCGACGAAGTGCACATGCTGTCGAATCATTCTTTCAACGCGTTGTTGAAGACGCTGGAGGAACCGCCCCCGCACGTCAAGTTTCTGCTTGCCACCACCGATCCGCAGAAGCTGCCGGTGACCGTGCTATCCCGCTGCCTGCAATTCAGCTTGAAGCGCCTGTCGGCCGCGCTGATCGGCGAGCGCCTCAAATTCATCGCCACGGAGGAAGGTCTCGCATTCGAAGCGGCGGCGGTGGCGCTGCTGGCGCGCGCCGCCGACGGCAGCATGCGCGATGCGTTGAGTTTGATGGATCAGCTGATCGCCTTCGCGGGCGGCGCGCTCACCGAGGTCAATACGCGGTCGATGCTCGGCACGATCGATCGCGCCCACGTGACGAGGATTCTCGATGCCCTCGCGCGGCAGGATGGTGCCCGACTGCTTGCGGAGGTCGCCGATCTCGACCGGGATGCTCCCGACTACGATCGGGCGCTGACGGAAATCGCCGCATTCCTGCAGCGCGTCGCCATCGTCCAGATCGTGCCCGACGCGGCAACCCAGGACGAAGAGTTCGATGCGGAGGCGCTCGCGAGCTTGGCCGGCATCCTGGCGCCCGAGGACGTGCAACTCTACTACCAGATCGCGCTCGGCGGTCGGCGCGATCTGGCGATGGCGCCCGAACCGCGCAGCGGATTCGAGATGACGCTGTTGCGAATGCTCGCGTTTCGTCCCGATGCGGACGCGAGCAGTACCTCGGCAGCGCGCCCCGCGCGGACGACGCTGGTGGCACCGACTGCGGTCGCTGCGCCCGTCGCCGTGCGCCCGAACGGTATCGATGCGTCCTCCTGGGCCGCCGTGGTGGAGGCGGCCAATCTGCTCGGCATGGTTCGGCAATTCGCGCTCAACTGTGTGCCCGCCGGTTTCGATGGTCAAACCTTGCGGCTGATGTTCGATGCCGGCGCTGCGCATCGGCGCACGCCCCAGATCGAGGAGAAACTCAGCCTGGGATTGTCGACCTATCTGGGTACGCCAATCCGTGTGCTTTATGAATCCGCCGATTCCGCACTGGTCACGCCGGCGCGCCGGCGTGCGATCGCAGAGCAGGACAAAGTGGTGCGGGCGTCGGCTGCTTTCGAGGAGGATGCAGCCGTCAAGGGTTTGCGAGAGCGCTTTGGTGCCGAGATCGATTCGGCATCGGTCAAGCCAACGAACTAGCTTTGAGGAGGGCGTAGCCATGATGAAAGGTGGATTGGGTAATCTGATGCGACAAGCGCAGCAGATGCAGGAGACGATGCAGAAAGCCCAGGCTGAGCTCGCGGGTCTCGAGGTCACCGGCGAGTCCGGCGCGGGTATGGTCAAGATCGTGCTGAACGGCAAGCATGAGGCCAAGTCGATCAAGATCGAGCCGAAGCTGCTCGGTGAGGACAAGGACATGCTCGAGGACCTGGTGGTCGCCGCGGTCAACGACGCGGTGCAGAAGCTGGCGGCCAGAACGTCGGAAAAATATGCGGGTTTGATGTCTGGACTCAACCTGCCCGCTGGTATGAAGCTGCCGTTCTGAGCGTCGCGTCGATGAAGTACACGCCGACGCTGGCCCGCTTGATCGATTCGCTGCGTTGTCTGCCCGGTGTGGGTCCGAAGTCGGCCCAGCGCATGGCGTTCTACCTTCTCGAGCGCGACCGTGACGGCGGTCGCTTGCTGGCGGCGGTGCTGGCGGAGGCACTCGAGACCGTGGGCCGGTGCAAACGGTGCCGCATGCTGACCGAGAGCGAGCTGTGCGTCACCTGCGCCTCCAACCAACGCAATGGCGCGGAGCTGTGCGTCGTCGAATCACCCGCCGATGTGGTCGCCATCGAACAATCGGGTGGCTTTCGCGGGCGCTATTTCGTGCTGATGGGCCATCTGTCACCGCTCGACGGCGTCGGTCCGGCCGAGCTTGGTTTGGATGAATTCGACGCGTTGCTCGGTGAGGGTGAGGTGCGCGAGGTCATTCTTGCCACCAACCCGACGGCCGAAGGGGAAGCCACCGCGCACTATCTGGGCGAACTCGCGCTGCGTCGAGGCCTCAAGGTGTCACGAATCGCTCACGGTGTTCCGGTGGGCGGCGAACTCGAGTACGTCGATGGCGGGACCCTCGCCCATGCGCTGGCCGGCCGTACGGCCGTTTTGTGACGATGCTGCGCCGCCCGCGCGTCATTCCTCCGTGCCTAAGGTGGCGACAGCTTCTCGTAGAGCCGCAGCAGGCGTCGATAGCTCTCGTAGCGCCTCGCTGAAATCCTGCCTTCGAGCACCGCGCTGCGAACGCTGCAACCGGGTTCGCCGAGATGGCGACAATCGTTGAAACGGCAGCTCGTGCCCGTGGCGTGGATCTCGATGAAGCCGCGCTCGGCCGCGCGCTGCAAGCTCGCGGGTGGCGCGAAATCCCGGACCCCCGGGGCGTCGACGATCGCGCCGCCACAGCCGAGACGATAACGTCGCGCCGTCGTGGTGGTATGCCGGCCCTCGGTGTCGCGGGTCAATTCGGCGGTCTGGGCTGCCGCCGCTGGCGTCAGCGCATTGACGAGAGAGGATTTGCCGACCCCCGATTGACCCACCAGCAGCGTGACGCTCCGCAGGGTGGCGGCACGCAGCCGTTCGATGCCGTCGCCGCTGCCCGTGGCGGTCTCCAAGCAGGTGAGTCCGAGTTCCTGGTAGGTATCGATCTCGGCGCGGATCCCGGCGAAATCGAGGTCGGACTTGTTCACCACCAACAGCGTGGGAATGTCCTTGAGCGCCGCGCCGGCCCAGTAGCGGTCGACCAGGAACCAATCGGCCACCGGCTCTGGGGCAACCACGATGCATAATCGGTCGAGATTCGCCGCGACCGGTTCGGCGCGGCCGCGAGAATCGATGCGCTCGATCAAATTGCGCCGCGGCTCGATCGATTCGATCGCCACATCCGGGTCGGACAGCGGGATAAATGAGACGCGGTCGCCGCAGACGATGCGCTGGCTGCGGCCCTTCAGCGAACAGCGGAGCGATTCGCCCCACCGGGCCGGGTCGTCCGGTTGCACCAGCACGCCGCGTCCGTAGCTCGCGAGGACGACGCCGTTGCCTACGCCTGCCACGGCATCCGGTCTGCTAACATGGTCTTTTTCAGCCGCTCGAAGATACGATGAAATCCCCCGACAACCTCATCTGGATCGATCTTGAAATGACGGGACTCAAACCCGAGTCAGACGTCATCATCGAAATTGCCACGATCGTAACCGACAAACACCTCGATGTGCTGGCCGAAGGGCCGGTATTGGCGGTTCGCCAGAGTGCTGCGACACTCGCGGGGATGGACGAGTGGAACCGCCGACAACATGGCAGCTCTGGGCTCGCAGACCGCGTGCTCAAGAGCCACGTGGACACGGCCGCCGCCGAGGCCGCCAGCTTGAAATTTCTCGAAGCCTGGGTTGAACCCGGTCGATCGCCGATGTGCGGCAACAGCATCTGTCAGGACCGGCGTTTCCTCGCGCGGCTCATGCCGACGCTCGAGAGCTTCTTTCACTATCGGAATCTCGATGTGAGCACGCTCAAGGAGTTGGCCCATCGCTGGGCGCCGCATATTGCCCAGTCTTTCCACAAGTCATCCAGTCACCTGGCGCTGGATGACGTGCGCGAATCGATCCGCGAGCTGAAGTTCTACCGCGAGCGATTCCTGCGAGTCTAGCCGATGGCCTCGCTCGCGATGAACATCCAGGTTTCGACCACGGTGTCTGGATTGAGTGACAGGCTGTCGATTCCCTGTTCGACCAACCAGCGCGCCAACTCGGGATGATCCGACGGGCCCTGACCGCAGATTCCCACGTACTTGCCCTGCGACTTGCAAGCCTTGATGGCCAGTCCCATCAGAGCCTTGACCGCGTCATCGCGCTCATCGAAGAGCTTCGCAATGACGGCCGAGTCGCGGTCGAGTCCGAGCGTGAGTTGTGTCATGTCATTGGAGCCGATCGAAAAACCGTCGAAGTACTCGAGGTAGCGATCCGCGAGGACGGCATTGGTCGGCAATTCGCACATCATGATGTGCTTGAGGCCGTTGTCACCGCGCTTCAAGCCGTTTTCGGCCAGTAAATCGGTGACTGTCTTCGCCTCGAGAAGGGTGCGCACGAAGGGCACCATGATCTGGACGTTGGTGAGTCCCATCTCATCGCGCACCCGCTTCAGGGCACGGCATTCGAGTTCGAAACAGGGTCGGAAGACCTTGTCGATGTAGCGCGAGGCGCCGCGAAAACCGAGCATCGGATTCTCTTCATGCGGCTCGTAGCGCTTGCCACCGATCAGGTTGGCATACTCATTGGATTTGAAATCCGACAGCCGCACGATCACCGGCTCGGGTGCGAACGCCGCGGCAATCTGTGCGATGCCCTCCGATAGTTTGTCGACATAGAAGCTCACCGGGTCGGCATAACCGGCGATTTGCTTCAAGATGGCGTCCTTGATCTCGGCGCTCTGGGTATCGAATTCCAACAGCGCCCGAGGGTGGACGCCGATCATCCGATTGATGATGAATTCCAAGCGCGCGAGACCGACTCCGCGGTGCGGAATGGCGGCGAAATCGAACGCGCGATCGGGATTGCCGACGTTCATCGTGATCTTCACCGGGATCGGCGGCAATGAATCGAGCTCGATGTTGCGCTCATCGAATTCCAGCATACCCTCGTACACATAGCCGGTGTCGCCCTCGGCGCAGGAGATCGTGACGGGCTGATTTTCCTCGATCGCCGTGGTCGCGGTGCCGCAGCCGACGACCGCCGGGATCCCGAGTTCGCGGGCGATGATTGCCGCATGGCAGGTGCGGCCGCCACGGTTGGTGACGATGGCGGATGCGCGTTTCATCACCGGCTCCCAATCCGGATCGGTCATGTCCGCCACCAGCACGTCACCCGCGCGGACGCGTGACATCTCTTTCGGATCCTTGATGATGCGGGCCGGGCCGGCACCAATGCGCTGGCCGATGCTGCGTCCGGTGACCAGCACGTTCGACCGGGCTTTCAACGTAAAACGCTGAATCGTGCGACCGGCCCGACTTTGTACGGTTTCCGGGCGGGCCTGCAAAATGTAAATTTTACCGGTGGAGCCATCCTTGCCCCACTCGATATCCATCGGTGCGCCGTAATGCTGCTCGATGATGAGTGCCTGTTTCGCCAGGTTGACGATATCTTCCTCGCTCAACGAGAAACGGTTGCGATCCTCGGCCGATACATCGACGGTGCGCACGCGCTCCGCCGACCCCTTGTCGGCGTAAACCATCTTGATCGCCTTGCCGCCGAGATTCTTGCGGACCACCGAACGCTTGCCGCTGCGCAGGGCGGGCTTGTACACGTAGTACTCGTCCGGGTTCACCGCTCCCTGCACCACGGTCTCACCCAGTCCATACGCGGACGTGATGAACACCACGTCGCGAAAGCCGGAATCCGTGTCGAGAGTAAACATAACGCCGGCGGCGCCCAAATCGCTGCGCACCATGTGTTGGACGCCCACCGACAAAGCCACCGCATTGTGATCAAAGTGGCTGTGCACTCGATAAGCGATGGCGCGATCGTTGAAAAGCGATGCGTAGACCTCATGCATGCACGAGAGCAAATGCTCCTCGCCGCGCACATTGAGGAAGGTTTCCTGTTGGCCGGCGAAGGATGCCTCGGGCAGGTCCTCCGCGGTCGCGGATGAGCGGACTGCAACGGCGAACTCGCTGCCGCTGCCCATCTTGCGATAGGCGGCGAGCACTTCGTCGTTGAGGCGCGCCGGAAACGGGGTTGCCAGCATCCAGCCGCGGATTTCCTTGCCGACCACGGCCAGTCGTTCCACGTCATCCACGTCGAGCGAAGCGAGTACGTCGCGGATTCGTTCGTCCAGTCGTCCCTGGGCGAGGAAATCCCGATAGGCCTGGGCCGTGGTCGCGAATCCGCCGGGAACCGACACTCCGAGGCTCGCGAGGCCCGAGATCATCTCGCCAATCGAGGCATTCTTGCCGCCGACGATCTCGACGTCCTTATTTTTCAGTTTTTCGAATGGAATGATGTATTCGTGCATAGCGGGTAGCTTGTCCGACGATGGGTTAAGTGAAACACTTCCGCGGCAAAGCCGGCCATGACCACAGGAGTCCGCGTGTTAAGACGAACCGTGTTTTTCGTTTCTGATCAAACGGGCATCACTGCGGAAACGATGGGTCACAGCCTCATGACGCAGTTTGACGGAATCGAATTTCGCCAAGTGACTGTGCCATTTATCTCCACCGTTGACAAGGCGGTCGAGGCCGTGCGGAAGATCGATCTCGTCGCCAACCAGGAAGGAGTCCGGCCGATCGTATTCAGCACGCTGGTCCAGGAGGATGTGCGCAACGTCGTACGCGGCAGCACGGGTTTTTTTCTTGACTTTTTCGATCCATTCCTCGCACCGTTGGAAAGTGAACTGAAGACCCAATCGCATCATCTGACCAGTCGAACGCATCGCATGGCGGATGGCCACGCCTATGCGATGCGCATCGATGCGACGAATTTTGCGCTGGCCAACGACGATGGTTCGGTGGTCCGCGATTACGAGCGTGCGGATATCATTTTGGTTGGCGTTTCCCGTTCGGGGAAAACTCCCACCTGCCTGTACCTTGCCATGCAATACGGAATTTTCGCGGCAAACTATCCGTTGACCGAGGAAGACCTCGAGTCGAGGAGTTTGCCCGCCGCGCTCGAACAACACACCAAGAAACTGTTCGGCCTCACGATCAAGCCGGATCGGCTGCAACAAATACGCAATGAGCGACGCCCGTCGAGCCGCTATTCATCATCCAACCAGGTGGCATTCGAGGTGCGAGCCGCCGAATCGCTGTTCGAGCGCACGGGAATACCCGTCATCGATGCGACGGAATGCTCAATCGAGGAGATCTCCAGTCGTATCCTCGATCGTACCGGGATCGAGCGTCGGCTCAGACCGTGAAACCGCGTGGTATAGTCGACGCATGATAGCGGACCAGTGGTGCGAAACATCGTGGAGGGCCCAGCCCGGCAGCTTCGTCGGACTGATGACGTTGTATGAAAGCAATTTCGTGCGGCTCCGCTGGCTGGTGCGCGACTTGCGTGGCATCACTGAAGGTCGCGTATCCACATCGGCGACGGATTGTGATCTGTATCTCACCCCGCTCGAGCTGTCCCGCTACACGACCGTTTTTCGTCTCACCTATGAATTCGGCGATGGGTCTGCCCCAGTTCGTGATCCGGATCTCGAAGTGTGCGTCTATCATGATGCCCGTCTCGCCGAGGTGCGCAGTTTCCGGGGCTTCCAGCGACATCCGCAGTTGGCGATGTTGACCGCGGGACTCAAGCGTGAACTGGATCAGCGCTGGAATCGAAATATGATGTTAAATAAATGGCTGGAATACTGCGCCGAGCAGGGACATCACTTCTAGCGGAAGGTCATCCGCCAGATCTCCCGCGCGCATCGAGTTCGAGGCGGGACATTGATAGATAAGCTGAGTTTTCTGAGGGTGGGTCCGGACGGGGGCAGCGTGAGCTCGGAAGAAGAGCGGCTCATGCAATTGTTCCAGAATCGCGCTGGCCTCAAGAAAGCCTATGCCGATTTGCAGGATGAGTTCCATTTGTTGCGCGATCGCCTGAAGCAACAAGAGGGTGCGACCATCCGGGTGCAGGAGCAACTCGACGCACTGGGTGAACTGCTCGCCGACCCGAATACCGGATTCAGCGCGCTCGTGTTCCACCAATTACGCGGTCTGTGGAAGACCTGTCACCAAAGTCTGTCGGCCTTTGCCGTCGACCTCACCCGGACCCAGGAGGCACGGGAGAGCGCGCGTTATCGCGCCGAATGCGATGCGGCCCGGCAATCGCGGCTCGACAATGTCGATCGCCGCCTGCATGTGGCGGCCGAGCGAGCCGATCTGCAGCGTCAGCATCTTGCAAGCGCGCAGCAGGAAATCAGCATGTTGACCGCGTTCTGGCACTATTTTGAGCGTCGGCGGCGCAATAAATCGTTGGAGGTGCTGCGCCAGGCTGTCGTCGAAGCCGATGCGCTGGTGGGTAACCTGCACGCCGAACGAAGCGCCATCGCCGGCGAAGGCGCCGACGAGTTTCCCGGCATTTCCCTGTCCGCCCGTCGCAACATCAATCTCGCCATCATCGGCTACGCGGAGCTTCTGTGCGAAACGGTGGATGCACATGGGCTGGCGGCTCGCGCCAAGGAGGCGGTGGCGCGTCGTGTTCACGAGATGAGCTTTGGCACCCGCGCGGAGTGCGAGGATTACATGCTGCGCGTTCAGAAGGCGCTGGCGGCCGTGGCCCGTCAGAAGCAGATCACGGCGCCGGTGAAGATCAAGATGGAGCGGCTGAGGGCCGTGTGTGAGTATCGCAACTCGGCCGACACGGTGCCGACGGCCGATTCGCTGATCAACGTGTCGACCGAATCCGACACCGTGAAGTGCGGCCCCGGCAATCCAGGCGCGGTATGGAACGTGCTGGCCGAGGACTATTGGGACCTCTACACGGTGCTGATGCGCTAGAGTTCGCGTCCAGGTGTCGCGTCCCGACGCGATTCCTCAGTGGGTGTCGATGCGTCGCGCCTGCATCTGTTTCGGCGGATGCGTCTCAGCCACGGCGAAGTCAGCCGCAATCTGTGAGGCCTCGTCTAAAATGATACCGGCCGCCGCGTCGTCCTTGATCTCATCGAGGGACTTCGCCGGCTTGACGCCGTGGGCTTCGCGCCAGACATTTTCACGCTCCAATCGATCGGCGTCCTGTCGTTTGCGTTCCGCCTCGCGGGTCTTCAAGTTGAGCGACAAGGTCTTCTGGGCACGAATCGCGTCGACCGCGGCAATGTCCTCGTGCAGATACTTGAAATCGGCGCTGTTCTGGGTGCGCTCGTCATGCAGCTTCTGCAAAATCGCGGTGACCGGCTTCAAGTCACCTTCGGGCTTGAACGCCGCCGGCTCGATGTGATCCCAGGGCAGGGCACGATCGCGTGTGCTTTCGCCCACCTCGTTGATGTCGATCAGCGAGGGGAGTGCGATGTCGGGCGTCACGCCGCGATCCTGGGTGCTCTCACCGGTAATCCGGTAGTACTTGCCAATCGTCACGTTGAGCTGGCCGAGTTCTGGCTTGCGCCCGAAGATGGTGTAATTGAGCGGGTGGGCGTTCTGAACCGTGCCCTTGCCGTAGGTGGTCTGGCCGATGATGAGCCCGCGTCCGTAATCCTGGATCGCGCCGGCAAAGATCTCCGACGCCGATGCGCTGAAACGGTCGACCAGCACGATCAGCGGGCCACTGTAGAAAATCGCCGGATCCGGATCGTCATCCACCTCGATACGTCCGGTCGTGTCGCGAAGCTGGACCACCGGACCGCGGTCGATGAAAAGTCCGGTCAGTGACTCCGCTTCGGGCAGATAGCCGCCGCCGTTGGCGCGCAGATCCATGATGAGGACTTCGGCGCCGTCCTTGCGCAGCTCCGTGATCAAGCGCTGCACGTCGCGCGTGGTGCTGCGATAGTCCTTCACCCCCGCGCGGCTCGCATCGTAATCCTGATAGAAGCTCGGTACCGTGATGATGCCGATCTTGATCTCGCGACCATTGCGGGTCACGGTGCGCATCGCCTTGTGAGATGCCTGGGCTTCGAGCGAGACCCGATTGCGGGTGAATTCGACGATCTTCTGTGGGGAGCCGGGAGCCGCGCCCGCGGGCAACAGCTGAAGACGGACCACGGTGCCGCCCGGACCGCGGATCTTCTGCACCACGTCATCGAGGCGCCAACCGATGACGTCGACCAGTTCGCCGGTTTTCCCTTCGCCCACCGCGGTGATGCGGTCGTTGGCGGTGAGCTTGCCGCTGACGGCCGCAGGTCCGCCGGCGATCACGTCGATCACCGTGACGTAATCGTCGGTCAATTGCAGCGAAGCGCCTATGCCCTCGTAGCTCAAACTCATTTGAATGTTGTATTCCTCGGAATTGCGCGCCGAGAAATAATTCGAGTGGGGGTCCAAGGACAATACGAAGGCATTCATGAACGCCTCGAACACGTCTTCCGGTTTGCTCTGATCCATGCGCTTCTCGACGTGCTCATAGCGCTTCGCAGGATGTCGGCCACCTCCGGCCACTGTTTCCCGGCGGTGACCAGCGACAGCGCATCGTTCTTGACGCGTTTGCGCCACAGTTCATTCATCTCCGCCGTGTTCGCCGGCCAGGGTTCTTTTTCGCGATCGAAGTTGAAGGTTTCGTCGATGTCGAAGTCAGGCTTCTTGTCGAGCAGCGAAATGGCGTAGTCCATCCTCTCGCGGTTGCGCTGCTGGTAGCGACGGAACATCACGAAGGCGGGCTCGACGTTGCCGGACTTGATCGCATCGTCGAGTTCGTATCGGTACTTTTCGAACTCCGCTATGTCGCTCGCGTAGAAATAACTGCGGCCGCCGTCGATCGCATCGAGATAACGGTCGAGGATCAAGCTCGAGAGCCGGTCATCGAGCGGTGCGCGTCGGTAGTGTTCGCGCGAGATGATCTCGCTCACTCGGCGTGCGACGTAGGTTTCCTGTTCGGTTGGCGCGAGTGCGACGGTGGTCGCCGTGATTGCCGCCGGGGGCGTCATCGCCGCGCCCAAGAGAACCGCCAGCCCGACCGCGCTCGCGCAGACGGCGACTCCTGTCATCCAGCGTCTGGCCCAAGGCCTGATTGTCATCACCTTTCGCGTTCTCCTGTAAACTTAAGGTTTGTCCGACCAAGTGTATACGAGCCTGAGCATATGCGTCCGTTCACCGTCTTGATCGGTATCGTCATGGGATCTGCCGCGTCGATCACGTTCGGTTTGGTCACCGTCTTGATCGTCTTCGGCATTCTGGCGGGTCGGCATCCCGACCTCATGCGTGAAGTTCCGCAGCTGGTGGTGAGCCTGGTGGCATTCGCTGGTCTGACCGCGGCTAGCGCCGGTAGTTTCGTGGGGCAGGCCAAACAGCGGTCGTGGCGCGGTTGGGCGCATCTGGCCACCGTCGTGTGTCTCGCCGGCGTGGTGCTGATGTTTTGGCCGCGAGGCGAGTGATGGCGTTGCCGCGCCTTGGCGCGCTCATCGGCATCGCGGCCTGGCTTGCCGCCTGTTCCAGTGGTCCGCATCGAGGCCCGCCGTCGACGGACGTCGAGGAGAATGGCTTTCGCAACGCGGTTCGCATGCTCGCGTCCGATGAGTTCGAGGGCCGTCGGCCCGGCACCCCGGGCGCCGATAAGACCGTCGACTACCTCGTGGCTCAGTTCCGCAGACTCGGTTTGAAGCCCGGTAACGGCGACTCCTATCTCCAGCAGGTCCCGATGGCCGAGGTGACTCCCGACGCCACCGCCGCGCTGTCGGTCGCCGGACGTGGCGGCGCGAAGACGCTGCTGTACGCCAAAGATATGGTCATCTGGACCCATCGGGAGGTCCCCGACGCCGGATTGCGTGGCAGCGAACTCGTATTCGTCGGCTACGGTATCGTGGCGCCCGAGTATGCATGGAACGACTACGCCGGCATCGACGTGCACGGCAAGACCGTGCTGGTCTTGGTCGGCGACCCCGGCTACGGCACCAAAGACCCCAGGGTGTTCCGTGGCAATGCCCTGACTTACTACGGTCTGCCCAAGTACAAGATCGACGAAGCGACACGCCAGGGTGCCGCCGGCGTGTTGTTGATTCACGATCCGGATGCGGCTTCCTATCCGTGGGCGGCCGTCGTGAATGCCGCCACGAGTCCTCAACTCGAACTCGCGGCCGCTGACGGAAATGCGGGGTGCGCGGCGATCGAGGGGTGGCTCACCCTCAAGGCGACGCGTACCGTCTTCAAACAGGCGGGAGCCGATTTCGACACGTTGACGCACGCTGCGGCGCGGCCGGGATTCAAGCCTGCGCTGCTCGGACTGCGAGTGGACGCGGCAGTGCACAATACCTTGCGAAGGTTCTCATCGCCGAACGTGGTCGGCGTGGTGCCCGGGCTGGACCGCAAGAAGGAATATGTCATCTACACGGCCCACTGGGATGGTCTCGGGCGGCAGGTCGCGGCAGCCGGCGACGCCGTTCTGCCCGGCGCCGAGGACGATGCGAGCGGCGTTGCCGGGCTCTTGATGCTGGCGCAATCCGTGAGCCGCACCCATCCTGCCGCGGACCGTTCGATTGCGTTCATCGCCTTCACGGGCTCTGAATCCGGCCTGTTGGGATCGACCTACTACGTCGCGCAGCCGCTGTTTCCGCTGCGAGAAACGGTTGCGGTGCTCAATCTCGACCTGTTGCACATCGGTGGACCCACTCGCGATGTGATGATTTATGGCTACGGGAACTCCGACCTGGAGGATGACTACCGCGAAGCGGCGCTGTTACAGGGCCGGGAGGTGCGCGCCGACTCCTACCCGGAACTCGGTCTGTATTACCGCTTGGATCAATTCAGCTTTGCGCGCAGCGGTGTGCCCGCGCTATACGCGTCGGCCGGCCTCGATGATTCGGCGCGAGGTCCCGCATGGGGTCAGCAGCAGTACCTCGACTACTTTGCAAATCGCTACCGTCAGCCGAGCGACAAGTACTCGGCCGATTGGGATGTCCGCGGCACACTGGATGACCTGCGTCTGTACTACGAGGTGGGCCTGCGTCTCGCGCACAGCCGTATCTTCCCGCGGTTCTTACCGACCAGCGAGTTCCGTTCGAGTCACCCGCCGTGGCAGGATACGCTTGCCGCGGCGGGCTCGCCTTAGCGCTTGCCGACCCGCTCCCAGTTCCTGCGACGGTCGAAGCTCCCTGACGAATTATAGGGATCCGTTCCGCGTTCCGGGCCGGATCTGTGACTCCCCGTGTCGTCTTCAAGGGCCAATCCGGCCTGCGCAAAGGTCCCGGATTTTCCGGGTTCCTTCGTGGTACGAGTGGTAGGTGGTCTTGTGGGCATTCGTTGAGTGGTGGTGGTCATCGTGCTTCCCTCTAATTGACAGAAAAAAACAGTCGAACTCTAAGTCAACGGCTGGATTTGATATTGTGGGTCGCCGTCCTTCGATGGTCCCAAAAGGCGGTCGTCGGCGAAACGCGGAGTCCTTAAAAGCGTGACGCACTGCACGACCGCCGCCTGGCGTGCGCTGCCTCAATCGCCGCATCGAGAAACTCTCGGGCACCGACAAACTGGGTGTCTCGCCCCTGGGTCACGCAGCCGATGGAGATGGCCACCCGTGCCCTTTCGGGGCCGATCAGATGTTCGGTCTCCTCGAAGGTGCTGACGATGCGGTCGCAGAGGCTGCGTGCTGTGGCGGCGTCGGTGGCGGGCAGCAAGATCACGAATTCCTCGCCTCCGAAGCGGCAGATCAAGTCGCTGGTGCGGGTCTGGCCGCGCAGCAAACGCGCAGCGGACTTAAGGATGCGATCGGCGGCCGTCTGCCCGAAGCGCTCGTTGATGGCCTGGAAATCGTCGAGATTCGCGAAGGCGATGCTGAGCGGCCACTGATGCGTCGAGGCGTTCTCGAACTCGCGCAGCAACACATGATCGAAGTACGCGCGTTGGTAGACGCCCGTGAGCGGATCGCGGCGCGTCTCTTCCTCCAGTTCGAGCGGCGGAGCACTCGGGCTTGCGGTGTTCGCGCGCACTGCCGCCAATTCTCGCAGCGAATTTAGGCTGCGCAGCATCAGCACGTCGCGCGCCTGTTCGACGATCACTTCCGGGTGCTGAGCGGCCAGCGACTCGGATTCGAACAAGGCTTCGGTCTCCGGAATCATGGCGCCGACGGTGGCGATTACTTGGCCAAAGGCCATCTTGTCGAGACCCAGACTGCGTTCGATATCAAGGGCCGTCTCGGCGAATTGCCGCTCCGCCCGATCGAGTAGGAACAGGTCCGCCACCGGTCCGGAGAGCGCGACGCAACGCTCGAAGATTCGCGCAGGATCGACGCTGAATTCCAAATCCAATTGGTGACTTCGACTGATGGCTTGATGCAACCGTTCGGGCAGATTCCACAGCCGCATCAGCCAACCTCCCACCTCGGCGTGGTCGGTTTGTAGACGCATCGACTCCATACGGGCGAGCGTTGCATGATCGCGCTGCGCTGCCTCGCTGTTGCGGTAGAGATCCGGCACCGCCTGATCCAGGGCGAGGATGCCCACGTCTTGCAGCAGCGCGGCCAGAAAAATCTCTTCTGAGAGGGGGTGGCGCAAGGCATCGGCGAGCGCGCGTGCGGACGTCGCCGCGAGCAGGGCACGGCGCCAGTAGCGAGGATGGTCGATGCCATTGGATGGGCTGCTGCGCAGACTCTTGACCAGCGAGAAGCAAAGAGCGAGCGTCAACGTTGCGTTGAGCCCGAGCACCACGAGCGCCTGCCGCAAATTGTCGCTCTTGCGGCGCTGCGCGTAGAGGGGCGAGTTGGCGATGCGCAGGATTTTCGTGGCGAGCGCCGAGTCGTGACTGAGCGCCTTCGCGACCTTCGCCAACTCGATATCCGGATCGCGGCTGATTTCAATGATCCGTATCGCGACGCCAGGAGGAGAGGGAAAGTTAACCACCGACCGGAGGTGCGCTTCTAACTCGGATTTCACCTGCTGCTCCGAACCGGGCCTCAATGCTTGGTCGAGGTATCGACCGGGGAGGCTTGAACTTGAGCGTCGCCGGGCAGGGCGGCGCGTTGCGATCGGTAGCGCGACGGGCCGCGCGGTGGTATCCGTCAGCCGCGCTTTGGTTGAGGCGAGCCGATGCGCCACCAAAGGCGTAGCACTTGGAACAACAAGCAGAGCGCGTAGGGGCCCAATACCACGGCCCAGGAGGCGATTGAACCCTGCATCAAGCCATCGAAGATGCTGTCATAGAGCCGCGGCAGACTCGCGCCTTCGTAACGCCCGAGAGCCGTCGCGCCGATGAAGAAAATCGCGATGGGGAGAAGTCCGAACCCCAAACCCAAGGCAGCGGCTGCGAGGGCAACTTGTTGCGACCAAACGCCGGTGAGGGCCAGTCGCTGGAAGATCGTCTTCAACGGCATGAGCGGGGAGTGTAAACCAATTCGCGCCGCAGGCGACGCCCAACTCTGTAGAATTCCAGGCGTGAAAGCGTGGACACCAAAAACGGTATACGAAGCGAGGCCTTGGGTATTGATCGGCGTGGGCGCGATCTTGACGATCGGCATGACCGGTTGGTCGCTCGCGGCAGGTTTTTGGACCGGGTGGCGTTCGTTGGCCTGTGTCGCTGGTGTGGCGCTGACGGTGGCGGGTGGCGTGCTGCTCCAGTTGCGCCTCGATTATCGTGCGCGCAGCAAGTGGGCCCGCGAGACCCGGCGTTGATGCGGACCGCGGTCATCGGTGCGGGCTACCTGGGTCGATTCCACGCGCAGAAATACGCGACTGTGCCGAATTCCGAGCTGGTCGGTATCGCTGATCCTGCACCCGCGGCGCGTGCAGCGCTCGGCGCCGAACTCGGAGTGGCCGCCTATGCCGACTATCGCGAGTTGCTGGGCCGAGTCGATGCGGTCAGCGTCGTGACGCCGACCCCGCTGCATTTCGCCGTTGCCCGGGAATTCCTGGAGGCCGGCGTCCATGTGCTGGTGGAAAAACCCATGACGGCGACGGTTCAAGAGGGGGTCGAACTGGTCGAAACGGCGCGTCGTAGCGGACGGATCTTGCAGGTGGGGCATCTCGAGCGGTTCAACGCTGCGGTGCAGGCGGTGCAGCCCCTCCTCGGCGTACCGCGCTTCATCGAGTCCGCGCGGTTGGCACCGTTCAAGCGGCGTGGCACCGAGGTCGATGTGGTGCTCGATTTGATGATTCACGACATCGACCTGATTTTGAGCATCGTTCGGTCTGCGGTGGTCTCGGTAGACGCCATCGGCAGCAGCGTATTTTCACAGGAGATCGACATCGCCAATGCGCGGCTGCGATTCGCGAACGGCTGTGTCGCCAATGCCACTGCGAGCCGCGTCAGTTTGAAGACCGAACGGCGGCTGCGACTCTTCCAGGACGATGCCTATGTGTCGGTGGACCTTCATCAAAAAGTGCTGACCGTGATCCGCAAGGGCGCCGAGATGGGCGAGGATGGCATGCCGCAAGTATCGATCGAAGAAACCAACTACGAGCAGGGTGATGCGCTGAAGAGTGAAATAGAGGCTTTTCTCGATGCGGCAGCCACCGGCACGACACCGGCGGTCAGCGGCGAGGAAGGTTTGTTGGCACTGCGTACGGCGGTGAGCATCACCGAGCAGGTCGCGAGTTCAATGCGGAAGTTTTCTTGAGGGCGAGTTCATGGCGACGGGCTGGGCGGGGGCGCCAGCGTGCTGCCGGGCCTGACGTCCGGCAATGCAGTGGGGGAGGCGGGCAGCGCGGTTTGTTCATCGGTGACGCGATCGACGAAAAATCGAGTTTCGGCGAAACACGCTGACGGCAAGCCGGGATGTTCCGTGTAGTGCAGCTGCACACGATGACCGACAGCCTTGTCGAGTTCGGCGGCGACCCTTGGATCGCGTACGCTAAAGTCCCACATCTGTGGTGAGCTGCCGGGACCCAAGTATTGACCACCCCCGTAGTAGAGCGCGATTTCACCCTCGTACGTTTTGCACAGCCAGCCCTTGCGCGCGAATTTCTGAAGGATACCGGCACGCTCGCCGTCGGAGTACGCCCACGACAAGCTCAAGTACGTCCAAAGTCCCACACCCACGAGCCCCAGAACGATGAGCAGCACGAACGCGCGCAACACGCGACGCGGCGCCCTGCGCCGCGAGAAAGAGCTGGGAACTTCGATGCGCGTCATGGCGGAGGAACCTTGAGAGTAAGCCGCGTGATTCATCAGCTTAGAGGGAATCCGGGGTGGCTTCAATGAACTCGTCTGCCCGGCGCGAGAGCACGTGCCGGACAGAATTCACGTCCTGGCGGCACGGATTAGGCCTTTAGGGCCGGAAGAGCGTAAACTGACCGTTCACTTGGGGCCGACCGGTTTCGACATGGGTTGCGAAACTTCAGGTGCGTACCGAGGTGCAGGTTACCTCGTAAAACTGACTTGCAAACTTATAGTTGCCAACGAAGACAACTACGCTCTAGC
>Ga0116226_10002045_pt1 | contig 17517 bp, 17 predicted proteins | sample S1TSphfallax_FD_89692 | JGI IMG/M metagenome (GOLD analysis project Ga0116226, IMG submission 89692) | Host-associated microbial communities from peat moss isolated from Minnesota, USA - S1T2_Fa - Sphagnum fallax MG | ecosystem: Host-associated > Plants > Peat moss > Unclassified | place: USA... | reverse complement strand
GGCGAAAATGCCAGGTTTTCGAGTAACGAAACTTAAGCCGTACATCTTGAGTCACGTGAGTATCGTAACGCAGAAAAACTGGTATTTGCAGCCAGCCAAAATGAGTTTTGACAGAGGTCTAATGTCTACTTAAAATATTATGCACTACCGCCCAAACGCCTTAAAATATCATCAAGCTGCTCCAGTGATTCATAGGCTATCTGAATTTCACCTGCTGACCCATTATCATTAATACTGACACGCAGCCCCAGATTTTCTGATAAGGTTTCTTCCAAAGCCAGAATATCGGGATCCTTGGGTTTATGCTGTTCGGAGTAATGCGTGGTATGCGAGACGATTTGCGTAACGGGTTTTTCTTTTGCGACTTTGGGTGGCTGGGGATTTTTCTGGCTACTGACCAGCTTTTCGGTCTGCCTGACATTCAGTCCTTTCGCAATCACCGCCTCGGCAATCTGTACAGGATTTTCTGCTCCAATCAACGCCCTTGCATGTCCCATCGTAATTTGATTTTTGCTGAATAATTCCTGTATCTCGCTTGGCAGGCTGAGCAAGCGAAGCAGGTTGGCGATGTGGCTTCGGCTTTTATGTACCGTACTGGCAATATTTTCCTGTGTGTAGCCAAAATCATCCATAAGACGCTGATACCCTGCCCCTTCTTCCAAAGGATGCAAATCTTCACGCTGCACATTTTCAATAATGGCAAGCTCCAATGCCTGTTCGTCGCTGATACTATTATTGATAATGACGGGAATTTCATCCAGTCCCGCAATACGGGCAGCTCGCCAGCGACGCTCTCCCGCAATAATTTCATATTGTTCATCAGCAATTTCGCGAACGAGTATGGGCTGCATCACACCATTTTTACGAATGGATTCCGAGAGTTCCTGTAACGCTGATTCCTGAAAATATTCGCGTGGCTGGTATTTGCCTGAGCGAATTTTACCCAGTGGTAGCGTGTTTTTTACCAGAGATAATGCGGGCTGTTCATTTGCATTCATTCCCGTTTCTTCGCTTTCTGACTGATGACTGTAACTATCTGACATCAGTGCGGAAAGCCCTTTACCTAATCCTCTTGCATTATTTTTTTTCATGTTATTTCCTTTTGTTTATCGTTATGCGGCTATGGTTTCCAGTTTTTCCCGCTTTAATATTTCTTTGGCGAGTTTCAGATAGGCTTGTGATCCCGTGCAGGCAAGATCATACAGCAACGCTGGTTTGCCATGTGAAGGAGCTTCTGAAATCCGTACATTACGCGGAATAACGGTTTGATAGACTTTATTTCCGAGAAACTCCCTTACATCGCTTTCAATCTGCGTTGTCAGGCTATTGCGACGATCATACATGGTGAGTACAATACCCTGAATGGAAAGTTTCGGGTTCATTTTACCCCTTACCAACTCTATGGTTTTCAGCAAGTGACTTAGCCCTTCCAACGCATAAAACTCGCATTGCAGGGGAATCAATACCGAATCCGCTGCAATGAGAGCATTAAGCGTGACTAACCCCAGGGAAGGCGGGCAATCCACCAGGATATAATCAAACGGGAGCATTTCACCTGCAAAGGCTTCTTTGAGTCGAAACTCCCTTTTTGGCATATTCACCAGTTCAATTTCCGCTCCTGAAAGGTCGATATTAGCAGCCACCAAAGACAATCCACGAATGGAAGTAGGCATAGCAGCTTCTGCAATTCCCACATCCCCAATCATGACATTATAAGAAGTAACACGGCGATCCACATTGGTAATTCCGAGTCCTGTGCTGGCATTGCCTTGTGGATCAAGATCCATCAATAGCACTTTGTGATCGGTTGCTGCCAGAGCAGTTGCGAGATTAACAGCAGTAGTGGTCTTCCCTACCCCGCCTTTTTGATTTACAATCGCAATAATTTTTGTGCTTTTTATTTTTCGGTTCATAAATTTGCCCTTTTTGCTAGCGTTACTTTGGGGGTGATATTCCTTATTTCAACGATATAACTTTCTGTTTCGACTTTACTGGGATGTAATTTTGCTTCAAATTCCCATTCTGTTTTTGCTTCTTCCAGTTCTTCTCTTACACTTCTTCCTTTTAATAAGAGTAAGGTTGTGGATTCCGAACGAAGGTTTTGGGTCAAGGTTAATAAGGTTTTGGTGGGAGCAAATGCCCTTGCCGTAACAATATCCACTTCACTTGCATCTAATTTTTCTACCCGTTTTGCTATTACGTTAGCTTTGCATTCCGTGACACGAATAGCCTCTTGTAAAAAAGTCGCTTTACGCAAATCGCTTTCTATAAGGGTTATAGGTTCAATCCCCATAATGGATAAAACAACACCAGGCAACCCTGCCCCACTCCCTAAGTCCATTATTTTTTTATCTTTATCTATATAGTCGATAAGTTGAGCCGAATCCAGAATATGCCTTGTCCAAATTACGGGCAAAGTAGCTTTGGAAACCAGATTAATTTTCTCCTGCCATTTTTTCAATAGCTCGACATAACTTTCCAGTCGTAAAAATGTTTCACGTGAAACATTTTGATGCTTTTTAAACTCGTCAAAAGAAAAATGCTCTGCCATATCAGGATGCCACACTGGATAAAACGGTTTTATTTTTGTGAGAATGCTTATTTTTGATATGCCCCAATAATACGGTGATAGAAGCGGGTGTAACTCCTGGTATTCGACTCGCCGCTCCCAACGTAGCGGGAGAATGATACTGCAATTTTTCCCTTATTTCATTGGAAAGTGATGCAATCGCTTTATAGTCAATATCTTTAGGGATAGCTAAAGACTCTTCCTGTTTGAAAGACAAAATATCAGCAGATTGTTTTTCCAAATACCCCGCATAGAGAGATTCAATCCTTAGATGATCAATCGCATAAGCAGGAACTGCCTTTAAATCTTGCCACATAGCATAGATATGTTCCAAGCCTATATGAGGATAAGATAATAATTCCAATGCGGAACGCTTTACACCGTCTTTATTTAAAGCAACACCGTGTTTTTCTGCTTCGTTAGGACTAATCATTTTACCCGCAAATAGGCTTTTGGCATCTTTAATCGCCTGCATTTTTTGTTTATGAAAATGTAACCGCTCTTGTAAAACACACCCTACTGCTATTCCCTTATCGGTCAACCTTACGTCCGCATTGTCTGCTCTTAGGCTTAAGCGATATTCGGAACGCGAGGTGAACATACGATAGGGTTCTGATGTTCCATGCGTTATGAGATCATCAATCATCACGCCAATATAGGCATCTGCCCTATCAAGGATAAATTCACCCTGTTTTTGTATGGCAGAAGCAGCATTAATACCCGCAATAATCCCCTGCCCGCCTGCTTCTTCATAGCCTGTTGTACCATTAATCTGCCCTGCAAAATACAAGCCTTTAATCTTTTTGGTCTCTAAGCTAGGTTTCAATTCCCGTGGATCAACATAGTCATACTCAATCGCATAGCCACACCGCAACATTGTGGCATGTTCCAATCCAGGAATCGTCTTTAATAACGCAAGCTGGACATCTTCAGGCAACGAAGTGGAAATCCCGTTAGGATAGACCGTATCATCATCCAGCCCTTCAGGTTCCAGAAAAATCTGATGTTTTTCGCGTGAGGCAAACCTGACCACCTTGTCTTCAATGGAAGGACAATAACGCGGTCCTCTTCCTTCAATCTGCCCTGAATACATAGGTGCACGATGGATATTTTCCTGAATAATGGCGTGAGTTTGCAAAGTAGTATGGGTAATAAAACAGTGAATCTGTGGTACTTCAATTTTTTCCACCAGATAGGAAAAAGGAACAGGGGGATTATCACCTGGTTGCGGAGTGAGAATATTCCAGTTAATGGTTTTTCCATCCAGCCGTGGCGGCGTTCCGGTTTTAAGTCTTCCGACCTGAAAGCCAGCCTGACGTAGCGTTTTGGAAAGCCCGAGTGATGGGGCTTCCCCTACCCTACCCGCTGGAATTTTTTTCTCTCCAATATGGATTAAGCCGCTTAAAAAAGTGCCAGTCGTCAACACTACTTTTTTGCAGGCAATTTCTTCACCCGCCCCGGTGATAACGCCCACTACTTCATTATCTTTTAAAATCAAATCTTCAACCGCAGCCGACTTAATATCCAGATATTCATATTCAGACAAAATATCCTGAACTGCTTTTTTGTATAATTTGCGATCAGCCTGTGCCCTAGGCCCATGCACCGCTGGCCCTTTACTGGCATTGAGCATTTTATAATGAATCCCTGAACGATCAATAGCCCTTCCCATCACACCGTCCAAAGCATCAATTTCCCTTACCAGTGTTCCTTTGGCAATACCACCAATAGCAGGGTTACAGGACATCTCCCCTACCGTATCTTTGTTATGGGTAATGAGTAGCGTATTTATCCCCATACGAGCCGAAGCTGCCGCCGCTTCCGTCCCCGCATGTCCACCACCAATTACAATTACGTCATATTGCTTTGTCATATTCATCCTAAAATGTTTCACGTGAAACTTTTTTACCCTTTATTATTCCTTCATACACCATTTAAAATAATTTGCAAATCATTGCTTTTTTCTGTTATAAGAAAAACATGAAAAACGCTAAACATCATACCAAATCACAAAACAATAAATCCATTCCTGGTAAATCACAAGGCTATTGGCTCTATGGTATTCATAGTGTGGAGGCTGCCTTACATAATAGTGAGCGGACTATCTATCGTATTATTGCTACAGAAGCTACCGCAAAAACCCTATTACCCTATTGTAATAACAGAAATATTACGCCTGTTATTGCAAGCCCTTCAGAGATAGTCGCATTATTGCCAACAGGAGCGGTGCATCAGGGGATTGCAGCCGAAGTGAAATTCCTCCCCGCAACTTCACTGGAAGAATATCTGTTTCAGACTCGTGATGCTAAAAAACCCTTGCTGGTACTGGATCAGGTAACGGATCCGCATAATGTCGGAGCGATGTTGCGAAGTGCAGCTGCCTTTGGAGCAGGAGCGGTGATTACCACCAAAGATAATGCCCCAACCGAATCTGCCACTATGGCGAAGGCTTCTTCAGGGGGGATTGAAATCGTGCCTTTTATCCATGTCACCAATCTGGTGCAGGCATTGAAAGCCTTGAAAACAGCGGGCTACTGGTGTATTGGACTGGACGGAGAAGCAAAGCAAACGCTTAAGCAAACCAAATTAGGTAATGATACTGCATTTATTTTAGGCGGTGAAGGGCAGGGGCTTCGGAGGCTTACGCTGGAACATTGTGATATGATAGTGAAATTGCCCATCTCTTCCCAAATGGAAAGCCTCAATGTTTCCAATGCCGCCGCCATTGCACTGTATGAGCTGGTATGTCGAAACTGAAAACTCCGCAAGATCGTTTTATCAATCGTGAATTATCCTGGCTGGCATTCAATGAACGTGTCCTGCATGAAGCGGAAAATCCTGAAATTCCCTTGCTGGAACGGGTAAATTTCCTTTCCATTTCGTCGCATAATCTGGATGAATTTATCATGGTGCGGGTAGCGGGGTTGATGGATCAGCAGCTTCATGATTCGGGGCATCTGAGTGAAGACGGCTTGACGGTGGAAGCCCAACTGACGCTTATTCATGAACGCATCAAACAGGTAACGCATAAGCAGCAAACGATCTGGGCTGAATTGCAGAATGAACTGGCAGCCCACCATATTCATATATTGGAGCTGAAATCGCTTAAATCCTCTGATATAAAATGGCTTAAATCCTATTTCAGGGAGCATATTTTTCCTGTACTTACCCCCATTGCGATTGATCCTGCACATCCGTTTCCGTTTTTACCGAGCCTGGGGCTGGCAAAGTTATTTTTACTGCATCATGAGGATAAAAAACAGGATCAGGTGGCGATTGTACCTTTCCCGCAAAAACTGCCCCGTTTCATTAGCCTGCCAGATAAGAGGCTAATCAAGCTGGAAGACATCATTGAGTTAAATTGGAAAATTCTGTTTCCCGCTTGCGAAAAACGCGATTCTACGCTGCTTAAAATCATAAGGGATTCCGATCTGGATATTGCAGACGAAGGGGATGATTTTGTCCGCTATTTTGAACGGGCAGTGAAAAAACGCAAACGCGGGCGGGTGATTCGGGTAAAAATCGTGCCTCCTGTTTCGGAAACCCTTATGCACTTTATCTGCTCGCATATGCAGGTAGAAAACCCGCAAATGGTTTCCGAACAATTAATGATTGGACTCTCAAGCCTGACGGAAATTTACCATCTGGCCTATCCTGAACTGAAAAATCCGCTTTATAATGTACGTTTCCCCGAGCGTATTTTAGATTATAACCACGATTATTTTGAAGCGATTAAAGCCAAGGATATTATCATTCATCATCCCTTTGAGAGTTTTGATGTGGTAGTGCAGTTTTTACGCCACGCTGCAAGGGATAAGGATGTGATTTCGATTAAGCAGACGCTTTATCGCACCAGTGCCGATTCTCCCATTGTGGAAGCATTGATTGAAGCAGCGGAAGCAGGCAAGTCGGTGACGGCAGTGGTCGAGTTAAAAGCACGTTTTGATGAAGAAGCAAATATCAAATGGGCGAGGGATCTGGAGCGGGCAGGGGCTCAGGTGGTGTACGGCTTTGTTCATTTGAAAACACATTGCAAAATGTCGCTGGTGACACGCAGGCAGGAAGATAATTTGCAGTCTTTTGTGCATTTTGGCACGGGGAATTACCATCCTGCTACTGCAAAAATCTATACGGATCTATCTTTTTTCACCTGTAATAAAACCATTTGCCACGATGCCGCCCTGATTTTTAATTTTCTAACAGGTTATGCCGAACCCAGGCACTTGAAAAAAATGGTGATTGCCCCTGCTAATATGCGAAATACGCTGCTTTCGCTAATTGAGCAGGAAATAGAAAATGCCAAAGCAGGCAAACACGCTGCCATCTGGGCGAAAATGAACGCCCTTGTTGATCCCAAGATGATAGATGCACTGTATAAAGCATCCCAGCATAATGTGAAAATTGAACTGATCGTGCGGGGTATTTGTTGCTTAAGACCCCAAGTGGAAGGATTATCCGAAAATATCAGGGTGAAAAGCCTGGTAGGCAGGTTTTTAGAGCATTCCCGTATTTATTGCTTTGCCAATGGACATGCAATGCCTTCCAAACATGCCAAAGTCTATATTGGCTCGGCAGACTGGATGCCACGCAATTTTGACTGGCGGGTAGAAGGCATGATGCCGATTGAAAACCGCACCGTCCATGCACAGGTGCTGGAGCAGATTATGGTAGCCAATATTAAGGATGAAGCGGGAAGCTGGTATTTGCAATCAGACGGCCAATATCACAAAGTCGCTTCCACCAAAAACAGCTTTTCCGCTCATGAATATTTCATGCACAATCCTTCACTCTCGGGTAGAGGTAAGGCATTGAAGAAAGGCAGGCGGGGGGTGGTGATAAAAAATAATCAGAAATCATGAGTCTTGCTATTTTCCTGTAATTTCCTCTCCATCTGCTCATGAAAAAACTGTATGATATTAGCGGCGGTTTCTTCTACTGAACGTCTGGTTACGTCAATCACAGGCCAGCGATGTTTGAGAAAAAGGCGTTTGGCTTCGTTAATTTCGGCAATAATATGTTCCATATCAACATATTCCGTATCTTCTTCCTGCTTAAGTGACTGTAGCCTTGTTTTGCGAATTTGAATCAGGCGATCAGGGCTGATGGTTAATCCTACTACAAACGGTTTTTTCAGTTCCTCCAGTTCAGCGGGCAGGGGACATCCTCCAACAAACGGTACGTTGGCAGCTTTGAAGCCTCTATGGGCGAGATAGACGCAGGTAGGGGACTTGGAGGTGCGGGAAACCCCTACGACCACAATATCGGCATCTTCCAAATCCCACGTTGCCTGCCCGTCATCATGTGCAAGGGTAAAATTCACCGCATTGACCCGAGAGAAATATTTTTCATCCAGCTCATGTTGCCTGCCTGGCAAGGCAGAGCTTTCAATCCCCAAATAGGTAGTCAACTCGGAAATAATCTGTGCCAATACGGGAATACAGGGGAGGGAAAGTTTGAGGCACTCGGCTTTAAGCGTATCCCGCAGATTCTTATCCACAATCGTGTACATCACCACGCCTGGATTTAGCTTGATGGAAGCGAGTACCTTATCCAACTGGTTTTTGGTACGCACCAACGGCCAGACATGCTCGGTTGCCTGTACGGCATCAAACTGGGCAATGGCAGCACGCGAAACACTGCTTACCGTTTCTCCTGTAGAATCCGAGACAAGATGTAAATGAAATTCTTTCATAGAGGATAGCTTACATGTGGATAGGCTGTGAATAAAGTGGATAAAAACAGGGATTAGCACAAAAGCCGTTTTTTATCCCCGTATCCTGTTTTATCATCCTTCCTGCTATCCACAAGTAGATAGTTTTGAAACATCGTTTGCTACGCATGGGGATAAGAGGAGAAAAAAGAGATATACCCATTATCCAAAGGTAACGAAATACCAGTTTTCTCAAACTATTAGCAGAGCTAAAAGCGTATTTTTACACAAGACCGAAATAAAAAGCGTCTTGTGGATAGAATAAGGGAAAAAGAGAGGATAATAAATAATCCCTGTAAAATCCCCCTCCTACTTACTACTACTTTAAAAAAGTTTAAAATATTTATTTTATTAAAGAGTTTAAGAATCTGAGAGTATGAGAGTATAAGTTTATTTTTCCAGATTCTTAGATTCTCATACTCTCATCACAGTAACAGAGAAATGTGAAGATTGTGTTAAAGTCTATCATTCACCCAGAATTCGCCTTTACCCTTGGTTAATAGTATGATATATTTTATCAAAATAAACACTATCGGGTTTCTTCACGTATGTCACAAGCGTTTGATGATTTGGTAAAAGATGTAAAAGTCTATGATGTCCCTGTCCCTACTGATATAGAGGGTGTAGAAGACAATAGCAAACTTGCTGCATTCAAATTCGCAGGCAACTGGTATGTTGGCGTAAAAGGTGAGGACGGGAAATTATCTGCCAATGTTGATAATTGGACGGTGATTCAGCCTTCTTACTTTTCAGATAAATTTTTCTATCATGGTGAAGAATTGGAAGAATCTTTAAATGAAAAAATTAGTATTATATTTAATTGGTTAGATATAAAAAGAGGGGCTGGAATATTACCAGAATCAGAAGTAATTGACACTTCCGTTATTGCATCAATAGCTGCAGCAAAAGAAGCGGAATATAGTGGACTTGGTGCGAATGAAAATAATGTAGTAGTACAGTTTATCAATGATAATACTATTACTCCTTTCCAAAATACCCAAGAGGAAATGTTACAAAGCCTTGAGCCAAGACAAAATGAAAATCAAGATGATATTGAAAAAAACCAGAAAATTGCATTGCTGGTTGAAACGGGTAATGCTTTTTCTGTATATGATCCCATGAACGATGCTGGAGAACGTGTATTTTATGTGGCAATCTCATCATCGGGCGAAACTCAAATTCGCAGGATAAAATATGGATTGAAAGAAACGAATGTTGCAGGACAATCCGAATTTTCTTCACAACCAGCCATAGCAGGCACTGAAACCGCAAATTTACCAGAAAATACCAATCAGGTTGAGCGGGGTGTAAAGCCTTATATTTCCGAAACTATTATTAATATGTCTGATGTAGTCAAAGAGATTGGTGATAAATTTATAAGAAATTCACCAGAAGCTACAGAGTATGTTAAAGAGCAAAATCAAAAATCTATTCAGTCTCTTATGAAAACTTTAGTAGAGGAATATGGTAGCAGACAATATGTTAAAAATGTGGTTCAAACAACAGTGGGTGAACGTGATCATATTGTTACCCACACCATGGGGGATGAAACAACAGGCAAAGCCATTGAAACGAATAAACTCTATCGTATTATGCGTGATTCTGATTACGTTCTTGATTCCGATGGAGATAAAGTTTTAGATACCAAAAAAGCGGATTACATCATTGTTAAAACGCACGAAAATTCTGAAAATGAGCTGATATTTTTTGAAGGTGGTACAGCAAATTGTAAGAAAATAAATTGCGGTACTTTTGTTAAGGCTGAATTACTAACTAAATTATATGACCTAGGCGTTTCAGTGGATACGCAGTTAGTAAATATTGGAAAAGAAGAACTGGCAGAAATTTATCAGGATAGAAAAATAGAAGAAGCTATTGGATATAAAGAATTACAAGCCAGAATGAATCGTGGCGAAAAGTTAGAATCCCGTCCTATCATGCAATATGCTGCGATTGCTTCCGAAACACCTGCTACCTTTTCTCTGACATTGGAGGATGATAGAATTAACGGAGATATATCAGAATTGCGTTACGGAGAATTATATAAAATCAAAGATGGTATATTTGTTCAAATTCACCAACCCCTTTATGAGGGAGCCAAACCTAGTTTTTCCAGTTATACAGTACAAAAATCTCATGAAATAGAACATTCAAAAACATCCTGTTTTCTTGAAGGTGAGTTTGAAACGCAGTTGATAAAATCTATTAAAGAAAATGGCGGCTCATTAACTTCAGCAAATAGCCATGAAATAAGGCTAATTGCAGATTGCCTTTTGGAAGATAAAAAAGCAAGCTATGAGTTGGATGCGTTGTTGGGTCTTGGTAAAGCTAAATTGCCTGATGAAATTATTGATAAGTTAGTAGTAAAAGCGAAAACCAAACAGGCTCCTTCGCAACCGCAACCCATTGAAGCAGATACTACTGAACCAGAGCCAAATCCAGATCCAGTGCAGCCTGCACCCACGACTCCTGCTTACAGCACTTACCAATCTTCCTCTCAGCAAACCTCTTCAAGAAGCGAGCCAGAAGGTGAAAATAAAAAAACTATAGGAATAATTGCTTTTGTTGCGGGTGCTGTAACGGGTCTTTGTGCTTTTTTGACAGGCTCAGAAAAAACAAATGAACAAGGCAAAAAAGTAGAAAAAAGCTGGGTTGAAAAAGTCGGTAAAGCTGCACTTGCAGGTGCAGTCGCCATAGGTACGGTGTTGACAGCCAATGAAGTATATAAGAGAGCTACGCAAGGTAATGAGGCTAAGGAAAAAGGGGGTTAGGATATTTATTGGCAAAAATACTATTTGACATAGCCATGCCAACTATGGCTTAACCTGTTCATGCAGCAATCCTATTTTCAAACCTATCTTTCAAACGCACAACACAAACGTAATCCCTTCTGGTTTATGCGGCAGGCTGGGCGTTATTTACCTGAATATCGTGCGTTAAGGGAAAAAGCGGGGAGTTTCCTGAATTTATGTTATAATCCTGAGCAGGCAGCAGAGGTGACATTACAACCCATCCAGCGTTTTAATATGGATGCAGCCATTATTTTTTCCGATATTCTGGTGATTCCAAACGCAATGGGAGTTGAGGTCAGGTTTGAAGAGGGAGAAGGGCCAAGAGTGCAAACGGTTCGCACCGCAGAATCTGTCCAAAAACTGAATAGTAATGTTATACCCTTCTTAAAACCCGTTTTTGAGGCACTTCGCATTACAAGAGAAAAGCTTTCACCTGAAAAATCCCTAATTGGATTTTGTGGCTCACCCTGGACGGTGGCGTGTTATATGGTAGAGGGCAAAGGCTCACGAGATTATGAGGGTGTACGAAGCTTTGCTGCTCAAAACCCGCAACTTTTTCAAAAACTGCTGGATAGGCTGGTAGAAGCCTCGGCACATTACCTCTGCGAACAGGTAAAAGCGGGTGCGGATATTGTGCAGGTGTTTGATTCGTGGGCGGGTGTGTTATCACCAGAGGAATTTCGTTGTTACGTTATAGAGCCTAACAGAAAGCTGGTAAAGGCTTTCAAGCAGCAGCATCCTGATATACCCGTAATAGGCTTTCCACGCAATGCAGGGTTTAATTATGGGGATTATGCCAGCGATGTAGCGGTAGATATTTTGGGTGTGGATACACAGACACCACTAGCAGAACTCCATCATTATGTGCAGGCGAAAACAGGCAAACAAGCAATATTACAAGGCAATCTGGATCCTGTTCTCCTTGCCAATGATAAACAGGGGGCAGTAGAGCAAACCAAAAGGATTTTAGAAAGCATGGAGGGTAAAAAATTCATTTTCAACCTTGGACATGGTATTTTAAAAACGACTCCCATAGAAAATGTCGAAGCGATTGTTAAACTCCTTACTTGACCTAGGGTTGCAAATTCATTAAACCGTCACATAATTATTTTGTTTGTAAGGAAAAATAGATTATGCCACGCGGTCAACTTATGCAAATGCCTGATGACGATACGATTATAAAGGAAATGGCAGCCCCCAAAGTGAAGCTGGTTACCCCCGCACATCAGCAACCAACTTTAAAAAACAGGGAAAAGATAAATACAAAATTTATGCTTTCCATGAGCCTGTTATTTATGGTGATTGCGTGCGGGCTTGCCCTGATTTTGAGCAATCATGCCACTTCGCCTGAAGTCGTTACGGCACAGGTGGAAACACCTGTAGTGGAAATACCCATAACTATTCCAGCCAAACCTGTGGATTTGCTTTCGATTCTGACAAAGGAATAATATCATGCTTTTAAAAAGACTTGCCTGTGTTTTGCTTATTATTTCCTGCTCCTCCGCTCTGGCAAAAACGGGAACGGATACAGACGATCAGACGATTGGTATGGTAACAGGCCCTAAAACGGGAACTTATATCGCTTTTGGCAAGGACATAGCCAAAGAAGCCGCCAAGGAAGATATTATCGTTAAAGTCTATGAATCCAAAGGCTCTGTTGATAATATCAAGCGTATTACCGGCTCTGAAAAAGTAAGCCTCGCTATTGTGCAATCGGATGTATTGGGGTTTTTAAGCCGTTCCAAAAGCGAAGAATCGCTGGAAGCTGCCCGCAAGCTAAGGCTGGTGGCTCCTTTTTACGATGAAGAAGTCCATATTCTGGCGAGTAAAGACATCAAAACCTTGCAGGATCTTAACGGCAAAAAAGTAGTGGTAGGGGATGAAGGCAGTGGCAGTATGATCACGGCAGTTAATATTTTCTCGATTATGGGCATCTCGCCTGCCAATATGTACCAGATTGATCCACCCAGAGGCGTTGTAGCGGTACTGGATAAAAAGGTCGATGCCATGATTTTTGTCGGGGGAAAACCTGTAAAAATGTTTAAAAACATGGAAGAAATCAAAAAACTCAATCAGGATGATTTAAGCAAGAAATTAAGTGAAGTGCATTTCCTTCCCCTAAATGATGAAAAATTACGCAAGGAATACAAAACGAGTGCCTTAACGCATAATGATTATAGTTACATTACCGAAGATGTCCCTACCATTTCCGTAACGGCTTTGCTGGTAACATATGATTATACCATGAAAAAAGATGCTTATTATAAGGCCCAGTGCAATGCCATGTCACGCCTTGCCATGATGCTGAATAAAAAACTGGATGATTTACGCGAAGAAGGGCATCCCAAATGGCAGGAAGTGGATATGAATGCTGAAGTAATTAACTGGAAACGCGACGAATGTACCCAGCATGTTATGATTGATACCCTGCCTCCTGATAAAAACCTGCAAAATGATTTGCTGAGTGTGGTAAGGAAACGATAATATTATGTACGATAAAAACAATATTTTCGCCCGTATTATTAGAAGCGAAATCCCCGCTAACAAAATCTATGAAGATGATAGCGTGCTTGCCATAGAAGACGTGGCTCCCGCTGCCCCGCTGCATATTCTGGTGATGCCCAGGGGAGAGTATATTTCCTTTCCCGATTTTATGGCAAAAGCGGAAAAAGACGAAGTACATCATTTTTTCTTAAAGCTGGCGGAAGTTGCCAAACAGGCAGGGGTTGCAGAAAGCGGTTATCGCCTGATTACCAACCACGGCAGTGACGCAGAACAAAGCGTTCCGCATTTTCATGTGCATATATTAGGCAAAAAACCATTGGGTAAATTGCTATAACGCTTCTACTACTTCAAAAACCGCCTGTGTCAACTGTGTAAGCTGATCTGACCCAATCGTAAAAGCAGGAGTGATATAAATGACATTTTCCAGCGGACGCAACCACACGCCTTTGGCAATAAATTGCTCCCTTAACATCTGACGATTCATTTTATCCCTTGCAAGCTGCACTACGCCTATGGCTCCTTTTACCCTCACCTCTTCTACAAACGGCAAGTGCCTGCAACGAGCCAGTTCCGCCTGCAACTGTATTTCAATTTGCTCTACCTGAGCCAGGCGAGGCTCCGTTTCAAACAGATCAAGGGAAGCATTAGCGGCTGCACAGGCAAGGGGGTTAGCCATATAGGTTGGGCCGTGCATGAGGGCATGTTCAGGATCATCATGCAAAAAGGCATCAAACACTTTTGCATTTGCGAGCGTGGCAGCCAGTGTGATCGTTCCTCCCGTTAAGGCTTTCCCCATACAGAATATATCAGGAGCAATCCCCGCTTCATGGCAGGCAAACATCGACCCCGTACGCCCAAACCCCGTGGCAATCTCATCGGCAATAAACAAAATATCGTATTTTTGGGTAATACGGTAAATTTCTGCGAGTACATCCGAAGAATGAAACTTCATGCCGCCTGCCCCTTGCACCAGAGGCTCAATAATCACACCCGCAATATTTTTATGTACCCCTTCGAGCAGACTATCCAGTTCGGCAAAACCATATTCATCACTGGGAATAGCAACCGAAAATTGCTTGACGGCGTAATGACGAAACGCCTTGTGCATGGAATCAGGATCCGAAACCGACATCGCTCCCGTAGTATCCCCATGATAGCCGTGATGAAAACATAAAAAACGGTTGCGGTTGGGAGCATTTTTATTCTGCCAGTATTGCAATGCCATTTTCAGTGCCACTTCCACCGCTACTGAACCTGAATCGGAAAAAAACACCTTTTCAAGTCCAGGGGGAGCGATATTTACCAGCCTTCCCGCCAGCTTTAATGCCTGTTCATGCACCATACCGCCAAACATGATGTGGGGCAAATGCTCCATTTGTGCGATAACTGCCTGCTCAATATGCGGGTGACGATAGCCGTGACAGGCAGTCCACCACGAAGCAATGCCATCGATCAGTTGCCTGCCATCTGCGAGCGTAATTAACGAGCCTTCCGCTCCTGCTACCAGCAGAGGAGGCTTTGCCGTTTGCATCTGGGTATAAGGCAGCCATATATGCTTAATATCGGGGTAAAAGTTCAAAGTGAATTACTTTTTATTTTTCTGTTCTTTTAATTCCTTGAAGCCTTCCGAATTATCCCATAGAGACTGGAAATTTGCTACATATTTTTTTGCCAGTTCGGGTGCATTGCCGATAATCACAATGCCTGCGGAGCTTTTGGCCTCATCATCAGCATCATGGATGGCAGCAATCGTGCCTAATATCAGGATATTATCGTCAATAATAATATAGTCCTGCAACTGGGCTTCTTTATCTTTTACATAATGCGGATTATGGCTCATAAGCTGTAAAAATCCCAATTCCGAATAGCCATTTTCATTGGTTTTTCTATCCAGAATAATCTCCACCTGCTTCCCCTGCCTTGCCATTTCATGCAGAGCAAGCGAAAGATCCTTGGAATAAAAATTATGGGTAATGACTTTAATGGAGGTTTTGGCATTTCTCACCGCATTCAGCAGCGTTTGTGAAAACTTGTCCGTTCCCGTAAAAGCCGTGGTGAACGTGACATTTCCCGCTGTTATGGGAGCGGTAGGGCAGTCATCCCCAAAGAGCGAAGCACTTGCACCAAGTGGCAGCAATACCCAAAAAGCCAGGAGATATAAAAATTGCATAATGTGTCCTTTTTAGTGCTTGTATTTTTGCAATAAAAAACTATTAGTGTAATATACAACCGATGTAAAGTTGATTTTGCAGGGCGAGGCAATTCAAATGAAGAATGGAAAAACAGGGTTAAAAAAGAAACCACCCACAACTACCCGAGGGAGTAGTGTGGATGGTTTCTCAGAGGATAAAAAGAATTAACCTAGGGGCTAATTCTCGGTCTCCTCTTGGGTCCGACATTTGTGGTCGTCACCCAGTATTGCCTCGCCACAGGCGGGGCAATAGATCAACGTGGGGAGTTCCCCGTCGTCAAAGGGTGATTCATAATCCTCTGGAAGCCTTGTGCTATCCTTATCCTCAATCATCAGCTCTATCCTCATTATGTTTTTTTAACATCTAACTTTGTGTTTTCTTATTAAAAGAAAAAAAAAGGTAAAATCACCTTAATAATATAATGCAAGCGAAAAATGCACCCTGTCACGCACTGTACGGAATTTTTTTCAATAATGCTCAGGGCAGCCTCATAGTTTTTTATTTTATCCATTTCTTATAACCTACTAATAAGTAAAGAAAATCCCCTCCACTCTTGCGGGGGAGGGTTAGGGTGGGGGGTATGAGCCTCTCCTCAATTTGTGGTATCTATGTATTACCCCCCACCAAATTGCAAATGCAATTTGGCTCCCCCGCAAGGGGGGAGCAGAGCTAGAGTCGCTTGTTTCACAATAGGTTGATAGAGTGAATTAAAGTATGAGGCTACCCTGCAATAATGCTTGATGTTTCTATAAAATTCCGCTTTATTGGTCTATACAGTATCAGGGTTTTTTCAAAAACCACCAACAACTTTAGCCATCGTAACAGGTTGATTATGATCACAAACGTAAAATATATTTTCCTGACTGCCCTGCGGGACTGGTTATTCTGGGCGATGCTGGCGGGCGTACTCGGGGCTTCGATTATTGCTCATCTGCTTGGCAGTACGGCAGCGGAACATGTGCAGGAAATGACGATTACCTATAGCAGCAATGCAGCCCGTGTTATGATTATTATGGGACTGATTATCTTTGCCTGTTTTCATGTAAGAAGTACCTTTGATACCCACGAGATTGATGTCTTCCTCTCCCGCCCCATTACCCGTCAGAATCTGGTGATTTCCTATTGGCTTGGCTTTGCCAATGTGGCGTTTCTCCATGCCCTTGCTACCGTTTTATTGCTGGCAGCCCAGGGCGTGATACATTGGGGGGGATTTATTATCTGGTCAATTTCCCTGCTTTTAGAATGCTGGCTTGCCGTTGCTATTGCCCTGTTTGCTGCCTTTACCCTTAGAAGTGCCGTAGGTTCGGTCTTGATCAGCATGGGAATTTACGTTATTTCCCGCATGATTGCCTATTTCATAGCTACGTCCCAATCGGGATTATTATTTGATAAAGCATGGATTAATTATGCCCTGATAGAATCCATCAAGGGTACTTCGGTAGTAGTGCCACGCCTTGACTTCTTCACCAAAAGCGAATGGCTGATAGAAGGCGTAAAACATAGCAGCGATATTAAACTGTTTGTGATACAGGCAGCTATTTTTATCCCGCTGCTTATTTTCGCTGCCATTGCCGATTTCAGACGCAAGCAGTTTTAGGTTTCAGATGTTGCCTAAGAACCTGCCAGCGAATCTTTTTTAACGCCTATTTTTGACAATTTTGGCTGCAAAACAAGGTATGATTCTTGAAATAGTACCACGTATCCTCTCGAATCACACCTTGTTTTTCGCACAAAATTCTCTAAAAATCC
>Ga0116226_10002044_pt1 | contig 17522 bp, 15 predicted proteins | sample S1TSphfallax_FD_89692 | JGI IMG/M metagenome (GOLD analysis project Ga0116226, IMG submission 89692) | Host-associated microbial communities from peat moss isolated from Minnesota, USA - S1T2_Fa - Sphagnum fallax MG | ecosystem: Host-associated > Plants > Peat moss > Unclassified | place: USA... | reverse complement strand
GTTGACGTGCGTGACGTACGTGTTGTAGCGGAAGTTGCGCCCCTCCCATCGGCCGCCGTCATAGCCGTTGCCGAAGTAGCCCGCGCCGTAGTTGATGCCGCCGTAAAAACCGACGGACGTCGCCCAATAGCCTTGGTTGAACGCGTAGAAGCCGTTGTGCCAGCCCCAGTAACCGGGCGTCCAGACATACCCGATCTGCGGCGGTTCGACCCACGCGCCCGGGACCCAGTAGTAGCCGTAGGGACCGTAACCCCAGTACCCGGGCTGCCAGATTTCGTTCGGTGCGGGAACGTCGGGCTGATCGTAGACCGGCAGCGGTGGCGGCGGCGCGTCGACTTGCTGATCCGAATACTCGTTGTCGGGCGGAGCGTTCTGATAGCTTTGTTGCTGCTGTCCGTTGCCGGCGCCGGCCATGTCGATCGCGACGATGCGATTGTTTTCATCCCAATTCACGTTCGCGCCGAGTGCTTCGGAAACGAAGCGCAGCGGAACGTAGGTGCTCGCGCCCACGATGAACGGCGCCACGTCGACGAGTTGTCCTTGGCCGTTGACGGTCGCCTGTGTCGAGCCGATGTGCAGCTCGATGTCGCGGCCGTTTCCGGTTGCGCTAATGGTGCCGTTGTCGTAGACGACGCTCGCACCGAGGTCCTCGAACACGCCGCGCAGCGGAACGAAGACGCGGCCGTCTTGGAGGATCGGCGCCGGTTCGAGATTGATTTGCGCGCCGTTGATGGTGATGCCGACGTCGCTGGTTTGCGCGCCGGCGGCGAGTGGGAGCGCGAACGCTCCGATCAGCAGCGCTGCCGCTGCCAGGACCCCTCGCGTATGGGATATCGGGTACATGATGATTCCTCTAATGATTGCGCTGTCGAGAGACACGGCGAGCTGCCGCAGCCTCTTCGAGAAAAGCAACGGACCGCGTACGAACGTCATACCCCCGCCGGTCCAATTCCCATCCCGTCTTAAGAAACTGCCGGTGCGCGGCCTGAACGGATCGTTCGGGCCGACGTCAAAGATGTGCGCATGAGCACTGCAACCGCATCACGCGCCTCCGACTGGTTCGCCGCCCACCGGGCGACGCTCGACGGCGCCCGCGACACGATCCGGACGCGTTCGTTCTGGAGCGCGTATCCCGAGGGCTTCAAGAGTTATGGCGAAGCCGCACCGGCCGAAGGCAAAGCCGCTTTCGAGGCGCGGCTCGGCAAGCCGTTCGTGATCGATCAGCCGGGCACGGGCGACCATGTCGCGACGGAGCGCTCGCCGTTCGGACTCGAACTCGGTGTTTCGTATCCCGTCTCGACCCCGGAACTGCTCGTCGGCGCGGCGCAAGCGGCGCTCGAGAGCTGGGGCTCGGCGAGTCTCGAGGCGCGCGCGGGCGTGCTGCTCGAAGCGCTGGCGCGCATCAACGCGGCCTCCGTCGAGATGGCGCACGCGACGATGCACACCACCGGCCAGCCGTTCATGATGGCGTTCCAAGCCGGCGGCCCGCACTCGCAAGATCGCGCGCTCGAAGCGATCGCCTACGCATACGAAGAGATGGCACGCGTGCCGGCCCAGGTGACGTGGGAGAAACCGCAAGGCAAAGGCGAGCCGCAGCGCATCGACAAGCGTTTCGCGATCGTCCCGCGCGGGATCGCGCTTTCGATCGGCTGCTCGACGTTTCCGAATTGGAACGGCTATCCGGGGATGTTCGCAAGTTTGATCACCGGTAACGTCGTGATCGTGAAGCCGCACGCGCAGGCGATCTTGCCGCTCGCGATCTCGATCGAGATCCTGCGCGCGGTGCTCTTCGAGGCCGACTTCGATCCGAACGCCGTGCAACTGGCCGTCGATACGCCCGACCGGTTGCTCGCCAAAGAGCTCGCGCTGCGGCCCGAGGTGACGATCGTCGATTACACGGGCGGCAACGCCTTCGGCGATTGGCTCGAGAAGAATGCCGGCGCGCTCGTCTACACGGAGAAAGCCGGCGTCAACGCCGCCGTCATCGACTCGACCGCCGATTTCAAGGGCATGACGCGCAACCTCGCGATGTCGGTGTCGTTGTATTCGGGGCAGATGTGCACGACGCCGCAGAATATCTTCGTCCCGCGCGGCGGCATCGAGACCGACGAGGGCCACAAGTCGTTCGATGAGGTCGTCGCGGGCCTCGGCGCCGCGCTCGACGGCCTGCTCGGCGTGCCGGAACGCGCCGTCGAATTGCTCGGCGCGATCGCGACCGATGCCACGCTCGAGCGGGTCGATGCGGAGAACGCGAAGCCGGGGGTGGTGCGTCCGAGCGTTGCGCTCGCGCATCCGGCGTTTCCGGGAGCGCGCATTCGCACGCCGCTCGTCGCCACGCTCGATACGGGCGACGTCGACCGCTACGACCGCGAGATGTTCGGCCCGATCGTCTACGTGATCGCCGTCGACTCGACGGAACAAGGCCTCGATCTCGCGACCAGCGAGGCGCAGCGCAAAGGCGCGATCACCGCGATCTTGCACGCGACCGATCCCGCCGTGATCGCGCTCGGCGAGAAGAAGGCCGCCGAAGGCTACGTGTCGCTCGGAATCAATCTGACGGGCTCGCTGCTGGTGAATCAGAGCGCGGCGTTCAGCGACTATCATGTCTCCGGCGGTAACCCGGCCGGGAACGCCTCGCTGACCGACGCGGCGTTCGTCGCCAACCGCTTCCGGATCGTCGAGACGCGCCGTCCGGCGACGGCCTAGTGACGGCTGACCTCACGGGCGACGCGCTCGCTGCGGCCTGCGCGAACGCGATGTTCGCGCGCGATCGTGCGGCGCAGAGCCTCGGGATGATCGTCGAGGAAGCACGCGAGGGCTACGCGCGCGTACGCATGCCGATTCGTGAGGACATGGTCAACGGCCACGCGATCGCCCACGGCGGAATGATCTTCACCCTCGCCGATACGGCGTTCGCGTACGCGTGCAATTCGCGCAACGTTCCCTACGTCGCGCTGCAAGTCTCGATCTCGTTCACCGCGCCCGGGCGCCTCGGCGAAACGCTGGTGGCCGAGGGTCAGGAAAATACCCTCGCCGGCCGCACGGGCGTCTACGACATCGCGGTGCGAACCGCGAGCGGAACGCCGGTCGCGCTCTTTCGCGGCACCTGCTATCGCATTCGCGGCACCGTGCTCGACGATCCGGTGCCCGTCCCGACCACCTGACGATGACCGCGAAGTCACGCTTCCAGCCCGCCTACGCCATCACGGCCGCGATTGCGTTCGCGCTCTTGATCTCGTCGGCGGCCGTGCGCAGCGCGCCCTCGATGATGATCCTGCCGCTCGAAAAAGAGTTCGGCTGGAGTGCCGCGACGATCTCCGCGGCGCTCGCGGTGAACATCGGACTCTTCGGTCTCGTCGGTCCGTTCGCGGCCGCGATCTTCGAGCGCTTCGGATTGCGGCGCACGATCGCGAGTGCATTTCTGCTGCTCTCGCTCGCAGCCGGGCTCTCGACGACGATGACCGCGCCGTGGCAACTGATGCTCTTCTGGGGACTGATGACGGGCCTCGGCACGGGCTGCGTCGGCCTCGTCGTCGGCGCGACGATCGTCAATCGCTGGTTCGAGAAACGTCGCGGCACCGTGATGGGGCTGCTCACCGCGAGTAACGCGACGGGGCAACTGATCTTCTTGCCGCTCTACGGCTTTCTCGTGAGCGGTCCCGGTTGGCGCGCGGAGGCGTTCGTGGTTTCCGGCGTGTGCGCGCTCTTGATCCCGGTGGCGTTCTTCGGGTTGCGCGAGTACCCGTCGGATATCGGCTTGCCGATGTACGGTGCCACCGCGGTTACGCCGCCGGTGCGCTCGATGGAGAATCCGTTCGGCCGCGCGTTCGGCGCGCTCGGCGAGGGTTTGCGCTCGCGCGATTTCTGGCTACTCGGCGGAACGTTCTTCATCTGCGGCGCGAGCACCAACGGACTCATCGGAACGCATCTCGTGCCGGCCTGCGGCGATCACGGCATCCCCGAAGTCCGCGCCGCCGGTCTGCTCGCGATGATGGGCGTCTTCGATCTGGTCGGAACCACCGCGTCGGGTTGGCTGACGGACCGGTATTCGAGCCGCGTGCTGCTCTTCTGGTACTACGGCCTGCGCGGGCTCTCGCTGATTTTCTTGCCGCAAGCGTTCGGCATCGCGGCGATCGGCCTACCGATCTTCGCCGTCTGGTACGGCCTCGACTGGATCGCAACCGTTCCCCCGACGCTGCGGCTCACGACGGATGCGTTCGGGCGCGAACGCTCCGCGATGATCTTCGGTTGGATCCTCGCCGGCCACCAACTCGGCGCCGCCTTCGCCGCCTTCGGCGCCGGCGTGATCCGCACGGTGACGCTCAGCTACGACGGTGCGTTCATCTCATCGGGCGTGCTCTGTCTGTGCGCATCGATTCTGGTGCTCTTCATCGGAAAAAAGCGATCGACCGGGGAGTTGTCAACGCCGCTCCCGGCTTGATGGTTCGGTCATAGAACGGTTAATAGCGGCCGAAGAGGCGCGTGCGGCCGTCGACGGCGGCGAGCGCGTCGGTGAGGCGATCGCCGTCGACGGCGCGGACCTCGAAGAAGAAGCGGTAGTGGAAGGGATCGACATGATTCGGGCGTGCGACGATGTTGCGCAAGTCGATGCGCCGATCGGCGAAGGCGCCGAGCGCGTCGCGCAGCGAGCCGGGACGGTGCGGGATCTCGATGCCGACGACGGCGCGGTCGCTGCGCGGCTCGGCCGCCACGAGCGCGAGCAGATAGAAGCGCGTGAAGTTCTGCTCGTCGTCTTGGATTTTGCGGCGCAACACGGTTGCGCCGTAGCGCTTCGCTGCGAAGGCCGGACCGATCGCGGCGATACTCGGATCGCCGACGCGCATCATCGCGGCCACGGCGCCCGCGGTATCATCGACGGCGGTGCGTCGCCAGGTCGGGTGCCGATCGGTGAAGCGGCGAACTTGTTCGAGCGCCACCGGATGCGAGCGCACCTCGACGATCCCGCTCTCGGTCGCGCCGGGTACGCCGATCAGACACATCTCGACGGCGATCGTGGTCTCATCGACGATGTGCAAGCCCGGCGTCTCCCAGAGCAGATCGTAGGACCGCGCGATCGCGCCGAAAATCGAGTTCTCCACCGGCAAGAGACCGGCGTCGACCGCGTGCCCCGCGGTCGCGGCGATGAGCGTGTCGAAGTCCGCATAGCCGATCGTCGTGCAGTCGGTGACGAGCGCTTGCGCGGCCTGATCGCTGAACGCGCCAGGCTCGCCCTGAAATCCGATCGTCGGCATCAGGGGTCGGCGTTCGCCGCCGCACCGAGCCGCATCGCGGCGAGAAAGGCGCGGAAGACGACGCGAAAGTCGTCGTTCGCGTAACGGATGGTCCGCCCGCCGATGCGTTCGACGCCCGGGATCAGCTCGGCGAAGTCGGCGTTGTGCGTGTAGACGAAATCGAGTTCGAGCACGATCGGCGGCGCGAACACGTACGGGCGCGCTGAGGCCAGCGTGCGGATCGCCGCGGTTGCACCGGCGCGAATACGCTCGCACGCGACGGCCGGCGAGAGCGTCTCGGTCGCATAGCGGCCGATGCCGTCTTTCACGACAACACCGGTGATCCAGGGAAGTTCGGCTTGCGTCTGCTCGATCGTGACGCGGTCGCCCGTGATCAAGACGACCGGCACGCCGGCGACACCGAGCAGCGCGGCGTTGAGGAGCGCTTCGCTGCACGCCTTGCCGTTGACGCGCACGGCGTAGAGCGTCTCGCTCGTGTAGGTGTGATCGAGTACGCCGTCGGCCGTGCCGTTGGCCGCGTGGTAGCCCGTGAAAAAGGCGGCATCGAACCCGGCGCCGCCTTGCGTCATCGAAAACGGCTTGCGGTTGCCGACGATCATGCGAACGTCGGCGGGCAACTCGTCCCAGAACAGATTGCGCATCTTCGAGTGCGAGTCGTTGACCAGCACCTCCGTCGCGCCGGCTTCGCGCGCGCCGTCGATCGCCGCGCGCACTTCGCGCGACATCAATACCTGCGAGCGCGGGTACTCGGTGGCGTTCGCCGGATCGACTTGCGCCCAGGTCGCGATACCCGCCGTGCCTTCCATATCGGCGGAGATGTAGAGCTTCATCGTCCCAGCGCGGCAAGCGCGGCGCGTGCATCGGCGATCCGCGAATCGTCTTTCGGCGCGACCGCGAGAAACCGCCGGTACGACGAGGCGGCATCGGCCGGGCGTTCCAGCGATCGCAGCAATTCCGCTTGCTCGAAGATCGCATCGGCGTCGTGCGGATTGCGCGCGATGCGGCCGTTGAGTTCCGCGAGCCGGCCGGTCGGGCCGCTGCCCGATTGCGGGATCGTCACGAGGTCGCCGGCGCCCGTCGGTCCCGGCGCAGGCGTCGCTTGCAAGTTCGTATCGCCGCCGTTCGCGCGCACGCCGGGGCCGAACGCGGTGCCCTCGGTCGAGAGCCCCGATTTCAGGAGCATGCCGACAAAGCCGAGGAAGAGAATCGCGACCACGGTCAAGATCGGAATCGCGATGCGCGCTGGAAGACCCATCGCGGGCATCTACGGCGGCCAAGTCGAAGATTCCGGTGCATGCTGCCGAGCGTCGCCGACCTCCAACTCCTCTTCGCCCAACTCAACTTTCTGCATTTCAACGGCGAGATACCGGCCCATCGGATCGCCTACAATAATCGGTTCGGGAACCTTGCCGGACGGATCACGTACAAGCCGCCGCTGATCGAACTTTCGCCGAAGCACCTGGCGGGAAAGCCGGACGAATTGCGCGAGACGCTCCTCCACGAAATGATCCACGCCTGGCTCTTCGCGCGCGGCGAGAACCCCGGCCACACCGGCGCCTTCAAGAAGAAGATGCGCGAGCTCGGCCTCAAGTCGATCTACCACGACCTCGGTACGGCGAAGCCGTTCAATGAATCGACGAAGCGCTTCATCTTGCGCTGCGAAAAATGCGCGATGGAAGCGCTGCGCAAACGCAAGCCGGGCCCGCACATCGTGTGCGCGCGCTGCCGCAAGCCGCTCACCGTCTTCGAGGTAACCGAAATGCGCGAAGTAACGACGAGCGTCGCCGCTCACCGGCGCGCATAACCATCCATCTTAGCCGCGGAAGATGTGTTTGGCCGCGAGGGCGACGGCGGCGAAGATGAGGCCGGCGGCGAGCAGGTTGATCAGTCGCGGTGAGGAGACGCGGCGGGCGATTGCGGGGGCGATCGAGCCGCCGGCGATGCCGCCGATGACGAGCGGCAGGGCGCTGAGCCAATCGACGTCGTGCGTGAGCGCTTGCGAGAGGATGCCGACGGGCGACGTGCACAGGATCGTGAAGCCGGAGGTCGCGGCGACGATGTGCGGCGGCATCCGGGCGGCGACGAGCAAGAGCGGCACGAGCACGAGCCCGGCGCCGATCCCGAACAGACTCGAGAAGATCCCCACCAGCACGCCGGCGGTGACCGCAACCGGCCAGCGATGTGCGAACGTTTTTTCGAACGGGTTGCGCTGGTTGCCGCCCCGCCGCCACAGGACGAGTGCGGCCAACAGCATGAGCGTCGTCCCGTAGGCGAGATCGAATCCCGTCGGAGAAAACCCGTGCACTGCGATCGCGCCGATCAGGCTGCCGGGAATCGCTCCGATGATGAGCGGCACCGCGAGCGCAAAGTCGACTCGTTTCTGGCGAATGTAGCCGATCGCCGACGCGCCCGTATTCGCGAAGACGAACACGAGCGACGTTCCGGCGAGCAGCGCGGGCGGTGTATTGAACGCAAGCCGCATCACCGGGATGACGACGAAGCCGCCGCCCAGGCCGATCAGCGAGCCGAAGATGCTCGCCGCAAAGCCGATGGCGAGCAGTTCGACGGCGTGGAGCGGCGTCACCGTGCGCTCGGCAAGCCGCCTGCCGCGACCGTATCGTGCGGCGCGGTGCTAATGGTCGGCGGCGACGAAGGCCTCGTGAACGATGCTCTGGTCGAGGATCTTCGAGGTATTTTCTTGACCCGGTTCGAGCCGCGAGATGATCTCGAAGTTGCGCAGCGGCAGCGTCTTGCCTTTGACCGACACCGGCTGTAATTCATTGACGATGAAGCGGTCCTTGACTTCCTCGTAGGTCGACTCGCTGATGATGATCTGGCCGCCTTTGGCGACGTTGTAGAGGCGTGCCGCCGTGTTCACGTTGTCGCCGATGACCGTGTAGTTCAAGCGCTCGGACGAACCGAGGTTGCCCATGACGACTTCGCCGGTGTTGAGGCCCATCCCGACGGTGAAGATTTTCTTGCCCTCGCCGGCCCAGGCGGTCGCCATCTCGAGGATCTTTTCTTGCTGTTCGAGCGCCGAGATGCAGGCTTTGTAGGCATCGTCGGGCGTCGGATTGGGTGCCGAGAAGACCGCCATGAGGCAGTCGCCGATGAACTTGTCGACGTAGCCGCCGTACTTGAAGACGAGCGCGCACATCTCTTCGAAGTACTCGTTGAGTTGACCGTAGATCTGCTCGGGTGTCATCTTCTCGGACATCGCGGTGAAGCCGCGGATATCGGAGTAGAAGATCGTGACCTTGACGCGTTTGCCTTGCAGATTGAGCGCGGCTTTGGGATCGTCGTTCTCGAGCATCTGCGTGACGAGTTCAGGCGAGACGTGCTTGCCGAACATCTCGCGAATCACGCGCTTGTCGGCGCCTTCGGTGACGATCCGGTAAAGCGCGACGAAGAGCGCGCTGAGCAACACCGCGGCGTCGACGTGGAGAAAGTTCATCCAGTGCAGGGTGTAGGTGTAGAGCCCGATCGAGAGCCCCGTATAGACGATCACGACGCACGCCGCGACCACGATCCCCGTGACCGGCTTGAGCTGCGTGACGACGAATCCGATCACGAGCGAGAGGAAGATGATCGAGAAGATGTCCAGCGCGGGCGGCACGCGCCGGATGAATTTGCCGGTCAGCAACTGATCCATCAGCCGGATGTTCGCGAACACGCCGGGATAGCGGCCGTTCGGCGTGACGATGAAGTCACCGAGACCCTGGGCGGTCGGTCCGATGACGACGATCTTGCCGTTTACGAAGTCGTGCAGATCGCTGTCGCTCATCTGAACGAAATCCGCCATCGAGGCCTGTTGCATCATCGGCGCGCTGTAGTTCTCGGTCCCTTCGCGAGCGGCCGGCCCGCCGTTGGTCGCCGCCATATCGATCGTGCCGTTCACCTTGAACGGCAGCATCGTGAACTGCCCCTCACCGTCGAGCGGGATCGTCCGATCCCCGAACTTCGCATGCCAATTGTCGATCGGCGAGATCGCCTGCCCGGTAAATTGCTCGACGGTCCGCGCCGAGAGGGCGTGATGCACCGTCTTGCCGGCGGTGATCGTGAAATATTGACCCACGAGCCAGCCGCCGGGGTTATCGACGCTGGTGAAGCCGATCGCGCGCGCGCTCGCGGCAAGGATCGGCGCCGGCGGCTGGGCGTAAAATACGCCGTTGCTCGTCGTGTTGACGACGTAGCCGAGGACGGTCGGCTGGGCTCGCAACCCGCGCGCGAAGGCTTCGTCTTGGGCCGGATTGTCCGCCGGGTCCGGGAACAGGATGTCGAAGGTCACGATCTTCGCGCCCGCTTTCGCAAGCCGGTCGAGCGTGTAGCCGTAGACGGTGCGCGGCCACGGGAACGTCCCGAGGCCCGGCGTCGGCTTTGCGTTCCGCGGCAGCAGCGCCGGCTCGTCGATGGCGAAGAAGCGAATGTCGGTGTCTTCGGTATCGTAGTCCGGCAGGTGCAAGAAGCCGAGCGCCGGTTGATCGATGAGCCAGAAGCGCCCCTCGTTCACGAGCACGTAGTCTTCGATGCGATTGACGGTGGTCAGCGTTGCCTTCGGCAGCGTGTACCCGAGGACGCCGAACGCGGCCGCGATCGCGGAGAGGCCCAAAGCAACGCCCAGCGTCTTGAGACGACGGATCTTGATCTTCAAGCGGACCCTCCTAGCGCACGGGCAGGCTCGCCGGTCGGCGAGCCGAGGTTAACTTTGGACGCGGCCGATGTAGCGGCGATCCCGGGTGTCGATCTTGATCTGATCGCCCGGATTCACGAACAGCGGAACTTGGACGGTTGCACCGGTTTCCAGCTTCGCCGGTTTCGTCGTGCCGGTCGCGGTATCACCTTTGAAGCCGGGGTCCGTCTCGACGACTTCGAGTTCGACGTGGGCCGGCAGGTCGACACCGATCGGGACGTCGTCGTGGAACTGGACCTGAATGCGCATACCGTCTTTGAGAAAATCGGCCGGGTCGCCGATCAGCTCTTTTTGCAGCGTGAAGTTCTCGAACGTCTCGCTGTCCATGAAATGGTAGCCCTCGTCGTCGTTGTAGAGCATGTTCATTTCACGGTTGTCGACGGTCGCGCGTTCGAGTTTTTCACCCGCGCGGAAGGTGCGCTCGACGGTCGCTCCGGTCTTCACGTTCTTGAGCCGCGTGCGGACGAATGCCGAGCCCTTGCCGGGCTTGACGTGCAAGAACTCGATCACGGTCCACAAGTTGTTATCGATGACGATCGTGACGCCGTTGCGAAAATCATTGGACGAAATCATGTCCGAACGCACTACGGCGCCCGAGGGACCGTATCATCCCGCCGGGCGTCTAGCCGTTCGTGGCGCCCGGCCGTTTCGAGAAGATGGGCAAGACGGTCTCGGTACCCGCGACGAGCCGTGCGAGATTTTCCCGGTGCGCGAATACGATGAACGCGGCGCTGACGAATCCGTAGATCAGGCCCGGCTCGCCGATCAAGAACCAAAGCGCGAACGGCATCGCGACGCTGGCCGCCATCGAGGCGACCGAGGCGAAGCCGGTCGCGATCAGTGCCGCGATCCAGATCAGGGTGAAGGTTGCCCCTGCCGGCCACGAGAGCGCCCACAGCGCGCCGAAGGCCGTCGCGACGCCCTTGCCGCCACGGCCGCGCAAGAAGGGCGAATAGCAGTGCCCGAGGATCGCCGCGAAGGCGACGATGCACGCGACGGACGTCACCGGCGCGGGTGACATCACGCGCTCGACGACGAGCACCGGAACGGCACCCTTCAAGCCATCGAGCAGGAGGACGGCGACGGCCCCCCGCTTCCCGAGCGTTCGCAGCGCATTCGCGGCACCGATGTTGCCGCTGCCCGCGCGCCGCACGTCGGTGTTATAGAACACCCGGCCGATGATGACGCCGAACGGGATCGAACCGATCAGAAAGGCCGGGATGCAGCCGAAGACGAGGACGATGGGACTCACGGTCACGACGCGTGCGATTCGCTACGCGAGCGCTCGCGGAATTCCATCGAGATCGGCACGCCCGCGAAATCGAAATTCGTGCGCAACACGTTCTCGATGAAGCGCCGGTACGACGGCTGCACGAGATCGGGATCGTTACAGTGGAAGACGAAGAGCGGCGGATGCACGGCGGGCTGCGAGCAGAAATAGATCCGCAGCGGTTTATCTTCTTTGATCGGCGCCGGATGCGCGAGCACCGCGTCGCGCACGACCGTGTTGAGCTGCGAGGTCGGAATGCGGCGGTCGAGATTCTCGGCGACCTTCATCACGACCGGCATCAGCGAACCCAGCCGCCGCTTCGTGAGCGCCGAGAGGAACGTCACGGGCGCGAACGTCGCGAACGTCAACTGCTCGTGAATGGCGTTTGCGAGTTCGCCCTGGCTGAACTCGCCCTGCTCGCGCACGAGGTCCCACTTGTTGCCGACGATGACGAGGCCCTTGCGCTCTTCGAGCGCGATGCCGGCGAGGCGCCGGTCCTGATTCGTCGGGCCTTTGAGCGCGTCGATCAGCAGGATCGCGATGTCGCAGCGCGCGATCGCCTTGAGCGAGCGCAGCGAGGAATAATACTCGATCGAGCCGTGATGCGTCGCCTTCTTGCGCACGCCGGCGGTATCGATGAGCCGGAAGGTATGTTCGTGGAAGCGGAAGATCGTGTCGATCGCATCGCGCGTCGTGCCGGGGACGTCGGAGACGATCGAGCGCTCTTCGCCGAGGAGCGCGTTGAGCAACGACGATTTCCCGACGTTGGGCTGGCCGATGAGCGCGAGCGAGAGTTCGGTTTCGACGTTCGATTCGTCGCTCGCGGCCGGCAATTTTTCGAAGATCTCATCGAGCAGTTCGCCGATCCCCTCGCCGTGGATCGCCGAGACCGGGAAGATCGTTCCGAAGCCCAGCGGCGCGAACTCCGCATAGGCGCTATTGAGCGCGCGCGGCGACTCGACTTTGTTGGCGACCAAGATGACGGGCTTGCGCGTGCGGCGCAGGATCGCGGCGACTTCGTCGTCGAGCGGCGAGCGGCCGGCGAGGCCGTCGACGACGAAGACGATGACGTCGGCGTCCCGGGCGGCGGACTCGGCTTGGAAGCGCGTCCCCGAGGCGATGGCGTCGCCGGGTTCGATCTCGGTCTCGATCCCGCCGGTGTCGACGAAGGTGAACGACCGCCCGCGCCAATCGGTGAGCGCGTAGAGGCGGTCGCGGGTGACACCGGGGGTATCCTCGACGATGGCGAGCCGCTGACCAATCAAGCGGTTGAAGAGCGCGCTCTTGCCGACGTTGGGGCGGCCGACGATGGCGACGGTCGCGGGGCGCAGGTGGCGGCGTTCGGCCGCGGCTTCCGGTTCGGTGAGCGTCACCGGTGGATCGGCCGAATGGGACATGCCTCTTCCTTCGGCGAACCGAGCGGGTCGCCATGTTCCGCCGTCTTTCCGCGATTTTGGGTCTCACCGGCCTGCTCGCGGCTGCCCCGACCGGTGCCCTCTACGTTACGACGCTGCCCACCGGGGCGGACGTCTGGATCGATGGTACCTATACGGGCCATAGTCCGCTCGTGCTCGACGCGCTCGCCGCGGGCCGACACACGGTGAGCCTCACCAAGACGGGCTGGGTGCCGCAAAATCTGGACGTCGCGATCGTCGCCGGTTCGACGGCGCTCTCGTCCGTCGAGTTGCAGCGTTCGGCCGGGCGCTTGCGCACCGAGACGGGGCTGATCGCGGTCCGCGGGATGACGATCAAATCGATGCAGATTGACGGCTTGCCGCTCGCGCCCGATAAGGCCGGCTTCTACGACGTGCGCGCAGGCTTGCACGTGATCGTCGCGATGACGACGGCCGGAAAAGTGACGCGCACGGTCACCGTCTATCCGGATATGCGGACGGACGTCGTGCTGCGCGACGACGACCCGCAAGCGCCGGCGGTCGTCGCGCCCGCAACCGACTACATTCCGGCCGCCGCGATCCGTATCGAAGCCGACCGCGTCGCGATCAAATTCGGCGGCCACGACGTCGAGGGACATCTCGGCTCGACCAGCTATCGCGTCGACGGCAAGGAGATGGATTTCGATTCGGCGCCCACCGTGATCGGCACGAAGCTCTTCCTGCCGCTCGCGCTGCTCACGCGCATCGCACCGGAGAAAGCGCAGTAACGTGGCGCGCATTTACATCGAGACCCACGGCTGCCAGATGAACGAAGCCGACTCGCAGTATCTGGCCCGGCGCGCCGAAGCGGCCGGCTTCGAGGTCGCCGAGCGGCCCGAAGACGCAGCGGTGCTCGTGCTCAACACCTGTACCGTGCGCGACAACGCGGAGACGCGCGCCTACGGCCGCATCAATCAGTGGAAGACGCTCAAACTGCGCGATCCGCGCGTGAAGGTCGTCGTTGCAGGCTGCCTGGCGGAACAAGATCGCGACCGCATGCAGACGCTCAGCCCGCACGTCGACGGTATCTTCGGCACCAAAGAACTCAAACGGCTCGGCGATCAGCTCGACGCCTGGCGCGGCGGTTTCGAACCGGCGGAAGATGACAACGATCCGACGCTCGACTTCGCGCTCGAAAAACCGCTCGGCGGCGACGGCGCGGGCGTCGCGGGACCCTACGACTCGCTGCGCGCGTTCGTCAACGTCCAGCGCGGCTGTTCGTATTACTGTACGTTTTGCATCGTGCCGCACGTGCGTGGTCGCTTCGACCATCGGCCGATGGGCGAGATCCTCGCCGAAGTGCGCGAGAAGACCGCAGCGGGCGCGCGCGAGATCATGCTCGTGGGGCAAACCGTCAACGCGTATAAGGAGCCGGCCACCGGCGCCGATTTCGCCGATCTGCTGCACGAGATCGCGGCGATCGAGCGCGTCGAGCGTATCGCATTCATCTCATCGCACCCCAAAGACTTGAACGAGAAACTCGCGATCGCGTGCGCCGCGATCCCGAAGATGAATCCACGCTTTCATCTCGCCTTGCAATCGGGCTCGAATCCGGTGCTGCGGCGCATGAACCGCAAGTACACGATCGAGCAGTTCCTCGAGCGCATCGCGACCTTCCGCGCGCACAATCCAGCCTGGGCGTTCACGACCGACCTCATCGTCGGCTTTCCCGGTGAAACGGAAGACGACTTCCAACGCACGCTCGATGTCTGCGCGACCGGACTCTTCGCGCAAGCGTATATGTTCGTCTATTCACCGCGCCGCGGAACGCCGGCGTCGCATTGGGAACAGATCCCGCCCGAGGTGTCGCGCGATCGGTTTGCCCGGTTGGTCGCGGTTCAAGACGCGCACGTTAGCGCGTACCACGCGCGCAAGATCGGTACGGTCGTGCGCGCGCTCATCCAAGGTCCCTCGCGTAAAGACCCGCTTCGTTTCTCTGCGAAATCGATCGACAACGTGACCGTCAACGCCGCGCTCGTCGAAGCGACACCGAATCTCGACGAACCGTGGATCGATGTCCGCATCGAACGCGCGCACGTCTGGGGTGTCTCGGGAACGCTGGTCGGCCGTGCGGCCCGATACGACGGTGCGGCACGCGCGATCGCGAGCGATCCGCTCACGATCGATCTGATCGCAACGCGATAAGGTGGACGTCATCGCGTGTGCGATCGATGTCATCCTGCGCGTGATACGTCGCCCTCGATCGTGATATTTTGTCGATCACGATTCTGCGAGAGAAGCGCGAAAAGGAGAATTCCTCGTACTTGTGTTTTCTTTGATGGTCGAGTAGACTCGGGACCTCGCAGATCTTCTTTGCGAGAGGCCCTTCGTCGCATTTCGTGCATCGTGGGGATTTGCGCGTTCTGAAAGGCAGTGTCTGTGGAGCGTTCTCGCCCGTCGCCTTTGGTCGGACTCGGAGTCGCGCTTACGCTGACCGCGCTCGCGGGATGCGGATCAAGTAACCCCTCGTCGCTGCCGCAGCGGGCCACGGCTTCGAGTTCGTCGGCGACGGTTACCACGAGCACCACGGCTGCGGTGACCTTTCCCGCGGTCACGTCGGGAGGGATCTCCGCGACGGCGCAGCTCCCGTCCGCGAGCGTCGCGACGGCAGTAACGGAGACCGCGTCGACGACGGAGTTCGCCGGTTTGCCGGCGCTCAGCGTGGCACGCAAGCCCGCGGCCCGCGGGGCCCTCGACAACACGGCAACGGCAACGATTCTCTATCTCGGCTTTACGACGACGTCGGCGGTCACGTTCCTCGGGACGCCGGCCGTGACGTTCACCTTGCCGGCGATTACGCCCGGACAATCGTACTATCTCGCGATTTACGACGCGGCGACGACGGCGTGGACGATTCCGGCGGCCGGTCCCGCGACGATCAGCGGCACGACCGTCAGCTTTCCGCTGACGGGTACGGGCACGACGACCATCTCACCGAACGCGCCGCTCTACGTCGCTCTGTATTCGACCGCGACCGCGAGCCCAAGCCCATCACCGAGCCCGAGCCCATCGCCGAGCCCGAGCCCATCGCCGAGCCCAAGCCCATCGCCGAGCCCGAGCCCATCGCCGAGTCCGTCGCCGATCCCGTCCGTGGGGCCGGTCGTGGCAACGCCCACGGCACTGACATTCGCGACCAGCGCCTCCACCGCGCAGACGTTCGCGGTCTCGGAGAGCGGCTACACGGGGGCGTTCAGCGCGGTGAGTTCGACCCCGGCCGTGGCAACCGTCGCCGCCGGCCAGACCGCCGGCACGTTCACGGTCACGCCGCTCGAGTCGGGGACGACGACGATCACGATAACGGGGGCGTCCGCCGGCGCCGCCGCGACGGTCTCGGTCAGCGTCGGCGCACCGATCACCGTTTCGTCCCTTAATCGCGGCAAGCACTAGGAGCAGCGTGATGACGAACGAGCAGAAGACCATGGCCGCGCGCTCAGCGAAGATCCTGATCCCACTTTGCGCGGCCGGTGCACTCATCGCGGGGTGCGGCGGCGGAGGCGGCGGGATGACCGCGACGCTCCCGCATCAGAACACGCCGGCCGGCACGTCACCTTCGAAGGGTGGCGGCGCGCAGACGACGGCGCTCCTGACGATCACGATTCCGGCGCGCGGCGCGCAACCGCTCAAGGCGAAGCGCCACGCCAAGTACATTTCACCCGCGAGCACCACGCTCGGCGTGACGATTGCGACCGCCGCACAACCGTCGCCGACGCCGACCTACTTCACGCTTCCGACACCGGGCCCGAGTCCGATCAGCACGACGCTTCCGGTCGGTGCGCCGGTCGGCACCGATACGGTGACGGCGAACGTCTACGATGCGCAGCCGGGACCATCGGCCTCGCCGAATCTGCTCTCCACGGGCAGCACCACGGCCACCATCGGTACCGGTTCGTCGCCGGTTGCGGTGCAGACGCTCGGTGTTGCCGCAGGCGTGATGCTTGCCGGGCCGAGCCCGAATCCCTCATCGGTGGAGTTCTTTCAGAATCACGGCGTCGCGCAGTCCGTCGCACTCACGGCGACGCCGATCGATGCCGACGGCTACGCGATCACGGGGACGCTCGCCCGTCCGGTTCCGCTCCAGACACCATCCGACGTTTCGGTTTCGCCCGCATCGCTCACGACCGGCGGCGCGACCGCGCTGACCGCGACGTATCCCGCGCTGCAAGCCGGGACGGGCGGCGTCGTTAGCGGCGGCCTTCCGCTAGACACGGCATCCGGATCGACCGACAATTACGCGATCCAGGCGACACAGTATCTCTTCGTCGTCACCATTATGACATCGAATAGTACATCGAACACCCTGTATGTCGTCGATCCGCTCACGCAGAGCCTCGTCGGCACATTCGCGCTGCCGTCGATGTATATTCTCAATCCGGCCCTGGTCGGCGTCGCCGGGTGTACCACGGGTGAGACCGCGGTCATCTCGGCCCCACAGGGATTTAGCGTGGAGGTCACTCTGCCGACACCCGGCTCCAGCGTCTCATCGGTCGCCGCCGTCGACCTCACGTCGACGATCGCGCCGCTCTCGCAACATTCCGCCGCAAACGCCACCACTTATCTCGCGGCCGATACGACGTGCGGCGTCTATTCCGCCGCCGATGCGACGCTCACGCGGTACAGCGGCTTCGGATCCGCGAATGGGGTCACCGCAACTGCGGTCAACACGGCCGGCGACAGCAACGTCACCTGGGCGCCGAACGACTCGATCGCGGTCGCCGGCTCGACGATCTACGCAACGAACGTCGCGAACGACAACGTCGGGACCGGCGGAGTGACCGTGCAGAGCGTTCCCGTGTCCGGCGGCTCGGTAACCAACGTTGGCACGATCGCCGGCAACGCTCAAGGGAGAGACGAAGGGCTCAGCGTCTCCGGCACGTCGG
>Ga0116226_10002043_pt1 | contig 17527 bp, 15 predicted proteins | sample S1TSphfallax_FD_89692 | JGI IMG/M metagenome (GOLD analysis project Ga0116226, IMG submission 89692) | Host-associated microbial communities from peat moss isolated from Minnesota, USA - S1T2_Fa - Sphagnum fallax MG | ecosystem: Host-associated > Plants > Peat moss > Unclassified | place: USA... | reverse complement strand
GATCTTCTCTTGGCCTAATGCCCTAGGTTCTTCTCCTTCAGAAGACGCCTCTAAATACACATAGAAATGAAAAGAGAGTCATTTTCAGAGCACAGAATGAAGTGTAATTCAACCTTGAGTTTCAACTATTTTAACTATTTTTCTATTCTTGCCAACAGAAGAAAAAACGTGGAAAACAGTCATGATGTTGGGTGATGCAATTTCCTAACCAAATAATTAGTAGGATGTCAATAATTTGTGGATGTTTATTCGGAATTTGAAACCAACCATTTATGTGATAAAAGACTTGGGTAACCATTCATCATGGTGAACTAATGTTTTCATGAGTTTTATTTTCATTTTACATTAAAAATATCCACAAAAGCAAGAGGATTTAGGGTGGACCTGCAATTTTCTTATTAAGGGAATGAGCTCAAGGTGAGATCAACGCTAGGATAACCAAACATGTAAATTGTTAATGAACAAGGGCTGAAATGCCCTTTTCCCCTAGGTTGGTGGTAAAAGGACTGTCAACCTAAGTTTTGATTTTGCTTTCATTTTAGATGACATGGTTATGAATGTTTTGCAACAAATGTTCCTTCATGGAAAAAAAAAAACTGATACTCTTCACCCTCCTTTATGAGAAAACTGCTCCTCCTTCCTTGAGTTCATTTTTTAATTTTAATTTTTCAAATAATTAACATTTATGAACAATTAAATAATTCCAAAATGAAAGAGAGGTCCAAAGACAAGGTTACTTGAAGGATAATATTATACATCTCAAATTTTCAATGTGTTTTATCTTATAAGCACCACAATATGTGTAATAGTTTCAAAAGAATCTCCATTACCCTAAAAATTCTCAATGATTCAACAAAGTTATACGTGAAGTCACCATGAATTGCATAGAGTGTCTCACACCCAAAAAAAAATTCACCCTGAGTTGTGGTCGTCCATAAAGTCACCGTGACTGACTGTAGGTGGTTTTGGAAGAAGAAGGGGATGAGAAAGGGATTAACTAGGCGGATCGCCTTTCACCACCTTAAAATACGTGCCCGGTCCAAAAAGTTGACAATTGCAACGTTTTGACTTTGGGAGGGGAGGGGAAATGTGTGTTGGGGCCGGCTTTTTGGGGATTTTGAGGGTGGGTGAGGGCATTTGGGGGCGGGGAGATCATGATTTTTTATTTTATTTTTCTTCGGGGTCTTGGGAGGGGGGGGTTTTGTAGGGGTCCAAATAGGTGGAGGAGGGGGAAGGGTTTGTTTTTTCTTATCCAGAGCAGGTGGGTTCAAGCCTCTAATATATATATTTTTATTTTATTTTATTTTATTTTTGGTTGGTGGAGGTTTAGGGGATACCTAGGGATACAAGTATTTGTCTCAACTTTTGAATTCTTTTCATGATTGGGTGGGGGTTCAAGTTTTATTTTTAGGGTTTAGGGAGTCTGGGGTTGGTGGAGCTTTTCGTTTGATGCCCTTGATATTACCATTTTTGCATAGTATCTTTAACATTTTTGCATGAATTAAATAAAAAAATTTGTCGAACTTTTTTTAAATCATTTATTATTTGTGCCAAAATTTTAAAAAATTTAGAAGCTCATTTGTCAAGATTTGAACTACAAACCTTTCATGACATTGATTTAAAACTAAAGTAATATAAAGACATTAAACTACTGCATAACAATGATAAAACTTTATTTATTATTTTATATAATCATACCTACCAAAAATTTCAAAGTAAAAAAATCAAGTGTCAAAATTATGATTTTAAACTTAAATAATTATTTGGCAGTTTGTTGTCAAAATGGCAAAGCTATTATGATATATAACTGGGAGGGATTCATTTCTATTTTTTTCCTCAATTTCATCTCACTTTAGAGTTTGAAATCTTCCATTCCAATTTGGAGTGTTTAGTGCCATGAAAGTTTTGTTTTTAAAGGTTGTTGCAAGTCCCATTTCATTATTCTTTTGGATGACCCATTCTAATTGCCACCTTTGGAGTTCATTATATTGGGTCTTGACTTGAACTCTTATAGTAACAATGAATTTTTTTTTTAGGGAATTGTAAAAGATGATTGGATTGCAATGTAGTTACAATCATGTGAACATTTGGGAATATTTCACATGGACAAAGTTGGAGGAAGAAAAAGAACAATAAATCAACCCCAATGTAGGTGTGCAAGATGTCCTAGGGACCATGCATGTTGGCTTTGGAATAACATTTGTTCATTTCATCATCTTCTACATGAAAAATGACAATGTGATTAAGTATGATGTTTTCATGTGGAATTGGAGCAAGAGTGCAATAAATGATGATGACATATTTATTACGTTTTGCCTCAATTTTGTAATTGTCGACGAGATCCAATGGCCCAAAGTTGTCCAAAAGCAATGGGTTATGGCTCTATAACTTTCACAATTCCATGATTACATTGCATTTATTGATGGGACCTTCATCAAATTTGTAAACCTTGGAACCTGTCCCATCAAAGATGGTTTAATGGGCGAAAAAAAAAAATTATTTACATGAACAACACAATCCTGGTGGATCACCATGGGTTGTGCATATATTTCCACCATAGGTATCCAAAATCATACTATGAATTTTAGGTTTTAAAGTTTTATGTTTAGGGTTTAATTTTAAGGTTTAAATATAGGTTTTACATTTTAATTGTACATTTTCAATTTAAGTTCATGTTTATGTCTAAGGTTTTAGGTTTCGGGTTTTAATTTAAGGTTTTATGTTTTAAGTTTAAATTTAGGGTTTTAGGTTAAGGTTTTAAATATAGTTTTAAGTTTAAGATTTAGGTCTTGAGATTTAGGTTTATGTTTAAGTTTCAATTTTAGGTTTATGTTTTAGGTTTAGGTTTTACGTTATAAGTTTTTTAAATTTTCCAAATTTGTTTTAATTAATTTATAGCAAAATCATGTAAATTTCCAAATTTGATTGGAATGGCCCATTAGAGGATTGGGACCCAAATAGGTTAATGAAACATTTTGATTCAACAAAAGAAAAGTATAATCATCTATTTAAAGGCGTTATATTACTAATAAACTTCTTACACATGCATCACCCAAACTTCACACTTGAAAGTATTAACCCTAATGCTTCTTCACTAAAATTTTAATTTCTTCTCAAGTTGTGAAGTTCATATAAGATGTTTTTAGAATTTTGTAAATAAATTACGTTATAATAATGATGAAAATTGTGATCTTTTCAAGTTGTAAAATGTTCTTCCATTGAACATGTAGATGGGCTAAATGGTATTTATACCATTTTACATTTTAAAAATGAATTTTCAAAATTAATAATAAAAAAATTGTTGTTAAATAAGGTTTTAAATCAATGTTTATAAAATTATTGGTGTAGTTTTACACAATGATAGAACTTCCAATATTCATGGGTTTAATATTTTTTTAATTTAAAACTCAAATTAACTACATGTGATTTGGAGAAATCTCAAAGTGAATGAGATCTTACATGTTACTTTTTATACAATGTGTAATCCTAATTTTCTCTAAAATTGTATACACCATACCATGCATATACCCAGTTATTAATAGCCTAACAAAAATTGTGACAAGCTTAAATTACAAATAGACAAAGTAATGTAAGACCTTATATTTCAAAAAGACTATAGGTAATAAAAGCAAATCCAAATCCACCAAAAAAGATTTTGACCACTTCTAAAAAATTAAAAAAAGTAATCCCAAATTAAGCTAAACTTAAGATAAGGTTTTCCCTTTCAAAAAGGAAAGACTACCTACTAATCATTTTTTATGGGGTGGATAGGGGTTTTTTGTTTTAAAGACTCATGTCCTATTTTGGCTATGCAAACCAAATTAGATAAAATGAAAAAAAACAAAATGAAAAAAATAGAAATAGGGAAATAGAAAGAAATATAAACAAAAATAAATAAAGTGAAGGAGAGAGATAGAGTGAAGTTTTGTAGTTGCTTGTGAGCACAAAGAAATAATGTTATAAATTCAAAGAAACAAATATAAAAAGAGACATTTAAAAATAGAATGAAAGGAGAAAGACAATGAGGGATGGAGAAAGAGATTGGAACACAATGAAGTTTTATAGCTTTGCATGCAAAAAGAGTCATAACGACACGCATTTACAAATTTTTGATTCAACAAGATGGCACCCAAATTGAAAGCACATCAAACCAAATGAAACAAATGGAAAGTAACTAATGGTTGCAAATGAAATAACCTCAATTGAAATTTGTACAAAATTTGTGCCCATTCAAAATTGGACAATGATGGCTTAACATAACAATGTGGCTCTACCGAGGGAATTGTTTCACACTACATAGAATGACATTAGAAAAGTCACTTTCTAAATCAAAAAAAGTTGGATAAACTAGGTCAATAGGTAGCAAGTACATCTTCAAAGTTTGAAGCTCAAATTCAAAGTGCATTTGGAGTGACTTCCTTTGGCTACCATTAGTGGCAAGGTGTTGGAGGTAGGACCTATGGTCAACTTTCATTCCCTCCAATGCATTCCAAGGAAGACTCTCACTTACAACCATAAATCATGCCTTATTTACTCAACAAAGACATCAAAACATTGAAGACATCAAAGGCAAATGAGGCAAAATGTGTTGCATAACAATATCAGTAAGTTAAAAAAGAAGACAACAAGCTTTTTTTTTCTCCTGAGTATAATTCTAGCTTTGGGTTTTTGGTATACATGAGTTCATAACATATGGGTGGAAGGTTTGTTTGACATGAAGGTATGAAGGAGGTTCTTGCAATATTGAAGTAATTTTCTTTCCATTAAGGTTTGCAGAAACTCATAAACTTGCAACAAAAAGTGAAAAGAAACCACACACACAACAATATATATTCCAAAATTGTAAAATTTTCTAAACAATCAAAAAAAAAAATTCATCTTAACAAGAGTGTGATACTATTGTGGCCATGGCTCTAAAGGCTTGCATTTCATTTGCAATTTGACATATTGTTTGAATCTAAAAATTGATGACCTATAAATGACAATAGTTTGTTGACCTTCCTTAAATGCTCAACCTCCTCCACATCTATTAATGCATTCATCAACCAACATTTTTCAAACATGCCACGTTTTCTTTCAAACATGTGATCTCTTTCAAGTGAATTTTATTGACATTCATACAAATCTAAAAACACTTCAAGCACTCTTTTAGCACTCAAATATACCTACTTTTTCAATGTTCAAAAAACAAATTCATCTCCTTTTACAACCACTTGCGGGTGAAAGCATATTATGGGGGGTGTCGATTTAAGCAAAAAAAATGTTTTTTTCTTGGGGTGCATTTTGGGGGCGATTTTTTCAAATTTCATCAAGCATCTTAATAAACATATAAAATAGATTTTCATATAAAGGCCTCTAACATAATTTGTGCCATCTTTCAAATGAAAATAATTTCTTGACAAAATGTTTCTTTTCAACCCAATTATGCTCATTTGAATGAAAAACTTGTGTAGACATTTTTTGTTAAATCAAATGAAATTTTTGAGTTGTAATTGAAATGGTATAATCAAGTCATATTCAATATATGACTAAGTATTTTATCAAGTTTTGCAATTATTTGAATCATTTAAAATATATTTTTTCACTTTGCGATATATTGTGACAACATTTATTTTCTCACAAATATATTCTTTAATCATTTAATATTAATAAAAAAATTAGTTTTGTTTTCGACAATTTCATTATTTGGCAATTGAACTAACTTACTTTGAGCATTTATGAAAACCTCTTTTAATATTAGATTGGTGAAAATTGAAATTTGCATAATTTTGAAGAAAATTATTTGTGACAACATTTTTGAGCCATCGTAATGTGTTTTCACCCTTCCAACCCTCCTTTTCAATTTTCAAACCCAATAATTCACACAAAAAATGCAAACATCTTAAAAGCCTATTTTTTGTTACAATCATTCCCAATGTCAAATGGTGCGCACCCCAAAAAAACATATATGGGGTGAAATCTATAAATGACCAAAATTAGTGCATTTTTAAATTTGGCCTCATCTTTTTTTCTTTTGTCACCTCTTCACCATGTGTTTTTTACAAAAATGAAGTTTTCACCCTTGTTTTTTCATACTTTACAAATAACATGATTAAAAAATCTTGTCCCTTCAATTAAATCTTGTATCAATTAATTCACATCGCATCAATGTGGTTGAACAATTGGTAGCATATCAAAGGGAAAACATATTCAAATTTGAAAGGTTTCTTACTTCAACCAAATTCATCACCATGTTTCACTTTTCATTTTCTTATATCAAGAGGGGAAAATGTCAACAATTACATCCTTCATGGATTGCCTAAACCTATAAATCATCTAAGGATATTTTTTCCCTTATGAAAAACACCAAAAAATATCTTTTATAAATTGCCTAAATCCACCCAAAAATATAAATAATCTAAAAATTGTTTATTTGATTTTCTCTCATCCCAATTTTTGTTGTTGGATCTAAAAAGGATCCCAACTAATGTTAATGTGCAAGTATCACAATTGACACATACTAGGTTAATCTTGGTATGTCCAATACAATGGATGCAAGAAACCAATGTTGGCCAATTATTGAAAAAACATTCAATTATTATCATGGTTATCAATAAGGTTATTAATAGTCTAATAATTGTTGATTTATTTTTAAATCAGAAAACAAACATACCCACTTGGTACATAGCAATTAAAGAACGGACAAGAGCCTTCTTGTTTAAGTATGGAATTTTCAATTTTTAATAACCTACTTGGGTGATTGGAATTTCATCCAATTAAGTTATGAATCCCAAAACTTTAAACATGTTTATGAACATGTCAGAGTACCACCACATACTTTGAAGTTAGAACAAAAATACTTTCAAATTTTTAATAATATGTATTATCTACTCTTGATTGCACATTCACATTCCTTGATATGAGACATTAGGTGACTTGAAATGTGGCATATACCAAATTTTATTGAAAAAAACTTTCATTATGTTTTCTTATATGCTCCTCTCTTGTCAATATGTCATTATTGACCTAAATGGTTTGCTAGCACATTATGTGCTTTGTGCTTTCTCTTGGCACCTAGCACCATGGACATTTCTAGCATCCACATTCTAATAAATTATTTATGAAAGAAGGTTGTTTGTTTGTTTTATTTTGTACTTATGAGATCCACCAAACCAAGATGCTTCATATTGAGTTTTTGGTCTCTTTGGAAAGCTCTCTAGGAGGATGGGTGCATTTGGCTTGGTTTCATGGCGTTTGGACTTGTGGTGTAGAAATTTTTGAATATGGAATGATTTTTTTACTCAAAATTAAAACAGATCATAGCTGAAAATTTTGGAAGAATTGGAATTTTCCTTTGATGTTGTTGAAAGATCTTGATGAGCAAGATTTAATGGAATTTATTTGGTTAGATTTGGATTTAGAATTTGGGAAATGTTGATTTTTAAATGATTTTTGCCACTAAAAATTCAAATAAATTCTAAAAGACCAGGTTTTGAAAGGAAAAATCAGTTGAGGACATGGTAACACTTGGACCAATGGCATAGGCCACACTAGTTTTATCCTTGAAAATAAGACCATGGATTAATAAAAAACTAAAAATTTAAAATAAGTTTTAATACTAAAATTTATTTACAAAATGAAACATTAATCTTTAAAACTTATTTTACCTACGTGCATAACAAGCTATTCTCAAGGTGGGTATTTGAGAACTAACCCTTATGCATAATAAAAAATTAGTAGATTAAAAAAATTGAACATTTATTACTTTGACAATGAAATTGATAACATGAATGTTTTTTTCAAAATAAATTGATATTGATAACTTGTCTGGTCCTAAAAAAATAACAAACTACCTAGGTGGTTATGAAAATAAAAGTTATAACAAGCCAACACTAGGGAGGAAATCATGATGGTTTTAATATGTAACTAATGTCAAGAGAATGATATAGATATAGTATAAAAAGATTAATTTCAATATGGATATGAGTATTGGATGATTTAGTTTTTTGAAAGTTTGATATTAGGGATATATGAACCTTGATTTGGTATGTCCTTATGACTCTTTTGAAAAATCCAAACATTCAAGCAAAATTGTATAGGGTTGATGAAACTGACATGTTGTCAACCCTATACAACTCCCAAAAGATTTGACTCCCTATACAATTCCCTTTTCATTCTCTCCTCATTACTTGATACAACTTTTCCCTTCCTTATTATTCATTCCTAAATAGTATTAACTTTTCATGCATGTGTAAGCAATCTTGAGGACTTGAATGAAACACCACAAAACTTGGCAAAACATGAGTAGCAAGCATTCTCTCCATCACACAAAGCTTAATTTATTATGTACACAAAAAATTTTAAACCTTAATCTCAAAATATATCTTAAATCTTGGTCACATTACATACCAAGTGGGTATGGTTTCTAATACCATGGTTCATACCAATGATGGTTGGGTCTAGGTTTTCAACTAGGTTCAAGTTTAGATTTGGATCTAAGAACCAGACCCAATAGACATTTGGATTTGGAACTAGCTTAAAATTGGACCTAGTGACTCTACATGAAATGGGACTCAACAAGTCTTAAAGAAGTTCAAAATAACACCCCAAACACATTGGCCCTAAATGAGAAACATATAGGGTAGAAAATGCCTATCACCAAACATTTAAAAGATTGGAGCCCTCTAGCACCTTGGGTGTTCTTTTTCTAGTCTTGATATCCAAAACAAAATTGTGCTCCATCTAGTTATGCACTTCTTGCCATTTGAATCGTTCAATTTGATAAATAAACAAAAACGTTATGATTTTTCTAGGTTAAAAACCTTTTTTCTCTAAATACAAATCTTATCAAACATTAAAACCATTGATGAATAAACACATGAACACCTATGGATGAGTAATGTGAACTTGACACATGTCAAGTTTTCATTTATAACCAAATTGGATGAATGTTAAAAATATTCAACTTCTTATTCAAAATGGTTCATCATACACCAACGGCTATGATCAAAACCTAAAAAAAAGGTTTTCAATCTACGGTCTTAGGAATGCAACAATTTATTAACTTTAAAATATTGAACATGTAACTTTAATTGAATGAGTAGCTAGAGGCGTTGTCATTTTATAGGTTCAAGGGTTTGGAATGTGGTGTCTTCTTTTCATTTCCAACCTCTCCAGAGTTCTCTCTCTTCCAAGCTCTGGAAAGTTGTCTAAAAAGCTCTTCTTGTCCTTCTTTGTGACCTTGCTCTAAAAACACCTCTTGCTAGTGTTGTATTGTAACCTTGTGTCATTTCAAAGGAAGAAGAACAACAACAATGCGCGAGATGCCGCGATTTTCTTGTGTGCATGCGAGAAGACACCAACGCGCATGATGTTCTTAGGTGCATGTGGAAAGACACTAGCGTGGTGCAGGAAAACACCAACATGTGCACGTGTGGAAAGAAACTAGCACAATGTTACACTAACATGTGTTTGTGTGAAGGAAAACACCAATGTGTGTGTGTGTGTATTTCTAACCGTGTTTCACTATTTTTGTGTGGCCTACTTTATTCCAACCTTGTTTTTGGCCTTGTTTCCAGCCTTTGGGTTGGTGGGTGTGTGTGTGTGGGTGTTTGTCATGCCTTATGTGTGTGTGTGTGTGTGTGTGCCCTACCTTGCCTTTTTTCCAACCTTATTTCCAACCTTTGGGTGGGTGAGTGTGTGTGTGTGTGTGCCTTGCCCTACCTTATTTCCAACCTACCCAAAACTTGCTACCTTGTTTCCAACTTACTATGTGTTACCATGTTTCCAAACTTGCTACCTTTGATCCTTTTGTTGTTATGGTCCCTTCTTCCAAGCACTTGATGTGATCCTTAAAAACTTACTCCTATGATCTCAAAAAACTTGGTTCTATCATATATTGTCATTTCCACCCATCTCCACCCATGTTATTTAGAGATTGGTTGATGCATTCATGGCAACAAATTTAGGCTCTTCATGTTTTCTTGTAAGTGTTTGCTACTCTCTTAATTGTTGCCTTCCTACCTAAGCTTCTTGCTCTCTTTGTTGTTGTTGTTACATTCTTACAGGAAGTTCATGCTCTCCTACAATAGTTGGTTGTTGCATTATTGCTACAACACATCTCCTACCCAACATCCAAACTTTTACCTTTGTTTTAACCTCCCTTTGCTCTAGTGTTGTATTGCCAAAATTCAAATTACTAAAAAGAGGCACATGGGTTAGCACATCAGTTGCAATCTACCTGTGTAGTTTATCTCTCGCTCCCCTCACATTTACAGGAAACTAAACACTATTGAAAATTGCTCTTTCTTGTCTTACAACCTACTTTTGGATCCTCATGATATTTGCATTAGTTGCTATAGTTGCTTACTATGTGGTCCTAGCTTCCTTCTCTTGCCTTCTGATTTCCCTTTTTTTTTCTACTTCTTGTTACATATTTATGTAGAATGCCCCAGTGTTGGTGTGGTGTGACATGAGACTTGGAATAGCCTACTATGGTTTTATCCTTCTTGTTCTCCTTGTAGGCAAGCTTGGTAGCAACAACATGTTGGCAATAGGGAACATTTGTAGAGTTTGGACTATTGCATTCTAGACTTCAATTGTTTCAACTATTAATTCTTGGTCACAATTGATTTCAACTTTTGGTTCTTGGGTAGGGTTGGCTTCAATTGATAGTTCTTAGGTAGGGTTAGCAAAGTAAACAACTTTAGCTTCCATGTTGGTTTCACTTGACTTGTGTACTCCTGTTGTAGCATGTTCATATCTAGGTTCGTAAACATAATATCATGTTGTTGATTGCACATAATCATCTCGGGTAGATTCACTTTCATTTTGCGAAATTATAACGATGTTGATTAGTTTTGTTGCAATTCTATCTTTGCCCCATTGGCTACCATCTACATCATTTGATATGTCCAGATTTGATTTTGATGTATACAATTCTTCAAGTTTACTTCGGTTATCCATTGCCCTAGGGTTTAAACGCCATATCCTTGTGGTTTTAAACCTTGCTTTGATGTTTTGCTTGGATAACGATTGATTGAATGCTCTATCCACCCAACCTACTAATGTAACCTTGTTTGGCTCTCTATGGTTGTTCTTGAACATGCTCTCATCTCTTTCCTTTCTAATTTGAATGGCTTAAAGCAATTGACATCCAAAGGCTATAGAGTGTGGGAAGTGTGGGATGGAAAGGTAATCATATCTAACCGTGCTTCATATGCTTGTTCAATCACTTCTAGAATAACATGTGATCCATGTTTGTCTAAAATTATAAGGTCTTTATTTTGTTGAAACAAACCTCCTTTTATTGATCAAATTTGTTTTTAAAAAATTCTTGAACAAATAACATGCCATCCATTATTTTTTTGCATTGCCATACAAGATCTTGGTTTATGTTGTTGAATGTAATCCTCTCTAATCCTTTCACCTTTGAAAATGTAGAAGCTAGGAAGGATGCCTCTAACTACATTTACTACACAAATGACTATTATCCATTCCATTAATAAAAAATGGCCATTTTGTAACTAGCCCCTATGATTAATTTTTAGTTGCAAGCTACATTTGCAACTAAAATCTTAATAGTCATGTTGAACAAGTTGCATTGACATTAGTTGCAAATGACAATTTGGATGAAAGAAAAAATCAACTAAATATGCCTTCATCCTTTGATTAGTCCTATACATGTTATCACTTGCAACTAGGTTGTGACTTTTTGGGTGAACAATTGGAACAAATTATGTGTTGTCACGTGTCCCAACTTTTAATAATTAAAAATATTTTTTCATTATTTTGAAATAATCTAAGCCGTTTAATTTTTATGTTTGGATGGTTTAAATTATGGCACGTGATGCAATAGAAATTTACCACATTGCATATTAATTGAATTTGTCCAAATTCAATTTAAATCAATATTTAGGTAAGTAGGTTCAACTAGGTACCTACCTACCTATATACCCACCTACCCATCTAAGTTAAACACCTATCTAAATAAAACCTATTTACCTTCCTAGACCAAATATCTATTTAGGTAGGTAGGTAGGTAAGTGAGGGAAATAGGTAGTTAGGTGTAAGTACATGAATATTTATATTTTATTTTGGGTTAAGTCATTTCTATTGGCTCATCCCATATGCCCTTGTTTAGATATTTTTCAAAAGAAGAATGAAAGCCAAAACATATGGGATAAACGTTTTTGTTGCAAGTAGTTTATAACTAATTTGTTTATAATTTAGTAAATAAGTGACAACTAACTACCTAACTAATTACCTAACTAATAAAATTATTAATTAATTAATTAATTAAATATAGAAAAATAAATTATTCACTATTAATTATAAATATTGAGTATTTTTTAATTAATAATATAATTAAAACCTAGCCTAGCCTCACTATTTTATTGTAATCATACCCATTTTTATTCTCATTTTTATAGTTAATAAGTATTTTTTCCTTTGAAAATAATTTATTAGATTTCCATTCTAACTACTATACTAATTATTATAAAATAATAAAACTGAAAATATAAATTCTATATGAATAATTGATTATAATCATTGACTAATTAATAAATATTAGTTAGAAATTAGGAATATAAAAACTTAAAGCTATATATTAATATTTTTAGGTAATTATTATAACATAATAATACTTCATAATTGATTACTTATAATAATAATAATAATAATAATAATAATAATGTAATTTGCAGTTAGCCTAGGTTAGCTATTTTTTATTATTACTACTATATTTATTATGTCACTTGTTAGAGCTATTATGATTTTTTTAAATTAATTTTTTAATAAACGAAAAATTAATTATTAATATGTAAATTAATCATTCGAAAATAATTAAATACTAATATAATAATATGTTAGATTTTTATTAATCATTTTTGTAATTATAATTATTTTTCCTATCATTATAATATCATCATCATCATTATTATGATCATTATGTAATAAAATACTATGATTTTACAATTTTAGTCAAAGATAATATTGAAATTTAGTTTTTTATTACATGTAATTAATATAAATATATATTATAATGTGAATATAAATAATAATAAATGTCGTTTGTAATAATTTTAAGAAGTATAATAAGATGGTTTGGATAAAGTTGTTATATGGCATAATATATTTAGTAAATATCTTACATAAAATTTTAATATACTTAGATATACACTAATTAATGTACCCATAAATATATTGAGACCATTTATGCTAATATTACTTGAATACACATATAATATGGTTGTTCATATACATTCAAAATATACATTTTCAAATCTTAATACATTTTTGTATGTTCATAGGGTTGCAACTAAATTGGTCACATTTGCAACTAATGGGACATAGATTGTTCTTTGTGGATGAAAACCAAACAAAACGTGGTTCACATGGAAGGATGAACACCAAAATAGTCACAAATTAGTTGTAATGTAGTCACAAATATAACCAACTTAAGAAATAGTTGCAAAAATGTCCAAATGCAGTTGTAAATAATTAATAGTCACATGTAATCGCATGTTTTGGTTAATTTCTACTAATGTTCCCTTGATTTTGGTATTGTGTTGTAAACTTGTTGTGATCCCCTTTTTGTAAGCACTCATGCACCATATTGCTTATTAGCCTAAATACCAATTTCATCACAATTCCATTTGTGGTCTAGAAGATAATTGTGTTTGTTGTATAGTGATTGCAAATTTTCATACAAAGAATCGCAAGCAACTAGGGTTAATCCTTGTGCCCTAGAAATATCCAATCCTTTAGCCAGGTAAATGGATATTTCAAGGTGCCTTTGTTTAAACTAGTGCCACCGTGAGGTTCTAGGGATGCCATTTTTTAATTGTGTTGCACTGGTTTGTGTTAATTCTGCCACTTTGATTTTCAATTTATGTAAGGAGATTGACAAGCCACATTCTTGCATTCCAAATATTGATTCAACAACTATTGCGTCTTCATCAATTGATAAGACTCCAGGTGGGCCACGTTTTCTTAATGTAGTTGTACTAGTGAGATGGTCTAATAGGATTGTCAAAAGTATGTTCCAATACTGATTTGCTTTTCTCAACAACATAAACCTTTTTTCAATTGCATCCATGGCCTTTTCTAAGTCTTCAGTTCTCCAATTGCCTCTTAGATTAATTAGTTGTTTAGTAACCCTTGCTGACTTTTATCGTGGTTATGATTCAAATTGAGGAGGGATGGTTTTTTTGTTAAGTGTTAGCTAATCCAACACACTACTCCTCCTCCTTCGTGGTACATTGCAGTTCATGGTTGGTTGGACCCCCAAGGACCAAGCTTCCACCAAATTGGAAGTTTTCATGCATTACTGACAAGAAATATGCCTCCATTCTTCTTGAAATCACACCATGAATACAATAATTTAGTTAGTTCAAGGTAAGTAACTTGTGCATATTGTTCCTTTTTTCCAACATTTGCAATGAAATGGAAGTAGTTTTCAAAATCTAACCAAACCAAGTTGTCATTCTTGGTTTCTATGCAGGCAATTGGAATGAATCTTTGGCTATGCAACTTTGCTACTACCCATTGCTTGTGATTTCCCTTTTTCCTTCAAACCAAAAGACTTTTCATAGATTTAACTACCCAATGATAATATATATATATTTGTTAAATTTTTCGATGTAAACTTTATTTATATATGAAAATATGGTTTCATCCATGTAGGATCTATTTCTAAATCTGCAATCTTTTTTTTTACTTTCATTAGATGAAGCACAATTTTGTTGGCCTTAATATCTTTCTTTACTTTTACTTCTTGAATTGTTGTTTTGTTATAACTAATTTGCCTTCCATACAACAAAGACCTTAACCTTATAGCACTAGGAACCAAAAACTCAAAAAAACTTTGTAATTATTGTTCAACATGCTTTGTAGTTTTGGACATGTTTTCAAGTGTTGGCATGGTAGGGTGGACCAGTTTTGGTGTCACAAGGGTATTTTTCTTGTAGTGGGTGTGATTGTAAGTGTTATATATTATTACAAATGTTGGGTTTAGTTAATAGGGATTCATTTTCAAATAACAAATTTTAATATTTTCATGGTGCAATTTTTTTAAATGCAAAAAACATAAAATCCCAAGAACTAAGGACTTTTGAAATTGAAAAATTGGGGTGTAATGCCAACTCCGATTAGGCTAATGGACTTTAATTTGGTTCAATGATGGATTTAGAACTTGTTTAGGGAATTGGTTTCAAAGTGGAAATGTATTAATAACAACAATGCAAAAAAAAATTGCATCAAATGAATTGAAGGTATTACATTATGGACTTTTGACTATTGAAAAAACACACCCTATTTTTAAAAGTCCATAGCATTCAAAAACAAAGTTGTTTTGAATTTAAATTTTGCAAACTTATACAAATCACTAGCCTTTACAATGCACAAATCACATATGGGAAAAAATTGTTGAAAATGGATAGATATCATTTTGTCATCATCATGTGTCAACACTAGGCACACTGTAAAGCCTATAAAATGGACTTTGGGCCAAGTTTTTTTTTTGTCGAATTTTGGTCCATCCAACCATGCCAAGACCCTTTCTCTCTTGATAGTGAAAACCCAACATACACAATGCTAGCACATTTAGACAATCTTTAAATATCATCTATGTGCAACTTTTGGCAAGAAAGTTTAACAAGTTACAAAGGGTTGGGTATCCAAAGTACGAGGTGGGCTTTTCAATTGCCACGCAATTAAACAATCCTTACCCCATAATGAATTAGACATGTTTACAAGGTTGACCTAGATTAGTCCTTTCACCAAACACTTAATAATCCCAACCCCCACAACAATCTAGAAATGTCCCACACCCTTCCTTATAATTAGGGCGCCTACATTTATATATTGAACATTGTAAACCCCAATCCTAAACTTTAAAACACTTATTTCCAAACACTTACCAACCCATCTTTGTATCCCCATTGATTATTTGTGTTCATGGAGGTGAACATGCCAAAAGTCCTCACCTCCACAACCAACAACTCTAATTTATAAAAAATATAATATTTGGTTAAAACCAAATGGATATCCATGACCAAATGTCTAGTTTCCATCCATGGACAATTAAATGAAAAGACCAAACACTATTTTCCTTTCACCAAACGTTTGGTATTAAGATAAAAGATGTATATATATATATATATATATGTGAATACTTTAATTTGTCATAGGGTTGATAGTGCTCAATATGTGAGTTTGGTAATAGGTGGGTGTTTGGTGATAGGCATTTCTACCCTACAAACTTTCCCAAATGCCCCAACTCACAAGACAACAGAGAGTCCAAATTCAGAATAAAAAGTATTATGTATTCATTTGACCTAATACCTGTTCCATGTCTAATTGTAAGTCCATGACTAGTTTCCCACAAATTTGAGTAACTTTTTAAAGCATTCGATTCCCCCTCCTTGGGGGGGGGGGGTGAGGGGGCTTGCAAATTAGGAAGTTCAAATGGCAGCAAGTTTTGACCCAAATTAGAACTGAATTCTTAAAGCCTTTGTACCCAAGTTACCCAAATTATAAAGTTTTCAACTTTGAAGTTTTGATACCTATCAATTTCTTCTTGTGCAAAATTTTCATAAAATCCAATTGTCTACTACTTAGGGTATTATGTGCTCTCTAAATGATATACCACTTATTACAAACTTCTAGTTTTTGGCTATACCTATTGAAAGCAACATATAGGGTAAACCAGCTGATGATGAACACTTAAGTGCTCAAGGCAGGCCGGATCCAAGGGAAGGGCTCCCTTGTTTCTGGTGTCCAAACAAAACTTGAACCCTCCTCTTGACACACACATCTGACACACTAACAATCATTGAAAACTGATCAGAAAGGAAAAAGTTATGGGCCCCCAAAGTAAAAGGGTCAAGAACTCAAGAAAACAAACCACCAAACACTACAAAGCTGATGCTGAACACCCAAGAAATTCTTTGTATGAATCTGTATTGTTATTAGAGTTTCAAGATAATTTATAAAACTCCAGGTGATGCCCCTATAAGCATCTTAAATCGTTTAAAAAGAATAAGAAATAAAAAAGTTATGAGGTTTGAAAATAAGAGGGGTCCAAAGAAAGGAAATTTTAAAAAATTGTGTTTTGTAAGTTGGAAAGGTTATTTTTTTCCTTGTTATTGTTTCATTACTCTTTTTCCTTTGCACGTCAAAGATGATTTCTAAAGCTTGAGGTAGCGCTGTCATAACATTTTGAATCACTCAAAATGAAGCACATACGCTGAAGATATAAATAAGTGTTCAGCCATAGGCAGGCAATTGGTGATGGGCCGGTCTACCCCTTGTTCAGTCATAGGCAGGCAATGGGTGATGGGTCGGTCTACCCCAGTACTCCGTGTTTGTCAGCCTGAGGATCTGTCAGGCCCTGGAAAAAAAAACAAACAAACAAAAACAAAAGTTTAAATTTGAAATTCTGAAACCCAGAAAAGCAGTCATTTGTCTTCAGTGTGGGAAAAACAGATCACAAGTGCGTGAAATTTTGGGGGGGAAAGGCGAAATTTGCGAAATTGTCTGAGTT
>Ga0116226_10002042_pt1 | contig 17527 bp, 10 predicted proteins | sample S1TSphfallax_FD_89692 | JGI IMG/M metagenome (GOLD analysis project Ga0116226, IMG submission 89692) | Host-associated microbial communities from peat moss isolated from Minnesota, USA - S1T2_Fa - Sphagnum fallax MG | ecosystem: Host-associated > Plants > Peat moss > Unclassified | place: USA... | reverse complement strand
TACCTATCTGTTTTTTCCTTTCACCATTTGGAGATGTCTGCATGATTGGTGTATTCATCTTGAATGATATCTTAAATCACATTTGTAATTCTAGTTGTGTACACTTGCCGATACGTATAGATTTGTTACATCTATAGACTTGTTATCTGAATAATCATAAATCTAATTTTGATTGTAGAATTAGATCTAAGACAAACTTGTTATTGGAATGGTCATAAATCCAATTTTGATGGCAAAATTAGATCCAAGATAAACTCATGATTGGAATAGTCAGAAATCCAATTTTGATGGTAGAATTAGATCCAAGATATACTTATTATGGGAATATAATCATCAATCCAATTTTGATGGCGGGGCATAGGTTACAGCGTTCAAACAGCCTGCAGAAAAACTGGCAGCTTTGGACATTGAGCGATGTTTGGCATGTGAATTGGCAATTTCAAGCAGGTTGCTAATCCAATGGAACTTTCCAAACTTAGATCCAAGACAAACTTGTTATCATCAATCCAATTTTGATGAAAAAATTAAATGTTCATCCTTGGAAAAATTAGATCCAAGACATATTTGTTATAACAATACAATCATAAATTCAACTTTCATGGTAGAATTAGATGTTCATCCTTAGTAGAATTAAATCAATTATCTTGGATCTTCATTTTGACATTATCAATGGTATCATTTAACCTTATGTGTACAAAATTTAAATTAATATATTGTCTTAGATCTTTGTTTTGACAATATTGTCAATGGTGTCAAAACATTTTACCTTACAAATTTGGCAAAAATTAGCCAATTCATAGGTCATATGTTTTGGATCTTAGTCTTGACATTATGAATGTTACATGATTAAAGCTTTTGATTTCACTTGAACTTGGGTGAAGCAATAATAATTGCATTGGATTTAAATTCTACAAATATAAGTCACTTCCCAAATGTACCTTTAAATTCCAAAACAAGTTGTATCCACAATTAAATTCCACAAATATCCATATGTTTTGGATTTTGGATTTAGACCTTATAAAATAAACAAGTACTTTATCTAATTTAAATGTAGGATAAATATTCCTTTTGTTCAAAACTAACATCATCAAAACCTTGAACCTCAATTGCACCCCTGATTAAATATCCAATATGTATGTAATGCACCTAGTTATATTCAAATAATTGTTGGTTGCAAGTTACAATATGGCCATTCTAATTTGTACTAATTTTTTTACATTGATATCAATGGCATATAGGAAATTATACAACTAAAAAATGTAAGGTGTTTAATTAATGTAAGTAATATAGGGTGTCCATTTGATTAAACCAATGGTCAACTTGATCAAAGGCGTCTTTTTGTTTATCCAACTTGACCAAGGTTGTGTTTTTATCTATCCAACTTGATTAAATGTTCATTTGACTAATAGTCAAATAGGTCATTTTAGTCAAATTGACTAGTCAAAAATTACAATGTCCATTCAAGCATTGTGCCTTAGTCAAAAGGGTCATTCCTTCTAATCAACATGGACAAGCTAGTCAACTTGGACAACTTGAAAAACCATGATTTGTAGTAATGATTGTTCCATAATTTATTGCAAACAATGTTATTTTCTTTCTCTTTTAGTTGTTGATTTGTCATTTCTTTCAACTATCATACATGTCTCATGGTTTTAGGGTCGGCCTTGTCATCTAATGATGATTCACCGAATGTCTTAAAACCTTATTCCTTAAATCATGTAGCAAGTTAACTTTGCTTGCTTGGAGTTGCATAAAGTTGTTTTCGGGGTTTAAAATTTTTTGTTGATAGCAGGTGCCCAAGGGTTATTAAATCCTTTGTTGACAAATCATTGAGTAAGCTTGTGAAAAATGTTTTGGAATCAATTTCTTTAAACTCCCATTTCAAATTCTCGCATTCTTTAAAAAAATTCATGGCATGTGTAAACATCACCCAATGGTAGTCTTCTATATCCTCCTTCAAAATGTTTACAATTTTTTTTTATAATGCAAGATTTTCAATCTCTATTTTTGCATTTGCCCATCACCACACTGCCCATTCATTTGTTTTTTCAATTGTTTTTTTCCATTTTGTTTTTCATGTTTTGATTTCCAACAAATATTGGACATGGAATAACTGAATGTCATTTCTTGGATATTCCCAAGGTTTTGTTGTCATTTCACATATTCTATTCAATATGCTCGAAATTAATGTATATTCAATCATTGATTCCAATGTGTTTGGTGTGAAAATTGGTGGCAATTTTTTTCTTGCCATTGTAAAATAAAAGCTTGTTGTACAAAGTAGGCAAATTGGTAGCAAAAGAAGAAAAATGCAATTTGATTATGCAAATAGCAAGAATGGTGTTACATGCAAAAGTTTGAGAGAGTGAACGAAATTTTAAAAAATAACTTGACCTAGTGTAAGCAATGTGAAGTGTCCTGGGCTATTTCATATTGTCTTTGTTCCTAATAGGCACATGTCTTTTGATGGTGAACATGTAGTGTTTGGATTGGCATATACTTCTTAGTGGGTCAATGGGATTTAATTTAACATTTTGTATGGTTTAGATATTTCAATGTTTGAATATATTTCATATTAAGGAAATATGAAATATGATTTTGAAGTATGACTTGAACATTTCATGTGTGAATTTTTTTTGAAAGAAACCAACAAAAATTGTTTCAACATTGTTTCTTTTGTTCAATTTTTCACAAAAATAACTATAATTGCCAACATTTAAAATAAAGTTCATCCTTTTTTCATCTATACATTCATCCATAAAAATCATTCATCCATGGACATGTGGTAAAATATTCCTCCACCTCAACAAACTTCTATCCTACGTGTCAAAGAATATTTTCTTAATATTCTATTGACATGGACAAAATATTCTAAATAAGATTTGGTCCTGTTCATGCACTAGTGGTCACAGGAATGTGGATTAGCATCCCTGTTTCTTTTGGTAACAAAACGACAATGTGTCAATCTTGCCCATGTGTGTTTGCAAAATGTTTGTGTTCCTAGGATAGGGCGTGGGGCCATAAATGATTTTAGATTTTGCAACTGCTTATACCTAATGAAAGAATGGGTTTGTTTTCTCAAGGAATTAAAGGTTTTACCCAAAGTGGGTATCACTATTATGAAGATTAACTAGCTTTGGCTGAACATAACCACCAAATTCCAAATTGAATCCTCAAACCATTATTATAGTAAATCATTAGCTTCAACAGTTGTCTACTAAATAAATAATTAAATTTTACTATTCCATTTCAAAAATATAAATATTTCCAAAATATTCCAAAAGATCCTTCATTTTTCTTCACAAAAAATTGTTATTTCAAGAAATTAATTTGTGAATATTTCCACAATTAAAAAAATAATCTACATGTTTGCTGAAGCCACCAAGTATTATGGTAATATCTTGAATTTTTTAAAAACTATTTAGTTGAACTAAAACTTAGAAATATGGTTTTTTTTTTTCCCTTTTTCAATTATCTATTGAAACCCTGAAAACAAACTTGGGTTTCAGGATTTGTGTTTTAATACTAACCAATGGGACCCTGCCATGTTGATGGCCAAAAATTAAATCAAAATTTAGGTGCGGTTATGTAAGTGTTATGTAAGAGCCTATGTAAATGTTATGTTATGGGATGCATTTAATGTTAGTAATAATAATATTGAACTTTGTCATTTGGCACTTGGGATTGGTCCATAAACCGTTCCATTCAAAAAAACAATGTGATTAAAACAATGATAGACCATTAAAGAAACAAACTACTACCTACCCATAATCATATGTGTCATGTGAGATTGTTCATAATCAATGGGTTTAGGGTTTAGGATTTATTTCCTTTCACTCACATGGTTTTAGTATTGCTTATTGGGACTCTTGGGCGTTTGCCATTGGTCCTCCATTTATCAAAAAAAACCTTTGCTTACCCACAATTTCGCCTCCAACTCCTAGACTGGGGACTTTTTTTTGCCACTCCCCATTGGTGGACAGCGCACCATTTGAAAATAAACAAGGCCCCACTTACATTGGGTGGTCACTTTTATATCGTTTGACATTTTGGGGGGGGGGGGGAGCGGGGGTACTACTTTCTCTCACTCACATGGTTTTAACAGTAATTACTGGACTGTTGGACAGTTTCCATTGGTCCATGGACTACATTTACGAGAAAAGAAAACCATTGCTTACCCACACTTTGCCTCCACTCTTAAATTGGGGATATTTTTACTACTTGCTATTTGTGGACAGTCCACCATTTGAAAATAATAATGCCCTACTTATATTGGGCAGTCAATTTTAAACTGTTTGGAAATTTAAGGGCACAGTTACCTATAAATCCAGGATCATTAATAGACACATTTTCAAGCTAATTAAATGCTTTGGACAGTTCAGTATAGCCCACAAGTCCTAGCATGGTCACGTGGCTAAAGCTTGTAGCCTCTGGTTTGCACCCTTAATCAAGGTAAGTGTTTACTTCACCGTTATAAGTAACCTTGTTTGTCTTTAGATGTTTTAATTGATTTTGATACTTTTTACTACTTGGTCGACCCCAAATGCTTACATAAAATTGGTCCACTGAATCAAACCAACAGCCACTTGCATTGTAGCATAGGATGGAGTTTCCCACCTAGTTTGCAGAACAGGTGGCACAGCCAATGAATCTGTTTGGTACTCCATTGGTATTACATTTCCCATTGGTGGTAATGTTATCAGCATGTGACAAGTAATATGCTCTTGGGCTGAATTACGGAAATAACAGGTTGAGACTCGATATGTTATCTAGGCATTGAATATTTGTCTTGTTCAAAAAAAAATTCTTCAATCAACGTTTGTTGAAGTTACACATTTACACAACAAAATTTCTTGAAGACAATTATTGTTTCTCGAGAGTAGCAACAAGAGATTTATGACAAAAAATTCCTAATTTTCATCTTGTGTTTCTAACATTTGGACATTCATCTCCACTAACACATTCACGTCTTCTAATGTTGCAAACCGATGCTGTAATTGTTCACCACGCATTCCTACATATGTCATACTATGGTTGTTTTTTCAAATCTAATTTTTTTAGGCATTTCTAGTAATCATCTATGACATTTTGCAATAATCAATATTTTAATTCATTATGATTTTCTTGTTAGATCAAATATCCTATAGTTATAACAAATAATTTCTTTATTTTAACGTTGGTTGGATCCTAGTCTCTTTGATCGTTTGTTATTCATACAAAAATCAACTGTTCTTTTTTTCACAAATTATATCCAATATAAGCACACGTCCTATACTCAAAATATTTTTACTATCGAAACCAGAATTGCACACTTTCAAATCTCAGGGATGATCATAAAATAAAAATGGAATATTTTATTATCTTCATTCTTTTTATTGATTTTGTCACAATCTTTCTACATTCTAGTGTGGTTTTATGTTGATTGTTTTTATTTATTATTATTTCTACTAGTTGTATCTTCACAATACGATTTTAATATTCATTCAATGGAAAACTAAGAAAATAAAATAAATAAATAAATTCAAAATAAAAACAATGAACCTCTTGGATCTTTTTTTTAAAAAAAATTCATGATGGTCTTCTTTTCTCTTCTCTTCTTGATCTCTCTTCTTCCCTTTTCTTGTTTTGAAATTTTTATGCATACTTTCCTAAAATAAAGTAAACTAATTCAAAATTCAAATGTTTTCAATCAGTATCTAACCAGTAACAACTAACCAATAATGGTCTAATTATTTAATCAAGACAAAAATAAGATAATAATAGAGCTAAACAAAATAAACAGCAAACTAAATAAAATATTTGGATAATAGAACCATTCATAAATATTAAATTTACATAGTATTTCATAAACAATTAATCAACGTGGCTTTCTATAACCAATTTGGAGAAAATACAAAGCTTCAAATTAATTACCATGGTATTTTTTTATTGCTACCATGATTGGTGGCTACAAATGTAACTAAAACCATTGGTGTATTTTTCTCACTTGCTTACCCTGAATCCCTATGAAATGCCACGTTTTAACGTTTGCATTTGGTTGCAGAGTTGTTGTGAGCTCTCTTGGCCATCCATTTTGCCATTGGCTTGCTCATGTCATTCTCTATAACTCATTCAATAAATCAAAACCTTGGTGCAAAACGATCTCTTTTCCATCTCTCAAAATGGGGTGAAAAGACCTTATCAACAACTTCTGTTGTGTATTTTTTGGTACAGTGTTTGCTAGTACAATCCATGTTACCTGTAATCACTTGCATGCTCAATTTTTTTTAATAAAGTTCCTCCACTTGAAAATGCTCCCAAGAACTACTAAAACTTGAAACTTAGTCTGTATCTAAATCAAGAAAACAATAGTTATAGAACTTAGGATAACAATTTAGATACGTAAATCAAGGGCAAGAATCAAAGTACCTAAAGCCCAAGCAAGCGTAGGCACCAAAACAAGTAGGTCTATAACATGTATGAATAATGATCTATCTATGAAGAAAGGTAGTTTGTTTTGTGTTGTAGGTATGAGATCCACCCAACTGGGATGCTTCAGACCGTGTTCTTGGTGTCTTTGGAAAGCTCTGCATGAGGAGGGGTGCATTGGCTTGGTCCCATGACGTTTGGACTTGCAGTGCAAAAGTTTTTGAATATTGAATGATTTTTTCACTGAAAAGAAATTAAATTGTAGCTGAAAATTTTGGAGGAATTGGAATGTGCCTTTGTGTTCTTGGAAAGATCTTGATGAGCAGGATTTAATGGAATTTATTTGGTACGATTTGGATTGAGAATGTGGGAGACATTGATTTTCAAGTGATTTCTGCCACTCAAAATTCAAATAAATTTCAAAAAATCAGGTTTTGGAAGGAAAAATCAGTTGAGGATGTGGTAATACTTGGGCCAATGGTGTGGCCACACTAGTATCTACTGATCTACAATGTACATTCATCTAAATTCAAAAAAATTTAATTCATCCACATTACTTTCAAATATACTGAAAATTATATTTAAATTGTCGAAGTGAACTTTCGAAAATAAAATAATTACTCAACAAAAGTTTGTCAAAGCTGCCTAGGGAGTTTATTGAAGCAAACATGATGCTTTGCCATTATTACTTTTAGTTTTTTTGCATCCTTAGTAGTCTGCATAGTTGTAGTTCATTTGTTTATTTGCTTGGTTTTCTACCAAACTTCTCATCTTTACCACCAGGCGTTTCATCAATTAATTTCTGCCAAAACATTAGTCACCTAGGCATGTTATTTTCACAATCTTAATTTTCGGCTCCTATGAAGTTTGGTCGTAGAATGCCATCACCCACAAATGTTAGGTTTTTTCCTAAACAGTTTGACATGCATCATGCACGCTTTGCTGAACCTTGAATACATTTTGGACTACTTTCCACCATTAATCCCACGCTTCGTCTCACCGCCTGATTTCCACCATCAAGTGTACTTGGCTTTGTACATAGTTATTGTTATAAACACATTCCACATGTGCATAAACAATTTAACATGCACCATGCAACTTTGCTTGAACCTTGAATAAATCTTGGACTACTTTCCACCATAAACCCACGCTTCTTCTCACCACCTGATTTCCACCATGGTCCATCAAGTGTACTTGGCTTTGTACACTTGATTCCTCCATTCCCAATTATCTACAATTGGTAGAGAATAACACAAACTCATGTTGTTGACTTTGGTGGAATTAGGAATGTATGAAAACTAAGTTGGCGAAACTGATAATATCAAGTGAAGAGGCAGAAGGTGCGATGTTGTGGCTGTCAGAGAAGGGTGCCAAAGGAACATGGCAAACATGTGCATAGAAGACATTTTGTGGACCTCATCACAAGTATTTCCATTTCTTTAGTGCCCTTGTGTTGTTCTTAATACCTAGTCATTTTTTTGTTTGTTCATCTTCTCTTTTATTTATGTTATGAAGTGTTATGTGACAATTAATGTCTGTTGTAGGAAATTTAAAATAACATTGGTGGAGGCAAGGTTCAACTTCACATCACCAAACGCAAAACCCTAAAGTCTAACCTTCATGACAATCACAAAATGGTTCAAGGTATAGTAGTGCCACTTATGAAAGGAGAGAGAGAAACGGAACAAAGAGAGAAACAACATAGGAGGATGAAGACAAAATGTAATAATCTCCAATGGTTCAAATGCTGCACTCTCTACTCCAGTCTCATCACCACCAGAATTTACCATAAATGCCTCATCCCGAAATAGATGATCACAAATGACCAAACAGTAGGTCCAACGTTAGCCTTGGTGATTTGTAAACATGCAGCTAATTCAAAGGTAGTGAATAATTTTGGCAGTCCCAGGTTGGATTAGTGCTGTATTGATGTCTCCTATTCATAACTGATGATGTGTAAATCGTAACTATGGGAATCAATCTCTCTACTTAATTTGTGTTGTGCAATCTTTTTGCCAAATCATTTTCCATTAGGAGATAGACTAGTCTCAAGTCTCAACATGTCGGGTAATTTAGTATCAAATGAGGAATTTCAAAGAGTAGACTACGGAAGGTACATAAAAGCAAGCACCTTGTCACACTGATTGACTAAGAAGATGTTCAAATTTTGCACGTTGTGTCCTAAGTCAAGTAGAAATTATGACGCCCACCACATTTCTAGCCTCGGGTGCTACTGGTAAGGAGGTTCAGGTACAGGGCTGAAGTGTGGAGAAGGTTTATTGGCGTGGAACTTTGGACGAAGTGCACAGCTCATGGGGTTATTCACACCTAATACAAAGCCATAGACTTCCCAGCAGCTAAATTTTGCTGCTTTTTTATGATCTGATAAAGATCTTAAACTCAGATTGTTTAGTACAATGTTTGTACATGGGACATGGTCACTGCATTGAATATCAACAGCCATGTTGGTTGCAGACGTTCCTGTGATGTTTGCAAATATAATCTCTGAGATTTCAACTGCGGATGTCTGCAGGCCAATTCCAAAGGATAACAATGTGGGGAGTTGTCAAGTCAGTGAACTCATTGAAACAAGCCAATTCAGTTCAGTGGATGCATGATGTCAAAGGATTCAAATGAAATTCTACGCGGTGATCTATGTGCCTTTAAAGGTTCTAACTTGTTAGGAGTTTATATGTAGGTGGCCATTGAGTTCGAAAACAGAGAAGTTAAAATCTCTTCTTGCAATTTGCTATTGGAAAGCTTTGAGAAAGTACCTCATTTGCACAGCCATTGGGAGAATCACAGTAATACTGGTCTATAGCAATAGGCTTTGATACTGAATTCATTTTGGCATTCATGAATTTCATGCCATGGGCATGGCCTGACCCACCCTGAAAAATGGGGTTTATGTCTCACTTTATGTACTACTGTACACATGATTTGGCATTCAATGTATTAAGTTATTATTTGTCAAACATATCAAGCAGTTCAAAATGCATGGAAAGGAAAGAGGTGTAAAATTACCTGCCAAGTCTTGATTCGGAATCCATTGGTTGTGTGATCAAAATATACACGGTTCACTATCACACCCCATACAGAAGCCTTTTGATCTTTTCCTAGGCTCCCAATACTGCAAACCGTTATAAACCAATTTTTAGTACTGAGTAAAGTCCTCACATCTGCATCTGAAGAAAAATAATTTTACTGGAGAGTGGAATTTTCATAAATAGGTAATGTTGAGTCCAAACAGGGTTTAGGTAACCCCTCCTTGACTCTGAAAGTGAAATATTGGTCATTTGGAGGTCCTACATTTTAGTATCTTGCTTTTGGATCAATACTGTATTAGAATTACTCAAATGAAATACACCACATTTGAGTATCAGTTTCCCATTCCTGATGCAAAGTTTCCAAATTGGTTTTATTGGGCCCTACGCCTATAGCATTGGATCCAACTTTTGGAAGTTTTACCTTAATAGAACCAGTTTCACATTAGGCGAACCGGTTTCTTCGGTCAAAGTGTTTAGACTGTTTAGAATGGAACAGATTGTTTTGGTGTTCAGAGTGAGGACACAGTATGCAGATGTACAACATATTATTTATTGGCAGGGCCAGCGTGTTTGTGATGCCTTGTTCAAAGAGCATTTGATGACCGACTGGAAGCATTATTTGACCTTCATTCCAATTGGTTGCATCAAATGTGACATACGTATAAAATCAAGCACGTGCAACTTTTGTCTTTTTAACCTTAGTTTATTTTATGTAGGTAGTGTAGCACATTTCACTTAGAGCTTAAAGTAAAACCTGATTCCGTGGCCTGGCCCACACTTGATGTCCTGAATCAGCAACATTGATGATCCAGTTTGAATTGAAATGCAATCATCACCTACACATGCATCGCTGCCAGTTTAAGTACACGCAAGGCTTAAATTGTTAGTTATAAAGCAAGGTACATTATTTATATATGATAATAATAATTCTTCGAAATGTAGAGAGATATTTTTCAAAAGCATATTTCGTTTTCACATGCACATGTCTTTTTCATATTGTCACTGCTACATAATCTACCTTGGGAACCAAATTTAAGTCAGGATTTTATGTCAGGTAAGGCCTACAGGTGAGATCATTCCCAAAATGCGGGCCTAGTCACCTCCTACCTTGCCAGGGCCCTTATCGGAAATGACCTCACCCTTGGGCCTTACACTACACATAAAGTTTGTCACTTTTGGACGGTCTGAAGCTCAGGAGATCTGATTCTGAGAAACAGTAGTTCAAGAGTTTCTGCATACCAGTTTGGATTCTGCAGTTGAGAATGGATACATTGTGAGAGCTGGCAATGTGTATGCCATCAGTATTGGGACTGCTGGCTGGGGCTGTGATGTGCAATCGGGTTGCTCTCACACCAATGCAGTTTATGAATGCGAGATGAAATTTTTGGCTATCTCTGATCCTCAGGTTACTGACCCGAATGTTTTTGCAATTTTGAAAGACAATTGCCTGCAACCCCCCATAATGTTAAAGAAGGCTTCATCTCTGGTTGCTGAGAATCATGCATAATTTTGAATGCTGCCCAAATTCTGTGATAGAGAGGTGGAAAGAATTCAGAATTTCCAGGCCACCTAATTTGAAGGGCTGCTTTGATTGTAAATATGTACTTGAGAACATCCTGAATGCTTTTTGAAGGCCTGAAACACTACAACTTCAATGACGGAGTTGTTGGAACCAGAATACCAAGCAGGAAGCTGCTTAGCTTAAACCACGGGATTTGATTTCCATTGGATTCCTCATCAATTGGAAGTCCTAAACTTCTGATTTTCATAACTCAAGGATCTCTGCTAGGTCTTGGAAATGTGAAATGGGTGTAAGATGGCACTGAGACTTACGTTTGGTGCTTCAGATACTTGCGTACAATTCTGTACATCACCAAATCCCCAAAACACATCAAGCTTCAGCAGTGTCAGGTTTTTGGCCAGGCAGTTTGCCAACTTGGATATGGAATGGAGGAGTTCTTGAAAACTAATTATATGTTAAAACGGATCACAGAGCTCAGAACAATTTTCTTAGACGCTTGCAAGATGTTCCAGATGGTGAAGGGAAGCTTTGATCAGTTGTTGCCCAGCTATATTTAATTCAGACCTGCAAAACTGGTTGCAACATATTGCAAGCACCGTCACAATACCCTCGAACACTGGTGCAAAATTGTGCTGAAAAAAGAATGGATGGCAGTTTTACTTTCATGGTAGGTCTGCAAGCTTGGGCCCACCATCGTTCTCCACGGCCATTGATATCCCCTCGACCTAGCATCGAGAAATTTTGGAGGCCCTCGAATTCGAGCCATATTTTTGTTTTCCGCCACGAGTCTGGCTCATCCAAGGACAATATAGTTCCGTCCACCTGTTCACATGGCAACAGGTGTTCATCAAAATGACAGACCTCCACGGAGACTATGCACTAGAGCCAACATAGCCCCACATTAAGCCATTAACTGGGTGGAGTTTTCGCCAAAAAAACGTTGCTCCATCTACGAGCACAATTTGAGCAAAATCTGCCTTTAGACTAAGCAATCTGTTAGTAAATAAGTGCCTGATATAGTAATTGAGACCATGCTAATTTATCTTGAATGTTCTTATGAAGTGCATAAAACTGGTTGAGGCTGCAACACACCTTACCTTTAGGACGAGCTTCGAAGCACAGGGACCGGAAAATTTACGAGGCTTCACAAAAAGCTTGGTTCCCGGTGGTACGTAGACAACTGCCGAGTGAGTTTTGCATGCCTTGGTCCAGGCTTGATGAAAAGCCTGAAAATAATATTTTCCGTTAGAATTTTATCAGAACCTTAAGACATGAATCATTGCTGCTGCAGAAGGCACTTTGATCAATTGTTCCCTCTGAAGTAGCGTCATATTTTTCTAATTCCTTGGTTTGCATTTGTCACATTGGGTACTAATAAAAGGGCTCGGTTAAATGGGTATACTACGGTTTTTGTCACAACGTCAAATTTCAACTTAGAGCAATCTCATGTTAGCCAATTAAAGTAAGGACACTTGTTTTCAGATAGTTCCATGCAACTTCAAAGCCACGCACGCACATTGGAGGACATTAGATAGGTTCTATATGCAAGAACAGATTACCTCTGTGTCGTCGGTTTTTCCATCTCCTTTTGCACCTTCCGCCATAACGTTAAACAGTACCCTATGACCTAGAGGATGGGCACTAGGCGGACTCCAATCTTTTCCAGTAACCGCCGGATCCAACAGAAATCCGTGATCCCATCTCGCTTTAGACATAGCAATAACAGGAAATTGCAACGACTGTGAGCCTTGGCACCTGGTTACTGCGATGCTGAAAAGGATGACTGTGAAATAAAATCGTAGACCTAGCCATTCAGTACTGCTGGCGTCGACTTTGTAATTGAAGGCAGTTCGTATGATGCTCTTGAAGATTTCCAACTTCTTGTCAACAGTCTGGCAAGGAGCACCCATGTCCATCGGCAGACTTCCAGGCCTATCAGGCACAAATTGAACACAAGCCCGGAGAACTGCGGAGAACTGAGCAATTTGCGTTAAAATTTGGCGTAGGTCACATGAATTCTCGGATTAGCTCACTTCAGTTCTGAAAACTGCACATTGGTCGGTCAAAAGATCACTATTTGCTGGAAGTCGTTTCCTGTCCTTGTGGAGCTTTCTGATGTGACCGCTGGAACCTAAACTCCAGACGTTAAGCTATTCAGAACGCTGCAATTAGGGTTTCCAAATGGAGATAAGTAGCATGCCATGAAAATTCGCCTGGAATATGCAAACAAGAGACCTCTGAAGCGCAATAGAGTGCAAGTGGAGGATTTCCAGGAGGTTCTCTAGACTTTGTAACGAAATTGGAAACGATGCTTGTCTGAGGTAGAAAATCAGTCTATTGCTGTTTGCTCTGCAACCCATGAGTATTTGTACAGACGTTGTAGAAGCTGCTGAAGATGAGCACACTCCAGGACGTCTCTCCTGCCTCTTGGCCTCCCCTCTCCGACGTCATGGCTGGAGCGTTCCTCAGAGGAACGGTTGGCTTGTTGCTTCCTTCGCCCATGGTCGCCCTTGGATAGCCGTTACACTTTCATCGGTTTCATCGGTTACGATGAAGGTTATGTGCTCATTTGGATCAGGATGATTACAAAATTTCTTTCGTCTACGTTTACACCATTTAGTGCCGCCAAGGCCTTCTAATGGAAGCATTTTTCTCGTTTGAAGACTTTCGACCTAGCCGACAGGCCGAAATCAAATGTCAAGCATGTTGCACGAGTACGTCTGGAAGCTTGATGCAGAATATAACTGTTTGCAGTTACTGAGCACACGTACTAGAGAAGGCGAATTCTGCATCTTTGTGAACAGGGCCAGGCCGAGACCTGAAGGCGGAACTAGGTGCAGAGTGCACTCTAGGGATTTCTTTCGTCAAAACCAGCGCTTCCTTTAAAATCACCGGTTTTTTTGAAATGGCCATCTTCTGCAATCTAAGAAGCCTGAAACGTGTGCAGAATCAGCCCTTGAAATCCTTTATGTACAATGAATGTCACATTCTGCTACTCACAACTCATTTCATGAGATCATTGTCATACAAAACTCAAGTGAAGATCTCTAGAATATGAAAGTAATGAACCAGCACACTGGTAACCAGTATGAACCAGACATAACACAGTATAGAGGCTTGAGAGCTACCCTGTAACCATCTTGTGTGGATGAAAAGTCCCATAACTAGCTTGTAGATGGACAAAAAACATGTAAAGCTCCTCTTAACGGATGAAAACTTATAACCTATGTGTGTGTGGATGAAGTACGCAAGAAAACAGAAGAGGTTATTGCATCGTGACCAACTGGGGGAGAGCCAATGAGAAAATCCAGAACCTCTGCATCGTAGGTTATGGTTTGAAATTCACAATCCACCCATCGAGCGGTACTGGAACAGAATAAGCATTCAAGTCCAGTGCTGCAGAGATCAAAGTATACTGTTCCAATAGACAACCTATGACATCTTTCACTTTTTGAATCGGATTGGTGCCAAACTCTATCTCTGCTCTCATAACTGCGTACTATCTACAAAGTGGCAGATGATCACATTGGCTATGAATAGAGTGCCACAATATCTGCTGACAGCTAGTACAGAAGCAACTGGAAGTCAGTCATGATGCTGTGATAGAAAGTCATGGCCCTCAAGGGGCAAGTCACTTTTTTGGGCAGGCAAAAAGGCAACAGTATTCTCATCATTCAAGCCAACAAGCTCCTACAGAGCATTAGTAATTTCATACCTCTGAAACTATTGCTGTAACTTTAGTCTTCTCTAATGCCTCCTGTGGGAAAATAAAGGCATCTTTGCCTGACCAACACCTCCAGCTTCAACCCCATTGTATCAGGAGAAACTAGCAACAGTACACAGTAGTTAAACAAACCACTGCTTGCTGCAAAAAATGTGAAGGAACCATCAGAAAAGCAAACAGGTTTGCAAAGATGGATGAATATGTTCTGGAGACATCAAGCAATATTCAAATTCCTGCAAAACCCATGGAATTTTTAGGAAAATTACAAGACAGAAATATCACCACTGTTTTCTCACTGCAGGTCACTCATGGAACCAGAGATACTAAACAAAACCAGAATGTATCACAATCAGTACAACAAACCCTCGTAAATAATTTTTCTCTGTAAGCATCTACACCAATTCTAAATTGGATGAACTGATGTTAGTATGGGCATAAGTCTTTTAGCTCTTCAAAGGCAATATCATTTGTACTACAAGATCACCTTGAAAGCACACTGCAATTTCCCAGGTAGCAGCATTTCACAAACAAAAACAGTAATCTTCTTAGTTCTCATGGAACACCACAGAAACATGAGATTTACACATCCACAAGCATGGGGTGTAGGAGGTACTGTTCCAAGAGCATGAGCCGGAACTCTTCAGATCATCAACAGCAATGTTGAGAACTAAAATAATCCTGCTATGCAAATCTAAGCTCCATTTTGGTAAGCCTCATTTGAAAGATGCTTCAATCTGCTCCAAAGTTCGGCCCCGAGTTTCCGGAACATACAGTGCCACAAACACTATTGTTAACAAGCACTCGCCTGCAAAAATCCAAAATGAACCTGCACCATCCATACACCCACTTCATCATGCCTTATACATTTGCAATCTCCCCACAACACCAAGCCAAGTTTTGTCAGTTCCAACTTCCTACATTCCCATGCTAAACCTGAACAGCTTGAGCCTGTACAGTAGTTGATTTGCAGTTGAATAACGCCTAATGTCATGATGACAACTATGATTTTGAACTCCTTTCAACTGAAGATTCCCATCCTCCATTTTTTTATCATACAATCTCTTGACATGAATAAACAAAAAACCTATCCATCAAAAGAAAGAAGTTCAACAAGAATGGTAATAAGTGCCATGTCTCTGTACCCGCAGCACTCCAGAGAAGCATGTAATTGAAGGTCATAGTGACAATGTAGGCTGAGAACCAATTAACAAGAGTGGCAACACTCCCTGCCACCCCCTTAACATATGCTGGAAATATCTGCACCAAGTACCAACCCTCTTCACTCTTGGCCAACCAAACCAACCTATAACATAAAACATTGTGACAAGCAATTTCCAGCATTAGATGTAGGTCTATTAAAAAGGCTCAATCACAGCAGGTTATCATCACATCTCTGATGTGAGGAACAAAATCCAGGTGTAGGCCCAATGTAAAGAATTTTCCATGGACAGGTTTAGTGCAGGTCAGAATGGTTGCAGCTCTTATAATGTGAGTTAGCCAATTCTTCAGTAACCACTTTCCAGTCTTTGAAGCTCTGGAGAAAGATGGTCCATTTTTCATACCTCAGACATGATGATCCAAGGAATAGCACCCATTCCCAAAGAGAATGACGCAATGTAAGCCTGCACCAGAGCTGCATAAATTCAGGAAATCTAAATGACTCTGCATAGTTTCAGTAGTCTCAACTGGAGTATACAAACAACAACCACCAAAATAATGTGTGGAGATTTCTGTTCTGGATTTGCAAATACAAATGCTCATGGATCATAACTATCACTAAGCAGGATGTGCACAAATAAAAAATTTAGTAAAATGCTGAAGTAGAATTACTATAATCACACTTAACACTGACAACCAAGTGCTGGTTCAGGTTTCATGACTTACCAAAAGGCTGACTAGTGCAAGAATGCTGATAAAAGTACTGAAAGCTGGAGACATCTGCTCTGGTTGAACACTCTGTCAAAAAATGTAAATTCTTAGTACAACTACTCACCTGCTAGCCTTGATAACTTATAGATCTCAGCTGTATGAACACTTCAACCAGCTGCCACAAATAGAGGTAAAATCCAACTGCAGGTAAAACAGAGGCACTTCTGATCAAATCTACACATCAGCTGCCACTAGAGGATGCAAGAATAAGCCTGTCTGAATCCTGTTCGAATGGAGACTGACCCGTGCATAGAATGAAAATGCAACAAGAAAGTTGCTGAGACCCATTCCACCAGCAGATATCTGCACATCTCCCAATAATATGCAAAACATGTCACAAAATGCACTATTCAATTAACTAATTCATTTAACTGTTGCTCTGAGTTCAAATCAACTAGACTAATTGAACACACAGACCAGTTTCACAATTAACTTCATATCTGTAATCCTTACCATAAGCAAAATGCGACGTCCAGCTTTGTCCATTAATCCTGCAGCTCCAAGTGTCAGCACTACCTGTGGAGCACAAAGCGGTTTTGTCAAATTAACTGATAGGTAAGTAAAAAAGCAAACAGAATAGCATATCTTCCCTGGCATCCCACTAAGAGAGAAGTGTTTAGCATACCTGCAGAGTGCCCAACACGAGGGATGCCACATTGGGATTAGAGACACCTGCAAAACGTTTTGGACCCCAGGCAACAGTCAGCAAGTTTTGGATCCCAGGTAGCAGTCTACTAGGGGTTCTGCCATTCTTGTGCAGCCAATGCTTCCTCGTCATTCAGGGTTTGCAGTAAGAAGGGCCCCAAACACCATGAGGATCCCTAAGGTCAAAGCGCCTTGTACCTGAGATTGATATCTATGGTCCTGACACTGCAAGCCCCTAAGTTCCTGTACTTT
>Ga0116226_10002041_pt1 | contig 17530 bp, 17 predicted proteins | sample S1TSphfallax_FD_89692 | JGI IMG/M metagenome (GOLD analysis project Ga0116226, IMG submission 89692) | Host-associated microbial communities from peat moss isolated from Minnesota, USA - S1T2_Fa - Sphagnum fallax MG | ecosystem: Host-associated > Plants > Peat moss > Unclassified | place: USA... | reverse complement strand
GGGCGGGCGAGAGGGTGTCCAAGCGCCAGGGGGGCGGTTCGACCCGGGTTGCGAAGGCGCCCCGCGCCGGCCTCGCCGCGACCGGCGCGCATCTCGACTATCGCGCCCATCTGGCCGAGACCCGCCGCTGGCTGGCCGGCGAGCAGTTCTCGATGGCCGATATCGTCGCCTGCGCCCATCTGTCCGCTGTCGATTATGTCGGCGACGTGCCGTGGGACCAATTTCCCGCCGCCAAGGATTGGTATGCCCGCATGAAATCGCGCCCCTCGGTGCGCCCCCTGCTGACCGACAATCTGCCCGGCATCCCCCCGCCGCCGCATTATGCCAACCTGGATTTCTAAGCTTTGCCTCGGCCTGGCGTTGGCTCTGCCAGCCCAGGCCCAAATCGTCACCCATCTCCCAACCCAGGAGAAGGTGGTGGCGCTGACCTTCGACGCCTGTGAGAACAAGACACCGGCCTTTCTCGATCAGGGCATCGCCGATTATCTGGTGGCCGACAAAATCCCCTTCACACTGTTCGTGACCGGCCGCTTCGCCCGCCACAATCAGGATGCTTTGCGCGCTCTGGCCAGCCATGATTTCGTCGAGCTGGAGAATCATTCGCTCGATCACGACAATCACATGGAGCGGATGTCGGACGAACAGATCCGCCACCAGATCGCCGACAATGACACGCTGCTGGCCGGCATCACCGGCCGTCATACCCGTTATTTCCGCTTCCCGGCCGGCAATCACGACGATCGCGGCGTCGCCATCGCCGAGCAGCTCGGCTTCAAGGTGGTGCATTGGACCTTCCCGAGCGGCGATCCGGCCAAGGAGGCCTCGGCACAGCGCATCGAGGATTGGGTGCTGACGAAAACCCGGCCGGGCGACATCCTGATCTTTCACATCAACGGTCGCGGCTGGCATACCGCCGAGGCGCTGCCCAAGATCGTCGCGGCGCTGCGCCGGCGCGGCTATCGCTTCACCACCCTGGCCGAAGCGCTGTCATGAACTGGCGGGCGCTGTCGGTCAAAGAGGCGGAAAGCATCGCGGCGGCCTGCGTCGGTTTCGATCCTTATCGTACCTTGGGCTATCGCGCCGACACCCTGGTCGCCTATCTGACCCGCCCCGATCCGGCATTGACGCGCCAGGCCATCGTCGCCGATGGCGCACTGGCCGGTGTCGTGGCCCTGCGCAAACCCTGGCTGCGCGGGCCGTTGATCGAGATGCTGGCCCTGCTGCCCGATGCCCAGGGCAAGGGCCTGGGCAGCCAGGTCATCGAGCGCTGCAAGGCGGAAGCGGGCAAAAATCTGTGGGCCACCGTCAGCGGCTTCCATCGACCGGCGCGGCGTTTCTATGCCAAGGCCGGGTTTGAGGAACTCTGCGCCTTGCCTGGGATCGTCGCCGAGGATCAGGACGAGATCCTGCTGCGCTGGCGGGGTTAGGCCAGGATCCGCTCGACCCATGCCGGCACCACCTCGGTCGCCGGTCCGTATCGTGTCTCGTCGAACAGGCGCGAGCCGTCGGACGGTTCGAGATTGAGCTCGACGCAGCGCGCCACCCCCTTCTCCAACGCGTAGGAGACCAGCCCGGCGGCGGGATAGACCATGCCGGACGTGCCGATCGAGACGAACAGCGCGGCCTTGTCGAGCGCGGCATAGATGCGGCGCATGTCGAGCGGCACTTCGCCGAACCACACGACATGCGGGCGGAGCCCGGTGAAGTGGCAGCTTGGACATTGGCTGGCCACGCTGAGCTCGCCCGGCCATGGCACCGTCAGGCTGCAGGTCGGACAGCGCGCCTTGGCCAGTTCACCATGCATATGGATGAGCGTGCGGCTGCCGGCCCGCTCATGCAGGTCGTCGACATTCTGCGTCACGATGGTGACCTCGCCTGGCCAGTCCCGTTCCAGGCGGGCCAGAGCGAGATGCGCCGCGTTGGGGGCGATGTCGCCCGCGCGCAGCTGTTCGCGCCGGGCATTGTAAAAGCGGTGGACCCGTGCCGGATCCCGATGGAACGCTTCCGGCGTGGCGACATCCTCGAGATTGACCTTCCCCCAGATGCCGTCCGCGTCGCGGAAGGTGTCGAGACCGGATTCCTTGGAAATTCCCGCTCCCGTCAAAATGACGATATTGCCCTGCTTCACCGTTTGCCCTCTCTTAAGCCAATCCCATTGTCGAGAGGGGGCCCCGCCTTGGTCAAGCTGCTGTTCGTCTGTACCGGAAACATCTGCCGCTCCCCCACCGCACACGGCATCCTGCGCGCCCGTATTCGCGCCGCCGGGCTGGAAGCGCACATCGCTTGCGACTCGGCCGGCACACATGGCTATCACGTCGGAGATCCGCCGGACCCGCGCTCGATCGCGACGGCACGGCAATTCGGCGTCGAGATCGGCGATCTGCGCGCCCGCAAGGTGCGCGTCGGCGACCTGGACGAGTTCGACATCATCGCGGTGGCGGAGAACGCCCATCGCCGCGCCCTGCTGGCCCTGCGCGCGACCCCGCCACGCGCGGTGATCCGCCTGCTGCCGAGCTGGCTGGGTGAAACGGGCGAGGTGCCCGATCCCTATTACGACGATCGAAGCTTCGCCGCGGTCTATCGCCTGATCGAACGATCGGTCGATGCCTTGTTCGCCGAGGTAAAGGCCAGCCTCACGCCAGCCCGCTGAGGCAGGGAACGCGAAGCGCCGTGGGATGTTCTCCTAGTTCGGAACGCTTCATGCCCTCATCCTGGATCGTTGAGCGAAAATTCGCTAATATTGCGCAATGACTGAGCAAAAACGCACACCTTTGCAGCAGCGCCTGATCGATCTCGATTGGGAGGATCTGCGCTTTGCTCTGGCCCTGGCCCGCCATGGCAGCCTGTCGGCGGCCGCGCGGGCTCTCGGGGTCAATCATGCGACGGTGTCGCGCCGCATCGACCGCCTGCAGGGCGCGATCGGACAATTGCTGTTCGACCGCCGCAAGGAGGGTTACCGCCTGACCGATACCGGCCAGATGGTGCTCGACCAGCTGACCCGCATGGATGAGGCAGTGCTGTCGCTGCTCTCGCTGCCGCTGCAGGTCGAGGAGGGCGGCCTGGTCCGCCTGACCGCGGCGCGCGGGCTGGCCGATGGTTTTCTGGTCGACCGGCTGGGCGAACTGCGCCAGCGCCTGCCCACCACCGACATCGAGTTGCTGGGCGAATCGCGCCTGATGAGCCTGGGCCGGCGCGAAGTTGATATCGCCATCCGCCTCGGCCAGCCCAAGGATAGCGAGCTGGTCGGCAAGAAGATCGGGCTGATCGGCTATGGCTTCTATGCGGCGCCGGCCTATCTGGCCGAACTGGCCGGCGGTGCGCCGCTGCAATTCGTCGGCTTCGATCCCGACAGCGCTTTCGTGCTGGAGGCGGCCTGGATGAAGCGGGAGTTCCCCGGCCAGCGCATCGCCTTCCGCACCAACAGTCAGACCTCGCAGGCCGCCGCCGCGCGGGCGGGTTTCGGCATCGCGCTGCTGCCGCACTATCTGGCGGCCGAGGATCCTGATCTGCAGCGGGCCCCGGTCGATAGCGAGACGCCGCAGCGCGAGGTTTGGCTGCTGATGCGCAAGGATCTGGCCGACAAGCCGCGCATCCGCGCCGTCGCCGAAGAAATCGCCGACCTGTTCGATCGCGAGAAGGACTTTCTGCTGGGCGCACCCGCCGCCAGCTGAGCGGGTGCCGCCATCGACCTATCCGGTGATTATTGCAAGATGCCGACGGCGCGGCGGTTCTGGCTATAGGCCGACTCGTTCGAGCCGACCACGGCCGGACGCTCCTTGCCATAGGAGACTGTCTTGATGCGGTCAGCCTGGATCCCGCTCGCCACCAGGAACTCCTTGATGGCACTGGCGCGGCGCTCGCCCAAAGCGAGGTTGTATTCGCGGGTCCCGCGCTCGTCCGAATGGCCTTCGATCAGCAGCTGGTCGCGCGGATGGCCGTTGAGGAACGCGACCCATTTGGCCAGCAGCTCGCGGCCTTCCGGCTTCACCGAGGACTTGTCCGTCTCGAAGAAAACCCGATCGGCGATCGATTGCGGCCAGACATGCAGGACGCCGTCATCGAGCGAATTTCTGTCGATCCCGCCGCTGCCGATGGTGGCGGGCGGCGAATAGGTGTCGGACCGGCCGCCACCGCCGCCGGTCGCACCGTCCGGGTCCGCGCAGGCGCTTAGAAGTGCGGCGGTCATGACCAGTGCCATGGCCGGCAGGCCGTTTTTCCTGAGAGCGTTCATCTGTACCCCACCGAGATAGACCGTTCCCCCAAACGAGGAACCCCTCTATCTAGGCGGTCGGATTGCGACCTTTTTTCGACAAAAGGGTGTCGAACCCCAGGTTTTCTAACGATTCATCCGATTCTTGACCAGATCGTCGACCACCGCCGGATCGGCCAGGGTCGAGGTGTCGCCTAAACCCTCATGCTCGTTGGCGGCGATCTTGCGCAGGATTCGGCGCATGATCTTGCCCGACCGGGTCTTGGGCAGGCCCGGCGCCCACTGGATCAGGTCCGGCGTGGCGATCGGACCGATCTCGCGGCGGACCCACGCGGCCAGACTCTTCTTGAGATCCTCGTTGGGCTCGGACCCCGAGACCAGGGTGACATAGGCATAGATGCCCTGGCCCTTGATGTCGTGCGGATAGCCGACCACGGCGGCCTCGGCGACGGCTTCATGGGAAACGAGCGCGGATTCCACCTCCGCCGTGCCCATGCGATGGCCCGACACATTGATCACGTCATCGACGCGCCCGGTGATCCAGTAATAGCCGTCCTGGTCGCGACGCGCGCCGTCGCCGGTGAAATAGAAGCCCTTATAGGCGGAAAAATAGGTCTGATAGAAGCGGTCATGGTCGCCATAGACGGTTCGCATCATGCCCGGCCAGCTATCGGCGATGCAGAGATTGCCCTCGACCGCGCCGTCGAGCACCCGGCCGTCATTATCGACCATCACCGGTTTGACGCCGAAAAAGGGCCTAGTCGCCGAGCCGGGCTTGAGATCGGTGGCGCCGGGCAAAGGCGTGATCATGAAGCCGCCGGTCTCGGTCTGCCACCAGGTATCGACGATCGGGCAGCGGCTGTCGCCGACCACGCTGTAATACCAGTACCAGGCCTCGGGATTGATCGGTTCGCCGACCGAGCCGAGCAGGCGCAAGCTCTTGCGGCTGGTCTTCTTGACCGGCCCGTCGCCATCGCGCATCAGGGCGCGGATGGCGGTGGGGGCGGTATAGAAGATGGTGACCTTGTGCTTGTCGACCACCTGCCAGAAGCGCGACATGTCGGGATAGTTCGGCACGCCCTCGAACATCAGGCTGGTCGCGCCATTGGCCAGCGGACCATAGACGATGTAGCTGTGGCCGGTGACCCAGCCGACATCGGCGGTGCACCAATAGATGTCTTCCTCGCGCAGATCGAAGGTGTATTGGTGCGTCATCGACGCCCACACCAGATAGCCGCCCGATGTGTGCAGCACGCCCTTGGGCTTGCCGGTCGAGCCGGACGTATAGAGGATGAACAGCGGATCCTCGGCATTCATCTCGACCGGCTGATGGGTCGGCGAGGCCTGTTCGGTCAGCTGGTGATACCAATGGTCCCGGCCGTCCTTCATCGTCACCGCGCCGCCGGTACGGCGCACCACCACGACACTCTTCAGACCCGGACAGGTTTCCAGCGCCTTGTCGGCATTGGCCTTCAGGGGAACCGGCTTGCCACCGCGCAGGCCCTCATCGGCGGTGATCAGGATCGTGCTGTCGCAATCTTGGATGCGGTTGGCCAGGCTGTCCGGCGAGAAGCCGCCAAACACCACGGAATGGATGGCGCCGATCCGCGCACAGGCCAGCATCGCCACCGCGGCCTCGGGGATCATCGGCATATAGAGCGTGATGCGGTCACCTTTTTTGGCGCCCAAACCGGTCAGCGCATTGGCCAAGCGGCAGACTTCCTCATGCAACTGGCGATAGGTTATGGCGCGCTGTTCGGCCGGATTGTCGCCTTCCCACAGGATCGCCACCTTGTCGCCGCGCTTGTCCAGTTGGCGGTCGAGGCAGTTGGCGGCGACGTTCAGCGTACCGTCCTCAAACCATTTGATATGGAGATCTTTTTCGCCGAACGAGCTGTCCTTGACGCGCGTGTAGGGCTTGATCCAGTCGATGCGCTTGCCGTGTTCGCCCCAGAACCCCTCGGGATCCTTGATCGAGCGCTCATACCATTGCTGATATTTGGCGGCGTCGATCTGCGCTTCCTTGGCCAGGTCGGCGGGAACCGGGAAAATGTCGGGATGCTCGGCGTGGGTCACGGTGGCGTCTCCTGCGGGGAATGTTTTTCTTGTTATTTTTCGGAAGTATCGGTGATTCCTCGATATCGCTCAAGCGGCGCATGCCTTGGGCGGTGATCCCGAAGACATGGTTCAGGCGGTGATACCGCCGAGTGCGCAGATGCGCTTCCAGGCTTCGACATCGATCGGCATCACCGAGAGGCGCGACTGCTTGACCAGCGCCAGATGATTGAGCAGGGGATCGAGCTTGATCTGGTCGAGGCTGACCGGGGTCACCAGCGGCTTGACCGCCTTGAAATCGACCATGCCGAAGATGCCCTTGGGATCGGTCGGATCGGGGTAATAGAGCTTGACCACCTCGACCACACCGACGATCAGCCGCTGCTCGACCGAATGGTAGAAGAAGGCCAGATCGCCCAGCTTCATCGCCTTGAGATTGTTCGAGGCCTGGTAATTGCGCACCCCATTCCAATGGGTGACGCCGTCGCGCACCTGATCGTCCCACGACCAGGTATTGGGTTCGGATTTGACCAGCCAGTAGGATGTCATGGCAGCGCCTTGCGATAGGGTTTGAGGGTCATGGCTTCAGCTTTTGTCGTCATAGCCGAGTTCGCTGCCGAACGGGCGTGACAGCAGGCCGGCAATGACGTCATCGATGGTGGCGCGGCCGCTGACCAATCCGGCCACGGCGCGGCAGATCGGCATGTCGATGGCCAGGCTTTCGGCCAGCGCGGTCACCGATCTGGCGCTGTCGACCCCTTCGGCCACCGAGCGGCGCTCGGCGAGGATATCGGCCAGGGCGCGCCCCTGCCCCAGCGCCACGCCCAATGAATAGTTGCGCGACTGGGACGAGGAGGCGGTCAGCATCAGATCGCCCAGGCCCGACAGTCCCATGCAGGTGGTCTGGCGCGCCCCTTTGGCCACCGCCAGACGCACCATCTCGGCCAGACCCCGGGTGATCAGCGCGGCCCTCGCATTCTGGCCGAGGCCGCGGCCTTCGACCACGCCGCAGGCGATCGCCAGCACATTCTTGACCGCACCCCCCATCTCGGTGCCGATCACGTCATCGGTGACATAGGGGCGGAACATCGGGCCGCCCAGGGCCGCCGCCAAGGCGTGCGCCAGGGCGGTGTCGGCCGAAGCCAGAGTGATGGCGGTGGGCAGGCCGCGCGCCACCTCGATGGCGAAGGTCGGGCCGGACAGCACGGCCAGCGGCGAACCGGGCAGTTCCTGCTGGACAAGTTCGCTCATCAGCCGGCCGGTGGCGAGCTCCACGCCCTTGGCGCACAGCACGAGCGGAATAGGGGCGGCCAGCATCGGCTTGAGCTGGCGGCAGACGGGGGCGAGAAATTGCGACGGCACCACCAGCAGCAGCGCGTCCTGTTCGCCCATGGCGGCCAGATCGTCGGTGGCGCGGACCCCCTCCAGCGCGATCTCGGGCAGGAACAGCGCATTGCGGCCCGATTGGGTGATCGAGGCGACCACCTCTTCCTCGCGCGCCCACAGGGTCACCGCGCGGCCGGCCCGGCGGGCGGTGGCGGCCAGCGCGGTTCCCCAGGCGCCGGCGCCGACCACGCCAATTTTCTCGATCACAATCCTCTCCGTTACAATTCGAGCCGGAAGCCGACTTCCATCACCCGCTTGGCCGGCAGATGCAGATAGTCGGCGGCGCGCAGCCCCACCTCATGCAGGAAATGATAGACCACCCAGACGGGAGCCGGCAGGCGCGGCTGATGGGAGCGGCGCACCAGCCCCTCATGGGCGATGAAATAATGGACATCCTCGCAGAAGGAGAAACCCAGCTTGACGCAGCCCTTGAGCGCCGTCACCACGTCGATGCGCTGCATGAAGCCCACCGAAATGATCAGGCGATAGAGACCCGGACCAATCTCGACCAGGGCGATACGCTGCGAGGCCGGTACGCGCGGCTGCTTGGACAGATCCACCGTCAACAGCACGACATTCTGATGCAGTGCTCTCGTATGCTTGACATAATGCAGCAGCATCGGCGAGGCCCGATCGGCCACCCGGGTCAAGAACACCGCGGTGCCCGGCACGCGGGCCACCACCATCTGATCGAGCCCGGCGATGAAGTCCTCCATCGACATCGAGTCTTCGGAGAGCCGCCGCTGCGCCATTACACTGCCCAGGCGCCAGCAGATCATGCAGGTCGCCACCAGCGTGCCCAGCGCGATGGGCAGCCAGCCACCCTCGACGAACTTGCTGGCATTGGCGGCCAGGAAACAGGCATCGACCAGCCCGAACAGGCCGATCAACAGGCCGGCGGCGGCCGGTTGCCAGTGCCAGTCAGCAATCATCACCCGATAGAGCAGGATCGTGGTGGCCAGCATGGTGGCCGCCACCGCCACGCCGTAAGCGTTGGCCAGCGCATCCGAACTCTTGAAGCCGAGCACGATCACGATGGTCATCACCATCAGCGCCCAATTGACGAAGGGCACATAGATCTGCCCCGAGGATTTGGCCGAGGTCGGCTGGACCCGCATGCGCGGCATCAATCGCAGAGCGATCGCCTGGTGGGTCAGCGAGAAGACGCCCGAAATCAGCGCCTGGCTGGCGATCACCGTGGCCAGCGCGGCCAGCACCACCATCGGCAACAGAAATCCGTTGGGCACCAGCTTGTAGAAAGGATTGTCGGCGTCCTCGGCATGGGCCAGCACCCAGCCTCCCTGGCCGAGATAATTGAGGATCAGCGCCGGAAACACCCAGACGAACCAGGCCAGACGGATCGGCGTGGCGCCGAAATGGCCCATATCGGCATAGAGCGCCTCGGCCCCGGTCAGCGCCAGGAAGATCAGCCCGACCACCGTGAAAGCGCGGGCCGGCTCCTGGCTGAGGAAGTGCACCGCGCTCAGCGGATTGAGGGCGGCGAGGATCTGCGGTCCGGCGAGAATGCCGCGCACGCCGAGGGCGGCGATCACCACGAACCAGACCGTCATCACTGGCCCGAACAGGCGACCCAACCCGCCGGTACCGCGGCTCTGTATGGTGAACAGCCCGACCAGGATCACGATCGTGATCGGCACCACGAAGGGCGCGAGCTTGGGTTCCACGCCCTTGACACCCTCGATGGCCGACAGAACCGAGATGGCCGGCGTGATGACGCCGTCGCCATAGAGCAGCGCCGCTCCGATCACGCCGATCAGCACCAGGACGGAGAATTTGCCGTAATGATGCTTGCCGGCCACCAGCGCGACCAAGGCCAGGATGCCGCCTTCGCCGTCATTGTCGGCCTTCATGACGATGGCGACATATTTCAGCGACACCACCAGCATCAGGGCCCAGAGAATCAGGCTGACGATGCCGATCACCCCGGCCGGCTCGGCATGCTGGCCGCCGAGGGCGGCGACCGAGGCCTGCATGGCATAGAGCGGCGAGGTGCCGATATCGCCGAACACCACGCCGAGGGCCGCCATCGCGCTGATCGCCAGCGGGGTCTTCGAGGCGTGATAGGGGGAGTGCTCGTCATGCATGGCGGCGTCCCTCCGGAGTATGCAGATCCACCGCGTCCGACTCCCTTCTGGCGTGAAATCGGCGACAGCCTGCGGGCCGGACTTTACCTTGTCAACCTAAGCTTTGACGCCGGCTCCGGGCAATTTCGTGGCCGCCGGATCGAGCGGCCAGCGCGGGCGCGGGGCGAAGTCGAGCGCGTCGGGCGTGGGATCGATCCTCCAGCGCTCCAACCCGGCCCAGGCGATCATCGCCGCATTGTCGGTGCACAGCTTCATCGGCGGCGCGATCAGAAGCGCACCGCGCTGTTCGGCCAGGGCCGAGAGACGCGTGCGCAGCGCCTGATTGGCGGCGACGCCGCCGGCCAGCACCAGCCTGGTCGGGCCGGGATGGCGGGACTGGAACAGGGTCAACGCGTTCTTGACCCGGTCGGCCATCGACTCCGCCACCGCTGTCTGGAAAGCGGCGGCAAGGTCGGCCCGGTCCTGGTCGGTCGGAGCGTCGAGCGCGGTCCAGGCCAGCCGCACGGCATTTTTGAGGCCCGAGAAGGAAAAATCGCAGCCGGGCCGCCCCTTCAGCGGCCGCGGCAGAGCGAACCGCGCCGCATCGCCGGCCTTGGCCGCCTTTTCCACCGCCGGTCCGCCGGGATAGCCAAGCCCCATCAGCTTGGCCACCTTGTCGAAGGCCTCGCCGGCGGCATCGTCGATGGTGGCGCCGAGGCGGTGATATCGGCCCACGCCCTCGACCGACAGAAGCTGGCAATGGCCGCCCGAGACCAGCAGCAGCAGATAGGGAAAATCGAGCCCGGGCGCGAGACGCGCCGACAGGGCATGGCCCTCGAGATGATTGACCGCCAGGAAGGGCTTGCCGGCCGCCAAGGCCAGCGCCTTGCCGGTGGTGACGCCGACGATCACCCCGCCGATCAGGCCGGGCCCGCCGGTGGCGGCGATCAGATCGACCTGTTCCAGACTTACCTGGGCCTGGCTCAGCGCCGCCTCGATCAGCCGGTCGACATGGTCGAGATGGGCCCGCGCGGCGATTTCGGGCACCACACCGCCATAGGCGCGATGCTCCTCGAATTGCGACAGAATACAGTCGGCGAGGATGGTGCGATCGTCGCGCACCAGCGCGGCGGCGGTCTCGTCGCAGCTGCTTTCTATGCCCAAGGCTAACATGGCCTTTCGATACCCCCTTTCCATCCGCCGATCCAGCGCCTAAAAGATTAATAATGACAGCCATACCTTCCTTGCGCATCGGAACGCGCGGCAGCCCGCTGGCCTTGGCCCAGGCGGAAGAGACACGCCTTCGCCTGGAGACCGCCTTTCCCGAACTGGCCGGCGCCATCCATATCGAGGTGATCCACACCACCGGCGATCAGATCCAGGACCGCCCGCTGGCCGCCATCGGCGGCAAGGGGCTGTTCACCAAGGAGATCGACGAGGCGCAGCTGGAAGGCCGCGTCGATATCGCCGTTCATTCGATGAAGGACGTGCCCACACTTCTGCCCGATGGGCTGACCTTGGGCGCGCTGCTGCCGCGCGAGGATGTGCGCGACGTGCTGATCTCGTCCAAGTGCCGCAGTCTGGCCGACCTGCCGGCGGGCGCCGTGGTCGGCTCGGCCAGCTTGCGCCGCGCCGCCCAGATCCTGCGCCGCCGTCCCGATCTGTCGGTTGTGTCGTTCCGCGGCAATGTGCAGACCCGTCTCAGAAAACTGGCCGAGGGCCAGGTCGATGCCACCTTGCTGGCGATGGCCGGCCTCAATCGATTGGGTGTCATGCCGGTCGAGGCGGTGCCGCTCTCGATCGAGGAGATGCTGCCCGCCGTGGCCCAGGGCGCCATCGGCATCAGTTGCCGCGCCGGTGACGAGCGCGCGCTGACTTATCTCGCCGCGCTCGATGACGAACCCACCCGGTGCCGCGTGACCGCGGAGCGCGCCTTCCTGGCCGTACTCGACGGCTCGTGCCGCACGCCGATCGCGGGCCTGGCCATGATCGACGGCGAGCGGCTGACCCTGACCGGCATGATCCTGCGGCCCGACGGCTCTCAGGCCTATGACGTGGTCGCCTCGGGCCATTTCGCCGAGGCCGAGGCGGTGGGATATCGCGGCGGTCAATCCCTGCTCGAGCTGTCCGGCCCGGACTTCCTGGCCCCGGTGTCGTGAGACCCGGCGCCCTCGTCACCCGACCGCTCGCCGATTCGCAAGGCCTCGCCGAGGCACTGGAAGCCCGCGGCTTCTCGGCCCTGGTCGAGCCGATGCTGGCCATCCGCTTCCTCGATGCCGCCCCTCCTGACCGCCACGCCTATCAGGCTGTTCTGGCCACCAGCGCCAATGGCGTTCGCGCCCTGGCCCGTCTGGTGGCGTGGCGCGACCTGCCGGTGTGGGCGGTGGGTGACGCCTCGGCGCGCGAAGCGGATACGCTCGGATTTGTCACAGTGCGGAGCGCCACCGGCGATGTCGCCTCTTTGGCCGATCTGGTGAGCGAACAGGCCGATCCGACCAAAGGCACGCTGCTGCATGTCGCCGCCTCGCGGCTGGCCGGCGACCTGGCCGGTGCCTTGGCTTCCCGCGGTTTTTCTGTCGAGAAGGCGGTGCTGTACGAAGCCGAGCCGGCCGAGGATCTGTCGCCCGCGCTGATCGCGGCCCTGGCCGAAGGGCGCCTCGACGTCGCCCTGTTTTTCTCTCCCCGTACCGCCGCCACCTTTGCTAGGCTGGTAAAAAAGGCCGATCTCGGTGAAAGTTTGCGCCGGATCAAGGCTTTGGCGCTCAGCGCCGCCGTGGCGGAGACGTTGTCGCCGCTGTCCTGGCGCGGGGTGGCGGTGGCGGAACGTCCGGACCAGACCGCCCTGCTGGCGCGGCTCGACGGAGAGTGATCGTGGTGAGAGTGATCGGCTATGGGATCGTGCTGGCGCTGCTGGTGAGCGGCGCGGTGTGGCTGGCCGACCATCCCGGCTCGGTCGAGATCGACTGGCTGTCCTGGCGCCTCTCCACCAGCGTACCGGCTCTGCTGCTGTTCCTGCTGATGCTGGCCGGCGCGATCTTCTATCTTCTGCGATTTGTCGCCGCTCTGGCCCGTTTCCCCGGCGATTTTCAGGCTCGGCGCCAGGAAAAGAAGCGCCGGCGTGGCTATCAGGCTTTGTCGGATGGCTTGGCGGCCGCGGCGGCCGGGCATGCCAGACAGGCCAGCAAATTGGCCAACCAGGCCGAGAAATTGCTCAACGATCCCAGCCTGACCCGCGTCCTGTCGGCCCAGAGCGCCCAGCTGGCCGGTGACGAGGGGGCGGAGCGCCGCCATTACGAGGCGATGCGCGAGCGGCCGGAGACCGCCCTGATGGGCGTGCGCGGCCTGTTGGAGCTGGCCCTGGCGCAGGGTCAGCGCGACCAGGCGCTGGCGCTGGCCATCGAGGCCCGCAAGATGGCACCGACCGATGGCGCCCTGTCCGAGCTTCTATTCACCCTGCTGATGGAAAACGGCCAGCTGGCCGAAGCCCAGGAATTGCTGACCGAGGCCGGCAAGCGCAAGGCGCTGAGCCGCGAGCAGACGGCGAGACGCCGCGCCCTGGTGGCCAATGAGCGGGCCCGGCGCGCCGAGCGCGACGGCGACGCCAAGGACGCCATCGCCTATGCCAAGCAGGCCCTGTCGGCCGACCCCTCGCTGGCCGAGGCGGCCCTGCGCCTGTCCCGGCTGCAGGCGGCGCAAGATTTGGCGCGTCAGGCGGCCGGGGTGCTGGAAAAGAGCTGGAAGATCGCGCCGCTGCCTGAAATTGCCGCCGCCTATGCCGGTCTGGTGCCTGACGAAGCGCCGCTGCAGCGGCTGCGCCGGCTGGAGAAATTCGCCGCCCTGCAGCCCGACGCCTGGGCCACCCACCGAATCCTCGGCGAAACCGCCCTGGCGGCCAAATTGTGGGGCCAGGCCCGCAAACATCTGAGCGCGGCGGTCGAGATCCGCCCGACCGCCGGCCTGCTCGGCCTGCTGTCGCGCCTGGAACTCGAAGAATATAAGAATCAGAACGCCGCCCAGGCCTGGTTGGCCCGGGTGCCGGCCGCCGATCCTGATTGGGTATGCGGCGCGTGCGGCGGGCACAGCACCGCCTGGCAGCTGACCTGTCCGAAATGTTCCGCGCTGGACCGGCTGACTTGGGAGGCGCCGACCCCGATCACGGCTGCGGCCAGCCCCCGCCCAACGCCAGGAACAGAGTGACCTGATCGAGCGAGACCTGGCTGTCCGAGGCCGCCAGGGATTGCTCCGAGGTGGTCAGGGTCTGCTGGGCCAGCAATCCGGTGAGAAAGGGTGTACGCCCCGCCTTGTAGAGGCTGTCGGCCTCGTCCGAGGCTTCCTTTGCCTTGTCGCGCGCCGCATGCAGAATGGCATTGCGCTCAAGATCGCGCTGATAGATTGCCAGGCTGCTTTCGGTCTCGCGCAGCGCGTTCAGCACGACCCCGTCGAACCGGGCCAACGCCGCCTTGGCCGCCGCACCGGCCTCGTCGACGCGGGCCTGCTCCGACTCGAGCGGCAGGGTCCAGGAGATCAAGGGTCCCCAGGACCAGGTCTGTGCCGCCGGCATGCCGAGATCCGCGATGTTGCCGATGGCGCCGGCACTGGCGCCCAGGGTGATGTCGGGATAGAGCGCGGCGGTGGCGACGCCGATACGGGCGGTGGCGGCGGCAAGGCCCCGCTCGGCCTGGCGGATATCCGGCCGGCGGCGCAGCAAGGCGGCGCCGTCGCCGACCGGAATCGGCCGGCGGATGCGCGGCAGATCGGCACAGCTTTCCAAATCCTTGGGAAAGTCGGCCGGGGACTTGCCGGTCAGGGCCGCCAACCGATAGAGCGCGACCTGGCGGCGGCCGCGCAAGCCGGGCAGGGCCGCGCGGGCCTGCTCCAACTGCGCCTCGCCGCGGGTCACATCGATCTTGGAACCACGGCCGGCCTCGGTCAGGCGACGGGTGACGTCGTTGGCGCGGCCCTGCAGATCGACCTGACGCTGAGCGACCGCCAGCTCATAGCCGGCCGAACAGGTTTCGACATAGGCCCGCGCCACTTCGGCGGCGACGGTGATGCGGGCAACCTCCTGGGCCGCGGCGACCGCTTCTTCTTCGGCGCCGGCCGCTTCGGCGGCGCGCTTCAGGCGACCGAACAAATCGAGCTGATAGCCGATAGTGACCGCCCCTTCGCCCAGCCAGGCGCTCGGCAGCTGCTCGGGCAGCAGATAAGACTGGCCCGACAGCTGAGTCCGTTCGACCGCGAAAGTCGCATCGCCGCCGACGTCGCGGTGGCCATCGGCCTCTCGGAATGCCGCCTGTGCTCTGGCTAAGTTAGCCGCAGCGACCCGCAGATCGGTATTGGCGGCCAGCGCCTGCTCCTCGAGCGCATTGAGGCGCGGATCGTCATAGAGGCGCCACCAACCCGCCGGCACCGGGGCGCTGGCGACGGCCTGCGAGGTTGCCGCGTCGAAATTGCCCTGGGCCTGCGGCGCGTTGAGGGCCGCCTCGTCCGGCAGATGATAGTCGGGACCCATCGTGCAGGCGGTAAGCCCAAGAGCGGCGAGCAAGGCGAGAGCGCTCTTCATTTTGCCTGCGCCTCCGGCAACGCGGTAACGCTCGCCGTGCGGCCGGCGATCAGGCGGATCCCGGCCGGCACCTTGTCGAGCGCGATGCGCACCGGGATTCGCTGGGCCAGACGCACCCAGCTGAAGGTCGGGTTGACATTGGGCAGCATCGAGGAAGACGGGCCGCGCTCGCGATCCTCGATGGCCGGCGAGATGCTCTGGATATGACCTCGGATTGGCACATCCTCGCCCATCAGCCGTACTTCGACCGCCTGGCCGACCTGCAAATGCGGCATCTTGGTCTCTTCGAAATAGCCCTCGACACGGATGCTCGCCGCATCGACCAGCGCCATCACCGCCTTACCGGGCGACACGTAATCGCCGACGCGCAGGGTGACGTCGGACAGATAGCCGTCGGTCGGGGCATGCACGTCGGTCCGCTCGAGATTGAGCGCGGCGACGGCCCGCGCCGCCTGGGCCTGCGCCAGCGCGGACTCGGCTTGGGTGACGCCGGCTTCGGCCTGGATCACGGCGGCCTCGCCCTGGGCGACCGCGGCCTGCTCCTCGGCAACCTTGGTATGGCTCTGTTCGATCACCTCGCGCGAGACCAGCGAGCCCAACCCATCGTTACGGGCCGCTTCGCGCTGCGCCTCGGCCAGGGCGGCGCGATGGGTGACCACGGCGGCCTTCTGCACGGTGATGGCGGCCTTCTGTACCCCGATGGCGGCCTGGGCGGTGACGATGGCGGCGTCGGCCTGCTGCAGCGCCAGCTGATAGCGTTCGCGGTCGATGGTGAACAGCAGCTGGCCGCGCTTGACCGTCTGATCATGCACGACCGCGACCGAGGTCACCAGGCCGGCGACGTCGGGGGCGATCTCGGCCACGTCGGCGCGCACGCGCCCATCGCGGGTCCAGGGCTCGACCTGATAATGCAACCAAATCAGACGGCCGGCATAAAGCGCCGCGGCAACGACGATCAGGGTGACCCCGACACGCAGGGCGGACTGGAGGAGCGGCTTCATGGTGGGCATGGTCAGACCTTTACGGGCAGGGCGATCACGACCGCCCACAGAATGAGAAAGAGTGCGGCATCGAACAGAGCGGGATGCCAGATCTGGCGGTAGGCGCCGGCTGCGCCGAGCAGTTTCTTCAGGCACCAGGTGAGAAACAGAGCGGCGATGGCGGTCGGCACCAGGGTCGAAATGAAGACACCGGCAATGTCGATTTCGGGGATCATGGCTGGGCCTCGGCAAAAGCGGGGGCGTCGGGGAACAGATTGCGGCGCAGCCCGACCAGGGCGGCGATGCCGGCGCGGCGATGCTCGCTCTGGGCCGGGACGGCGACCGAGGCGCGCAGGCAGGAATCGAGCGCGGGCAGGGTGGCGCTGACCGGCGGCGTCTGGCGACCGGCGGACAGCGCTGAGAAATGGGCGCCGACCCGCTGCAGCAGATCGTTCAAAGGGGCATCTTCGCCGGCCGGCAAGGCGGCGCGATAGGTCTGGATCTGGGCGATGTTCATGCCGATGCGCAGATCGGTCAGCACATCCTGGCCGGACACGCTGGAGGATTGCGCCGCCGCCAGCTTGGGCGCCAGCAGGCCGAGCCGGTCGACCATCTCGGCCGCCAGTTCGGCAGGATCGATCATGCCCGGGCTGCGCGCGAGAACCGCCAGCTGTTTCCAGGTGCGGACCAGCAATCTGTGCGCCGCCGTATCGACGCTGATCGAGCGAATGGCCCGGGTTACCGCGATGGCGATGAAGAGCGAGACGAAGATCGCCGTGTTGGAATTGACGAAGGCGGCGAAATCCGCCGAATAGGTCTCCTGCAGCGCGATGTCGCTGGCGAAGCCGATGACGAAGGCGGTCGCCGGTCCCCCCGTGCGCCGATCCACCATCAGCATCCCGGCGATCAGGAAAACAGGCGCGATGAACAGCAGCAGCAGCGGCAGCCCGTCGATGCCGGGCAGGATGGCGAATTCATAAAGAGCAGCAATCGGCGTGGCGATGGCGAACATCACGCCGAATCCCTTGATGGCCGGGGCGGGATCGTCGAGGGACGCGAACAGGGCGCAATAGACACCGGCCAACGCCGCCGCGGAGGCGCCATCGGTCCAGCCGGTCTCGATCCACAGCACGCAGACGATCATGATGGTGAGGAAGGCCGACAGGCCCGACAGCAGCGCCATGCCGGGATCGCGGTGCAGGCGTTTCCTGGTGCGCTTGGCCATGGAGGTGGCCAGTTCGGCCGGCAGCGG
>Ga0116226_10002040_pt1 | contig 17536 bp, 11 predicted proteins | sample S1TSphfallax_FD_89692 | JGI IMG/M metagenome (GOLD analysis project Ga0116226, IMG submission 89692) | Host-associated microbial communities from peat moss isolated from Minnesota, USA - S1T2_Fa - Sphagnum fallax MG | ecosystem: Host-associated > Plants > Peat moss > Unclassified | place: USA... | reverse complement strand
TTCCCCATGAATTTGTGGTAGTTATGAATGTTGTTTTCAAGAAGTTAATTGTGGCCAACTAGAATAGAAATGGCCAATGTGATGGAGAACTTTAGGCAATGGTGTGGGTTGCTTAACGTGCATGGAGCAATTGACGACACTCACATCATAATTTATAAACCCATCATTCTTTTTCCTAAAAACTATTATCATCATAAAACTAGTGATTATTCCATACAAGTTCAGGCAGTGGTTGATTCTAACAAAAAAAAATTGGAATTTTATTTGGGATTTCCATGTAATGTCAACAATGTTAGAATCTTGCGTAGGTCTACATTGTATTGTCATGTTCAATATCACAATCTATTTGATCTTAACAAATGTGCATATGGAATTTTTTCTATATTTGTTGGGGGACAAAGGGTATCCATTAATCAATTGGATAATGTTGTCATTCAAAGAAAATGGACAACATTCTATCTTTGAACTCCTTTACAATAGATAACATAAAAGAGGTAGGTCTATAGTTGAAAATGTTTTTGGTATATTGAAAAAAAACATTTAGAGAACTTTTGAGGTCTAAAATGCATGTCACCTTCATCCTTGACATGTTTACATGTTGCTATTTGATGCACAACCTTCTCGAGTTTGAAGATGAAGAAAGCATTAGTAGGTTATTCTGTATCATTGAATTGAAAGTTGTTCATGGAGAACAAATCAACATAAATGTTATTGTTGCAAGTGATGACAACATGAACTAGTTGAAGGCCTAGAGCTATCTAGTGATGCAATACAATGCGAACTAACTCAATATCTTGGAAGACAATGAAACATTTAATGATTAGGTAATTCAAAAAAAAATTCTTATATCTCTTGAAAGATCTGATAAAAAATCAAGTTCTATATGTTGTAATAAAAATCTTTTATTGTTTGCAAGCAATGACCATGTTGTATGGTTGGAAGAAAAAACAATTTGACTTCATAGATTTTTTTGAAATTCAACATGCAAGTTTACCTACCACCCATTCCCACCATTTGATTTTTTATTTTCACTACTCATTAGCATTATCAAATGTGTGTTTTGTTTCATGGTGGTTGTTGGCAACAACATATGTGAAAAAAAATGTCATTACTTGTGTCAAGTTATTCAAAGCTTGAACCATGTCTATTTGTGTGTGATTGGTACCCAAGTTTTAAACTATTGGAGTTATTTTTCCAAAATTTTTTTTTGAATTTTTGCTCATTTATCCTCTAACACGAAGCTTTTGGTATTGATATGATCAATGGACTCCAACAATTTACTACCCTTCTTTGTTGCTTCTACCATGTTCTTATGAATTAAAGAGTAAGACCTTTTCACCCTTGTGATTCCAACATAACAACCACTTTTTGTTTTTTGAAAATTTGTTTTTTTATTGACTAAATGTGGTGTTGGGGGCTGCTACCTAGCATGGGATCTACTTGAGTGGACAATGGTGTAATTGGCACATAATTACATTTGATTGAATGGGCACTAGGGCAGCTACATATGGTCGAATTGGCATTGGTGAAATTGCTTCCATTTCAATTGGAATAATGGAAACTTGCCACTAATTTCTTGCATCAACTCTATCAAACTCCTAGGCATTAAGCAAGGTTGGAAAGGTGAAGTTAGTGGTGCTTCACAACTCGAGAATTCATCTACATAACTAGTATGCACATCTACCATATTGATTTTCCCTTTAGTTACACCCATTGAATTTTCAAGATGTTGATGGCATCATTTGTTGATGGGTGAATGCACACTAAGGTGGTTCACTTTTTATACCTTTTTGGATTTTCTACAAAATGTACTTTATTCAAATGCCACAAATGCATTGTAAAATCATCAATTTGACAAAAATGTTTACGAATTAAGATTGCCAATTTGAATAAATATTTATTGAAGGATGAAATTCAATAAACATACACCAATCATATAGTAATGAACTTTTAAAGTGAACATATGGACTATGTTCTAAGTTTTGCATTAACATTCAAATGCATTTTTTGTTATGATTTCATCTCAATATTTTTTATAGGGACTTAATATATGATACATGATGAAAAAAATAATATGGATTGAAAAAAATAATAACAAAAAATTTAACCAATAAATAACTATGGACTTTTGAATGCCCAAATTTGGACCTTATTTTCCCAAGTCCCTATCTTGGTCATTTTTTGTTGGATTCATATCCCCCCCCCCATTAGTTAAAGAATTGTCTTGATGGGTAGCCTTTCATATGGACTTTATTAGTTGATTAATCACCACATAGGGCCCATTCAAAATTGGTTTTTAACTATTTTTTCCATTCTAATGTTAAAATATGGACTTTTGGGATTTGGACTCTTGCCACTTTTGAGCCACCCTAACTTGCATCTAGCCTATTGGACCATATGGCTTATAGATATGGTTAGTCTCATCCATGGTGTCCTACAAATGGGGGGGGATTGAAAATGGATCTTTTTCCCTAAAATACTACCATCATGTCATAAAAGCTTCACCCAAAGTTCCATGGTAATCTAATTGCATTTTTTTCCGCATTAGTCATGGACCAATAATCTTGGTTGTTTCCAATGCCTACTTTATTTACTTGAAGTCTCCTATAAGAAAACCCATTTATCTTCAAGAAACAGCCTCATTCTTGAATTGATTGGAGCACACAACATTCACAACTTGCATTGAAATTCCATTCCATTTCATGATTGCTATCTCAAACTTGTTTCGCCCATAACTACATTGAGACCAGTAATGTTTTCAACTCTTTTGGCCTTAACAAGAGTTAAAATCTCATTGTGCTCATAGTTTGGTTGGCAACCTTTTCATGCTTGGACTTGAGCATTACCATTTGTAGTCTAATTAATGCCAACATTTTTTTTGCATTTTCCTTTTTTTCTTAATGACGTAGCAACTTCATCACCAAGGTAGTTTCTAGTGATGAAAACCTTTGGACCTAGAAGAAATTCACAAATGCACATCAATTGTAATGCATTCATGGTAAATTAGTTTCATTTGTCCTAATTTTTTATTCAAAATTTGTCTATAAATTGGTGTGTAATTGTTGAAGATGTTGTTAATCAATATTTGCATTATTGAAGAAATTCAATAACTTCAAGTGCCCAAGGTTACAACTAAGCTTCTTTGTACACATTTTGTAAACAGAACAAAAAGACAACAAACATTTTATAGACATAATAGAAGGAGGTTCTTGTTGTAGTTTTAAAGTATTGATTTTCTTTAGTAAAATTATGTTCATCATCATAGTTTGAAAAGTTGTTATTAACTAGGTTGCCCATTGCACTCCTAAACTTGACCTACAACAATTTTATAGTTCCAACAATCTTAGTTGTAACAATGTTAACAATAAACAACTTAAAGATAAGAGAGAAGAGGTTGAAGGCAAGGGGGGGTAGATGAAAGTGGAAGGGAACGTGGAAGGAGAACATGAAAAGAACGAAAACCAAATATTGTGAACATGCATGATAAACTACCATTATTGAATTATCTCCTCCTTTTTAAGGTTGGTAGTTAACATCCTGTTTTAGTGGTAAAATGTTAATTTTTTTGTAAATTTGGTGGTAGTTACCACCAACTTTCCATTTTTTTAGCATCGCATTAACATTTTGTGCCACATAAGATGACACATAGGATTCAATGTTCGTAAACACTTTTGGTGTGATTCAACCATTTTTCTTATTGTGTAACTGACGCACCCCCAAGCTTCTTGATGGACTCAACTATGAGTGCAAAGGTGAAGAGAACAAAAGGAGAAGGAATTGGGTCGCGTTCCCTAACTTGCAACACTTCGGGGTAGAAGGGTGTGGTAGAGCTTTGAGATGGGACTAGGATGAGCAACAAGCAGTTCAATTATTCACACAAGCCTGCACAAACCAAACAACAAGTTGGTTAGTGTAAAGTTAGAACATTTTTGGTGCATGGACGAGCAATGGGCAAACACAAATTCACAAGATTAACCACAACCTAGACTTGGGGGAAGCCACCACCAACCCTTATAGTATACTATGTGCCTGACCATGAAACCAAGACCCAAATGTCATTTTGTCCCGAAACTCCCACTTGGGACTCCCGCGACTTTGGAAGCCCATAACTTTGTGTGCAGACCTCCAATTGACGTGAGGTCTAGAACAAAGTCGTAGCCCTTGTCGAGAGCTTTCCAAAAATATATGGTACACCACCTGCACACAAGGAAGTCAGGGCAATTCTTGACTTTTAATGGTTGGGAGTTGGCAATTTGACTTTTAGCTCTTCTTTTGGCCATAACTTGTGTTTAATTACCCAAATGGGTCATGTGAACCCATTTTAAACATCCATGTTCCAAGAGTTTTCTAATGATATAAGGAAATTTTCAATCCAATGGGTTTTGACCCCTTGAAATTGTTCTTTAAAGATTCAAAAATCCATCAGGACTCCAACTCCCAAACTAGGAGGTCATTTGGGAGTGTGGAGGTTCATTCCTTCACACTCTCCCACACTCCCAAGAGCATGAAATGTGACTCTCGGCTTCACTCTTGGCCTACACCTTCACAAGCCCTTACCTTGGTCATGAATCCAAAGTTAAGGTTGTGACATTAACATTAAGTTACCATTGAATTAACACTAAGTGTGATTGCAACTTAATTATCATAGGTAAATATGTAGTGAATGTAAATGGTTCCTTAGTAGACAAGTGAAAAGGTAAGGCATTAGGTGGTTATTAAGTATGTACACACATGTAAATGATGAAGTACATAACTAACTAATGTGGTTAACTATGGGAACATAATATAACCCAAAAATGTTTCATCCATCCTACATGGTATGCTAATGGGTGTTAATTCATTTTCACCTTAAACAAGAATTTTGAGGTCTTAACAAGTGTTGTGCAAATATCCCTTTTCAAAGAACATACAATTTTGAATTCACTTTGGGTAAAGGTTTTTTTTTCCTTGTCCTATTAGAATTTATAAATAAGGTTATTATTTTTTCCCCAAAACATGGATTGGATTTAGTGGTTTTAAACTATGAAAAGAAGTGGTTGGATTATGATCCAATTTTAGGATTATCAATTAGGATCAATATAACCTCAATATTAACAAAAACATGAGTCTACGCAAGTATGTCAAATTAGAAAAAGAAGACCACCATGAACCACATACCTTTTCCTTCTTGAGGGAGATTCAACTACAAAAGTTACCATTGTTGCATCACAACCCAAACCACACTTCCACGATCCACATCAAGAAAAAATAAAATTGGGCATTTTGTGAATTAGACCTTGCACATTCATCATCCAAACTTTTTTGTTTGTTTGTTTGTTTTTGTAGCAAGTTTGATCACGATTGCAAACATAATCAAATGACAAAGTTTTTCACAAGACTTAAGAAATAAACTCCCAAATGACAACGAAAAAAGGTACTAGGAAGAAGAACTTGGGGCATGTTCCCTAGCTCCGTGCACAAGAAAAAGAGGGTGTGCAAAAACTTTGAAATGGGGATTACAACAAAGAGACACATTCATGAGCACTTCATGGACAAGTCACTTGCATAAGCCAAACAATGTTAGTGGCAATTAATGAAATTGTACTAAACAATGTGGAAATGATTTTTTGTCCTAAATGTGGGAGTCCCAAAATTCTCAAGTTGTGAGCCTTGCAACTTTGAAGGTTTGTAAATTTCTCATATGAATTTCAACTAAGATTTTTTTTATTACAAAGTTGTTGCCCTCAACAAGATCTTTTTAAGGCCATGTTTCAAGCTTCCATCAAAGGTCATTTGACCACTATTTCTAGGTTTTAGTGGTTAGGAATTCATTTGCCAATTTCACTCCCAAACCTTCTTTTGACCATTACTTTCATTTCACAACTTCAAATGTTAAATGCAAACTCATGGATCCAGTACTATGGTGCTAAAACTTGACAAAATTTGAAATAAAAAATTATTATAAAAAACAATTTAAAAAAAATAAAAATAATAAAAAAAAATTCATCATCTGGCTTAGCATAACATAAAAGCCCATTATGTGAAGAATGAATACCCCTTGCATTTACAACACTTCAACAAAAAAAAAGGAAAAGGCTTCGAAAAGCTCACCATTTTCATTTGCAAAAAACTTTGTGGTGTGACGCAATGGAAAAAGATCTCATTGCAAGGTGCAATGGAAGATTAAAAAAAATCTTAAACTAAAAGATTAGGAAGACTTGAAATTAAAAGGGTGACGGAAATTTGTGTTAGGGCTAGGTTTTTGAAAATGCTTGTTGGGGCTTAAATTTTCTTGTTACAAGTTTAAGCCCAATTCTACAATGGAGCTAGGTTACAAGGTTTGGATATGTACCCATGTTTTAAAAGTGATTACAAGCTAGGTTAGGTTTTCATTACCTAAACCTAGACCCATTGATTATTACTTGACCATTCCCCCTTACTCCCTCGGAGATCATCAAAGGAGTCATGATTTGTTACCCAATTTCCACCACCCTTGCCTTTTAATTTGTTTTCCCTAATTAACCCCAATGTTTTCCATGTTAATTCTTTTTAACAACCATTTTAAAATGTAATGGTCTTAATGTTTTCAAAACCAAGTAGAGTCCTCTCCTTCTAACCACTTTCTTTTTTTCTTTCATTATATATATATATATATATATATATATATATATATGTTGTAGACAACGACCTTACCTCTTTCTACCACTCCTTTCCATTTGCACTTAGCTAACTACAACCCTAAACTAGAGTAGCCTCATGTGAGCATCATCATATAAGAATTTCAACAAGTCTTTACACACCAAAACAAATATCACATTTCCAAGAAGTGGTTACAATGTAGTTTTGTTTCAACTTGGGTTTTTAATTCCTTTCTTTAACTAAATCCTAACACAATCTTTATATTACTTTCCTTCACTATAATCCTATCTCCCAATTACTACACCTTCAGAACTCTCTGCCACACCCAAAAACAACTGCTTCACATTTTACTTTTGTAAGACAAACTCTTTTAGTTCTTCTTTCTCTTGTTCCACAAGAGGGCAGACCATTACTTTCTTCCCTAGACCCAATAACCACCCTTTCAAGCTATCTTCCCTTTTCTATTCCTAACATTTTTTTTTCCAACACTAGGCCAAGGTGCCTTTTTAAAAATCTCTTCCATTTGCTTCCAATCACAATGTTCATGAAGTTCCCCACTTGAATAACTATCCACACCATCACTTAATGATCCTTCCTCCATCCTCCAAAGCAAATGTTGACTTGACTAACTTTTGAAAAGCTTGTTCACATATGATGTTGTACCCCCCCCTTTCACCTATCTTGCCCTCTCAGGATGTACCAAGATCCCTCTTCATCTTTACAATTCACAACATCATCATCATTTTGTTCTTGCATTTGCTTATCCTTTTACTTTGATTGACCCCCAAAAGAAGAAGAAAATTTTACTTGATGGAGTAGTGGCCCTCAAAGTCTTGTAATGTGACTTGCTAGGCCCACCATAAAGCCAAAGATCATGCCAACTTGTTAATTCAACCCATTTGAAAGCTCTTTTTTCATCTTACTTTTGTTATTTTCACAACTGCATGCATTACCCTACCTACCAACATTTATTTTCTTTTGGGTGAAGGTGGCACCTCCCCAACAAATGGTCGGTTAATTTTGAGATGTTAGTATTGGTCGTAACTCATCAATTGGTGTAGCTGACATCCTTATGATGTTCCCATCTTCACATAATGTGGCTAGTAAATAAAACATTGTCATTGTAGTTGAAAATTGTGAATGGCCAAAATTGTGGTGGAAAACACTGGTGTTTGACATATTGTTGTTGCTACCCCCAACAAACTAGTTGGTGCCCTTGTTGCAAAGGTGGAACGAAACATCTTCTTAATTGTAATTGGTACACCGCCAAAAACAAATTTTCCCATAGGGTTAAGAACTATGAGTCAATTCGTGGATGGGGTACCCATTTATTTTCAGCCTCCTTTTGAAATAATTATGTACCCAAAAGGACTTTCTCATTTTATATTCACTGGACCTTCTCACTTAAACATGTTGTTGAAATTAATGACACATTCATATTGAAAGTTTGATTTTATTTATAGATAGATAAATTATGAAGGTACAATTCTATGCATAGAATGTCAAGATTGAACAAGTTTAAGATTCTGACTAAATCATTGAAAAAAATCCAAGACTTTGTTTCATAAGAAAAATAAGTTCAAGGACTCATAAGAAATGTCTAAACAACTTTTTTGGCCCAAGATTTTTACCCCGAGCACCTTACGTGTTAATGTGTATAAAATACATGAATGTGATAAGAACCAAATGCCTTATCAAAATGTAAAGAGTTTCAAAAAGTCAAATTTTTGGGAATTTTGGGCTATTGATAAACATTGGATAAATTTTACTATCCTCACTTTCATAAGTAAAAATAATAGATACTTTAGATGCCTATATAAGATTTGGAACAAAATTATTTCATTTGGCATGAGAAAAAAGGGTGAAATGTAAGATAAGTCGTGCGACAAGTGAAGAAAAAGGTGAATTTGGGAATCCTTGGAGTGGATTCCCAAGACTTGGGTACCCCAATCATGTTTGGACCCCTTTGCCAATTAACACACATTTTTGTGGTAAATGAATTTGGAGTTTAGCTTCCCCATGTTGGGGATCTAATTGTACATTCATTAATGCCTCATGGTTACAACATGTGGCCATTTGCCTTCGTATCAATGTTGCTATTGAAACCCTAACCAAATTTCCATCACTAGTTGCCTTTGAAACATGATTTTAAAGAATATTTGACATCATTATTTGGAGCCAATGACCCTAAAATTTTAGCCCCACAAAATATCATGGCTTGAACTAAGAAATGAAATGTCTATTTAATCTTGAGGCAACCTTGACATATGCACAACTATGCCACCATGTTGGATGTCATATTCATTGCCAAAGCTTCAATTGCGCAATCTATGCTTCCATGGTGTTCAATTAGTTTGGAGTTGGCTTGGTGGAAGGTGTTATGCCCATATGCATGGCCTCATACGTGACAATCGATTACGGGCATGCCAATCATGTTTTTAGGGTTAATGTACGTTCTTAGGGTTAATGTACATTTTTAAGTTATTGTACGTTATTAGGTGTTTAGGGTTATGGCTTGTTTAAGGTTTCAGCTTTATTGACAATTATATAAAAGGCCAAGTTCTTCCCTTCTCTTGTCAATTTTTCTAAAATTCCTTTGTCAAGGAGAGTTTCCTCCATAGTCAGATTGGATTTCTAGGTGCTCACGGCGGCTATTACACAACCACCATTTACATACACTACATTTTCTTTCCTTTTTTTCGATTCAATTTAATAATAGATGAGAATTTCATCTTAGCCTCCTCTTATGCATTGTATATATATGTGTGTGCATATCTCTTTGGTTGATTAGTTTTTACCTTTGACTAGGTTTAGTCTTTTTTGTTTAGTAGAGTTTACTATGGATTTACACCTTTACGACACCGAACGTCACGACACTACACGTCACGACAAAGGCCCCTTGTTGGCCTTTGTTAGAACCTTGAAATTTCCCTGCATTTTCTGCCTAGGATTACTCTTGCAAAGCTTAGGGTATATAAAAATAATAGTGAATTTGGAGAAGTGTCCATTGAAAGGAAAAAATTGATCTATTTAATGGACTTGAAGTAAGTGAAAAGGAAGTTGAAAGTCTTTGTGAGATCATTGACTTATTGAAGATTCTATTTTCATTTTATTAATTCTTTAAAAATGCAAGTACGTTCATCAAATCAATAGATGATTAATAACTAATGTTTCAAAATAGCTCCTTGAATTGTTTGAATTTAGCAATGGTTTACGTCATGACCATAAACCTTGTAGTGAAAACAAGGTCGATTGGGGTTAGGGTTGGGTGGTAATGGCTTACGGAAGATTAAGGCAACCTTCTTTCAACGAAGCTCACATCTCCAACAATTTCCCTTTCCATTTAATTATGTAGAATATGATGAGGAACTATTCTCAGATTCCTATTTAGGCCCATTGCATTTTTTATGGTATGGCTTTGGTTGGTTGAACAAACACTTGTTAGGCTCAAGGGCATGCCAAGGATGTTTTTAAGTTATCATTGTTGATCCCGAGGGTTACAACCTTCTTTTTAACTACGTTGAATTCAATGCATTCAAAAACTTGGAACAATCATACCAAGGTCAATTGTGTTGGTTGATTCAACATGATATCCTGCACATGTGACCTTAAATCCTTGTCCAAAATGTTATACAAAATTGGATTACCTAGGCTTTTGTGACCCCCTACATCACATTGATCAATTGTCGCATTTCGGCATATGCATCTTGCAAATTTTCATGGGGTTTATGCTAAAACTCCTACAAAATGCAATTTTTTTTAATCATGATTCCTTGATAGTTAGCTTGTAACTCCTTAAAAAATTGAGTGACAAGGTTGAAATTGGGCAAAACTTGTAGCCCGTTCATAGAAGATCTTGAAAATCAACTTATCTTTCAATCATGTATGGTTTGGTGGTGCATTTAGGTTAATTTCCTTATCAAATGATCCAATCTATTGTTTTTAGTTGAAAGAATTTTCATAGAAATTGAACATGATTGGGTCTTCCACAGAAAATCATCACGAACATAAAACCACCAAATTCAAGTACAAAATAATTTGACAAAGTTGTTTCACATGTGATTATACAATTTTTCAAGTTGGTACCATGTTGGTTAGTTATGTATTAACCATGCACATGCATTCACCAAATTTAGTAGCCACCAAGTGTCTTACCTAAATACATGCCCTAGTTGAATAACAAGTTTGACCAAAATTATATTTTTTCAGACATGTTCAAAATTTCAAATAAGTTTTTTACAAAATAATGTTTTTGTGAAAGAAAATGACACATCTTTTGAAATATTTGGGAAAATTGTATTTATTCAAATGGAATATTTAAAATTAAATAATTATTTAGCAAAGACATGATGAATAAACACTTATACTCCCAAAACACTATATGCACATTATTCTCATTTCCTTCACAAGTTTTCAGGTATCAAACATAACAAACATATAACTCAACTTTTATTTTATTTTATTTCAAAATTTTGGTATAATATCATTAGTGGGAAACCCAAGAAAATATTGCCTTAAGTACATACATTTTTTCAAAAAAATTGTCCCAATGTTAGAAAATTGGAAAAAAAGGCTTTGTCCAAACTAAAAATTACGTGGTGGAAATGTGATGACATTTTCCCCCAAAAATAATTTATTGAAAATTTGGTGAATTTCTTGTAAAAGATCATAGATTTGCCACATAATATTTCTTTTTAATTTTTTTTTTTGCTTAGATATCAAAAAATGTCCAAAACAAAACACAAAGAAAATCATTTTTTAGTAAAATTGTGATGAATCTTGAATTGTTTTAACATGTAGGTCATCTTTCATTACTACATAATGAGTCCCAATCCACTAACCTAAATCACTATTGGGTTGTAAAAGTGAACCAAATTTACCATGCCCCGATTTCATTACAATTTCAACGAAATTTCAATAACACATTGACTTGTAGTAAAATTAATTTACTAAAATAATTGTTGGTACTATTAAAATGATAATTTCAATGTTAGTGACATGTTAGATAATTTAGATGATGATTACAACCAATTTATAGCTACTTTAATACTTTATTTTACATACAATTTGGAATTTGATTGCTATACTTTATTTTGGGTCTTCATTTATTACAATAAAAAAGAGAATCCAATATTATATATAAAATTTATTATATTAATTAATTTAAGATTACTTAACATATTTTATTATTTTGAAACCAAATAAAGTACAATAAAAATTTAAATAAATAAACAAATGGAAAATTTTATTTTCAAAATTTAAAATTTGATTAATCATTAATATCAATGAATTCGAGGAATATTAGTAATTTAATTTTTAATAATTTAAATGATCAACTAGCATATTATTTGTAAATATATAATGTAAATACTTAAAATATTTAAAATAGTTTATTTTATTTAAGTAAGAGTATTTCAGTATAAAAATTTGTATTAAAATTTGTAAACACTACTTTATTTTCTTATTATATTAATTTATTTATGATAATAATAATTTATTTATTATTCTACTAGCTTGTATTATCAATTAACATATTATTTACAATAATATAATCTAGAAATAATTTTGATATTGAAACTTAATGTAAAATATTTTAATATAAATTTATTGAAAGTATTGATCATATCAATTAATGATATAATTTACTGTTAGTCTATGTACATATATGACCAATTTTAAATCCAAATTATATTATTTAAATATATTTTATTTTAAATTTGAAAAGTTAGACAATTTTTAATTTTGCTATCTTTATATAATGAAATGTTAGAAGATGTTTACAACAAAATAAAAATAAAAATCCAGGGTTTTCTAACATAATAATACATAATATATCACATATCATATGTATATTATAAGATATAAAACACACAACATATAAAATTATGGATACATGTTATATATACTTTTTTAATTAAATAATATTTTATTATGGGCTTCACTTGATAAAAATGTAAAACATAATATTTATTTATGCAAATATAATTTTTTTGATCCAATATTTTCATCATATCTGATCATTTATATTTAATATGAATATATATTCATATATTATATATAAATGGATATAATATAAAAAATAATGTGTATGTATTTAATATATTATATTTAAATGTATTGCAATTTCTAAATGCACCATGTGACATCGAATGGTTTTGAGAATAACATTATTATATGTTGATATATCATATTTTATGAATTATTTGTATGAAATTTCAAAATTAAAATGTACAATGTGATAGAAAATAAATTCGTATTTAAAAAAAAAATCTTTCATTGGGACAAAGTATGAGAAAGATAATGATGATTTTTTTTTAAAATGTTTTCAAGACATTGTTGTTGAAATGTATAGAAATGCAAGATTTACATGCAATTTTTTTCAATCTCAAAATTTTTTAAGAATAAGTTTTATATTTTTGGTGTGTAGATTTTCAAAAACCTTCTAGAATGAACTTTGAATAATTTCATTTGGAAGTAATATGACAAAAAATTACTAATTATAGTTGGCTTTTGGAAAAGGTCTAGTTGCATTTCAATTTAAAATTAAGGTGCAAGTGAAAGATTTAACCCATATGTTTTGTCTTTGAATCTCATCTCACAAGCTATATTAAAAACATGTTTTTTTTTTCGTTGCCTAAATTACAATTTGAATATTTGCTATTTTAATCACACAACATTCCATCCAAATCTGTAATTGAAACTTTTGATTCTTGCACATAAGGTAATTCATGCTCACAAAAATCTTTATCTATTGCAACAGTCACATAAAACTTGTGCATGTGTACACAAACTTGTTTATTGTGTCTACAAAATGGACAATTCTCTTCACATTCCATGTGTGATACTAGGTTGATTTATTTTTACAAGAAATTCATATTATGAACAATGTTTCATTCAATTATAATTGCCTTGTGAATGATATTGTATCACAATGTTGCCATTAAACAATTGCCAAATTGCAACATAAATGTTTGCTTTGCATTTCCATGTGGATAAATTTGATAACTTAATGAAGGCATTTAAATTTTTAAAAGGGCCCATAAATTGAAAATAAATGGTCTACATTAATCCATTTTCAAACAATTTAAATATATGATTAATTAAAGTTCAATTAGTTGCAATTTTAAACAAAATAATTATAAGTAATCGAAAAGGGCCACTGTCCATTTAGGGTGTAGTTACCTTAGTTCCTTATAACATTAAGTCAAACTATTAGCAGTGTGTGTTTTGAAAACCTTAATTCCAATTTTCACAATTGTCATAAATGCCTATAGATTTTTGTGTTGAATCATGATACCAAATTTTATTATACTAGCAAATGATAATCTAAATCCTACATTTATGTCATATTTTTAACCCTTGACCTTTATATTCGAAGGTAAAACATAAGGATACAATTTTCAATGCATATAGAAGGCACATTATCAAGTGGAATTTGTCTTCTATGAGTGGTGAGGCATTTTGAAAAGTGAAAAACTTGCCTTACCACTTAAATTTTTTTCCCCATGATACCTGGTAACTATCCCAAAAGCATTTAAAAAAAAATTCAATCAATTATTTATGCAAAGTAATGCTCTATGTTCCCAAAATAGGGGCCCACCTAAAGTGTAATTGAAGGCCGTTTATTTGGGAACAACTTGCTTTAAAAGTGTTAGCCTACAAATTATGCCCCCATCATCATCGACACATCCATGGTTTGTCCTTTGGATTGCAATGGTTATAAGTTACAACTTGTGTAACCAATTTTTAAAAAAATATTATCTTGAATATATGAAATATATCGTAATATATTGTGATTCATATTATCATAGCACCTTGGTGGATTCAACACATGAATGCTAAATAATTGATTTAACTTTAGGCTTTTGGTTCGATGCATGATTTTTCAATTTTTCAATTTTGACAACAAAAAATGAATTTATTGTAAGATACCTTTGTTTCAAGCAACTTCAAAAAAAGAATAGGGTTTGTTGCTCATAGGGTTTTTGGAACCTAAGTGGTGATGGTAGTGCTAGTGGCAACTTGGTCGTTAGTATCGTTGTTGTTTTTCCCTGCTTAGTAATTAGCGCCATGTAAAAGGAGGTGAGAAAAAGTTAGGCAAAGAAGGACAAAAAAGGATAAAGAAGAAAAAATTGTAGTAGGGACATGTGAAAAAAAGGAAAGAGGGGCTCTAGGACCCATGTTTGATTCCAATTTTCACTAGAAACATATCACTTTTTTAGGATAAATGAGGAGGATGATAATGACAACAACATCCTAATGGACAAGCTCCTTAAACATCTACTTCCTTCTTGCAATGTGGACCATAAAATTGAAATGGTGCTTGGGTCGGCACCACCTTCTAAATCACCCTACCGGCTTAATATATAAAAATCACAAGCGTTCAAGGCTCAAATAAACGACTTAATGAAACGAAGATACATTAGGTTGAACAAATTGCCTTATGGTTTGCCCATTTTGTTAGTGGATAAAAAGGATGAGAAATTATGCATGTGAATAGATTACAATGCCTTCAACAAAATCACCATTATGAATAATTACCCCTTGCCCCGAATTGACAATCTTTTTGACCGTCTAAATGGGGTTTCTTATTTTAGTTACATCAACTTGAAGTTAAGTTATTATCAAATCTGCGTGGAAGATGTGGATGTGGAAAAGACAAGATATGGTTTTTACGAGTTCTTGGTTATGTCTTTTGGGTTGTGTAGCGCCTCATCCATTTTCACAACTTTGATGAACTCAATCTTCCATGAGAAATTAGACAAGTTCGTGATCATTTACATAGATGACATTTTGGTGTATTCCAAGTCTGTGAAGGAACACATGACACATTTATAGTTTATGTTACAAATTTAAAATTAAAAAAAAGCTATATGCCAATCGAGTGAAGAGTGAATTTGCAAGTCTGGAATGGACTTTTTGGGACATGTGTTGTCCCAAGAAGGGGTGAGGCCTAACTTAAGAAAAATTGAATCAATTAAAGAATGGAAAAACTTTGTTTCGATAAAAGAGGTTTGGTTGTTCCTTGGATTGGCCAATTTCTATAGGAAGTTTATAAACGACTTTTTTGCATTGGTAAAACCACTCGCCAACCTTTGGAAGAAAGAGGGATCCTTTGAATGGAAGGATGAACAACAAAATGTGTTCAACTTATTGAAGGGGAAGTTGTCATCAACACTAATGTTACAATTTTCAGATTTTGCAAAGTCATTCACATGAATGCGAATCGTTTTGCGAAAAGTGAGGTTGTAATGCAAGAAGGACATCCAATCACCTTTGAAAGTAAAAAGCTGGCGAGGGCCTAGTTGAGCTGGCTAACGCATGAAAATGAACTATTTGTAGTAGTGAATTGTTTGAAGGCATGGTAACACTACCTAGGCTTTCATAAAACCAAAGTTTTTACGAATAATGTATCCTTAAGATATTTTGAGACCCAGCCAAGGCCATGGCAAAACAATTGTGGTGGCACAATACCTTGGCCCTTATGGAAATTGAGTTGATCCATAAGCCTGGCAAGGACAATGTAGTGCTAGATGTGTTAAGTTGCAAAGAGGAATACCAAAGGGAGATGCTTTGGGAGAGTACTCAAATTCTCTAATCTATGTTTGTCAAAGAAAGTGATATAGAGAGAAAAATACAAAAAGTGTATGTGGAAAATCATTTGGCATAAAATTATTTTAATGATTTATGCCAAAAAAAAGAGGTGAAAGGGATCACCCTTTTAAACGAATTGCTAACATGAAAGTAATCACAGGTCTATATGTTGAAAGGAAAGTTGTGCATGAAGGTTATGCAAGAAGTGCATGATGCACCCATGGTGTGACAATGTGGTGAGAAAATAACAAGGGAGTTGTTGGGGAAGACTTTCTATTGGCATGAAATGAGGGAAGACATAGAACATTATGTCTACACATGTGTAAAGTGCCAAAGTATTAAGTTGGTACATAAGAAAAAGTTTGGGTTGTATAAGCCCCTCCTAATCCCCTCAAGTTCATTTGAAAATGTTTGAATGGATTTTATGACACATCTCTTGGAATGGGAGGGGATGGATGCCAACTTTATGGTGGTAGATAGGTTTTCAAAATTCATTAAGTTTGCACTAACCCAAATAAATGCCATTGTGGCAGGGATAGTGAAGTTATTTTTCAACATGTGGGTTTGACATAATGGTATGCCAGAGGTCATAGTAAATTACTATGACATGAAATTCATGTCAGAATTTTGGACATTGTTAATGTAGAAAGTAGGGACCAAGTTAAAGATTAGCATCATTTTCCATCCACAAACCAATGGACAAACGGAAAGAATGAATGGGATATTGAATCATAATTATATTGCCGATGATCATAAAGATTGGGGCAACCATTTGGGTTTGGCAGAATTTTGCTACAACTCCATAAAACATTTGGCCACAAAAATGAGTCCTTTTGAATTGGCCTTGGGAGTTGAAGCAAAACAACCCATGGATCTAACCATTCCTAAAATAAGAGGCACTTGGCACAAAGGTGACAATGAGGCCAAAGAAATGGCTAAAGAACATGAAGAGAGGAAAACATGGGCCATTAAGTTCTTAGAAAAGGCATAGGTTAGTCATGAAAAATAAGCCAACAAGTTGCGAAAGCACATTGAGTCTGAGGTGGGGAACCTAATGTAATTGAATATTAAAAACTTTTAAATGCCTAAAATTTTGGTGAATAGGTTCATTTAAAAGTACATCAGCTTTTATAAGATCATTCATAAACCCCACCTTGATGTGTACACTTTGTAACTCCAACAATGTTGGTAACCATTTGACCTTCCATGTGTCCAAGTTGAAGCTTGTTCATGAGGACAAGGAAAGGAAGGATCAAAAATAGACTTATCACCTATGATTCGACTTCATTTAACATAAACTTGTACATGAAGTAGAGTGCATCTT
>Ga0116226_10002039_pt1 | contig 17536 bp, 16 predicted proteins | sample S1TSphfallax_FD_89692 | JGI IMG/M metagenome (GOLD analysis project Ga0116226, IMG submission 89692) | Host-associated microbial communities from peat moss isolated from Minnesota, USA - S1T2_Fa - Sphagnum fallax MG | ecosystem: Host-associated > Plants > Peat moss > Unclassified | place: USA... | reverse complement strand
GTGGATTGCTAATCAATTCTCACAATCAGAATCTGTGTGTACGCATGTACAGACTCCTCCAGACCCCAACATTATATGTGCATATACTTGTTATTGTAGGCAGTACAAAAGTTCTGCCACTTCTTTTTGTACCCAGATTGTCGTTTTGCTCCTTCAAGATGTATCTATCTGGTGGTGCCCAGACACATCTTGGTGCTGCCTAAGGACACTTGGAGTCCTGTCATGCAGGAGGAGGAGTCTCTTCTTGGGCTTACTCAGCAGGTTTCCATTACAACAAGCCCAGAACCTGCATAACATGGGTTCAAAATGTGTCTGGGCATCTTCCCATCTCTTTTAGTGATGCAGACAAAGGGAAAAAGACTAATGTGTTGGTACTTTTTTGTTTTGCCGGAACAAAACCCCAACTTATGTGCACATATAATGTTGGGGGGGGTGGAATAGGGAATTCAATAGCAGATGATATCTTTGTCCACAAGACATCAGTAAAGGCCAGAATTGCATCATTGTGTGCATAGATAGCTCTCTGAAAACACAGAATTATCAAGTTATCAGCAATGATGGATTTTTGAAGCTTAATTTCCACTTCACAAGCCAGCAGCCATCACATGAGTTGTCCTTGAGAGTTGCAGTGTCACATTAGCACAAGGAAAGGTATGTGTTTTGTGGGAGATTGAGTTAAAAGTTGCGACTACCTGACGTCAAAAATTACACATGCAACTGTTGTTGTGTTGTCATCAACTTTCGTCTCTTTGGGCCCTCCATCCGTGCATTGAATCCTCTACTACACCCACTGAATATTTATTCAAGTCTGAACCCTCAGCAAGGGGGGATTTTTGTTCTTCCTCTCAATTTTGGAGTTTTGAAAGTTTGGGATTTGTTTCTTTTTTTATAGTTTTTTTTTAAAAAAATACACTAGAAATATGAAACCTTCCAAAATTTTCCAATTTTTCTTTGTCATCAAAATGCAAAAATTTGCCCCCCAAAATAATCTGGTCAGTACACACACATGAGATGGCAAATGCAAGCTCAATGGTAGACCAGCATGAGATGGTGGGCATGTTAGTTGAAAACAAGGTATCTGTTTATTACTTTGTAGTTATAAGCATTCATTTTTTAAAAAAAGAACATCCTCAATAGATCTTGAAAATATTTTTGTAAAATAAACAATGGCATCTTGGAAAATATAATTAAAGATGTTTGAACTTTGTTTCATTTATAAATAAGTTTAAATCTTAATCAATTGCCATAACTATCATAAATAAACAAAGTGAGAGTTAGTGGACCCCAGCCATTGAACGGTGAAGGGTTTAGGGCCAGTGAGAGTTAGCCATTGGCCTCTTCGCCATTCAATAACACACTCATGACCAAATCTCCTGATGAAAGGCTTTTTTGTTTAGTTTCTTTGATGCATTAGTTTGGAAGGATGTTTTTTAGTGTGCAATTAAGGGGTGGGAATAGCTTAGAGTGATTTTTTTCAATGGTCATTATGTGTGGTTTTGTTTCATGGTGAGTGGCGAAGTTGCACATTTTAACACGTACAATAGATCGAAAAAACAGGAGGGGAATGTGGTAGTAATTTGGTTATGGGTGGCGGTTGGAACACTATTAAGAATAACTTGAGCAGCTTTAGCAAAAGCAATCTTGTTGTATGGTTGGTTTGAGCCCACTTTTGCAATCTTTAAAGATGGAAGCCAAGATAACATTTGGGTATGAGTGTCATATGGAACCATTTAAGGAAAATTTTGTTCATTTTTACCAAATGAAATGGTTGATCTAGGGTGGCTTGGGTCTATCTTTTCAAAATTCCAACAACACAAGCTTAGGCAAAGGTTAATTATGGGGATGTTTTGGGCCAATTTAAAGAAAATTTCAACAACAAAAGCAAGGGCAATTGTTTGGTTAAGGGGATGAGTTTGTTGCATTTAAAGACATGCAACAAACATGCACATTTATTAACAATTTAAATATGATATTTGGATCCTACAAACAACCATTTATTAACAACCCAAATGAAAAGCCAACATGTCAATTCCCCATTCTTGAGCACTTTGCATTTCTTGCCAAAAATTCCAACAAGAATGGGCAAAGTTGAAAGCACTGATGCAAGAACTCTTTTTTTACTTTCAATTGCCTATTTACAAAAACATCCTTACCAAGTACCATAAAGGATGACTTACAATCCTTCTTAGAAAATCTAGTGAGAACTATAGTAGGAGGTCAAAGTTCAAAAATAAATGTAAAAGATGCATAGAAGTAAAATCCATGCTTGAAAGTAGATAGAAAAATGGAGAAAGCAAATCAATGGAAACATAAGAGTGAAGGAAACATATTTAACAATACTAGTACTGGTATGACCATATGTAAGGATAAATATCATAGATCATATTTACATAGAGAGGTACATGATCAAGGAAAGCATAGGCTTACTACTTGTTGGGCCAAAACATGAGCCTTTAACTATTTGGAGGCTAAAGCTAGGAAGAATGAGGAAGTGATGAACTTGATTGCGCCTTATAAATAATGAAACAATATTTTGGATAAACCAATAATGTACAAGGAAAATGTGTCGCATGTTCTTAAAATACAACCAAGAAAAAAGTAGCAAAGGTTAATTGAACTTCAATGGTTGTAATGAAGGGCAAATGTACAAACGAAACAATGGAGGAAGTAATGGATGTTATCGAAAGAAGGACTTGTTCTTTACAACATGCTAGTAGTTCATGGAACATACATTTGAACCTCTTTTTGTGACCATCTGAATGGTCATATTCAATTTAGGAAAATGGGGCCAAGAGGAATGTTAATAGAACAAAAAGACATTGCAATCAATGTTTAAACATTAACTGTGTGGGAATGTGGCTTGTCCATATCCTTACACCAATTAAAGATGAATGTTGCAAATTTAATACAAACAAGGCTTACACCATTTCAAGATAGAATAGATACTAGGAACAACTAGTGGTTTTAGTTCAAGCATACAAGTCCATAATTAAACATAAAACAAGCTAAAAAAATTTTAATATGCAAGGCACAAGTTTAATTACCAATTCCTATGGCTCATTCTACAACTTGTAAACATTATATGGTTAACACCAATATACTAAATATCACTACATATTTGAAATTTTGAGAAAACATGCATTCAAATAAGGAGACAATCAAGAACAAAGGTTCTACCTAGAAGAAGGTCCAATGTAGTTTATAACACATAAAGTCCAAAGTTTCAAAAATGGCTAACTATAAATTATGAAGCATATGTAACAAGTGCAGTTCTATTAGGATTTTACATTTTTAAAGGTGAAAGATTGAAAGACAATTACATTAAACTTTGCAAACCATGGATAGGCAAGGCTTGGATGATTTGTTTATTATTCACAATTTTTTTTTTTTTAAAGGTCTATTCCAAGTGGAGTGTTTAACTAATCAACACTTATTGATTCCATATAAGCATGATAGCCATGTAACCCTAGAGGCAACAAAACAAGCCTATGAATTGGATACACATGATCACTTTACCTATCGATACATTTCATGCCATTCAACATTTATACGTTTCATGTTTAGGCCCTTCAAAACATTGTTCAAGAAAGTTAGGGATGCAACAATGGTTAAAAGGAACTACATGGAACTAAACAAAATCATCTTAATTGGATGGGTGGACCATGCCTTAGACCATTCACTCACTCCAAAAAAAACATGTTTGGATTTAATGCTACAAGTATATAGCCCTATAACTCCAAGGCAATTGACAACATGACTCAACCTTCAAACACTTACATAACAACACCCAACAATAATGAAGGAGGTGAAAAGGATTACATGTTAGATGAATGACCTAACTAGGAACAACAATCTGAGGACAAATCAACTACTACAAATTTCTTATATATAGATACACATTGGTTCATCACATAACAATAAAAGTTTTTCCTAATAGCAAGTTAGAAACTAAACAATGTTACTATGTAGATATGTTTCTTAGCCTTGCAATGATAAAGGAGAGCCCAAAGGAAATCGATGTAATAAACCTAAATGACCCACCAATTTTGGTCAATTGCAGGAAAAATAAAATTCTCCAAATATAAACTAGGAATCAATGGGCTTCCATAACCTTTTATCATTGCCTCATTTGCCTATAAACCACACCAAAGGTAAAAAGTTGTTAATTGATTACTCATAACCACATGTTGTGACTTTTGCAAAATCCCTATTTATATATTATGGAAAACAATTTGATCGACAAGGCAAATATAAAGGAAATTAAAGAAGCCATGTGAAAAGAAAGGAAAGAAATTAAGACTAGTAGAATAGCAAATTGCTTGATTATGGAAGAACAAGTGACCAAATGTGCAATTGAAAAACATGTAAAAGCTCCATTTGTTGCAACTTGGTCTACAACAACTCTCATGGAAGCTAGAAATCATTTGCACCAAAGTTTCCAAGTAAGTTATAAGCCACAAAAGTCAATGTACAAGAGTTTTAACCAACAACATTAGCTTGTGAGCACATGAGTGTGTGAGTGTGAACACATGAGCACGAACAACTAAACCTTCATGGTTTTTGGAATATTCTTTTTTCACATAGATAGAATATTCAAAAAATATTTCATGCTACATCATTAAAATATTCTTTGATATGGAATTATATTATGTTGCATGGCATATTCATCTCATGCATGGTAAATCCTTATGACGAAAGCTTTTGAAACATTGGATTATGATTGAAACTTGAAAATGAAAATGAATCAAATTTACTACAAAGATTGGATTATGTATGAAACTCTAGCTTCCATAAAAAATACAGTCTTAAATATTAAGGGTTCAACATGCTTTTTTTCAAGTTAAATGAAAGGGACTTTCTTGCACTCCACATTCATAAATAAAACCAAATGAAATAACATAGCACAAATGTGTTTAGATATAATGTTTTGTTCATATGGGCACATTACAACAAGTTTACCATTATGGACAATGCTTCACTCTCTATATGAAAAATAATCGTACGTCTTGCTTAGCACAACCTATTAAATGTTGAACTTCATTTCAATTCCAACTAGAATAATGAATGAAGTTTTCCATAAAACTGCAAAACATCATAGGTTAAAGAATATAATAAATGTGCTATAATGCACCTACTTCCCCTACCCCCCTAATGAACTTGCCATCGTTGTATTAAAATCCATAAAAATGTAAGTAGGATAATCTCCAGTTATAATTTGATATTATTTTGTATTTTGAGTTGCACCCAAGGTGATTTTGTAGATGAGTCCATATTTAGGTGGATGAACAAACCTATATAGGTAGAAAAATAGTTCCTTATAGAACGCATCCAACCTCCCACTTGTTTTTGTGCTCCTTGCACAACTTGAATGTTACATGGTGCTGGATAGTTTTGTCATTTTGAGATGTTGGCCAAGATTCTAGATCCAATGGTTGGTGCATATGGGGAAAAAAATAATCACCAAACACATTGTAGGTGTTTAATTTTTTGCAAAAAAACAAAACAAACTTATTTTAGCATTGTTACTTGATATTGATGAAATTTGTCCCTTGTTAGATCAACCATATAACAAGCACATGGGGCTTATCAACCACATATTTATTTCTTCAACCTCCCACAAAATAGTAGAGGTTGTCATGACAAAACCAAAATCTATGAGAGTTTTGAGGACCATCTTTGATATTATAACAAAGACCATCACAACATGGAGCAAAACATTAATAATTGATTTTTTTCATATGATTTTCACCTTACAATTGTGATTGGTGTTTTTTTGCATAGTAGAACTTGTGGGCACATCGCTCAATATGCAAAACAACATGTCCACAACAACATTCAGATATTTCTCAACCTTGTGAATGAGAACATGAGTTTCAACTCTACTTTCACCAATGGGTGGACCACCACCAACATCTAATTAAGTGGTGATGCAAGTGCGTGGAAGTTGTGTTGATTTACAAATAAAAGATATTAACATAGTCATGTTTATGCAAATCCCTTTTTGATCCTAGGGGAAGATTTACAAATCATTTGTGAGATCTAAAAACCTCTTCACCTTTTAAATGCAATGTTTATTATATAAGAATAACATAATGCATATTTTGCGACAATTGTTGTTAATTGCACTGGGTTTCCAAATTTGTTAACTCTACATAGATGAAGTTCATTCTTATTCGGACCTTGTCCCAATGGGAGCCCTCAAGTACGCCATTAACAATGTACTTTGCTTTAAACCTAGCACATAGTCATCAAAAGTGGCAACATACATACATGAACCATTTTTTTTAACTATTGGAACCAAATGTTATCAATAGTCTCCAACAAATTACAAATCAGCATGTTAATAACCCCCTCCATTGTGAACTTTTACAAGAATGTAAAATGGATGACATAATCATTACATGTCAAAAGAGTTGACGAACATAAATGAAATGAAATTGACTAAGTGGTGGATGGAAGTTTACATGTAGTATGAATCTTCTCCATTATTTCACACATAAATGTTAGAAAGTCCAATTATCGAATTCATGGATCACACTTTCATTTGCAACCTTGGAAGAATACCACCAACATAGGATTGTAACATAATGCATACTAGCATCTTCCAAATATTTAGCATTCTTGTATTCATAACACAATGCCTTGTGTTGGTCTTGGAATTGTGGCGTGAGCAACTATATGTTTATCAAGTGATTAGGTCCAATGAAACAATAGATTACATTTTATGTCAACCATGTTCACATTGAAATGTTCATACCTATAAACAATTTTGACAACATTTGAATATGCCTATGCGTTGTCTACCATGAATCCTTTGAAATTAATGTTGACACCATACACTTGCATTACCTTGTTAAACATTGTCAACAAGACATATTGGACTTTTACAAATTATGATTGCATGTTGTCAATAACAATAGTCATGAATTTATAGTAAACCAAGTTGTAAACATGACATGCCATAGTGGTCCATCCCTCCATGTGCTTAACATGATCGATCATCATCCTTGAATCCTACAAATCACTACCAAATTGCATGCACTTGACCAAATCCACACCAAAGACACAATTATTCACAAATATTTAAAAGAGGAACACCTTTTGATTTGACATTTGTCTAAGGAAACAACTATTTTGAATGTATTCACAATGATTTTTGAACTTCAACAAAAGTATGTTGTCAATGTAACCTCTATTAATTGGGCAGTGCTTGAAAAAGGTAATGACATTAGGAATGTTGGGAGAGTACAAAGGAAAGAAGTTGTCCATCATTTTGTTCGGTTGGTCACCTTTTAAAAGTTCCATAAGGTGATCACCATCCTTGTTGAAAAGTTGTTCGGACAAGAATGATTTACTTCCATACAAATCAATTGCAAAGTTCTTACCACTAAGTGTACAACACACCTCCTCTTCAACTAAAGCCTTAATATCTTCAACAACCTCCTTGCACAAATCATCTTAAACATGACGAACATGATTTTTAAAATTAATAAATGCCTTCATAAGTGTTTTGAACTTGTGGACAATAAATTTAGTAAATATGACATTTGTGAACATACATGCAAAACAACACATCAGCACATAATTTGCAAACAATTGTGCAAAACATAAGGTTTAGAATGTATTTACTTGTGACATGAAGCTGAATGGAATCACCTCCTTAAACAACTTCATTGCAAGTTCCATAATGAACAAATTCATTACAAATGTCATTTTGACCATGGAGGTTGTCCAAACACTTGTTATTTTGAAAACATGATCCAAATCATTTTTAATGTTGATCATTTTCACCTTGCAACAAGCATGGCCACCATACTTTTTGTCCATACCCTACATTTGACCCAAATGCCATGTTGGTTGGCACACGGGTGGGAAATCAAATAAAATGCCATTGTCAAATTTTGTTGGAAGGTAGGTGACATTTTGTATGTTGATGGTGTTGAATTCAAAGTCCTCAATTCCTTTGATGAATTCAGGGTGAGAGACATCACTTTCAAGTAATCAACAACATTAAGTAAAATGGAAAAAAGGGAAGTAATGAATTTAATGGCAGGTTCGGACATACATTGGCAGAGAGAAACTAGAGAAGGAGATGGCATGAAAAGGCCTAAAGAAATAGTTCTTGGAGAAGGAGGAAATGTGTTATCATCATTAAAAAAGTTGCACAAATTGATGAATGTTGATTCTAGCAACTAGCAGAAAAGAATTAATTGCATTTTTTTTTCGAGTTCCTTTTTCACATTGAAAGGATGAACTATGTGCTTTACAACAAAGGTTGAAATCCTTAGTGTGACAATGGTCTCCTAAGAGTTCTTGTACACTTGCTCCCTACAATTCTATATTTATTTGTAAAAACCAACCAATACAATCCTTGATTAAAAAACGTAACCTAATAAACTTCATTTCTAACTTGTTATCATCACAAGTGACAACCTCAAATATGTGAATGGAACCATGGAGAAAACCAAACATTGCAACCAAACATTTCTCAGTCATTTCCACAACTTTACATTCATTGATTAAAATTGTCATACTTGATTTTCTTTCAACATGAAAAGAGGCCATTGATTAGATTGAAGAGGAGTCAATGATGATATTCAATGAAAAAAAAAATTAAACAAGAGGAATTGGGAACCTTTTAGACACAAAGATAAATCATGTGTATTGAACATAGTGTAATATAAATTTTAGAAAAAAAACCAACACAAGCAAAAGCAATAAAATTTAACAAGATATATTTTCAGAAAATGGCACTGACTATTTGTAGGACATTAAGAACATAAGAGTAAAAACCTTCAAATTTGGTACAAACAAAAATGATGCCCATTTTTTTTTCAATAGTAGGTTATTGAGTTGATAGAAAAATGGTTTGCATTCCACAACTAATTATGTCTTATGTAGCCCAAAATCATTTCACCTTCAAATTTCGTTTCAATAGATGACCACCACTTTGTATGAATGGTAAAAAATGGAAACACCTTAAAGGGTAAATACAACAACGATTGGAGAACAACGATATTTGGACATTGGCGATGAAAATTTCCAACAACCAATTAGTCAATTGCAAAGAAGATTTCAAGGAATGTATTTAATGAAGGAAAGTCGACAAGGATTGCAAATTGTGGATCCCCATATTTAATATAGGAAATATTTCAATTGTGAGTTAAGAGGCATGGGTCCAAAACTTGTCTTTTAAAACATGGCTCTAAATTAACAAACCAACAAAACATGACCTAGGTTTCTAGTGACTTGAAGAAAACATCAAATTTCAAAATGTGATCTCCTAATCTAATAAATAAATAGTGAACTTTTAGTGGAAAAGTCATTTTCCCCTTCTTGAATATCGAATGTTATGCAAAGCTTCAAAATGAAAATTATTCCAATGAAGAGGAAAGGGCATAACTTCTAGTGGAATTTTTTAAAACAAAGGCAAAAGAAAAGATTTGTTGGCTCTAAATCAAGACTCACATCTATGGAGACAATAAAAAAGGAAAGCACACCAAAACTCTTAGTAGAAACCACAACATTTGTTGGGAGGTATTTGATGACGAAAATGAAAATGACAATGATTCTAAAGGAGAGCCAAACAAACAAGCCTAGTCTAATTTATATTTACATATGTTTTCCCAAAATTTTCCAAAAGATTTATTTTAAAAAAGTTGTGAGGAAAGCCTATCAATAGCCTTGTGAAAGTTATCAATGGTGATAATTTAACTAAACAAGCTTTTTTAGGGAAGGCAAGATAAGCATTTGACATTTCACAAGAGATAAGCACAAAGTGAATGACAAGGGAAGTTAAACAAAAACGTATGAAAAAAATGAAAGGGCCATATAATCTTTTAATTTCTATTGTTATTATTGTTGATTAGAGATTGATTGAACAAATTGCAATAAGTTGCCACACCAAATTGACTAGATGAATAGTATATGAATAACATTATATTTGAAAATTATTTAAAGAAATCATGAAAGGTTTTTGGCAAATTTTCACATAGCCTTTTTGCAATCTTTGTCAAAAAAAATCATAAATCATAACTAAGCAAAAAATCTTCAATGAATGATTAAGGAAAAAATATACCTTTTTTGAAGAAGTGCAAAAGAATTGAGATATTTATAGTTTTATAGGCTTTCATTTATAATGTGTAATAACAGGTAACCCTAATAGAACATTTTGTTTTAGGTGAATCTTTTTGGATAAATAAATTCCCCACCAACATAATCAATTTTAAATTCCTTCATGGAATTTTTAAAAATATTCTTTCCCAATGTGGGTAGATTTTTGGCATTAATGAGATTATTTTAAAAAAAATTGAGTACCTTAGAATTTATCTTCCTAAAATGTCAAATTTTGGGGAAAATTTTGACATCCTTGGATTTTATGAAATGCCAAATTTACTTTATTAGTGTATTTTGAAAAAAATAATTATTTGACATTAAGGTGCCTAATTAAATCTAGGTGCCAAATTTCCTTTCTTAATGGATTTTGAAAAATAAAATAATCATTTGACATCAAGCTATCCAATTTTATTTTATTTTTGTTGATTTTTATTGAATTGTAAAATTTTATGAGGCGTTGAATTTACTTTCTTAGTGGATTTTGAAAAATAAAATAATTATTTGGCATCAAGGATCAATTTTTCTTTAGGTGTTGAATTGTATTTATGTGTCAAATATTATGAGGCGTCAAATTTACTTTTTTATTGGATTTTGAAAAATAAAATAACTATTTGGCATCAAGGTGCCAAATACGAATGATGTGTTGACATTTTGTTAGTTCAAATCCACCCATTTAGGATTGAGGAACATCCATCACATTGGTGGAGTATAAAAAAAAAACATTGGAAGTGGGGTGAAACACATAAACATAAAAAGAAAGTTGATAAACACAAATACACATAAACATAGAGAGGAAGAAATAACAGTGAGGGAAGGAAAGGATATGTGAGAAAGTGGGAGAAACATAAAGAGTAGGGAAAAGTGGGAGGATGACAAAAAAATTTGATATTGGTCAATTTAAAGATGGAGGGAAAAAGTTATAAAATAAATGTGTAAAAGATAAAAAGGAACATGTGTGAAAGATAAGAGAGTGGGAGAGAAGGAAACATAGAAAGCTAGGAAGAGAAGAAGTAGGAGAAAGAAGAAGGGGAAAAAAAAAGTGAAGGAAGGAGAGGATATGTGAGAAAGTGACAGTAACACATTAACCTGAAATCATAGTTTTTGGTATAATCAAATGAGTTTGAATGAGAGAAAAATGATTGGATTAATTCTTCTTATTATGGGGTGATTGGAAGAATGTATATTGCTACAATGTTTTTTGTGGTGTATGTTTTTTTCCCCAAGAGGTTGTAATTTTATTTTTCTTGCATCTTTTTGCTATTACATGTTGAAAAAATATATATTTGAAGGATTTTCAATCCCTGCTCTATTTCCCTTTGCATTCATTCTTGTATATTTTTTTGTGCAAGAACTTTTGGTATGTGATTTTGCTAGCACATGTTATTGAGGAGTTGCCATCGCTTTTGAAGATTTGATGATCCCAAGTTTGAAAACATGATATATATAAATGAATCTTTGCGAAATTGGGGCATTTTTCACCTTTAAGAATGTGAATGGTACTTCGATTGTTTGAAGGATAAGACACCAACATTAAAGCTTCCATTATGTGAAAACCTTGATAATGATTTCAAAGAATGCATCACTATCACCAAAATGACCAAAAAAAATATGAAGAAGAAAGGAAATTTGTTAGATTGATGAAACTCGAAAGATAAAGTTGTGAGAAATGGGTAGATGATGATATTGAACATGGATCCACAAAAAAAATCCACAAAAAGACATCTTCCAATCACACATTCAAGTTGAAAACATGTTTGATGTGGATATCTTATATCACATGGAATGAGTACTAGGAATGTTGGTTCTATCAAGAGGGCATCACAAAGTATTGTTCAATTCCATGGTGGCAATCATATGGATGTCATTGCATGCAAGAGATCTCCCAACATGTTGGAGAAAATATTCAATAAATATTTCTTAGTTGGGGATTCCTCTAGTCCAAGATTTTGGAAAGTGACCACCAACATTCAAGGAGATCATATCATTCATCCAATGGGTATATATGCTCCAACTTTCATTCTTTTTTTGGTTCAAGATTCACCGTTGATGTCTTTTCATAAGGTTGTCTTCCTTGTAGGTTTTAGATACCAACACTATTGACCTTGTGATTGGAGATATACCATTTGGGCTTCCTATGCCCTTGATTTTTAATTTTTATTTTGCCATTCCACTTTGGAATAAACAAGTGGAGAATTATGTGTCAAGTCAATTGTTTTTTTTTGTTGATAAGTTTTTCCACCATAACGGATCCATACTCCTCTTCCATGTAGATGACTTACATGTTTTGAAAGAGATCTAATCATACTTCAAAGAGTATCACTTCCAAATTAAATCAAAATGGCACGTCATCAACCAATTCCCTCTTTTAAAAAATGAAGACGAGGGCAAAAGGGTTAACACTTTTCCATTTGTCTATTCTCCTTCATTACAAATTCCTTTCTTTGCATCTAAGGATTCCTTCTAGTGTCCTTTTCCCAACCTTATTTGCCCTCTTATTCGAAAGATCAAACTTAGTTAATGGTTGATGCCCCTTCACATGGGTGTTTTGGTGCTACACCTACTTATGACCCTAATGTACTATGTTATATAGACGATGATGCAACAACTAAACGAACTTTTTTAATGTTTTGGTAGGACTTTTAGGAGCTTGGGGGTGGATCACAAGGTTATTTCATCAATTGTGTGATCCAATGGATGGGTGGAGACTTCTAATAAAAAAATTGTTCGTCCTTTTCACATTCAATCCATTTCATTTTATGCACATGATCTTCTTCTTCTTGTATGTGAATATCACTATATTTTCACACCTAAAAACTATTCAATATCAACCATTCCCTTCTTTGAATCAATAGAACTATTCAACTTTCAAATTTCATACATGAATTTTGGTTGGATGTATGCATAATGAAAAAAACATGTAGTAACTAAATTATCAAAATATATAAAAGAAACATATTAGATATGTATGCCATCCACAACAAAATATAGTTCATTTACATGGAACTGCATGTTGAACTTTTGTATACCCATGGGGTTATACATATATGTACACATACATGTACATATACAAAACATCCATCACATATATATAGATATAAATATACACATTGAACTTATTCTTGTCAATGTTAAACATATGTTCATATTGAAATATAAAATTCTATAGAGGTTTAATTTCATTTGAAATGCATTTATACACATATACAAAAACCTCATATAGAACCTTAATCATATGCATATCCTAATATTGATACCATTAGTTATTTTGAGCAATATATCATTAAATTAAAAAAATTATCACATTCAATTTCACATTCAACATCATATTTTCCATTGTAAACAATTAATTGGGAAATTAAGTTAACAAGTTATATTGTTGTCTGGCTGGCATTTTTCCAAATGTATATAACATCTTCTACTTATTTTAGATGATTTCAAAAATTATTTTGGTCAATGGTTTTCTTGATCATTGTGACAGAATATCCCCATACTTCATTATTAGGCACAAGTGTATTTCCTTTTGTGGTTTTTTTGCTTCTTCTAACTACAGTTTGCTAATTATGCCAACTTTGTTTTAACAAAAAAATTCTTCAATTACAAAATTTTCTTCAAGAGATGACATTTTTTTTAAAAACTAGGAGATGTACATGACATATTCAAGCATATATTGAGAAGGATTTATATGATTTTAAACATTTATGTACACAATTTTGCTCATGGTAGGATACATATATATGTGTATGGTCAAATAGCTTCAAGTATTTCCATTTGTCATTGACATTTGCATGCAAACCACCAAGCCTTTTTTCATATTACAATTGTATTATGAATCAACATAAGTTTCATTCAAAAATTTCTCCACCAAGTACCATTCCTCTAGAACATACATTGTTTTATATCATTTGCAACTTTTAAATAGTGCCTTCAAGTCATTCTTGTTGTCTTTTTGTATTTTATTATATTCACTTCAAAAAGTGCACCTATTTCCAAGGATGCGTCTTTTATGCAACAAATACCATTATCTACATTTGCACAAATTCCAAAATTTGTTTGTGTGCTTCTATTGTTCACTTGCTTTAGTCAATCTTTATGTCTTGCCAATGTTGTTGTGAGGATGTTTTTTTTTTCAAGGTCCACTTGAAGTTGCTTCACAACATTTGTTGTTCATTGTTTCAAATCTTCTAGTTCTAGATAGATTTTTTTCCATGATTGCTTTCACTTTATTCAAATCTATTTGTTCAAAAATTGTGGTAATTTGAAAAACAACTCCCATTTTTTTATGCATTTTCATCCTTAAAATCTATCCTATGTATGTAATAAACCTATGAAGGATTAATTCTCAACTCATACATCAACTTACCTTGCTTTATAATCCTAATTGAAAAACACCAAAACAAATAAAAAATGCAAGTGCAAACATGGATCAAATGAATTTTGATGCATTCATGGGAACATTCATATTGTTTGAATTATACTTGAAGAATGTGCTCACAAGTCATAATTGGCTTAAATTTTTCTTTGTGAAAATTGTTACAAATCTTGTCATCAATCTACATGTTTTTCAAACAATTTAATGTGGGTAATAAAAGTTTTGATTACCAAGGATTTTGATAGACTCTATCATATTAAATCCCATTAGAATTCCTCCATCAATTCAAGTGCCTTTTTCATTATAATAATTTCTTGCACATGATGACATGTGTCACATCAATTTGTTACTAAGGATTAAGTAGAAAGTAGCTAGCTAACTCATCATAATTCCTTTCAAGCATTAAAGTGGAAAATACTCTAATGTAATTGTAATTTCAACTTTCAACATTGTTCATGGTTTCTATTAATCTTGTATGAATTTTTTGGATAGGTTTGGAATATACTTTAAATATTCTAATTTATTCATGTGTACTACTCACATTCATGTTCACCTTACTCATGAAGTAACAACAAAAGTTCAACGAAAGGTTAGGAGTCAACCAAGGGCTAGAATTTTTGCATGAGGGCACATTGTAACAAGTTTGCATCATTATATTAAGTAACTAAGATGAGAGAGGGGGGGGCCTAGTAACATGACTAATAACAAAATGATTGCAAAAAGGAGAATGGTTGGCAATAGGACCAACAACAAGATGACTATGGATAGGAGGATGACTAGTGGCAAGACCAACAACAAGACGACCATAAGAGGAGGATGGCTAGTAGCATGACCAACAACAAGACGATTGTGAAAATGAGGATGGTTGTAGCTTGAGAACACAAAGACCAATGGGAAGAGGGAAGTGGGCAATAACTTGAGAACAAGAAGACCAATATGAAAATGAAGATGACAATACTTTGAAAACAATAAAACCAATGTGAAGATGAAGATGGGTCCAGTCTGAGAACATGAAGACCAACACAAAGAAGAGGCAGATTGAAACTTGAGTATATGAAGACCATTGTGAAGAGGAGGATGGGTTCAACTTGAGAACACGAAGACCAACACAAAGAAGAGGCAAATTGCAACTTCAAGTACATGAAAACCATTGTGAAGGGGAGGATGGGTCTAAATTGAGAACACAAAGACCAACACAAAAAAGAGACAAATTGCAACTTCAGTACATGACAACCATTGTGAAAAGGAGGATGGGTCCAATTTGAAAACATGAAGACCAACAAAATGAAGAGGTAGATTGCAACTTCAATACATGAAAACCATTGTGAAAATGAGGATGGTAGTAGCTTGAGAATAAGAAGACCAATGTGAAGAGGAGGATGGTAACAACTTTAGAACAAAAAGACCAATGCAAAGAAAAAGATGGTAATAACTTGAAAATTTAAGGCCACCATGAAAAAGAGGACATTTGCAACTTGAGGACATAAAGACCAATGAATTTTTATTTTTTTGCACCTTGAGAAGATGAAGAGCAATGCAAAGAGGAAGAGGGCCAATAGGCTTGCACCTTCACGAAAACAATAATCACAAGCTTTGTGATTCAAACCTAAAGCTTTTGCAACATGATCACACCCTTGTAATAGAAGAAGCACCCCCAAAAAAATTGGGTATTGTAAGGCCAAGTTGAAAGGACGATGATGAATGGGAACAAAATGGTGTTCCATTTGAACAAAACCATTGCACCCATGGTGTCCATAGACCCACTGCACATTTAAAAAATTAGGTTTCTCTAAACCCTCAAATGCTAATGTTCATTGATTTGGTTGCCCTTGTTGAACACAAAGATAGGCATCAAGCACACAATTCTATTTGATTTACAAATCATCCATCTAGGTGTTGGTGGTGGGATAGGTAATATCTGTTGGCAAACATGTGATTGTTTGATCATAAGTGGGCAAAAAATTATTCATCCATTTTCAAGTGTAATTTAGAGATTTGATTTGGGTATTTTTGACCCCTCAAACTTTGAATGGTCATATCTTTCTCAATTCTTGATTTTTTTTTAAAACATTATTCATTCAAATGACCATGGCCGCACCATGAGGAGCTTTACAACTTCTCTTTGTACACCAGAGACAATGGGCAACTAATGGATAAATTCTGAATGTTTTCAAAATAACCCAAACTGACAATTCTTCGATTCTGATTTTTTTTCAAGTACCTGGAACAGGCAGTAATTTAAAAAATAATAAAAATCAGATACCTGCCCAACACTGGTCTAGAGTACATAATAATGATAATAATAATAATAATAATAATGGAAGGAAGGAGAGATATAATAACAATTCTGTTCAGACACAAATGTTGGAAGAGTTCAGTAATATCAAGAGTGCTCATTGCTCCATTTTCCTGACATGTGATTTTTCCTTTGTTGGCCTTGCCTACTACCCCAAGGCCCTTAAGGATATTGTTGTGTTTAGATTCATTATAGAGTATATATAGTAGCTTTAAGGGATTTTTTATAGGCCCCTAGGTAGGTAGGTAGGTAGGTAATAATAATAATAATAGGTCAATATTTTATAAGAGGATTTTGGAAAGATGATATTTTGGCTTGTGTTGAAACTTAAGATTAGTTCTAGAGTTATAATAATAATAATAACTTGAAGGATTTTTGTTAAGCTTGCTTGATAGGTCCAGAAGCTTTTACAGTCTAAATTTGTGAAACCAGTTGAAGTCATTCCTCTTCCACTTGTGGATGGTTTTTCAGAGTCTTCTGTCTTTGGTCAAGAAAGCTCCAATGATTTCATTCTATTTGTAGAAAGCTCCTCCTCTCTATTCTAAATTTCATTTCATTTCATCCCACTGGGTAGTCTGCAAGCTCTTCATTTATAGATCTGTCCCCTATTTTGTGGTGTAGAGCAATTGCTGCTTCTCTCCTTTAGATCTTCCTCTGAGCCCTGCAACTTTTGTTTTGATTTGAATCACGCAAAGTCAGTGGGTCTCAGCTTAAATTCTTTGAGTTTCGTTTGATAACTTCTTCTTCTTCTTCTT